>Ga0209157_1004291_pt1 | contig 10673 bp, 9 predicted proteins | sample GraSoiAngelo_135_FD_185892 | JGI IMG/M metagenome (GOLD analysis project Ga0209157, IMG submission 185892) | Grasslands soil microbial communities from the Angelo Coastal Reserve, California, USA - 14_0929_05_40cm (SPAdes) (version 2) | ecosystem: Environmental > Terrestrial > Soil > Grasslands ... | reverse complement strand
TTCGGGCGAGCGCTCGTCAGCGCGGCGAGGAGCGTCGACTTTCCAGCGTTCGGCAGGCCGGCGAGACCGACATCGGCCAGAAGCTTCAGCTCCAGGTCGATTTCCCTGCGCTCGCCCTTGCCGCCATCCTCGGCGATGCGCGGCGCGCGTCGCGTACTCGTCGCGAACCGCGCGTTGCCTTTCCCGCCCGTCCCGCCGCGGGCCACGATGAGCTCTTCACCGGGCGCGGTCAGGTCGGCCACCGTTTGGCCAGTCGCGCGATCGATCACGAGCGTTCCTGGCGGAACGCGCAACACCCGATCCGCGCCGGATCGCCCGCTGCTGTTTCGCCCGCTTCCAGGCCTGCCGGCCTCCGCGTCGATCTCCTTGGTGAAGCGAAAGTCAGTGAGCGTCCCAAGCTGTGGATCGACTCGCAAGACGACATCGCCGCCCTTGCCGCCGTCGCCGCCGTCGGGACCACCGCGCGGGACGTGTGCCTCGCGTCGGAAGGAGATGACGCCTCGGCCGCCGTCGCCTCCGCGGACCACAAGGCGCGCCCGATCGATGAACACGGTCTAAAGACGAACGAGGGGCCGCGGCAGCGCGACGATGCGAAGGTGGGCCGCGTCCGTGTGCAGGCGGTCGAGCATCCGCTCCATCCCCTCGGCGGGTTCGGACGCAGGCGCGACCCGGAGCGAGCGCTGCGGGTCGGCGGCGAGACCGCACAGGACGAGCGAGCTTTTTGCGGGCAGCTCTCCGGCGAGGCCGATGAGGGCATCCAGCTCTCTCTGTCGATCGGTGAGACCCGGAAGGGTCAGCACGCGAAGCGCGACCGAGACGCGCGCAGAGATCACACTCGCGATCGATGCGCGGACGTCCGCGAATCGAAAGCCGTCGGGCCGATGGATCGCCTCATACGTTTCGGCGCGCGCAGACGCTAAACGGATCGCCACCGAATCGAGGCCCGCCTCGCAGAGGCGCCGCAGCGCGATCGGCAACGAGCCATTCGTTTCGAGATGGATCGTCCCGAGTCGCGTGCGCTCACGGATCCCGACGATCGCATCGTCGATGAGACGAACGGCGAGGAGTGGCTCGCCCTCGCAGGCACGACCGAAGGCGACGACCGTGCCACCACCCTCGAGGTGCCGCGACGCCGCGTCCACAAGCTCCTCGGGGGTCGGCCGGAAGGCGGCGGGCTCGGTCGGCGCCGCGTCGGCGTCGTCGTGGAGTGCTAGCACCTCGGGCGGGCGCTCGTTTCGCGGGGCCGCCACCGGCAGCGCGCAGTCGTGACGCCCGAGGAAGGCGTTCGCGGCAGCGCGGCACCGATAGTCCTTCGCGCAGCGAGCGAGCTGCCGGAGGACACGGCTCGATGGGTGCTCACGCTGCGTGGCCGTGATCCGCGCAACGAGGTCGGCCGCGGACCTGCCGTCGGCCGCAGCCGCGTCGGACTCGAGGGCGACGGCTGAGACGACGAGCTCCCCATTGGTGTCGGCGCCGACCGCGGCGTACGCGCGCGGTCGGAGCGGCGGCTGGCCGGGATCATCCGCGTACGCGGGCACCCCCATGCGGAGGTAGCCGATCGGAACGATCGCGGCGACCCCCCAGCGTCCCTGCCCCAGTTCGCGCGGGCGGCCGGCGCGATCGAGGCCGATGCCGGTGCGCCCCGGAAGTTGAACGACGTCGGATCCCGCGGGAAGCGGGACGGCCGCCGCGAGGGGGCCGATCGACGAGCCGTCGGACATCGCCGCCGCGTAATCGGCGGCGACGACGATGCGTCCAGAACGATCGCTGTGAACGGCGCTGAACATGGGTCGGAGGATAGGTCGCGCGAGGCCGCGTTAGCCGGCTAGAGGCTGAGGCAGCTCACGAACTGGTTTCCGACCTTGCACTCCCAGTGCACGTGAGGCCCGGTGGTAACACCGCTGAGCCCGATCGCGGCGACGATCTGACCCCGGGCGACCTGCTGACCGACGCTCACGTAGATGGCACTCGTGTGGTAGTAGCAGACCGTCAGATCGCCCGCGTACTGCATGCAGACGCGCAGGCCGCCGACCGGCACCCAGCCCGTCGCGGTCACGACGCCGTCGTCGCCGGCGCCCAGCCCGGTGCCATACGGGGCGGCGACGTCGACGCCGGTGTGACCCCACCAGAAGTACTGCGTGATCACCCCGCCGACGGGCCACGAGAGGCGACCGTTCCGTGCCTGCTGGGCCACCTGTGGCGCCGCCGCGAATACGTCGCGCGCCGGGCGCTCGGGCTCGACGAGCGCCGGCAATTCGGCACCGCGCACGAAGATCTGCTGGCCCGCCGCGCACTGCTCGGGCTCGAACGTGCAGCGGTTGTAGGTGAGGATGACCGACGGGTCGACCTTGAAGTGGCTCGCGATCGTGTCGACGGTGTCCCCGTCCTTCACCTTGTAGAGGGCGCCCTCGGCCGGCGGGATCACGAGCTTCTGGCCAAGCTGCAGGGTATGGGCATCCGTCAGATTGTTTGCGAACGCGATCGCTTCGACCGAGACGTCGTAGTAGTTCGCCATCGTCGCGAGCGTGTCGCCGTCGTGGATCGTGACCTCTTGCACCGGCCGCGTGCCTTCGGCGGCGACGGTCATCGGATTTCGGCTCGCGACGATCGTTCCGCCGCGTGCGAGCGTTTGCGCGCGCGAAGCATCGTTCGTCGTCGCGATCGGCGTGGCCGGCGCCATCGGAGCGACGGTGCTCGCGCGCGATGCGGCCGTGGCCGCGAAGGGGAGCGACAGAACGAGCACCGCGACCGACGTATTGAGGGCGAGACGGAGACCGCGGACGCCGATGAGACCCGCGAGATAGCTGCTGGTCCCATCCAGAGCGACGAAAGAAAGATGCCGAACTCGTGCGCCGAACGCGGCCGTTCCCAGCGACAGAAGGCGAGCGTGACGCTGAAGGATCCGTTTCGGGTTAGGTGTGGCCTGTGAACGGCGGCTCTGCTGTCCCAACCCCGACGGTCCCTCCCAACTACCTACTAAATGCGGCCAGCCCTGGCCGGTCAGTTCTGTCCCTTCGCTCGCCGCGTCGACCTCTACGGTCGATCTCCCAAACCGCGCGCATGTACGAATTGCGTACTCAGCGTTCTGGGAGATCAGCACCGTAACCCGGGCCCAACGGATGTGTCAACCGTGCAACGTGGTAGCACCAAGCGAGGCGTTGGTGGAAATCCGGTTTCGCTCCCGGTTTGCTCGCATGAGTACCCCTACGTAGGCTTCTTTCGGTGCCCGACTACAGCCTTTCGTACGTTTACGTCTTCGCGTTCTTCGTGGTCGGGGTGATCTTCGTAACTGCCCTGCTGACGCTCGCTCGCCTCATCGCTCCGCGGAAGCCGACGAAGGAAAAGCTCCGCACCTACGAATCGGGTGAAGAGCCGATCGGCCAGGCATGGGGCCGCTACCCGACGCACTTCTATGTGTTCGCGCTCCTCTTCGTGGTGTTCGACGTCGAAGTCATCTTTCTCTTCCCATGGGCAGTGCTCTTCCGGTCGCTCGGTGTCGCGGGCCTCATCGAGGTGATCGTGTTCATCGCGATCCTCGTTGTCGGCCTCTACTACGCATGGAAGAAGGACGCTCTGAATTGGTATTGAGCGCGCCGCGCCCCTCCGCCGATCTCGCTGGCCTTCGCTCGTACGTTGAGTCGCACCTCGGGAAGAAAGCTCGCGTGTCGACGCTGCACGACATGCTGGTCCTCGACGTCGATCGCGAGCGGCTGGTCGAGGTTGCGACGTTCGTTCGCGATGATCCGCGCACTCGTTGCGATCTCTACTCCATCAACGCCGGCGTCGATACGGGCGTGGAGCTCCGCTCGGTGACGTTCGTTCGTGGTACCGGCACGAAGGTCGCGGTCATGCTGCGCACGACGTGCACGGAGCTAGACCCGCACGTCCCCACGCTCGTCCCAGTGTGGGAAGGGGCGAACTGGCCCGAGCGCGAGACATACGACATGTTCGGGATCGAGTTCGACGGGCATCCGGACCTCCGTCGCATCTTTCTCGAGGAGAGCTTCCCCGGGCACCCCCTTCGAAAGACGTTCCTGCCGCCGCGTAGCGACGCGCGCGGAGGCTAGAAAATGCCGGCCGGCCCTTTCGGCATCGATCCGCTCATCTGGGCACCGCTCCGGTTGGTCATCGCCGTTGCCCTTGCGCTCTTCCTCGTCTTGAACGGGGCGCTCCTCCAGATCTACCTCGAGCGCAAGATCCAGGCGATCATCCAGGACCGCCTCGGCCCGTATCACGTCGGGCCCTGGGGCTTGCTCCAGACGTTCGCCGACGCGCTCAAGCTCATCTCGAAAGAGGATGTGCGCGCGGCGGCGACCGACGGCTGGTTCTTCGTCGCCGCGCCGGCGCTCGTTTTCTGTCCAATGCTCGCGTCGTGGGTCGTGCTGCCCTTCGCCCAGGACATCGTCGGGGCGAACTTGAACATCGGGCTGCTCTACCTCACGACGCTCGGTTCGATGACCGTGCTCGGCATCGTGATCGCGGGCTGGGCGTCGAACAACAAATACGCCCTCGTCGGCGGGCTCCGCTCGGCCGGTCAGCTCATCTCGTACGAGATCCCTCAGATCCTCGCGCTCGTGTCGGTGGCGCTCGTCGTGGGATCGCTGTCGATGATCGACATCACGCGCTCGCAGGCCGGCCCGTTCGTCAACGTGCTGATTCTGCCGTTCTCGTTCGTCCTTTACTTCATCGCGGCGCTCGCCGAGACCAACCGCACGCCGTTCGATCTCCCCGAGGCCGAGTCCGAGCTCGTGGCAGGCTGGCTCACCGAGTACTCGGGCATGCGCTGGGGCACGATGCTGGCGCTCTCCGAGTACGGCAACGTGACGGTCGTTTGCGCGATCGTCACGACCCTGTGGTTCGGTGGCTGGCAGGGCCCAGGTGTCGAGGCCATCCCGCTCCTCGGTGTCCTGTGGTTCACGCTCAAGGTGTACGGGTTCATCGTGCTGATGATGTGGATCCGCGCCACACTTCCGCGGCTTCGGATCGACCAGCTCATGAGCTTCTGCTGGAAGGGGCTCATTCCAATGGCGCTCGTGAACATCCTCGTTGTGGCGGTGCTCGCACTCGCCTTCCCGACAACGAAGATCCCGATCGCGATCGCAAGCTGGGTGCTCGTCATCCTTTTCGCTGCGGGGGTTCCGTTCGTGCAGCGCCGGCGTCTCGCGACTCTGCGCGCACGAGCCCGCGCGTCTGCGGCACCGGCGGTCCGCGCGGCCAGCTGACGATCAGGTGACGTTCGACTTCGTCGAGCCGGTGGTTTTCGCCCTCCTGTCGATCGGGGTGATCGCCGGTGGCGTGGCGGTCGTGATGCTCAACCGGATCACGGCGGCCGCCCTGTTCATGGCGTTCACGTTCCTCTCGATGGCCGGGATGTTCGTCTTGCTCGGCGCCGAGACGATCGCCGCTTTCCAGGTGCTCATCTATGTCGGCGCGATCACGGTGCTGATCCTCTTCGGAGTCATGTTCACGAAATTCAGCGACGCTCCACGCGCGCTCTTCTTCCAGCGTCAGGCGCCACTTGCGGCGGTATTCGTGGCCGCGGTCGCGATCCCCGTGACGCTCTTCTCGTTCTCATTCACGAGCGCGCCACCGCGGCCGGGCGGCGGCGATCTGCCGGCGCTCGCCACAAGCGTGTTCACGGACTTTGCTTTTCCATTCGAGATCGCGTCGGTGCTCCTGCTCGCGGCGATGGTCGGCGCGATCGTGCTCACCCGGCGCGACGATCCCGAGGAGGCCGCCATGAGGCGGCGCCGATGACCGTCCCGCTCGGGGCCTACGTCGCCGTGTCCGCGGCGCTGTTTTTCATCGGATGCGCCGGTGTGCTCGTGCGGCGGAACGCCGTTGTCATCCTCATGTGCGTCGAGCTCATGTTGAACGCGGCGAACCTTGCTCTTGTGGCCTTCTCGCGGAAGTACGGCTCGATCGATGAGCGCGGCAGCGTGTTCGTCGTCTTCGTATTCGTCATCGCCGCGGCCGAGGTCGCGGTCGGTCTCGGGATCATCCTGTCTGCCTATCGCAACCGGCCGGTGGTCAACGTCGATGAGATCCATCAGATGAAGGGATAGCGGTGATCTCGCTCGTCTGGCTCATCCCGGCGTTCCCGCTCGCCGCGTTCCTCGCGAGCGGTCTCTTCGGGCGGCGGTGGCTGGGGCGTATGACTGGCGTGATCGCGTCGGCCGCCGTCGGCCTCTCGGCCCTTCTGTCGATCGGAGTCTTCCTCGAGGTGCTCGGCGGAAAGACGCAGACGGTCGTCACGCTCTACCGCTGGATCGGGGTCGGGGAGTTCTCCGTCAATGTGTCGGCCCTTGTCGACCCGCTCTCGTCGGTGATGCTGCTCGTGGTCACCGTCGTCTCCTTTCTCATCTTCGTCTACTCGAATGGATACATGGAGCACGACGCCGGCTTCTACCGCTTCTTCGCCTGGCTCTCGTTGTTCGTGTTCGCCATGTTGATCCTGGTCATGGCCGACAACTACCTCCTCATGTTCGTGGGCTGGGAGGGCGTCGGCCTCTGCAGCTATCTGCTCATCGGCTTCTGGTTCGAGCGCCCCGCGCCGTACTACGCGGCGAAGAAGGCCTTTGTGATGAACCGCATCGGCGACTGGGGCTACACGATCGGGATCATCACGATCTTCCTCGTCTTCGGCTCGATGAACTTCGTCGACGTGTTCAAGAGGCTCGACGAGAGCGCCCTCCCGCAGGGAACCCTGACCCTCATCTGCATCGCGCTCTTCTTCGGCGCTACCGGGAAGTCGGCGCAGCTACCGCTTTACTCGTGGCTCCCCGACGCGATGGAGGGCCCGACGCCTGTCTCCGCCCTCATCCACGCGGCGACGATGGTCACGTCCGGTGTGTACCTCGTCGCGAGGTCCATGCCGCTCTTTGAAGTGGCGGGCCCGTCGCTCCAGATCGTCGGAATCGTCGGCGCGATCACCGCGATCTTCGCGGCGACCATCGCGCTCGTGCAGTTTGACATCAAGCGGGTGATGGCCTACTCGACGGTCAGCCAGCTTGGCTACATGTTCCTCGCGCTCGGGGTCGGCGCCCCCGTCGCCGCCATCTTCCACCTCGCCACGCACGCCTTCTTCAAGGCGCTGCTCTTCCTCGGTTCCGGTTCGGTCATCCACGGCCTCGGCGGCGAGCAGGACATGCGCAAGATGGGTGGGCTGCACCGCAAGATGCCGGTGACTTTCTGGACGATGCTGGTCGCCGGCGGCGCGCTTGCGGCGCTATTTCCGCTTTCGGGCTTCTGGTCGAAGGACGAGATACTCGGCGCCGCATTCGGGAGTGGCCATCTCGTGCTCTACGCGATCGGGATCGTCACCGCCGTGCTCACCGCGTTCTATGTGACAAGGGCGCTCTGGATGACCTTTTACGGCGAGCCGCGAGATCACCATCTGTATGACCACGCGCACGAGTCCCCGCGCGTGATGACCCTTCCACTCATGGCCCTGGCCGTCGGCAGCGCCGTCCTTGGCGTCGCCATCGGCTACGCCCCGGAGCAGGGCTTCATCCACCAGTTCCTGAATCCGGTGGTCGAGGCCGGCGTGGTCGAGCACGTGCCCGAGCTCGCCACCATCATCGCGCTGGCCCTCGTTTCGGTGGTCGCGGGAGCGATAGGCATCGCCGTTGGCTTCTCGATGTACGTGCGTCACCGTCCCGACCCTGCCGCCCTCACTCGTTCTGCGGGGCCGATCTATCGGATCCTCGTGAACAAGTACTACATCGATGAGCTCTACGACCATCGCTTCGTCGAGGGCGCGCGCGCGATCGCCGGCGCGTCGTGGGCCTTCGACATCCACATCATCGATGGCCTCGCGAACCGGCTCGGATGGGCGCTCGCGATGGGCGGCCAGGGTCTCCGCCGCGTGCAGACCGGCATCGTCGGCAACTACGCGCTCACGATCGTCGCGGGGCTGCTGCTCGTGCTGGTCGTCTATGGCGGCTACGCCGCCGGGATCGTGGGCCGATGACGAACGTGCTCTCTCTGCTCGTTGTCATCCCGCTCGCCGGCCTCGTGCCACTGTTCTTCTTTCGCCGCGACGAGCGCGCCGCGAAGCAGGTGGCGATCACGACGACGCTCGTGGAGCTGGTCGTCTCGCTTTGGATGCTCGCCGAATTCAGCCCAGGGGACCCCGGCTTCCAGCTCGTCGAGCGGGTGGACTGGCTCCCCAGCCTCGGCATCCGGTACCTCGTCGGTGTCGACGGGATCTCCGTTCTCCTCGTGCCGATGACCACGCTGCTGACGTTCATCTCCGTCCTCTATTCGAGCGGCGGCGCGATCAAGACGCGAATCGTGGAGTACATGACGGCGTTCCTGCTGCTCGAGGTCGGCATGGTCGGCGTGTTCATCGCGCTCGACCTCTTCCTCTTCTACATCTTCTTCGAGCTGATGCTGGTGCCGATGTACCTGATCATCGGCATCTGGGGCGGCCCTCGGCGGATCTACGCCACGCTTAAGTTCGTGATCTTCACGCTCGCGGGCTCGCTACTCATGCTCGTGGGCATCGTCGCCGTGTACCTCGCGTCGGCGGACGCGTCGGGCTCGCGGACGCTCTCGCTTCCCGAGCTCATCGAGCTGCGCGGTCGTTTTCCAGCTGACTTCCAGTTCTGGGTCTTCCTGGCCTTCGGGCTTGCCTTTGCGATCAAGATGCCGATGGTCCCGTTCCATACCTGGTTGCCGGACGCGCACGTCGAGGCCCCGACCGCAGGCTCAATCGTTCTCGCCGGCGTCCTCCTGAAGGCGGGCGGCTACGGCTTCCTCCGCTTCGGTCTCCCGCTCTTCCCGCTCGGGGTCCAGGCCTGGCTACCGGTGCTCATCGTTCTATCCGTCATCGCGATCCTCTACGGAGCCATCGTCTCCGCGGTCCAGAAGGACCTGAAGAAGCTCGTGGCCTACTCCTCTGTGGCGCACATGGGCTTCGTGACGCTTGGCATCTTCGTTCTGAACCTGCAAGGCGGCGTCGGTGCGGTGCTGCAGATGCTCAACCATGGAGTCGTCACCGGCGCCCTCTTCCTCTTCGTCGGCATCCAGTACGAGAAGACGCATCGGCGGATGATCGCGGACCTCGGTGGCCTCGCGAACATGTGGCCGCTCTTCACGACCTTCTTCGGCGTATTCGTCCTGGCGTCGCTCGGGTTACCGGGCCTCAATGGCTTCGTTGGCGAGTTCCTGGTTCTCCTTGGGACGTTCGCGTTCTCGGGGGCGCCGCCGCTTGGCGGGCTCTTCTGGGGACCACTGGCGGCGATCGGTGTGATCCTCGCCGCGGTTTACCTGCTCTGGATGTTCCAGCGCGTCATGTACGGGCCGGTGCGCGAGGCGTATCGCGCGTTACCCGATCTCTCGCGCCTGGAGATCGCGTGCGCGCTGCCGCTCCTGCTGCTCACGGTGATCCTGGGCGTGGTGCCGCAGCCGTTCATCGCGTACATCGAGCCTTCACTCGACCGGGTCATCCGCCTCGCGACCGACCCGTCCTTCATCGTGGTTGCGTTCAAATGACGGGCGCCGACCTCGCCGCCGTCTCTCCCGAGATCGTCGTCACGGCTGTCGCGATGATCGTGCTCGTCGCCGACGCGCTCCTGGACCGCCGCCGCGCGGCCCTCGCGCTGCCGATCATCACGATCGCCGGCCTAATCGTGGCGCTCGCGTCGGTCTTCAACGTCGTCCCGGCCGCCCAGTACTTCCGCGGATTTGTGACGATCGACGCGTTCACCTCGTTCTTCCGCGCGGTCTTCATCGTCCTCGCGATTTTCGCGGCGGCCGTCTCGCCCGCGTACCTTGCGCGACGAGGCGTCCCGGCCGGCGAGTACTACGCGATCATCTGCTTCTCCACCGTCGGCGCGATGACGATCGCGCTCTCGGCCGATCTGATCACTCTCTTCATCGGTCTCGAGACCATGACCATCCCGATCTATGTGCTCGCCGGGATCCAGCGGACGGACCGGTTCTCGAACGAGGCCGCGATCAAGTACTTCCTCCTCGGCGCGTTCAGCTCGGCGCTCCTCCTCTACGGGCTGGCGTGGCTATACGGGGTGACGAAGGCCACCGACTTCGCCACGATCGCGAAGCTACTGTCCGCACAGGGGATCGCCAACGGGCCGACCATCGTCGCACTCGCCCTCATCACCGTTGGTCTCGGCTTCAAGGCCGCGATCATCCCGTTCCATCAGTGGACGCCCGACGCGTACGACGGCGCGCCCACCCCGGCGACAGCATTCATGTCGGTCGGCCCGAAGGCCGCCGCCTTCGCGGCGATCCTTCGCGTCCTCGTCGGAGCGCTCGGTCCGCTGAGCGTGGACTGGAGCGCGGTCCTGGCAATACTTGCGGCGGTCACGATGACCGGCGGGAACATCGTCGCGCTCGCGCAGACGAATACGAAGCGAATGCTCGCGTACTCGAGCATCGCCCACACCGGCTACATCCTCGCGGCGGTCGCCGCGGCGTCGGCAGGTCCGAGCGCAGGCGCAGCCGTGCTGTTCTATGTATTCGCCTACGGGCTCATGAATCTCGGTGCGTTCGCCTGCCTTCTGTACTTCGACCTCGAGGGGACGCGGGGCGCATCGCTCGACGAGTTGAATGGCTTCGGGCGAAGACAGCCGCTCGGCGCGCTCGCGTTCGCGATCTTCCTCGTCTCGCTCACCGGGATCCCGCCGACCATCGGCTTCGTCGCCAAG
>Ga0209157_1004289_pt1 | contig 10680 bp, 7 predicted proteins | sample GraSoiAngelo_135_FD_185892 | JGI IMG/M metagenome (GOLD analysis project Ga0209157, IMG submission 185892) | Grasslands soil microbial communities from the Angelo Coastal Reserve, California, USA - 14_0929_05_40cm (SPAdes) (version 2) | ecosystem: Environmental > Terrestrial > Soil > Grasslands ... | reverse complement strand
ACCACCGCTACGAGCCGGGCAACGCCTTCGAGTCGGCGATCCGCGACTACTACCGGTACGTCGACCGCGAGCTCGCCGAGCTGCTCGCGGCCTGCCCGGCCGGGACGCTGGTCGCGGTCGTCTCGGACCACGGTGCCAAGAAGATGGACGGCGGCATCTGCTTCAACGAGTGGCTCATGCGCGAGGGCCATCTCACGCTTTCGACCACGCCCACCAAGCCGACGCCCATCGCCCGCGTGCCGATCGACTGGTCGCGCACCCGCGCCTGGGGCGACGGCGGCTACTACGGGCGGCTCTTCATGAACGTGCGCGGGCGCGAGCCGGCGGGGACGATCGACCCGGGGGACTACGAGCGGGTGCGGTCCGATCTCATCGCCGGCATCGAGGCGATCGCCGACCCGGCGGGGCGCAACATCGGCTCGAAGGCCTACCGGCCCGAGGACATCTACCGCCGCGTGACCGGCGTCGCGCCCGACCTGATCGTCTACTTCGGCGACCTCGACTGGCGCTCGGTCGGCGCGGTCGGCACGGGCGGAATCCACACCTTCGAGAACGACACCGGCCCCGACGAGGCGAACCACGACTGGTACGGCATCTTCGTGCTCTCCACGGCCGGGGCGCCGGCGCCGCTCCGCGGCGCGCTCCCGGACGTTTCGATCTACGACGTCGCTCCGACGCTGCTCCACCTGCTCGGGCAGCCCGTGCCCGAGGGGCTCGCGGGCCGCCCGCTGGTCTGATGCGGACGGTTGCCGTCGACATCCTCACCGGCTTCCTCGGCAGCGGGAAGACGACGCTCCTCGGGCACGTGCTGGCGCACGGCCTTCGGGGCAAGCCCGTCGCCGTGATCATGAACGAGATCGGCGAGGTCGGGATCGACGGCAAGGTGATCACCGGACTCGCGAACGTCGAGAAGATGGTCGAGCTCTCCAGCGGCTGCATCTGTTGCTCGATCGACGACTACCGCTTCGACCTCGCCATCCAGGAGATCATCGAAACCACGCGGCCGCACCTCGTGATCATCGAATCGACCGGCCTCGCCGACCCCGAGCCGCTCGCCTACCGCGTGAAGAACGCGGGCCTCGGGCTCGACGGCATCATCACCGTCGTCGACGCGGCCAACGTGGGCCGCCAGCTCGCCGAGGCCGCCGTCGCGCGCGCCCAGATCGAGGCGGCCGACTTCCTGGTCGTGAACAAGACGGACCTGGTCGACGGCGCCGCGCTCGCCGCCGTCGAGCGGCGGCTCGCGAAGCTCAACCCGCGGGCCGAGCGCTTCCCGACGGTGCGCGGGGCGCTCGACAGCGACGTGCTCTTCGCCACCGGCGTGGCGACCTACCGCGCGCTCGCCCGGCAGCCGGCGAATCATCTCGAGGCCGACGGCATCGGCAGCTTCGTCTACCGCTCCGCGCGTCCCCTCCGTCAGGAGGCGTTCGAGCGGTTCCTCACGCGGCTGCCGCGCGGCGTGCTCCGGGCGAAGGGCATCGTGCGTTTCGCCGGGCGCGACTGGCACGCGCTCTTCAACTTCACGTGCGGCCGGCACGAGATCACCTGGATCCGGCTGGATGAGGCGGGCGGAGAGAGCCAGGCGGTCTTCATCGGACGGGGGCTCGAGGGCCTGCGCGAGCGGATCGAGGCCGGGCTGGCTGCCTGCGAGGTCGACGAGGAGAGGAGAACGGGTCATGCCTGAGCGGCGCCCGGAGGAGCCCAAGAAGGAGCCGGCCGAGCCGCACGACGATGCCGGTTACACCGAGGAGGAGGAGGCCGAGGTCCGCAAGCGTCTCGAGGACCTGGGCTACGTCGAGTAGAGCCGGTCTCGCTTACTCCGAGGAACGGTAGAAACACATGCCTGGGATATTCGGCGGCGTCGGGTGCCCGCCTGCCCTCTACGAGGCGCTGCGCGCGGACTTTGCGGCCACGTACGGGAAGAGCGAGGCGGTGCACACGGCGGGCGGGATGCTCGGGGGGCACGCCTTCGGGTCGAGGTCGGCGCTGCACGTCGCACCCGGGGGCGGTCACTTCGCCGTCGACGGCGAGCTGTCGATCTACCGGCTGGCCGAGGACTTCGCCCGTGGCGACGCCCCTTGCTTCTATCGGTTGCGCTCCGGTGAGCTCGATCTGGAGCCGACGTGCAAGGGCAACGTCGCCGCGATCGACCCGCGATCGGGCGCCTGGCACCTGGCGACGGAGTGGACCGGCTCCTTCCCGCTGTACTACTGCGTCGTCGACGGTGGACTCCTCTTCAGCAGCCGTCTGCGCCCGCTGGCGCGCATCACCGGCGCCTCCGTCGACCTGATCGGCATCCTCGAGGTCCTCGAGCGGTACTGGACGCTCGAGGGTCGGACCCACTTCAAGGACGTGCGCCGGCTCCTCCCCGGACAGGTCCTGCGCTACGAGCCGGCCGGCGGCCGGCTGTCCGTGCGCGAGACGAGCGGTCTCTGGGCGAGCGCGAGCCCGGGCGAGACCGACGGGAATCGGGACGTCGTCGAGCAGGCGTGGAGCACCCTCGGCGGTGCGGTGCGGCGAAGCCTGCCCGCACCCGGGCGCCATGCCGTGATGATGTCGGGCGGGTGGGACTCCCGCACCCTCTTCGCGGCGATGCTCGAGCAGGTGGGACCGGACCGGCTCCTGGCGTACACCCACGGGGACCTGGGGAGTCGGGAGCTCGGGCTCGTCGAGCGCATCTGCCGGTGGGCCGAGGTAGCGCTGCATCGGGAGCCGCTCGGCGAGGCGATCTACGACCTCGGCGCGCTCGAGCGGGGCTTCGCCCGTGTCGAGAACGTCCTGTTTCCCCACTGGCATCGGGCGGGCGCGGTGCTGGGGGAGGCGGGGGTCAGCTCGGTCTCCGCCGGCGTGTACGGCGAGGTGCTGGGTGGCCACTATGGGCCGTCGATGGTCCTGGGCGGCACCCGGAAGATGGCGGCCGTGGCCGCCGGACTGCTGGGCCGCTCCGTCGGATCCGCCAACGGGCATCACGCCGCGCGGGACTTCCTCTTCACCCGGCGTGCGGCGAAGCCGTGGTATCTCGCGCCGGCAGCCTGGGACGGGGTGCCGGACCCGGCCGCATCGGTCAACGCCGACATCGAGGCGGCGCTCCGGCGACTGGAGCACCGCGGCGTCGCCACCGGCGACGAGCTCGTCGAGGCGTTCGTGACCGAGCAGCGGGGCACGCAGTACATCAACGCGCAGCTCCTGAGCTGCCGCGCCGACGTCGACGTCGCGCTGCCGTATACCGATCGCGAGCTGCTCGCCCTCTCGACCCGGATCCCCGTCAAGACGAAGATCCACAACACCCTCAACCGCGCGATGCTCGGCCGGCACGTCCCGGCATTGCTCCGTTTTCGCTGCGCCGCGACGCTGGTGCCCGCCGGCGCGCCGGTCATCGCGCAGGAGCTCTCGCGGCTGGTCAGAAGGCAGATGGATGATTACCGCTGGCGGCTCTACTTCGCGACCCGAGGTCGCGTCGGACCGCCGCGGTTCGGCTGGGGGAACTTCGAGTTCCTCCGCTCCGGCAGGGTGCTGAACGCGATCGCGGACGACTTGCGCGCGGAGCTCTGGGACCGGCGCGCGATCCGGCAGCGGATCTCCGACGTCACGCGGCTGGAGAACGGCGGCTCCGTGCACCGGCTGTCGTTCCAGCTGATGCGGATCTACACCGTCGACCTGATGGTACGCTCCGCCCCCGCGCTCGCCGCTTCGGTCGCCGGCTAGCTCCGCGGCTGCACCAGCGCGCGAGCACTTGCGGGCGTCGGCGCGCACGGTGCCGTCGCCGTCCAGGGGGGAAGGGGCGCCGCCGCGAGGACCGGGAGCCGAGGCGGTGCCCCTTCCGCCTCCCCGCCGCGCACCGATCGCTGACAGGAGGACACGAGATGCAGACGCTCATCGACAAGATTCGCCGCCACGAGGCGCACTGTGGAATCATCGGCCTCGGCTACGTCGGCCTGCCGCTCGCGGTCGAGTTCGCGCGCGCGGGCTTGCACGTGACCGGCATCGACGTGGACCGAAGCAAGGTCGAGCGGATCAGGGCCGGCCGCTCGTACGTCGTCGACGTGGGCGACGCCGAGGTCGCGGAGCAGGTCGCGGCGGGTCGTCTGGTCGCGACCAGCGAGTTCGGCGCGATCGCGGACGTCGATACCGTCAACATCTGCGTGCCGACTCCCCTGCGCAAGACGAAGGACCCGGACCTCACGTTCGTGGTGGCGGCGGTCAACGAGATCCGGCGGTACCTGCGCCGGGGGCAGCTCGTCATCCTGGAGAGCACGACCTACCCGGGCACCACCGAGGAGGTGGTCCAGCCGGCGCTCGAGGCCTCCGGGCTGCGGGTGGGCCGCGACTTCTGCCTCGCCTTCTCGCCCGAGCGGATCGACCCGGGGAACCCGCACTTCAACACGCGCAACATCCCGAAGGTCGTGGGGGGCGTCACGCCCGCGTGCACGGAGGCGGCGGCGGCGCTCTACGCCGAGTGCGTCGAGCGGGTGGTCCCGGTGTCCTCGACCCGCGTCGCCGAGATGGTCAAGCTCCTCGAGAACACGTTCCGCAGCGTCAACATCGGGCTGGTGAACGAGATGGCCCTCATGTCGAACGCGCTCGGCATCGACGTCTGGGAGGTCATCAACGCCGCCAAGACGAAGCCCTTCGGCTTCATGGCCTTCTACCCGGGCCCGGGCCTCGGCGGCCACTGCATCCCGATCGACCCCTTCTACCTCTCCTGGAAGGCCAAGATGAACGGCTTCGAGCCGCGCTTCATCGAGCTCGCCGGGCACATCAACGAGAGCATGCCGCGCTTCGTGGTGGAGAAGATCACCGATGCGCTCAACCGCCACCAGAAGAGCGTGCGCGGCTCGCGCGTCCACGTTCTCGGGGTGGCCTACAAGGCCGGCGTGAACGACCTCCGCGAGTCGCCGGCGCTGAACGTCATGAAGGTCCTGACCGAGAAGGGGGCGGTGCTGTCGTACAGCGATCCCTACATCCCCGCGATCCGCGAGGAGGGGCTCTGCCTCGACGCGCTGCCGCTCGGGAACGGGTACCTGGCGAACGTCGACTGCGTCGTCGTCCTGACCGATCATCGTGAGTTCGACTACCGCAGCGTGGCCGAGACCGCGCCGCTCGTCGTCGACACCCGCAACGCCTTGCAAGGCTACGGCGGGGAGAATATTGTCCGCCTCTAGGGGAGGGGTGGGGTGAATCTGAAGCGCCGGATCCTTCTCGCGTATCGCCAGGTCCACGACGCCGCCCCCGAGACGCCGTACCTGCACGTGCGCGACGCCCTGCCGGGACGGCTCGGACTGGATTACGAGACCCTGGCGCCGCACGTGAAGGAGCTCGAGCAGCAGCGGTTCCTCCACTGGAAAGCGCAGGACCTCTACAAGCTCTCGCCGCGTGGCATCCGGGTGACCGGCGATGCGGCGGAGCTCGACCGGGAGTTTCCGGAGGAGTAGGCGGTCTGCGCGCCATGGTGGGTGCGCTGCTCGCGATCCTGCTGGTCGCGAGCGGCTGCGGTGGGGAGCGGGAGGCGAGTCGGCACGCGGGGCGGCGCCTCGTGATCCTCGGCTTCGACGGCGTCGATCCGCGCCTCCTCTCGCGCTGGGTGGAGGAGGGACACCTGCCGCACCTCAAAGCCCTCGCCGAGCGCGGCGAGTTCCGGCCGCTCGCATCCACGAACCCGCCCCAGTCGCCCGTCGCCTGGACCACCTTCGCCACGGGGACCGGGCCCGCGCGCCACGGCATCTTCGACTTCGTGGAGCGCGATCCCGCCACCTACCTGCCCGACGTCGGCACGGGGGGGGTGCGGCCGCCGCGCTTCCTGTGGGGTCTCTTCCGGACGGCGCACGCCGAGGCGTACAGCCGCCGCCAAGGCACGCCCTTCTGGGAGGTCGCGGCGGCGCACGGCGTGCGGGTCACCGTGCTGCGCGTGCCGTACGCCTTTCCGCCGGACCGTGTGCCCGGCGGGCGGATGCTCTCGGGCCTGGGGGTCCCCGACCTCCTCGGCACGAACAGCACGTTCACGTATCTTGCCAGCGACCTCGAGCCCGGCACGCACGCGGATCCCGGCGGCGGGCGCCTCTTCTCGCTCCTGCTCCGCGGTGACGACGCCGAGGCCGATATCCCTGGCCCGCCCGATCCGCGCGGCGACGGCCGGCCGCCGCTTCCTCTCCATCTCGGCTTCCACGTCGACCGTGCCGCCGGGACGGTGACCGTGCGCTTCGCGGGCCGCGAGGAGCGCGTGCCGCGCGGCGGCTGGAGCGCCTGGTACGCCTTTCGGCTTCCCGTGGTGGCACCGCTCGGCCTGCCGCTCGTGTCGGTCGCCGGGCTCTGCCGCTTCCACGTCGTCTCGGCCGAGCCGCTGCGCATCTACCTCTCGCCGCTCAACTACGCCCCCTCGGCACCCTTCGTGCCGATCAGCGCGCCCCCCGGGTACGCGGGCGAGCTGGCGGCGGCGCTCGGTCCCTACAAGACGGTCGGCTGGTCCGAGGACACCGCGTCGCTCAACGCCGAGCGGGTCGACGAGGAGGCCTTCCTCGCCGACCTCCATCGGACCCTGCACGAGCTCGAGCGTCCCGACTGGGATCTCTTCGTGTCGGCCTTCACGCAGACGGATCGGGTGGCGCACATGTTCTACCGCCTGCTCGACCCGACACACCCCCGCTACGACCCGGTGCTCGCCGCGCGCTACGGCGACGCCGTGCTGCGCGTCTACGAGCGCATGGATGCGATCATCGGCGAGGTCACGGAGCGGCTCGGCACCGACGCGACCCTGCTCGTCATCTCGGACCACGGGTTCCACAGCTACCGCACGGGTCTCAACCTCAACAGCTGGCTGCGGGACCACGGCTTCCTCGTGCAGGGCAACGTCCGGGCGGCCGAGCGCGAGGCCGACTTCTTCCCGGGCGTCGACTGGAGCCGCAGCCGCGCCTACGCCCTCGGGACCGGGCAGATCTACGTGAACCTGCGCGGCCGGGAGGGAAAAGGGATCGTGGCTCCCGGAGCGGACTACGACGCGCTGCTCGACGCGATCGCGCGCGGCCTAGAGGCCGAGGTCGACCCCGCGACCGGCGACCACATCGTGCAGAAGGTCTACAAGGGCCCCGACATCTTCCCGGGCGCGCCGCCCGCGCGCCGGCCCGACCTGCAGGTCGCCTTCCGCGAGGGCTACCGGACCTCGTGGCGTACGCCGCTCGGCGGCATCCCGGCGGCGCTCCTCGAGCCGAACGACAAGAAGTGGAGCGGCGACCACGCGGCGTCCGACGTGGCCGACACGCCGGGCATCATCCTCTCGAACCGCGCGCTGCGGGCGGGGGTGGATGCGGCGATCGTCGACCTCGCACCGACCGCGCTCGCTTACTTCGGCGTGGCGGTGCCGCCCGAGATGGAGGGCCACGCGCTGCTGGAGGGGACGCGGTGATGGACAGAGGACGCATGGTCGGCGCCGGGCTCGCCGGCGGGCTCGTGGCAGGGGCGGCGGTGGGCGGGGCCGAGGCGCTCGCCGTCTGGTTTCACGCGCACGGCGCCGGCGAGACGCCCGCGCTCGCCTGGGCGCTCCTGGCCTACGGGCTCGTCGGCGGCGCGGGGGGACTCGGGCTCGGGATTCTCGCGGCGGTGGTCGGCACGGACGGCTTCGCGCTGGCGTTCGCCCTGGTGGGCGTCGGGCTTGCGGGCGTCGTCGGACGCTTCCGGGTGATCCGCGACGTGTTCCTCGAGCAGGTGCCTTCCGGCCTCGTGCCGCTCGCCGTTCAGGGTGCCGCGGCCCTCGCACTCGTCGGCATCGCGGCCGCCCTCTGGCGGGCGCTGTCCGGCATGGCGACGCGCCGGCGGCTGGTGACACGGCCGGGCGCCGCGGCCCTCGCCGCCGGCCTCCTCGCGGCGATCGCCGCGGGTGCCGCCCGTCTCGTGCCTGCGCCGGTCCCGCCGGCGGCGCCCGCGCGCACGCCCGCGCCGGCCGGCGCGCCGAACGTGCTCCTGATCATGGTGGACACGCTGCGCGCCGACCACCTCTCCTGCTACGGCTACACCGGCGGGCGCACGCCGCACATCGACGCGCTGGCGGCCGCGGGGCTCCGGTTCGCGAACGCGTTTTCACAGGCGTCGTGGACGCGTCCGTCGGTGGCGACGATCCTGACCGGCCTCTACCCGGCCTCGCACGGTGCCGTGCACAAGGCCGACATCCTGCCCGACCGCGTCGACACGCTCGCCGAGATGCTGGCGCGCGGCGGCTACCACACGGTCGGCTTCGCCGACAACGTGAACGTCTCGGCGGCGTTCAACTTCCAGCAGGGCTTCGACGAGTTCCGCTACCTCGCCCCGAGCTTCTTCTTCGGCGCGAGCGAGGCCGCGGCGCAGCTGACGCTCTACAACGGGCTCCGCCTGGTACGCGAGCGCTTCTTCGCGCACGCCGTCGACGTGCACCACTACTATCAGCCGGCCGAGGTCGTGACCGCCGCCGTGAAGGCCTGGCTCGCATCGCCCGCGGCGCGCCAGGAGCCCTTCTTCGTCTTTGCCCACTACATGGACCCGCACGACCCGTACTTCGTCCACCCGTTCAACGGCGAAGGCTACGCGCGGGTCGCGAATCCGAATCCCCCCGCGTCGGTGGCCGGGCTCTACCGCAAGCTCTACGACGGCGAGATCGCGTATTTCGACGAGCAGCTCGGCGTGCTCCTCGACGACCTCCGCGCCCGCGGCCTCTACGACCGCACGCTCATCGTGCTCACCGCCGACCACGGCGAGGAGTTCCAGGAGCACGGCGGCTGGTGGCACGGTACGACGCTCTACGACGAGCAGATCCACGTGCCGATCATCGTGAAGCCGCCGGTCGCGGGCGGGGCGGGCCGGGTGGTCGACGAGTTCGCCACCAGCCTCGACATCGCCCCGACGGTCCTGACCGCGGCCCGCCTCACCGTGCCGGCCGCGCTCCCGGGCCATCCGCTGCCGCTCGACGGCGGCGCGCCCCCCGCCCGCGCGAGCGTGTTCGCGGAGGAGGACCTCGAGGGCAACGTGTTGCAGGCCGTTCGCACGCGCGAGTGGAAGTTCATCAGCGCGAATCCCGGGAACCCGCGCGGGCTCCCGCCCGAGGCGCTGTTCGACGTCGGCCGCGACCCCGGCGAGCACGCCAACCTGGAGGCCTCTCAGCCGGCCCAGAAGGAGACCATGCGCGCCGAGCTCGGCCGCTCGGTGCTCGAGGCGCGGGCGCATGCAGGGGCGAGCGAGCAGCGTGGCGTCGACGCCGCGACGACGGAACGCTTGCGGGCGCTCGGCTACGTGAACTGACCGGTGCCGGCGCCGCTCCTCGTCATCGGGCTCGACGGCGCCAGCCTGGATCTCGTCCGTCCATGGGCGGACGAGGGACGGCTGCCGGTGCTCGCCGCGCTGATGAAGCGTGGCGCGTGGGGCCGGCTCCGCTCGACCGTCCCGCCGGCGACGTTCCCGGCCTGGACGTCGCTCGTGACGGGCGTCAACCCGGGACGGCACGGCATCTTCGACTTCAGCGCGCGCGTCCCCGGCACCTACCGCGTCCGGTTCGTCAACGGCAGCCATCGCCGCGCCCCGGCGCTCTGGACGCGGCTCTCGGCCGCCGGCCGGCGCGTCGCCGTCCTCACCGTGCCGGCGACCTATCCGCCCGAGCCCGTGGCCGGCGTGATGGTGAGCGGGTTCGACAGCCCGCTCGCGACGGCCATCGACGGCTCCTTCGTCCATCCGCGCGCCCTCTACCCGGAGATCGCGCGCCTGGTCGGCCGCCTGCCGTTCGCCGATTTCCAGGAGATCGCGACCGGGCCCGGCTGGCACGCGACCGCCCTCGGGCGCCTGCTCGACGGCATCGCACGGCGTACGACGCTCGCCCGGACGCTCCTCGGCCGCGAGCGCTGGGACGGGTTCATGGTGGTCTTCGGCGAGTCGGACACCGTGGCCCACCACTTCTGGCGCTTCCACGACCCGCACTCGCCGCGCCATGCGCCCGGGCCGTTCGCGGACGCCGTCCGGCGCGTCTACGAGGCGCTCGACGCGGCGCTCGGCGAGCTGCTCGCCGCGGCGCCCGTCGTGTCGGACCACGGCAGCGGCGGCGCCGGCGACCGGGTCGTTCACCTGAACCGCGGCCTCGCCGAGTGCGGCCTCCTCGCCTTCGCGCGGCCGGGGCCGGTCGCGCGTCTGGCGGGGGCGGGGCGCGGGATCGTGCTCCGCGCGGTCCCGCATCAGCTGCTCGGCGGGCTCGTGCGCCGCCTGCCGGCTGCGGCGAGCCGGCTCGAAAGCCTCCATCGCCTCGGCGGCATCGACTGGCGGCGCACCGTCGCGTTCTCGGAAGAGCTCGACTATCACCCGAGCGTCTGGCTCAACCTGCGCGGCCGCGAGCCGGAGGGGACGGTCGAGCCGACGGACTACGACCGCGCGCGCGACGACATCGCGCGCGGGCTCCTCGCATGGCGCGACGAGGCGGGGCGGGCGGTCGTGCGGCGCGTCTGGCGGCGCGAGGAGCTCTACCGAGGTCCGTTCGTCTCCTCGGCACCCGATCTCCTCCTCGAGCTCGCGCGCGTCGACGGCTACACGCCGTCGTGCCTGCGCAGCGGCGGGCCCGGGCCCGCCATCCGCCGGCTCGCACCCCACGAGCACGGCGGCGGCAAGGGGAGCGGCATGAACGGGTCGCACCGCCGCCATGGCCTCTTCGTGCTGGCCGGACCTGGCGTGCGTGCCGCCGGC
>Ga0209157_1004288_pt1 | contig 10684 bp, 10 predicted proteins | sample GraSoiAngelo_135_FD_185892 | JGI IMG/M metagenome (GOLD analysis project Ga0209157, IMG submission 185892) | Grasslands soil microbial communities from the Angelo Coastal Reserve, California, USA - 14_0929_05_40cm (SPAdes) (version 2) | ecosystem: Environmental > Terrestrial > Soil > Grasslands ... | reverse complement strand
CTCGACCCAGGAGCCGCTCGTCCTGCCCAGCAAGGTCCCGAACCTGCTCATCAACGGATCCTCCGGCATCGCCGTCGGCATGGCCACCAACGTCCCACCCCACAACCTGGGTGAGGTGTGCGACGCCCTGGTGGCGCTGATCGAGCACCCCGAGCTGACGGTCGACGAGCTCATGCGGTACATTCCCGGTCCGGACTTCCCGACCGCCGGCTTCATCTGCGGGCAGGGTCCGATCCGCGAAGCGTATCGCGAGGGGCGCGGCATCCTCACGGTACGCGCGCGCGCGACGGTCGAGACCGACGAGAAGAGCGGCCGCTCGGCCATCATCGTGACGGAGATCCCGTATCAGGTGAACAAGCGGCGTCTCATCGAGCGCATCGCCGAGCTGGTGAACGAGCGGAAGCTCAACGGCATTGCGAGCGATGGCCTGCGCGACGAGTCCGACCGCGACGGCATGCGCATCGTGATCGAGCTCAAGCGCGATGCCGTGGCCGAGGTGCTGCTGAATCAGCTCTACAAGCACACGCCGCTGGAGGAGTCGTTCGGCGTGAACATGCTGGCGATCGTCGATGGGCGCCCGAAGCTGCTCAACTTGAAGGACGCGCTGCAGGTGTTCCTGAAGCACCGCCGCGAGGTCGTCGTCCGGCGGACGGTCTACGATCTGCGCAAGGCCGAGGAGCGGCTCCACATCCTGGCCGGCCTCAAGATCGCCATCGAGCACCTGGACGAGGCGATCGGCATCATCCGTGCCGCCACGGATCCGACCAGCGCCCGCGAGCGCCTGATGGCGACCTTCGCGCTCTCGCAGCTCCAGGCGCAGGCCGTCCTCGACATGCGCCTCCAGCGCCTGACCGGCCTCGAGCGCGGCAAGATCGTCGAGGAGTACGCCGAGACCGAGAAGGCGATCGCGCGCTACCGCGCGATCCTGGCCGACGAGCGCGAGGTCGCGAAGATCATCGCCGACGAGCTGCGCGCGCTGCGCGAGAAGTACGGCGACGAGCGGCGGACGCGGATCGTGGACGAGGCCGCCGCGATCTCGGTCGAGGACCTGATCGTCGAAGAGGACATGGTGGTCACCATCTCGCACGAGGGCTACATCAAGCGGAACGCCATGGCCCTCTACCGCGCCCAGCGCCGGGGCGGGCGCGGGAGGATCGGGGCCACCACGCGCGAGGAGGACTTCGTCGAGCACCTCTTCATCGCCTCGACGCACTCCTACCTCCTCTTCTTCACCACCTCCGGGAAAGTGTTCTGGCTGAAGGTGCATGAGATCCCCCAGGCCGGCCGGACGGCCCGCGGGCGGAGCATTACGAACGTGCTCAGCTTGAAGCCCGAGGAGAAGCTCTCGGCCTTCCTCCCCGTGCGCGAGTTCCAGGAAGGGCGCTACGTGCTCTTCGCGACGCGCCGGGGCCTGGTCAAGAAGACGGACCTCATGCAGTACGCAAGCCCGCGGCCTTCGGGCATCATCGCCATCGCGCTCGAGGAGGGCGACGAGGTGATCGGCGTCCGGCTGACCGACGGCACGCGCGAGGCGATCCTCTCGACGCGCGACGGCCAGGCGATCCGCTTCAAGGAGGAGGAGGCCCGGCCGATGGGCCGCGACACCTACGGCGTGCGGGGCATGAAGCTCGACGAGGGAGACGAGGTGGTCTCCCTGGATCTGGTGGAGCCCGGCGCCACCCTCCTCGCGGTGTCCGAGAACGGCTACGGCAAGCGCACCGAGATGGAGGAGTACCGTCTCACGCGGCGCGGCGGCAAGGGCATCATCACCATGAAGACCACCGACAAGACGGGGCGTGTGATGGGCGTTCGCATGGTGACGGATGACGATCAGATCATGCTGGTCACGAGCGGTGGGAAGGTGATCCGCCTGCGCGTCAACGAGATCCGCGTGATCGGCCGCAACACGCAGGGCGTGCGCCTGATCGACCTCGAGGAAGGCGAGCGCGTCGCCTCGGTCGCGCGTCTCGCCGAGCGCGAGGAGGACGGCGAGGCCAAGGACGAGCCCGTGCCGCCCGCCGACCCCGATCCAGCTGCCGGCTCGTAGCCCCCGCGCGGTTCGACATCGAACCGCGCGCTTGCGCGCCGCCGTCCATTCGTGCCAGCTTCCTCGCCCCAGCCATGGGCCGCGGTCACCATCCTCGGAGCCGGAAGCGGGGGCACTACCCTGGGGACGCACCTCGCCCGCCTCGGGCACGAGGTCTGGCTCCAGGCGCACAATCGGACTGAGGGAAGGAAGGCGCATGCCGAACCGCTCCACACCGTGCAAGCAGGAGGGATGCACGCGGCCCGCCGACGGCGGGAAGGGTTACTGCCGCCACCACTACGCCGGGTGGAAACGCGGCACCCTGCCCAAAGGTCGCTACAAGACCTGCCGCGTCGAGGGCTGTCGCAAGCGGATCATCGCGCGTGGACGGTGCGAGGAGCATTTCGCGCGCGACTATCCCGGGAAGAGCGCGCCGCGGACTGCGGAGGCGCAGGCCTCGAGCTAGGCTCGGGTCAGGAGCTGTTCCTCGAAGATCGCCAAGACGCCCGGTCCATCGAGGGCGCCCTGTGCTAGCCCGCATTTCTCACCAGTCGCCTACTGCGAGCGCCAAGGGCGCGTCATCTCGGGGCGTACTCGGCCCTCGCTCCTCGACGTACTGTAGAGTACGTCTGCGTCGCTCGGTCCTACGTGCGCCCCGATCTGACGCGCCCTTGACGCTCTCGCGACGGCGCCCGGTGAGAATTGCGGGCTAGATTGTCGGGGTGTGGTTTCGCCGGGAGGCTCCGCAGGTGGCTCAACGCCGTCGCCGAGGCTCTCCGTGAACGGACGGAAGAACGCTTCCGGCGGCCGCCGTGGGGCATGCCGTAGGGTCGCCCATTCAAGCGGCTCACATTTCAAGGCCGACGGTGGCCTAATTCGGCCAGCACCTCTGCCGCTTGGAAATTGACATTCCCCCACCGCTGTGTTCGTATGCCGCGTTTCCGCGCCGGGCCCGGTGAGAGATGAAGAGAACCTATCAGCCAAGCAACCGCCGCCGCAAGCGAACGCATGGCTTCCGAACCCGCATGGCTACGCCCGGTGGGCGCCGCGTTTTGAAGCGGCGGCGCGACAAGCGCCGCCGGCGCCTGACGGTCACGATTCCGCCGAAGCAGCCCGGGTGAAGCGTGGCCGCCTCGCACAGCTACCCGAAGGCGGTCCGCCTGCGCCGGCGCGCTGACTTCCTCGCCGTTCAGCGCGAGGGGCGCCGTCGGCACAGCGAACACCTGGTGATCATCCGCCGAGCAGCTCCCGGGCCGTGCTCGCGGCTCGGCGTCACGGTGAGCAAGCGGGTGGGGAACGCGGTGGTCCGCAGTCGCGTCAAGCGGCTCCTGCGCGAGGTTTTTCGCGCGCGCCGTGGCGATATCGAGCCCCCGGCGGACGTGGTCGTCATTGCGAAGCCCGGTGCGGACACCCTCACTTATGCCCAAGCGGCTACCGAGTTCGTGCGAGCCCTCGAGCTCTCCGCCGACGAGTGACAGACCACGCGCGCGGCTGTTCTCGCGGGCGCTGATCACGCTGCTCAGGACGTATCGCCTCGTGCTCGCTCCGGGGTTGCCGGCGACATGTCGGTTCGTTCCCAGCTGCTCGGCGTTCGCCATCGGGGCGATCGAGGAGCACGGCGTGGTCCGCGGCGCGTGGCTTGCCGCGTGGCGGGTCGCACGCTGCCACCCATGGCACGACGGCGGCTACGATCCGGTCCCTGCGCGGAGAACGTGAGTCGTGGACCAGAAGCGACTCCTGATCGCGTCTGCGATCTCCCTACTCCTGATCTTCGCCTACCAGGAGTTCGTGTTGAGCCGATACCAGAGACGGCCTGTCGCCACCCCGACATCCGTGGCGTCGAAGTCAACGCCGGCGCGTGAGCCACTCCGCCAGCTCACGAGCGATCTGACAGCGGATCCGGGGGCCGGCGGTTTCGTGAACGTGGAGACGGATCTCTTCCGGATCACGATCACGCCGGTCGGCGCGCGCGTAGTCTCCCTCCAGCTCAAGGGCTATCGGCACTCCGTCGCAGACGATAGCCCTCTCGATCTGGTGGAAGCTGGCCCCGTCCTGCCCCTCACCCTACAGCTCGGCTCCGGCGCCAGTGACGCGCGCTTGGTGTACCGACCCTCCCGGACGGACGTGGTAGTGCACGGGGTCGAGAGCGCAGAGGTCGTGTTCGAGGGCGACTCGCCCGCCGGCGGGCAGATCGAGAAGCACTACCGATTCACCGGGGACCGCTATCTCTTCAGGCTCGCCGCGACCGTGTCGGGTGCTCCGGCGCCGTCGCCGCTCGGACTCGTGGTGACGCCGCTTCGGGCTGACAGTCCGACTGCGGCGGAGAAGGCCGTCGCCCTGGTCGGCGACAGGCTGGTTGAGAAGCCGGTCAAGGACGCACCGACGAGCGATGCCCCGTTCGAGGCGAGCGCATGGGCCGGATTTGCAACGCAGTACTTCCTCGCGGTTGCAATGCCGGCGTCCGGAACGCTGCCCGCCGTGCTGACGGGCGCAGCGGGGTTGCCGGTGGTCAGGATGGACGCGGCAGTCGTTGATCGAAAGGCGAAGTTCGCGGTCTACGGCGGGCCGAAGGACCCGGAGATGCTTGCGCGCGCGGGCCATGACCTGGGCCGGGCCCTCAACTTCGGGTGGTTCTGGTTCGTCGCAATCCCCCTGCTGCACGCCCTGAGGGCCCTTCACCGGGTCACCGGGAACTATGGCGTGGCGATCATCGTGCTCACTGCCCTGGTGAAGGGGGCGACCGCTCCTCTCACCCGGACGACATTCCGCAACATGCGAGAAATGCAGAAGATTCAGCCACAGATGGCCAAGCTTCGGGAGCGCTTCAAGGACGACCAGCTCGCGTTCCAGAAGGAGGTCATGGAACTCTACCGCCGGCATCATGTGAACCCGTTTGCCGGCTGCCTGCCGATGGTGCTTCAGCTTCCGGTCTTCATTGGGCTCTACAACACGCTCTCGCTGGCGATCGAGCTGCGCCACGCGCCCTTCGCGCTCTGGATCAACGACCTGTCCGCTCCCGACCGGCTGCCGGTGCTCGGGTTCGGCGTGCCGGTGCTGACGCTCTTCATGGGAGCCAGCATGTTCCTGCAGCAGTGGCTCACGCCGGCGCAGGCCGATCCCGCCCAGCAGCGGATGATGATGTTCATGCCGATCGTGTTCACCTTCATGTTCTTCAAGTTCCCGGCGGGCCTCGTTCTCTACTGGCTGGTGAACAACCTGCTCACCATCGGACAGCAGTACTTCATGATGCGGTCCATGAAGTGAGGAGACGATATGCGGTCGATCGAAAGCGAGGGGGATACCATCGACCAGGCCATCGAAAGGGCCCTCCGCGCCCTCGATGTTGCGCGCGACCAGGTGCAGATCGAGATCCTGAGCGACGCGACCCGCGGCTTGCTCGGGTTCGGGGGGAAGAAGGCTCGCGTGAGAGCTACGGTACGCCCGCCCCTGGCCTCCCGGCTCCTTGGTCTGGAGCATGAAGCTCCCGGGATGGATTCCCGGGAAACCTTGCCGCCGGCGGAATACGGTCAGCCTGGGCCCGCCGCGTCCACTCAACCCCCTGGAGCGGGAGCATCTCACGGCGCGACGGTGTCGGAAGCCTTCCAGCTCAAGTGCAAGGGCACCCTCGAGGCTATCCTCTCGCGCCTAGACGCCTCATGCGTCGTCGAAGCGGGGCCCGGGCCGGACCCCGGGAGCGTTCTGCTCACGGTGAGCGGCGACAGCGGCGGCCTTCTCATCGGCAGGCGGGGCCAGACTCTCGACGCCCTCGAGTACATGGTGAATCGCATCGTCGGCCGAGAGGATGGGGTTTCGGGGCGGGTGATGATCGACGTCGAACACTACCGGGAGCGGCGGTTTGAGCATCTCACCCAGCTGGCGCGGCGGCTTGCCGAGAAGGCCAAGCAGACCGGACGACCCGTGACACTGAACCCGATGAGCGCCCGGGACCGGCGCGTGGTGCATCTGGCCCTGCAGAACGATCGGACGATTTCGACACGGAGCCAGGGCGAGGGGCACTACCGGAAGGTGGTCATCCTACCGCCCGAGCGATCGCGGAGGCCGCCGCGGCCGAAGCCGCCCGCAAGCTGAGCCGAGGCCTCACCCGCTGGCCCATGGCTCCGCGCGCATGACGCCTGCGGAGGTCGGGCTCCTGCGCACTGCGGCGCGGACGCTCGGTGTCGACGTGGGTCACGACGCGCTCGAGCGCCTGGTCCGCTTCCTCGACCTGCTCGCGGTCTGGAACCGCGACTCACTCGCTCCCGCCCCGCACCTCCCGAGTACGGGGCTCGTGGTCGACGTCGGCAGCGGCGCTGGTTTCCCGGGAATCGTGCTCGGGTGTCTTCGCCCGGACCTGCAGTTCGTCCTGATCGAGTCCCGACGCCGGCGCGCGAGCTTCCTGCGCGAGGCGATCCGCGCGATCCCGCTCCCCGCGGCCCGCGCCCTCGAAATGCGTGCGGAGGAGGCGGCGGCCGATCCCGAGCAGGCGGGTCGCGCCGCGATAGCGATCTCGCGGGCCCTCAGGCTAGACGTCTTCCTCGGTCTGGCGGCGCCGTTCCTCGCGCCGGACGGCGCGGCGATCGCGATGCAGACGCCGCGCGCGGCAGGCCCGGCTTCCGCGCTCGCCGCCGAGCACGGGTTTCGTCTGGTCGCCAGGCATGATTATGTCCTGCCTGGCGGCGCCGCGCGCAGCCTTTTCTTCTTCGACCGCGGCCGGCCTGTTTCATAGTGGCGGCTGGTGTGCTAAACGGCGCGCGTGGCGTGGGGGCGGGAGCGCTTCCGCTCCCTCGAGGGATGGAGCTGGGCGATGGGCCGGGTGATCGCGGTGGCCAATCAGAAGGGTGGGGTGGGGAAGACCACCACGGCCATCAACCTGGCAGCGGCGTTGGCGCTCCAGGGCCACCCGACCCTTCTCGTCGACCTCGATCCGCAAGGCAGCGCGACGACGGGCGTCGGCGTTCGACCCGCCGACGGCGAAGACACGGTGTACGAGGCCCTGCTCGGTGGCCGCGCCATGACGGACATCGTGCGCCGCACGGCCATCGAGCGGCTCGCCGTTGCACCGGCCACGCGGGACCTGGTGGGTGCCGAAGTCGAGCTCGTCCCGCAGCTGGCGCGGGAGAACCGGCTGAACGACGCACTCGCGAGCGTCCGCACACGGTACGACTTCATCCTCATTGACTGCCCGCCGTCCCTCAGCTTGCTCACCGTGAACGCGCTGCGCGCGGCCGACTCCGTGCTCGTGCCGCTCCAGTGTGAGTACTACGCGCTAGAGGGGCTGACGGCGCTCCTCGACACGATCGGCCGAGTGCGCGACGCCCTGAACCCGACACTGGCGCTCGAGGGCCTGCTCCTCACGATGTTCGACGGACGCAACAGCCTCGCCCGACAGGTCCAGGACGAGGTCCGGTCCCACTTCGGCGATCAGGTCTTTCGCGCCGTCATCCCCCGCAACGTACGCGTGTCGGAGAGCCCGAGCCACGGCATGCCGGTGCTGCTCTACGACCCCGTCTCGCGCGGAGCCGTCGCGTACCGCGCGCTGGCACGGGAGCTCGCCGCGCCCGCGCTGGCCGAGCCCATGCCGCACGACGCGGAGGCGTAATGATGCCGATGCGCCTTAGAAAGAAAAGCTGAATGGAGACCGGGGTGCGGAAGGCGCTGGGGAAGGGTATCGACGCGCTTTTTCCCGCGGCGCAGGACCGGCGGGGCGCCGACGCGGCGTCGAGCGAGCTCGCGGTGCCGATCCACGAGATCGTGCCCAACCCCGAGCAGCCGCGCCGCCACTTCGACGACGAGGCGCTCGGGCTCCTGGCCGACTCGATCCGCCGCCACGGACTCCTCCAGCCGCTGGTCGCGCGCCGCATCGCGGGGCGCTACGAGCTGATCGCGGGCGAGCGGCGGCTGCGCGCCGCGCTGCGCGCCGGGCTCGAGCGGGTCCCGGTGATCGTGCGCGAGGCGCGGGCCGAGGACCGCCTCGAGCTCGCGCTGATCGAGAACGTCCAGCGCGAGAACCTGACCCCGCTGGAGGAAGCCGAGGCGTACCGCCACCTGATCGACGAGCGCGGGCTCACGCAGGACGAGCTGGCCGAGCGGGTGGGGAAGAGCCGGCCGGCGATCACGAACACGCTGCGGCTGCTCGGCCTCCCGGACGCGGTCAAGGCGCAGCTCGAGAGCGGGGAGCTGACGGCGGGCCACGCGCGCGCGGTGCTCGCGATCGAGGGGGTGGCGGAGCAGGTGAGCTTCGCGCGCGAGGTCGTGACGCGCCAGCTGAGCAAGAGCGACACGGAACGCCTGGCGGCCGCGCGGCGGAACCGTCAGGGGAAACACCCGGCCGCGGGCCGTCCCGCCGGCGACCTCCACCTGCGTGGGCTCGCCGAGGAGCTCACGCGGGGTCTCGGCACGCGCGTGCGGATCACGCGTCACCCGCGGGGCGGCGCGATCGAGATCGAGTTCTACTCCGACGCCGAGCTCGACCGCCTGATCGACCGCCTCCGGCAGGCCGTGCCGCGCGCCTGACTGCTTTGACACTGGCGGGGAGCCGGTGCTAGAAGCGGGCCGTTTTTTTGGGACGCCGACCACCGCGGCCCCCGGGCAAGACCCGGGGCACCTCGGAGCTTCAATGGCGCTATTCGGCAAGGACCGTGAGCGGAGCGATCGGCGCCGGGGTTTCGCTCCCGAGGCCGCCCCGGTGCCGCCCCGGGGTCCTGCGCCACGGGAGGGGGAGATGTTCGAGCGCGACAAAACTCAGGTGGACGAGACGGGCGCAACCAGCGCGTTCCTCGGCAAGGGCAGCCGGGTAAGCGGCAAGCTCGCCTTCGAGGGGGCGGTCCGCATCGAGGGCCAGGTGGACGGCGAGATCACGGCGCAGGACGCACTCACCATCGGTGAGGCCGCGGTCGTCAACGCGCAGATCACCGGTACGTCGGTCGTGGTGCTCGGCAAGGTGACGGGCGACATCACGGCTCGCAAGCGGCTCGAGATCCGCGCGCCGGGCAAGGTCCTGGGCAACATCTCTACGCCGAGCCTCGTCATTCACGAGGGCGTCGTCTTCGAGGGACAGTGCACGATGGCCGGCACGGAGGCCGGCCGGGCGGACAGGGATCGGAAAGTCGCCTTCTTCCCGAAGGACGAACGGCCGCAGGAGGCGGTCGCCTTCAAGGTGCAGTCCGAGCTCGCCAAGTAGCCGCAGCTCTCCTCCCTCTCTGGAATTGCCGCGACGCGTCGGGTAGTTAAGACGGGTCGAGGCCGATCGCGCGATGAGTATTGACTACACGCTTCTGGTTCAGATGGCGCTCTTCGTCGCGCTCTGGCTCGTGTTGAAGCGCCTGTGGTTCGACGCCGCCCTGCGCGTCATCCGCGAGCGGACCGCTCGCTCGGAAGGCGCCGTCAGGGAGGCCCGTGCGATCCACGCGGAGGCCGAACGCCTGCGGGCGGAGCATGCGGCGGCGCTCGACCAGGCGAAGGGCGAGGCGCAGAGCGACATGCAGGAGATGCTCCGCCAGGCGGAAGCCGAGCAGCAGCGACTGATCAGCGAGGCGCGCGCGGACGCGCAGCGGACCCTCACCGACGTCCGCGCGCAGGTTGCCGAGGAGGTGGCGAGCGCGCGCCTCGGGCTCCGCGACTCCGCGGGTGAGATCGCCCGGATCGTGGCCCAGAAGATCCTGGGGCGCCCCGCATGACGCAGCACGCGGTACATCACGCGACGGTCGGCGACCTCCTCTGGCCGACCCTCAACTTCGTCATCTTCGTCGCGGTTCTGGTGCACTTCCTGCGAGCCCCGGCGGTCGAGTACTTCCGCGCCCGCACGGCGCGCCTGCGCGAGGCGCTGCAGACGGGGGCGCGGGCCCGCGCCGAGGCGCAGGCGCTGCGCGCCGCGCTGGCGCGCGACGTCGAGAACCTCCCGGCGCTGCGCGCCCAGCTCCGCGCCGACTTGAGGGCCACCGCGGAGCGCGAGTGCGAGGCGCTGCTCGCGCTCGGCCGGGCGGCCGCGGAGCGCATTCGCACCGACGCCCGCCTGCTGGCCGAGCACGAGTTCGCCGCCGCCCGGGCGGCGCTGCGCTTCGAGGTGATCGAGGAGGCGGTGCGGCAGGCGACGGCGCTCATCCGCCAGGCGATCCGGCCCGAGGATCAGGAGCAGTTCGTGCGCGAGTTCGTCGCCGGCGCCGGAGCTCCGGCGTGACGGCCCGCCTCGGCAGGCGCTACGCGCACGCGGTGCTCGGGCTCGCCCGCGAGGAGGGGACCCTCGAGGCGACGGGCGAGGAGCTCAACCGGGCGGCGGCCACGTTCGAGGAGCCCCGGCTGCGCCCGCTCGTGCTGAGCCCGGTGATCGACGCCGGCGCGCGGCTCCGGACCGCCAGGGGGGTTGCGGAGGCGCTCGGGCTCTCGCCGACGGTGCGCAACCTGATCGGGCTGCTCGCGGAGCGGGATCGGCTGGAGATCCTGGCCGACCTCGCGCGCTGGTACGACACGCTGCTCGACGACGAGCTCGGGCGCGTCCGCGTCGCGATCCGTTCGGCCACGGCGCTCAGCGCGGTCGAGAGGAACGAGCTCATCGAGCTGGCCCGGCGTCTGACGGACCGGCAGGAAATTCTCGCCGCCACGGAGCTCGACTCCGAGCTGATCGGTGGGGTCGTGCTCGACATCGGCGGGACGGTCTACGAC
>Ga0209157_1004287_pt1 | contig 10684 bp, 10 predicted proteins | sample GraSoiAngelo_135_FD_185892 | JGI IMG/M metagenome (GOLD analysis project Ga0209157, IMG submission 185892) | Grasslands soil microbial communities from the Angelo Coastal Reserve, California, USA - 14_0929_05_40cm (SPAdes) (version 2) | ecosystem: Environmental > Terrestrial > Soil > Grasslands ... | reverse complement strand
CGGTGGAAGGGCTCATCGGATACGCTGCATAAAATTTCACGCCGGCGGCCGCTCCGCCCATGGCGATGGCTTGGTTACCGGTAACTATTCCGAGCGGCTTGGCTCCTCGCGGCGCCTTCCAGGAAAAGGCCGTAAAATTTTGGGCCGCGTAATCGTAACCTGCGCGAGCGATGGCCAGGTTTTCAGCCACAACCGCGTCGCCCTTCTTCTTAAATTGCCGCGAAATGACCGTCTCGAGCGGTTCCGATTCTATCCCGAGTAATTGGAGCGTCGCGCCGAGAGCAGCGGTGTTGACCGCCAGCTTGTTGCCCTTGGTCAATTCCTTCATCGGCATGGCGCAAAGTTGGACGCCATCGGCCGCCTTCCCGGGCATGACTTTATCTTTGTCGTAAATGGCGCACGCGCCGCTCTTCAACAGATGCAGGTGCCGATCCATTGTGTCTTGATTAAGAGGAATGAAGACGTCGATCTTGTCACCCATGTTGCGGACCGGCCCGTCACTCGCGCGAATTGTCAGGAAAGTATGGCCGCCGCGGATGATCGACTGGTAAGCGTTGTAGGCGTTGAGATGCAGCCCGCGCCGCGCAAAGATGAGCGCGAGAATGTTCCCAGTGGAAGCGATCCCCTGGCCGTTCTCACCGCCAATGCCGACTGCGAAATCAATTTTGTTCATTACGCCGGAATCAGTTTTTGCTATTCGGCGCGTAAATTTGCTGCGCCGGACGTTAATAAGCAAGCGAAAGCCAGAAAGTAGGTGCAGCAGTGACGAGCACAGCGAGGGCTTGCGCCCTGGATGAAAACCGCCGAGGAAAATCGGATGAAGAAGATAAACCCTTTCTTATGGTTCGATTCGGAGGCGGAGCAGGCAGCTAAATTCTACGTCGGCATTTTTAAGAATTCGAAGATCGGGAAGATTGCCCGTTATCCAAAAGAAGCGGCGGAAAAAATTGGCCGGCCGCCAGGATCGGTCATGACGGTGGAGTTTACGCTAGACAGAGTCGAGTTCGTGGCGCTCAACCCCGAAAGCGTTCGGGGCAGTTCAAGTTTACCCAAGCGATCTCGTTCGCAGTCAACTGCGAGACCCAGGAGGAAGTCGGTTATTTCTGGGAAAAACTTTCTGCCGATGGCGGATCGACCGGGCGGTGCGGCTGGCTCAAAGACAAATTCGGACTCTCCTGGCAGATCAACCCGGTCGTTCTCGGCGATATGTTGGCCGATCCCGATAAAGCGAAAGCAGCGCGCGTCATGAACGCGCTGATGGAAATGGACAAGATCGACATTGCCGCCTTGGAAAAGGCCGCAAGGCGAAAATGACTAATGACGAACGTCGGATGCGCACATTGACGCAGACTTTGTTTTTCAGAAATGCTCTTCAATAAAAATGAGGAACACGGATCACTAAGTGGCCGAGCTGGCGCATCTGGCAGTTCGTGCTCCAGGCCGTGGATCTGCCTTCCATGGATACAAAGGCAGCGCTTCGCGTTACCAGCACAAGCGGGTTGCATCCGTCCTGAAGATCGATATCGCGGCATCCAGATGCTGTAGGGTGCACTGTCCTCAGCGCATCGGCAGACAGAATTTCAATTGGCAGAAACATGGTGATACTTGTCATTGCTGCCAGCCGCTCTGTTCTGTCAAAATAGATTCATGAATGGATTAAGCAATGCCTTGGGTGGAAGAGAATTACTCGACCGTGTAACAAAGATCGGATTTATAGCCGCAATTGCACTGTGGTTTCTCGGCCAGATTTCGGCAAATGCAGCCGAAGCAAATCCGCTCAAGCCTCCGGCAAACGGAAGCATTCCGGTTGCGTTTCTTATTTCAGAAGGCGCAGTGGTTATCGACTTTTGCGGGCCTTGGGAAGTTTTTCGGGATGTCATGGTTCCCGGCCGCCAGGATCATCCGTTCCGCCTTTACACTGTTTCTGAATCGACTTCTCCGATCCGTGCCGGCGGCGGGATGAAGATTATCCCCGATTACACGCTGAAAAATGCACCGCCGCCTAAAGTGATCGTGATTCCCGCGCAAAGTGAACCGAGCACGGCAATGCTGGAATGGATTGGAGAGAATTCTAAGAACACGGACGTGACCATGTCGGTTTGCACCGGCGCATTTGTCCTGGCGAAAACCGGCCTCTTGTCCGGAAAAAGCGCAACCACGTTTCATGGCGCGTTCAAGACGTTTGCGATTGAGTTTCCCGACATCGAGCTCAAACGCGGTGCCAGATTCGTGGAGAATGGAAATCTTGCGACTGCCGGTGGACTCTCGTCCGGCATAGATCTCGCGCTGCGCGTGGTCGAGCGCTACTTCGGCCGCGAGGTGGCGAAGCAAACTGCCTACAACATGGAATATCAGGGAGAAGGCTGGATGAACCCGGACTCGAATCGAGTTTACGCCAGCGCACCCGTCTCAACGGCCGACCATCCGCTCTGTCCCGTATGCGGAATGAATGTTGATCCGAAGTCCGCGCCGAAATCTGTTTTCAACGGCAAGACTTACTATTTTTGTTCTGACAACGATAAGAAAACTTTCGACGCAGCTCCGGATAAATTTGTAGCGGCAACGGAGAAGTTATGAAGACAGAATGAACAGAATTTTTCCAAATTAGAGCAATCGATTCTGAGGATTCTGCAAATTCTGTCTAAAGACATTTCTCAGAACAGTGAGGAGTCGATGAATCAAAGTCCGCCTCGGATGACGCGCCGAATCGTTTTTGTTGCCGCGTCTGAGGTCGAGATCCTCGACTTGGTTGGACCACTTCAGGTCTTCGCTCGCGCTTCGGAAATGTACTGTCGGGAAAATCCAGGATCGGCGCCGATCTACTCGGTCGAAGTCGTAACCACCTCCGCTCACCGCTCGTTCGTGGCCAATTGCGGCGTGCGCATCACCGCGCATAAGACATTCCGCGAATTGCGCGGACAGATCGACACTCTGCTTGTTGCGGGTGGGAACTCGATCAAACGCGATGAAATCAATCCAGAAGTACTGCGCTGGCTGAGAAAGATTGCCGGCAGAATTCGCCGCGTCGGCTCGGTGTGCACCGGCGCGATGCTTTTGGCCCGGGCCGGTTTGCTGGACGGCCGGCGCGCCACCACGCATTGGAACTGGTGTGAGGTTTTGATCAGGCGAGCTCCGCGCGCGCACGTTGATCCCGATCCAATCTTCATCCGGGACGAAAATGTTTATACATCGGCGGGCGTTACTGCGGGGATGGACCTCGCACTGGCGCTGGTCGAAGAAGACTATGGCTCACGCCTGGCGTTGCAGGTAGCACGCAACCTGGTGCTTTACTTGCGCCGGCCAGGCGGACAATCGCAATTCAGCGCCGCGTTATCTTTACAAGTCACCGATCGACAACCGCTGCGCGAACTCGAGGCGTGGGTGCTCGACAACCTGAACAAACCGCTAACCGTGCCGGTGCTGGCGGAACGCGTCGCCATGAGTCCCCGCAATTTCGCCCGGGTTTTTACTAAGGAGATGAAGACCACGCCCGCAAAATTTGTGGAGCGTCTGCGGATAGAAGCTGCTCGCCGGCGACTGGAAGAAAGTCAGAACAGCATGGAAGCGATCGCGGGAGAGTGTGGCTTTGGAAACGTCAATTCGATGCGCAATGTCTTTCAGCGCGCGCTAAAAATTCCACCTGGCCAGTATCGTCGTCACTTTCGACACGCGAAACGCCCGGTGCGAAAACGGGATAAAAATTCGAATTGAAGAACCTGTTTGGCTACACGAAGAGAGTGTGCTCTGCGTTCAAATCCCTAAAGCGCTCAATAGCGCGGAATATTCAGTCACAAACGCCACGAGCCGCGGATGAGACCCTTCGAAGTTTTCCACGGACTGTCTCAATTCGTTCGAAAGTCGATTGAGATTTTCCGGACGTTTCTCCGGGCGAGTCGCTTCGTGCGCCGAAGCCTCGACCAGACGAGCGATGCTTTCGGCATGCTCGCGGTGGGTTTGTGAAATCTGCGCAACCTCCGGCTTCAGCTTCGACAACGCCGCTGATAGCGCAGCTTTCTTGTCAGCCGGAATATGGCCGGCGGCGTCAACGACTGACTTGGTCTGTTCAATACGTTCTTCGCTCATATGAGATAGCTTCGGATATCGAAGACCAAAGCGCGATTGGAGATTAATGACGAGGGCACTGAGATATCCGGCGGCTAAATTCTCTTTTCACCAAATCCGGTAAATCTCACAAACCGACCTGATGCCGGCAGTCTCTTGCTCTCCCGCTGACGCTGTGGCACAAGACCAAATTGATGAAGTCGGGCAACTTCTTCGCCGAACTGAAGCGGCGCAATGTTTATAAGGTCGCGGTTGCCTACATCGTCGCGGGCTGGGCCCTTGCCCAGGGAATCGCACAGGTTTTTCCAGTCTTCAACGTTCCAAACTGGGTCGTCCGACTGATCGTCGTCTTAACTATCATCGGTTTCCCCTTCGCGCTTATTTTCGCGTGGGCGTTTGAGATCACACCTGAGGGGTTGAAGCGTACCGAAGAGGCCGATGCCATGCCAGCTTCCGCGCGACCAACGAGTCGCACCTGGATTTACATCGTTGTTATCGGCGTCGTCATGTCGGCGGGCTTGTTTTTCCTAGGTTACACCGCTGGAAATAGATCAACATCACCTCAGAAGGATAAATCTATCGCGGTCCTACCTTTCCAAAGCTTGAGCGAAGACAAGAACGACGCTTACTTCGCCGATGGAGTCCAGGACCAGATCCTGACCAATCTTGCCAAGGTCTCCGACTTGAAAGTCATCAGTCACACGAGCGTGCGCCAATACGAGACTGGAGCCGAACGCAATTTGCGTGAAATTGGGCGGCAGCTCGGTGTCGCTTACATCGTGGAAGGCTCGGTGCAACGCGCGCGCAACCGCCTTCGCATCAATGCGACGTTGATAGACGCGCGCACGGACGCTCACATTTGGGCGGAGACTTACGATCGCACTGCGGCCGACTTATTCGCAATCCAGAGTGACCTGGCGCAATCAATTGTCACTCAACTGAAAGCGAAACTTTCGCCGAAGCAGAAGGCGGAAATCGAAGAGCGTCCCACGCAAGATCTGGTCGCGTTCGAACTTTATCTTCAGGCTAAGGCGATCATCGATAGTTATATTAATGCGACAGACGTGCGGGCGGCATTGCTCCAGGCGCTGAAGTCGCTTGATGAAGCGATTCAACGAGATCCGAACTTCGTCTCCGCGTATTGTTATGCCGCGCGGGCGAACGACCTGCTCTACTTTTTCGATCTCGATCCAACCCCGGACCGCATTTCTCTCGCGGACGCCGCGGTGAAGGCAGCTCTGCGCCTTCGTCCCGATTCAGCTGAGGCGCATTTCGCACTGGCCGATTATTTGTTTCGCTGTCAGCGGGACTACGACCGCGCCCAGGAAGAACTCGCGATCGCGCGGCCGGGTCTGCCAAACAACACGCCGTTCTTGATCCTCTCCGGCTACATCAACCGACGCCGCAACCATTTTTTCGAGGCAGAACGTGATTTCTCCACCGCTTTCGCGCTCGATCCGCGAAATCCAAATGCCTATAATCTTCTGGCCGACACGTACGTGCTCCAACGCCGGTTTCCTGAAGCGATTCACGTCTATGACGACGTACTTGCTGCCGGCGAGCAAATTCCAATTGTCCGATTCCGACGAGCCTCGGCTACGTTTTACGGGACATGCAATTCTGGACCGCTGCGGGAGATCCTAGCCAAGGGGCCGGAAATGGATGTTGCGGGTGGACAGACGCCTGCCCGCGCCATGCTCGCGATGATCGATGGCAACTACGCTGAGGCTGAACGCGTGCTTGCCGCTTCACCCCGGCAGGACTTTCAAGACATCGACTTCAGCTTCTATTATCCCAAGACTTGGTTCGAAGCGATGATTGCGAGGGCAAAAGGTGATGCTGCCCGCGCAACCGCTGCATTTCGCGAATGTCGCGCAATTTTAGAGCAGAGATTGATCGTTAAACCGGAGCACGCGCGGACGATAGCTGTCCTCGCTCAAGTCGATGCGGGATTAGGTCAGAAGGAATTGGCTATCCGTGAAGCGCAACACGCCATCGATCTGATGCCAGTCTCGAAGGACATTTACGATGGCGCTCTGGTTCTCGAAGGTCTCGCCCAGGTTTACACCTGGAGCGGTGAACGTGATCGCGCCATTGAATTAGTGCAGAAGCTGGTATCGATGCCCAGCTACATCAATTATGGCCGTTTGAAATTACACCCGCTGTGGAGCCCGCTGCGAGGCGACCCGCGATTTGAAAAGATAGTGAATTCTCTCGCGCCGAAATAAGATCTGCTGTCATCTTTCTGCATACTTACTCTTCCCACTCGTTGAACGTTAGGGCAGAACCAAGTTCCGAAAAGGAAATAGTATGATGCGGATGACCGATAAAAGATGAATGAAGAGGGACGAATCAAAAAGATGGAGTTGAGTGGTGGATGCGTTTGCGGCGGGACACGATACGTGCTGAGGAGCATCCCGTTTTCCCTGGGCGATTGTCATTGCATCGATTGCCGGCGAAGCGCTGGCGCGCCTTACGTCACCTGGGGATCAGTGCCACGCGAAGATGTGCGCATGACGAAGGGTGAACCGCGCAAGATTGCGCATGCGAATCGGATTCGCTCGTTTGCGGCATGCTGCGGCACTCATTTGTTTTTTGAGGAGACGAAAGATTCAGAAATCATCGACGTGACGATCGCGTCGCTCGACGATCCGGCACCGTTTGCGCCGCAGAAAGCCATCTGGCTGGAAGATAGATTGCCCTGGGTTACGATAGATAAGGCGGTTCCGGTGTTCCAAAAGAGTTCGAAAAATCCCGGCATGTGAAAAATAATTCGCCTCTCATCTTTCTCTTTAGCGGTCTGTTAGCTTTTGTCGGTCCGCTCAGCTGCGGAGATGCCGCATCTGAAACAGAAGGGCTCTGACGGAACGCGAGTGAAATACCGGCTGGGCGAGAAAATTGAATTCCCGGATTTCACAATTCAGTACGTGGGAGAACACCGCAAAACCCTGCCGGTCTACCCAAGAGGATTTCTCTATTACGATTTCAAGGTCAGCAAAGGAAAGACTGAGAAGGTAGTTTCGTGGACTACCGGCACCGGCGTCATTGATCCCACGGACTTCGAGATCGATGGCAAGCATTATCAGCTCGAGTTACGCCATTCGGATAAGCTCGGAAAATTGAAGGAGAATGACTTAGTGGTCTGGCAAGCGAATCGTTCCTCGTAGAGCTTTTCTTCGGATGCGGAACGAAGACGACCTCTATGTTGCAACTCAACGCCGCGGGCACCGCCGAACTTTCTTCCTCTGAATCCACAGGACGATCTGCTGCATCCAACCACTCGACATGGAAAACGCTGCAAGTAGCTCCCGGCTTTTTTCCCGGAATCTCATTCTGATCGGCGGCTTGCTTCTTTATGCATGCGCGTTTGCGACGCTTTTGCGCAACAAAAGTTTCGACGTCGTCGCAGCCGTGGTGGTGCTCGTCGTGTTCGGAATTGCCTTGCCGCTCATAGCCTGGATCGCAACTCGCCGTGCTGTTCCGCTCTCGATTTCTAACAAACCGCGCGCATCCGAAATCATTGTCCTGAGTGCATACATTGTCGCGTTATCGCTTTACTTGATCGGCGGCCCGCAATGGGTTGACCAGCATCTCCCCTCTTCTTGGATCGATTCGTTGCGGGTCAAGTCCTTGATCAGCCTCGCAAAGAAACTCGTCGTTTTTGTTGCCTTCCCTTTCGCCATCTTTCGCTTCGGCTTTGGTTATCGAATTCGCGATTTCGGGATTCAACGCGAGGGCTTATGTGCGCTCCGCCGTAGTCATCTGCCCGTCGTCCTTGCCGTGGGCGGAGCGTTGCTTGCTTTTCAATTCTTCGTCAGCAGCGGCGGCGCTGCGTTTCGGAATGGACATTTCACAACCTCTCAACTGCTTGTTGGCTTACCGCTTTGCTTCATCTGGCTTTTGCTTGAGGTGGGATTAGTGGAAGAATTTTTCTTCCGCGGTCTGGTTCAGTCGCGACTGGCAGCTGCGTTCAGGTCCGAGACAAGCGGCATCGTGCTGATGTCCCTGATTTTTGGTTTGGCACACGCTCCCGGTTTTATTTTTCGGCAGGCTGGCGAATTAGAAGGACTCGGCCCGCATCCAAGTCCGCTCGACGCGGTCGCCTATTCCGTCGTTATTCTCCCAATAAGTGGAATCACATTCGGTGTAATCTGGGCGCGAACGAAAAATCTCTTCGCCGTCATGCTCATTCATGCTGCTGCTGGCGACCTCCTGCCGAACCTCGCCAGCTTCGTCCAAACATGGTTTTGAACGGGAGCTGTAGGACAACGCCAACCGTGATCAGGAATGTCGTTTGATCTTCAACCACACCTAAAAGGCGAGCTTATCGAGCTCCGCCCACTCAGGCCTGAAGATTGGGACGATCTTTTTGCAGTTGCGTCCGACCCGCTCATCTGGGAACAGCATCCAGAGCACGATCGCTACAAAGAAGAGGTGTTCAAAGTCTTCTTCAGTGAAGCGCTGGAATCCGGCGGCGCGTTTGTGGTAATAGATAAAAAGAGTCAAGAGATGATCGGATCGAGTCGGTTTTATGGTTACGATCCGGAGAGATCTGAAATCGAAATTGGATGGACATTCCTGGCACGAAAGTACTGGGGCGGTCGGCACAATCTCGAAATGAAATGCTTGATGCTGAATCATGCGTTCAAGTTTGTTGAGAACGTGGTGTTCTTTGTCGGAGAAAAGAACATCCGTTCCCAAAAAGCGATGGAGAAAATTGGCGCGTTGAGAAGTGGAATAGTCACAAGGACGTATGGAAACCATCCACCTGCTCTCAACGTCAAGTACGTGATTAAGAAACCGCGATAGACCACGAGAACGGCGGTCGGAGACCGCCGCTACAGCGCGACCGGTAGTGGCTACTCATCACGATCTTCGGCGTCCCACCATGCGCCACGGTTTTTGCCTAGATCGTTGTCGCCGTACTCATCGTTTTCGCCGCGGTGAAGCTTCTTCCACTTCACTTTCCACTTGCCGTGCTTGAACTTCGTGATTGGCACCCAGTTTTCATACTGGCGAGGCGGTGACTGCGCGTAGGTCATATTCGCATTCGAGAGGCCCAGCGCGTTGAGCGTGGGCATGTCGAGCCGGCCGGTCGGAGGAAGCCCGGATTGCAATTGAAACGCGCCTAGTGCGAACGCTGTCCGCCGTCCATAGCGCCCGTCAATCGAGCCTCGATAATATCCGCGACTCATCAATTCACGCTGCACTTCGCCAATGACGATGCGCTCGCTGATTCGACGCGGCGCAGATTGATACGGCGCACCCGGGAAAGTTGGATTCGTGTCGGGCTGGCGATCCGGCGCACTTGGCGGCCGCGGCAATGAATTCTGGTCGATCGGTGGCGTTTCAGCAGGACGAGCATTGTTGGATTGAGTAACGGCAGGCTTCGAAGCGGGTTGCGATGACGAAGCCAACTTCGAACCCGAACTCAGGTTAAGTGACTTCAATGTCTCTGGGTTGATCTGGCCAGTGACTTGCAACCCATTGCGGATTTGGTAACGCCGAATGGCCGCGGTCGTCTCGGCGCTTTTGTCGCCGCTAACGTTGCCGTAGTAAAAGCCCTGGTCTTTCAAGGCTTGCTGGACCGACTGTGTCGTCTGATCGGAGCGAATGACGCCCGCGACGCACATGACGAGGAGAAGTGTAATTGTTGCTTTCATCCCCGGAGATTCTGTCCCCGCAGTTCTACTGTTGGTTCGCGCGCGACCACGTTAGTGCGTGCGTCCTCGTTTGTGAGCGTTAGCTGGTTCCTCCTTGCAGGATGACAGCACCGGAAAATTCGCGAAATATTTGCGGATTTTCATTGACGCATAGCCGCACTAGGCTATTTTATGGGTCCCGCGAAAAGCGGACCAGCCCATGCGTGGAGCTGGTGTTCTTCGAGGCTCAGGGTCGAGCCGACTTCGGTCAGATCGATGACGAGGTCGGGCTTTGCCTTGTACCGAAGACAAAGTACGATCTTTGACAGTTTGGTCGCGGATTTTATTGGTGAAATCCGTCGATGGGAAAAGTCAGCAAACATTGAATTGTGCGTTATCTGTCGATCTTCTTTGAAATCAAAGATTTAGATCGGACAAACTCTGAAAGAGAGGCCGCAGCTAACGGCAGCGGTTACAATCTTTCAGGAATGAAAAGTCAGATCGGTCCCGCTCACGCGGGGCTTCAAACTTTCGGTTTCCCTCACGGGAACCGAGCCGTTTTTAACGGAGAGTTTGATTCTGGCTCAGAACGAACGCTGGCGGCGTGGATAAGACATGCAAGTCGAGCGAGATTTCCTTTGGTAGCAATACCGAAGGAAGTCTAGCGGCGAACGGGTGCTTAACACGTGGGCAACCTGCCGAGAAGTGGGGGATAGCTCGCCGAAAGGCGAATTAATACCGCATGTGATTAGAGTGGACATCCATTCAAAATTAAAGTCGGGGCAACCTGACGCTTCTTGTGGGGCCCGCGGCCTATCAGCTAGTTGGTGAGGTAACGGCTCACCAAGGCGATGACGGGTAGCTGGTCTGAGAGGACGACCAGCCACACTGGGACTGAGACACGGCCCAGACACCTACGGGTGGCAGCAGTCGAGAATTTTTCTCAATGGGGGAAACCCTGAAGGAGCGACGCCGCGTGG
>Ga0209157_1004286_pt1 | contig 10685 bp, 9 predicted proteins | sample GraSoiAngelo_135_FD_185892 | JGI IMG/M metagenome (GOLD analysis project Ga0209157, IMG submission 185892) | Grasslands soil microbial communities from the Angelo Coastal Reserve, California, USA - 14_0929_05_40cm (SPAdes) (version 2) | ecosystem: Environmental > Terrestrial > Soil > Grasslands ... | reverse complement strand
GGCCCCGTGAACCGCGAAGACCAGCCCGACGACGAGCCGGAGGGGGACCAGTCCCCAGTTCACCGCCCAGGAATTCCCTTGCGCGTCCATGGTCGCTCCTCCCGCGTCGAGGTGCCCTCAGTCGGCCGAACCGTCCGGTGCGCTTCCCGGGGCGATCATGGCAGCGGGGCGCACGTACGTCCAGTCGAGATTGGCCTGCGGCACACCGCGAGCGGCCGGCCCGTCCGCGCCGGTGGCGGCGTCGTGGTCCCCCAACTTCGACTACAATAGCCCGCGCCGAATCGCGCGGACGCGAGAAAGATCGCCGCGCACGAAGACGAGAGGACGGCGCGCAGGAGGAGCACGTGGGAGGGACGCTCGACGACACTGCGCTGGATCTCATCTTTCGGCAGGCCAGAACTCAGCACGGCTGGCTCGACACGCCCGTCACCGACGCCCAGCTCCGGGCGATTTACGAGCTCCTACGCCTCGGCCCGACGAGCTTCAACTGCTGCCCGGCACGGATCCTCTTTCTACGCCGGAGGCGAAGGCCCGGCTGCTCCCCGCCCTGAGCCCGGGGAACATCGACAAGACGAAGGCGGCGCCGGTCACGGCGATCATCGGCTACGACACGCGCTTCCATGAGCTCCTTCCCGAGCTCTTCCCGCACAAGCCGGAGGTGGCGCAGACATTCGCGAAAAACGCCAGCCTGGCCGAGACCACGGCGTTCCGCAACGGCACGCTCCAAGGCGCCTACTTCATCATCGCGGCGCGCGCGGTCGGCCTCGACGTCGGCGGGATGTCGGGGTTCGACAACGCGAGGGTGGACGCGGAGTTCTTCTCCGACGGCCGCGTCAAGTCCAACTTCCTCTGCAACCTGGGCCACGGCGACCCGGCCAAGGTCCGGCCGAGGCTGCCGCGGCTCACCTTCGACGAGGCGTGCGCGCTGCTGTGACGGACCTGCGGGGGCGCCGACGCGAACGGTACGTGGGGGCACCGATAGTTCTCTCCGCGTTGCCCCTTGACAGACGCGACGTCAAGGTCTATCCGTTGTCTGGCACAGCGCCGGGATGGGGTCAGGACCGTGTCCCAAGGACGTCGCGCGGTACTGAAGGCAGCCCTCGGGCTAGGGCTGTGCTTTTCGTTCCTCGACGGCGTCTCCGCCCGAGCCGACGATCCGAGAGTGGCCCGCCCGCAGGAGGGTGACCGTTTCGTGTTTCCGTTCGGGGACCGGGAGGGACAGCTCATCACGCTCGAGGACCTGCCGCTCGGCGGGCCCCAGCAGCTGGCCTACCCGATGGATCCTCACACGAAGACCGTGCGAAACGGGTCGACCCTCAATCTGGTGGCGCTGATCCGCTTCGATCCCGCCCAGCTCACCGAGGAGACTCGGGAACTCGCGGCGCACGGCGTCGTGGCGTACTCGGCGATCTGCACCCACCAGGGGTGCCCGGTGTCGATGTGGGAGGCCCACGCGAAGAACCTCTTCTGTGCCTGCCACGCGACCCAGTTCGACCCCCGGGATCGCGCCCGGGTCGTCGATGGGCCTGCGCCCCGGCGGCTCCCGATGCTGCCCATCAAGCTGGTCGACGGCGTCCTGACGGTGGCCGGAGGGTTCACGGGTCGAGTCGGAGGCGAACGCCCGTCATGAGGGAACGCGCCGCTTCACCGCACTTGAGTACAAACCCGATACGAGGAGGGATGATCGTGAAGACAACCAGAACCCTTCTGGCGCTCGCAGCTGTCCTCGGCCTGGTGACGCTGCCCGCGACGGCGCTGGCTCAGGGGGGCTACAGCCCGGTCACCGACCAGCGGCTCGTCAAACCGGAGCCCGAGAACTGGCTGCAGATCCGAGGCAACTATCAGGGGTGGGGCTACAGTCCCCTGGGCCAGGTCACCCCCGCGAACGTGAAGAAGCTGACTCCGGTCTGGGCCTTTTCGACTGGGGTGGACTCGGGCCACGAGGCGCCCCCCATCGTCAACAACGGCGTGATGTTCGTCGTGACCCCCTACAGTCAGGTCATCGCGCTGGATGCGAAGTCGGGGAAGTTCCTCTGGCGATACAAGCGGGAATTGCCCGAGGACTTCAAGGCTCTCCACAACACGAGCCGGGGGATCGCGCTGTACGGCGACAAGGTGTACCTGGCGAGCCTGGACTGCTTCCTCGTCGCCCTCGACGCGAAGACGGGCAAGGTCGCCTGGCAGAAGAAGGTCGAGGACTACCACACGGGCTATTACATGACGCTCGCCCCGCTCGTGGCGAAGGGCAAGGTCATGGTGGGCGTGTCGGGCGGTGAGTTCGGCGTCCGGGGCTTCGTCCAGGCCTTCGACGCTCAGTCCGGCGAGCCCGCGTGGAAGACCTACACGGTCCCCGGCCCCGGCGAGCCTGGCCACGACACCTGGTCGGGCGACACCTGGAAGCGCGGGGGCGCGTCCGTCTGGCTGACCGGCACCTATGACCCCGATCTCGGCCTGACCTACTGGGGCACCGGGAACGCTTCGCCCTGGTTCGGGGATCAGCGCGCTGGTGACAACCTCTACACCGCGTCCACCGTCGCCCTCGATGCCGCGACGGGCGCGCTGAAGGGCCACTTCCAGTACCAGTGGAACGAATCGTGGGACTGGGACGAGCCGGACGCGCCGCTCGTCGTCGACTATCAGAAGGACGGGCGCACGATCAAGGGATTGGTGCACCCGGCGCGAAACGGCTACCTCTACCTGCTGGAGCGGAGCCGGGAGCGGATCGGGTTCGTCTCCGCCACTCCCTACGTCAAGCAGAACGTGTTCAGGAGCGTCGACTCGAAGACCGGCCGTCCCGACTACCATGCGGAGCGGATTCCAAAGACCGGTAAGCGCGCCGACTTCTGTCCGTCGCTCTGGGGCGGCAAGGACTGGCCGTCTGCCGCCTACAACCCCAAGATGGGACGCCTCTTCATCCCGGCCAACGACAACCACTGCGGGTTCATGGAAGGCAAGGTCCAGCAGTACGTCGCGGGACAGTGGTGGACGGGCGTCGACATCCCCGACATCGGCTTCGCCGTCGACAAGAGCGCGAAGTACTTCGGCCAGATCCAGGCCTGGGACATCAACGGAGTGAAGCGGGCGTGGAGTCACCAGTTCCCCGACTCGATGAGCTGGGGAGGGGTCCTGACCACCGGCGGCGGGCTCGTCTTCACCGGCGGGACGAATGACCGCTACTTCCGCGCCTTCGACGCGTCCACCGGAAAGGTGCTGTGGCAGTTCCGTACGAACTCCGGCATCATCGCGCCGCCGGCCTCCTTCTCCGTCGACGGCACTCAGTACATCAGCGTCGTGTCCGGCTGGGGCGTCGACCCGGCCTTCCAGCAGGGGCTGATCTCGAACCTTCTCGGCTGGGAGAAGGACGTGCCGCAGGGCGGCGTGATCTGGGTCTTCGCGGTTTCCCAATAAGCGTCGCGACGGGCCCCTGCCCACGGGTGAGCCGGGTGCCTCGGAGGCACCCGGCTCGCTCGGGGCGGGGAGCGCGGTCGAAGGGGGTGGGGCGTCGCGTGACCCGTCTCGTCTTGGCCCTCGCCGGGCTGACGTGGGCCGTGTGTGCGGACGCCGGGTCGTCCTTCGTCATCAGCGTCCAGAACGCATCGGCCCGAGTAGGCGAGAAGGCGGTCATCGTGGCGACGATCTCGATGGGCGAGGGATTCACGATCACGGATTCGTACCGCCACCGGATCATCAAGCTGTCGGCCTCGAATGGGGTCGAGCTCGAGCGGGAGGTCGTCGCCGGTTCGGTTCAAAACGGCAGCATCGTCTTCACGGTTCGTGCGACGCCGAAGAGCGCCGGCACCCACACCGTGCACGGGGTGTTTCGGTTCAGTTACCATAACGGCGGCGAGCTCGACATCAGAGCCGCGCCATTCGAGGCGACGGTCACCGCGACCGAGTAAGTCGGGATGAGGTCGACCGACTCGGGTTCGACCGAAGTCCACGAAGTCTCACTCCCAGGGAGGGTCACATGGTAACGCTTCACGTGAATGGCAAAGCGCAACAGGTGGACGTGCCTCCGGAGACGCCGCTTCTGTGGGTGTTGCGCGATGTCCTCGGAATGACCGGGACCAAGTTCGGTTGCGGCATGGCGCTGTGCGGCGCCTGTACCGTCCACCTCGATGGCCGACCCACGCGCGCCTGCATCACGCCGATCTCGGCTGCGGCGCAAGGAAAGGTCACCACCATCGAGGCGATCGGCGGGGACCAGGTGGGCAAGGCGGTGCAAGCGGCGTGGGTCGACCTCGGGGTGCCCCACTGCGGCTACTGCCAGGCCGGCCAGATCATGTCCGCCACGGCGCTGCTTCAGCAAAACCCCAAGCCAACGGATGCCGACATCGACTCGGCGATGAGCGGAAACATCTGCCGCTGCGGTACGTACACGCGAATTCGCGCCGCCATCCACCGTGTGGCCCAGAAAGGAGCGACGAAATGAGCGCGCCCCACGACTCGATGACCTCGGTCCCCCGTGACGCGTCGTCGGACCGTCCGCTCTTGCTCGCGAACGTGAGCCGGCGCACCTTTCTCACCGGAGTCGGGGCCCTCGGCGGGTTCGTCCTCGCCGTCGGGTTCCCGGCGGCCCTGCGCGCCGCCGATCCGCCAAAGTACGGACGGGACGGAATGCCTGACGGCTGGGTCGACGACCCCCTGGCGTTCGTCGCCATCGGCGAGGACGGGACGGTCACCATCGTCTGTCACCGCTCGGAGATGGGGCAGGGCGTCCGCACCGGCATGCCGATGATCGTGGCCGACGAGCTCGAAGCCGACTGGAAGCGGGTGCGTGTCGCGCAGGCGCCCGGCGACCAGAAACGCTTCGGCAATCAGGACACCGACGGCTCGCGCAGCACGCGCCATTTCTTCGAGCCGATGCGCCGCTGCGGCGCGGCGGCCCGCGCGATGCTCGAGACGGCGGCTGCGACGCGCTGGAACGTGCCCGTGGGCGAGGTGGAAGCCCAGAACCACGAGGTGGTGCATCGCCCGTCGGGGCGGCGTGTCGGCTATGGCGCACTCGCCAAGGACGCGGCCAAGCTCCCGGTCCCGCCGAGAGAGACGCTGCGATTGAAAGATCCGTCGCGCTTCCGCTACATCGGCAAGGGCCAGCTGAAGCTGGTCGATGGTCCCAACATCGCGAGCGGCAAGGCCCAGTACGGCATCGACACCCGGCTCCCCGGCATGCTCTATGCGGTGGTGGCGCGCCCGCCGGTCTATGGGGGCAAGGTCGCCAAGTACGATGCCGCGCAGGCGCTCAAGGTGCCGGGAGTGGTCCGCGTGGTGGAGATCGAGGGGAGCCCGCCGCCCGCCGAGTTCAATCCGCTGGGGGGCGTCGCGGTCGTCGGGCGCAACACCTGGGCGGCCATCAAGGGCCGCGAGGCGCTCAAGATCGAGTGGGCCGACGGCCCGAACCGCGAGTACGATTCCGCGGCCTTCAAGGCGACGCTCGAGGCGTCGGCGCGGAAGCCGGGCAAGGTGGTCCGTAACGAGGGAGACGTCGACGCCGCGATGGCGAGCGCCGCGCGTCGCCTCGACGCCGAATACTACGTCCCGCATCTCGCCCATGTGACCATGGAGCCTCCCGCCGCGACCGCGCGCATCGTGAACGGTAAGTGCGAGGCGTGGGGCTGCATCCAGTCGCCGCAGGCCGCCCGTGACCGCATCGCCAAGCGGCTCGGGCTGTCGGCGGAGAACGTGAAGGTCAACGTCACCCTGCTCGGCGGTGGCTTCGGGCGCAAGTCCAAGCCCGATTTCATGATCGAGGCGGCGGTGCTCTCCAAGGCCATGGGGGGCGCGCCGGTCAAGGTCACGTGGACACGCGAGGACGACCTGCACAACTCCTACTATCACACCGTCTCGGTCGAGCGCCTGGAAGCCGGACTGGACGCCGGTGGGAAGCCGGTGGCGTGGCTGCACCGGACCGTGGCGCCGTCGATCATGTCAACGTTCAATCCGGAGGCGAAGAACGAGGCGCCATTCGAGCTCGGCATGACCGCCATCAACATCCCCTTCATGATTCCCAATGTCCGCATCGAGAACCCGGAGGCCACGGCCCACACGCGCATCGGCTGGTTCCGCTCGGTGTCGAACATTCCCCACGCCTTCGCCGTCCAGTCCTTCGTCGCCGAGCTAGCGGCCGCGGCGGGGCGCGACCCCAAGGACTTCCTGCTGGAGCTGATCGGCCCGGCCCGACGCATCGACCCCCGGACACTGGGCGATACCTGGAATCATGGCGAAGATCCGGAAAAGTACCCCGTGGACACCGGCCGCATGCGGCGCGTCGTCGAAACCGCGGCGCGCGAAGCCGGTTGGGGCAAGGCGCTGCCCAAGGGCCGCGGGCAGGGCGTCGCCGTCGCCTACAGCTTCGTGACCTACGTGGCGGCGGTGGTAGAAGCGGCGGTCAACGAGAAGGGGGAGCTGTCGATCCCGCGAGTGGACATCGCCGTCGATTGCGGCGCGCAGATCAACCCCGATCGCGTCCGCTCCCAGCTCGAGGGCGCCTGCGTCATGGGCGTGAGCCTCGCCACCAAGGAAGAGATCAGCTTCAAGGCCGGACGCGTGGTGCAGGACAACTACAACGCGTACGAGGTCGCGCGGATGGCGCAGGCGCCCGGCGAGATCCGGGTCCACCTGATCCCCGGAGACTTCAACGCGCCGCTCGGTGGCGTGGGTGAACCGGGCGTGCCGCCGATCGCGCCCGCGTTGTGCAACGCGATCTTCGCGGCGACGGGCAAGCGCATCCGGCGCCTGCCGATCCGCGACCAGCTCATGAAAGCCTGAGTCGGGAGGATCTGAGTCGGAGGGGGCCTCGACGGCCCCCTCCGGAACTTCCTCGCACGCCTCCGCGCTCAGCCCTGCCGCCGGAGCCGAGGGTCCCACGCGTCCCGCAGCGTATCACCGAACAGATTGAATCCGAGCACCGCCAGGCTGATCGCGAGGCCCGGGAAGATCGCGAGCCAGGGCGCCTGCTCCATGAAGGCGCGCCCCGTGCTGCTCAGCATCAAGCCCCACGACGGCGTCGGCGGCTGGGTTCCCAGGCCCAGGAAGCTCAGCGTCGCCTCGATCAGGATGGCGTTCCCGAACCAGATCGACGCGATGATCAGGATGGGCGCCGTCACGTTGGGGAGGATGTGAGTGGTGATGATCCGTGGATGGCGGCAGCCGATCGCTTGCGCCGCTTCGACGTAGCGGTTCTGTTTCGCCGACAGCACCGCGCCGCGGACGATCCGCGAGTTGCCCGGAATGATGACGATGGCGATCGCGAGCATCGCGTTCGTCGTGCTCGGCTTCAACACGGACACGATGGCCAGCGCGAGAATCAGTCCCGGGATGGCCTGGATCGCGTCCATCAGTCGCTGGACCAGGAGATCGAGCCGCCCCTCGCAATATCCGCACAGGAGGCCGATGACCATCCCGACGCCCGTGCCGATGCCGACGGCAAGCACCCCCACCCAGAGGGAGATCCGGCTGCCATGGACGACGCGACTCAGGACGTCGCGGCCGATGTCATCCGTGCCGAAGGGGTGGTCCCGACTGGGGGGAGCCAGCCGGATCTCCGGCTGGGTCGCGAGTGGGTCGTATGGCGCCAGCACGTCGGCGAAGATCGCCGTCGTCACGAGCAGGACGAGGAGCGCGGCCGACGCCAGCCCGAGTGGTTTCCGCTTGATGACGGCCCAGAGCGCCTCCCCACGCCTCGGCGTGGCGGTCGGTTGGCGCTCGAAGGGCGCGACCCGTGCCGTCACCGTCGACACGGAGGATTCCCCCTCACTGATAATGGATCCGCGGATCCAGCCACGCGTACGTCAGGTCGACGAGCAAGTTCAGCGTGACGAGCGTGGTCGCCACCAGCATGACGTTGGTCTGCACGACGGGATAGTCGCGGAAGAGGATCGCCTCCACGGTCAGCCGGCCCATCCCCGGCAGCGCGAAGATCGTCTCCACGACCACGGTGCCCGCCAGGAGCGTCCCGAGTTGCCCCCCGACGATCGTGACGACCGGGATGAGGGCGTTCTTCAGCGCGTGCTTGTACACGACGATCCGCCCCTCCAGGCCCTTGGCCCAGGCCGTGCGGACATAGTCCTCCCGCAACACCTCGAGGACGGTCGAGCGCGTCATGCGCATGGTGGCCGCCGAGAGGCGAAACCCGAGCACCGCTGCCGGCAACAAGAACTGCTGGAGGTTTCGCCACGGCGACTCCCAGAGGCTCGCGTACCCCAGCGGGGGAATCCAGTGAAGCCAGAGCGCCGCGAAGGTGATGACCAGCGTGCCGAGCCAGAAATCGGGCAAGGAGAGGCCGGAGACGGCCACCACGCGTCCCACGTAATCGGCGGGCCTGTCCGCTCGTGTCGCCGAGAGCACTCCGACCGGGATGGCGATGACCAGTCCCAGGAGCATCGCCAGCGTCGCCAGCTCGATCGTGACCGGGATGGATTTCCCGAGAGCGGCCGCGATGGGCTCGTTCGTGAAGATCGAATACCCGGGGTTGAGACTCACCAGCTGCCAGAGCCAGATCAGGTATTGCTCGTGATACGGACGGCCGAGTCCCAGGTCCTCTCGGAGCTTCCGGAGCTCCCGCTCACCGACGTTCCCGGACTCCGCCATGAGGGCGGTGAGCGCGTCCCCCGGCATCACGCGCATCAGTCCGAACACGATCAGCGAGGAGAGCAGCAGGACGGGAATCGCGAGCAGGAGCCGGCGGATCACATATTTGTGCATGGCCGCCCCGCCCCCGCGCTCATGCGGCTCGGTCTCTCGCGCGTCTCGCTACTTATCGAGCCATAGCCGAGCGATGGCCGACGCCCCGTAGCCATCGGTGCGTCGGAGGGCTAACGCAGCCATGTTCCGCACGTGCGGCTGAAAGACCAGGAAGCCATTGTCGTAGGGCATCCACATTCGCAGGACTTGGTCGTACTCCCGATCGACGATCTTTCGGGCGATCGTGCGCTGCTCGCCGCGGTCGGGAGTCTGCCGCAGCTTGGTGGTCAACTCGTCGATGAGCGGATCGTTCACGCGGAAGAAGTTCTTGGTGGACTTCGAGTGCATGTACTGGTACGTCCGCTCGTCGAGACCCACCGCGTGGCCCGACTGGAACCCCCAGGCCATCCCGTCCCATTTGCTCTCGACGTAACGGCCGTAGTACGTCGTGTAGTCGAGCTTGGTGATCTTGACGTTGATATTGAGGTTTCGCTTCAGGTCCTGCTGCACGAGCTGCACCTGCGAGGTCATCTGCGGGAAATACTCGTAGTAGAACAACGTGGTCTCGAATCCGTTGGCGTGTCCGGCCTCGGCCAGGAGCTTCTTGGCTTCCGAGGGGCGGTGCCGCCACCAGGGGCCGAGCTGGGCCAGCGTCGGCATCTTGTCCTGGTAGTAGATGTAGGGGACGCCCCAGCCGGGGATGCCGTGGCCCTCGAAGAGCGTGTCGACCTGCTTCTGGCGGTCGACGGCCATGGAGATGGCGCGCCGCACCCGGACGTCGTTGAAGGGCGGCTTGTCCTGCGCGAGGGCCAGACCGAAGGGCGCCAGCACGTTCTTGTATTCCTGCACGACCGCCGCGGGGTTGGTCTTGCGGACGGTCTCGACCTCGCCCAGGCTCGCCAACCAGAGGATGTCGCTCTGCCCCGTGCGGAACGCCGCCAGGCGGGTCGCGGCGTCCGGGGTCGAGAGAATGGTGTACTCGTCGACGTACGGCCGGCCCTTGTCGAAGTAGTCGGGGTTCCGCGCGAGGACCACCCGCACCTTGCGGGTGTGCTCCTTCAGGAGGTAGGGTCCGGTGCCGATCAGGCGCTTCTTGAGATCGCCGTCCTCTTCGAGGACCTCACGCGCGAAGATCACCGTGATGGGCTCGGCGAGGTTTTGCGGGAACAACACATTGGGAGACTGCAGGTGCACGCGCAGGGTGTGCTCGTCGGGCGTCTCCATCCCCTCGATCTCGCGGAACGTGAAGGACTGCACGCCTTCCTTCGCGTAGGCCTCGAAGCAGTGCTTGACGTCCGCCGCCACCAGCCCGCGCCCGTTCAGCGGCGGCACGTTGTGCCACTTGACCCCCTGGCGCAGCTTGAACGTCCACACCCGGTGGTCGGGGCTCGACTGCCACGACTCCGCGAGGTCTCCCTTGAGCGTGAGGTCGTTGGTGCCACTCGCCTCGTCGGCGAACGCGTAGCGGACGAGACGGTTGCTGGTGAGGGCGGCAAACTGGAAGAGCCCGATCGATTGCGTCAGCCGTGGATCGAGCACCGGCGGGTCCCAGGAGGAGGCCCGCGTCAGGACCCCGCCCGGCTTGGGCGGTTTGGAGCTGGGCGGAATCCAGTCGGGGTACGGAGAGACGGGCTGGGCCGACAGGCGGGCGCGTCCAGCACCGACGATCAGGACGCCCATTCCTGCGCCGCACCCTGCGCGCCTGAGGAATTCTCGCCGGTTCACTCGCTGGCGAAGGGCTACCGGGCCGTCGGTGGGCATCTTGGCTCTCCTTCTGTACCTGTTCGTGAAGGAAAGGACCCGTGCGGGTACTGGCTCCGAGTGCGGCGAACATGCCGGGTGCGAACAGCGAAGTCAAGCGGAATCAGCAGGCAGCTGTCCGTGGACGTCTCGGCCGAGGCGAGTGCTGTCGGGCCCTCGGCCGAGGCGTCGGGTATCCTGCCTACGAACGGCCTGGCTGCATGAGTTGTCGCATCTCGTTGTGTAGCTGCCTCATGCGATCC
>Ga0209157_1004285_pt1 | contig 10686 bp, 9 predicted proteins | sample GraSoiAngelo_135_FD_185892 | JGI IMG/M metagenome (GOLD analysis project Ga0209157, IMG submission 185892) | Grasslands soil microbial communities from the Angelo Coastal Reserve, California, USA - 14_0929_05_40cm (SPAdes) (version 2) | ecosystem: Environmental > Terrestrial > Soil > Grasslands ... | reverse complement strand
CTGGTCCGCCGGGGACTCCGGGCGCTGAAGGACCTGAACATCACGTACAGCTTGGCCGACACGGTCTCCTTCATGATCGACCAGATCCGGGAGGACTATCCGGAGTTCTTCTTCAACAAGGGGGACATCCTGAAGCTGCTCAAGGTCGAGGAGTCCCGGTACCAGGAGACGCTCGAGAAGGGGCGGACGACCGTCGGGAAGATCGCCACCGAGCTCACGGCCGCCGGCAAGGGATTCGACGTCGAAACGCTCTTGGAGCTCTACGACAGCCACGGACTCAATCCGGACGTCGTCCAAGAATTCACGAACTTGCCGATCGAGATCCCGGATGACTTCTACCGACGCGTGGCGGCGCGACACGAGCGTCCGGCTGCGGAGCCCGAGAAGCGATTCACGATCCAGAAGGAACTTCCGCCGACGAAACTTCGCGTGTACGAAGACCGCCGCCGGCGTTCGTTCCGCGCGAAGGTCGTCGCGGTCGAAGGCGAGGCCGTCGTCCTCGATCAGACGTTCTTCTACCCGGAGGGCGGCGGTCAGGAAGCCGACCACGGGACGATCGACGAATTCGAAGTCTACGATGTCCAGCGAGCCGGCCCGTCCGTCTTGCATTTCGTCCGTGGCGACGCCAGTCGTCTTCGGGGAACACGGGTCTCGTGCGCGATCGATGCGAATCGAAGGGAGGCCCTGATGCGAAACCACACGGCCACCCACATCGTCCTGGGCGCCGCGCGCAAGGTCCTCGGAAACCATATCTGGCAGGCGGGGGCCCATAAGGCCGTCGACATGGCTCGACTCGACATCACGCACTTCGATGCGTTGACGGATGCGGAGCTATTGAAGATCGAAGAGGTGGCCAACGACCAGGTCTTGGCCTCGCGACAGGTGCGCGCCAAGGTCTTGGCCCGCGATCTCGCGGAGCGGAAGTTCGGGTTTCGGCTCTACCAAGGCGGATCGGTGCCCGGCGGCGAGTTGCGCGTCGTCGAGATTCCGAAGTGGGACGCGGAGGCGTGCGGCGGGACCCATGTCGCGCGGACGAGCGACGTCGCGCTGATCAAGATCCTCCGGTCCACCCGAATCCAGGACGGCGTGGTGCGCCTCGAATACACCGCGGGGAAGGCGGCGTTCGAGGCCGTCCGGAAACAGTCGGAGGAAGTCAAGCGCACGGCCGAGGTCTTCGGCGTCCCGCCGGACCAACTCGTTCCGACCGCCGAACGAATCGTGTCGGAGTGGAAGGAGCTGCGGAAGCTTTCTCAACGTGCGACGGACGAACAGGCCGCGGTGAAGGCCCGGGAAGCGGTCCAGACGACGACTGCGGCGTGGCCGCTCGTGAGACAAGAGGTGGCAGAAGGCGTCGGCTTCATGATGTCCATGTCGAAGGCGATCGCCTCCGAGACGAAAGCGACCGCCATCCTGTGGGCCAAAGCGCCGACGGATGTCCGCTTGGTCGTCTCTCGCGGCCCCGGCGTCCCGGTCGACGTCGCCGAGATCCTCCAATCCGTCGTGCCGGAGTTCCGGGGCAAAGGCGGCGGGAAACCCGATTTCGCTCAGGCGAGCTTCCCAAACCTCGATCAAGCGCGGGCGGCCGCCGAACGACTCGAACGAACCATCCGCGAGAAACTTGGGACCCCGAGCGGATGACATGGATCTCAGGGCCTGGCGTCGCCGAATTCGGGAGTACGACGAAATCACGAACGTCGGGCCGATCATCCGCCGGTACTTCGTGATCGGCGCGTTCGACGGAGCCCTCACGGTCCTCGGGATCATCATTGGCGCGTACGCGGTCGGAGCGTCGGAGGCTCACAAGGCCCTGATCCTCTCGGCGTCGATCGGCGCCGCGATCGCCCTCGCCGTCAGCAGTGCCGTCGGCGCCTACGAGGCGGAGCGGGTCGAGAAGAAGCTCGACATTCGCACGATCGAGCGAGCGATGCTCGCGCGACTCAGTGAGGAACACAAGGAGGCCTTCCAGTTCGCCGCGATCCTGAGCGCGCTCGTCCACGGCGTCGCCCCACTCCTGGCGGCGCTCCTTCCAATCATCCCGTTCGCGTTCTTTGACTTTCGAGACGCGACGATCGCCGCGATCGTCATCACGTTCGTGCTGTTGTTCGTGATCGGCGCGTATCTCGGGAACCTCGTCCGCGAACGCGTGATCGTCACCGGGCTTCGCTTTGTGGCCGCAGGCCTCGGGACCGCGGTCCTCCTCTGGTTCATGGGAGCCCGCCCCATCTGAAATCGTGCAGCATTTCTCGCGCCGGCTTCATTGCCGCTACGGCGAGGCCGCGAATCGCGGTAATCCGCCGCCATGCCTCGCCGGACGAAGGCCCGCGCATGACGGCCTTCTCGCAGGCGGCAACGACGGCCGGAAGGACGTGTCGGCTCAGGACGTGTCGGCTCAGGACGAGGCTCCATACACCCTCGGCGCTCGGCGACGACATTCACGGCACGCGTCGATAGTGCATAGAACGGATGTCGAATCTCAAGTGAATCCTTATCTGCCGAGTTCGTGATATGAGGTGTGGGAGCGAGGAGGCGGAGTCGTGGGAGCGGCTGGAGGGAAGCTCGGAGTAGACCGTTCGAGCATCGAGGTGAGAGACGTCGAGCTGAGGCTCACGTCGGTCCTTTACGATCAGCTCGTCGAGCTCGCCTCCGATAACGGATACAGAAAGCCGCAAGCATTGGTGCGAGATCTGGTCCGCCTCGTTGGACTCTTGGGAGTGTCGGAACACATCCGAGTCATCCTTTCCGGTACCCCTCGCCCGAAGACCTAATTGCGAAAGCTTTGTCCTTCGGCATCGAAGACACTTAGGCCGAGTCCGGAGCCCCGCACCTTTTAATACGTGGGAAGGTTGGCTCGCGCGATGCTCTCCCCGGAGGCGGAGATTGAGACGCTCCGGGCCGCGGTGGCGCGCCAGTTTTCCGTGTACGGCGTGGTCGTCAGCCCGATGGCGCTGACGTTCCAGGTCGGGGTTCCTCCAGGCGGCGTCGACGCGCCGTTCGACGCCTTGAGGCTTGAGCTCGTCCCGAAAGACTACATCCCGACGATCACCCAGGAGAAGGGCGAGACCCTGGTCCACGTTCAACGACGCCCGCGACCCCGTTTCGCCCGGACGCAGGTGAACCTCATCCTGCTCCTCGTCACGGTCCTCACCACGACGTTCTTCGGCGGGGCGTGGAACTGGATGGATTACTCAGGACAGCCGTTCCTGTCCGCCGAGTCGATCGGGTTCGGCAGCCTGTTCTTCACGCTTCCTTTGCTGACGATCCTCGGCTCCCACGAGATGGGCCATTACCTCGTCGCGAAGCGATACAAAGTGCAGGCGTCGCTTCCGTTCTTCCTGCCCTCCGTCCCTCCGCTCGGCACATTCGGCGCGTTCATCAGCATGAGAGACCCGATCCCGAATCGCCGCGCGCTTCTGGATATCGGCGTTTCAGGACCGCTTGTCGGATTCGCGATCGCAATTCCCGTGACCTTGGCGGGACTCGCATTGTCCGCGGCGTCGCCCGCCACCGGCCTCACGCTCGCAGGGGAGGCGCAGCCGTCACTTCTCTTCCGCGCTTTGTCCTTATTCTTCCCGTTGCCGGACACCCTGCTCAGCCATCCGCACCCGCTCGCGTTCGCCGGCTGGGTCGGATTGTTCGTGACCGCGATCAACCTGCTGCCGGCCGGTCAACTCGACGGAGGCCACGTCGCGAGGGCGCTCCTCGGGAGCCGCCAGCTCTATCTGTCGTGGTCCGCGGTCCTGATCCTCTTCGGGCTGAGCCTCTTCTATCCCGGTTGGTTCCTGTTCGGATTCCTGATCTTCATCCTCGGTGTGCGACATCCGCCGCCCCTCAATGACCTGACGCGCCTTGACCCGGGCCGAAAGCTCATCGGAATCGCCGCGGTCGCGATCCTGATCGTGACCTTCGTTCCGCAGCCGTTCGTGACCGTCGCGAGCGAGCGGGGGCTCGCGTTCGTGGCGACCGACGGCACGCCGCTCCCGATCAATCAGACGATCGCATTGGGTACGTCGATCCTCTTGACGTTCGGGGTGAACAACACCGGGCCGGTGAAAGAGTCCGTGATCGTCACGGCCTACGATCCGAATCTGAACGCGTTTGGCTTCGTCATCCTGTTTACATCGTACCAGATTGGTTCGGTGGTCACACCGGTCAGCAACAACAGCGTGACCCTCTCGCTGAAGTCGACTCAGCTCGCGGCGTTCGACTTGCGGGTGACCGCCCCGCCGGTGTGGCCGACCCCGCTCCCCCGATACGTCGCCTTCGTCGTCGTTGCCCGGACCATCGATGGATCGGTCAGCGCGCAGCTCCCGGTCGATCTCCAAATCATTCCCTGATGAAGACGCAGAAGTGCCGGACGAGCGAGCGGTGGACTCGGAGAGCATAGGTCTCGACGAGTTCGAGGAACTCAGAACCTTGCTCGATCCAACGTTCGCTTGGGAGCACAATCGCGAGATGGCCCGCGCGCGGGAGGAGGTCGGCGAACGCGGCAAAGGCCCGCGCGTACAGTTGGTCGATCGCCTCGCCGCGGGTTGATGCTGCCCGGCCGTACGGCGGATCCGTCGCGATTCCATGAATGGATTCGGCGCGCAAGGGAGGGCGACCGGCATCCGCGACGGCCAGATCGGGAGCGCGTCCACCAGAACGCAGCGAGGTTCGAGTCCCCAAGACCATCCCTCGCTCGCGATCCAAGCCAACACCGCGAAGTCCGAGCTGCATCGCTTCGAGGAGGACCCCGCCCGTGCCGCAGAACGGGTCGAGGACGGTGCCGGCCATCGGAACGCGGGCGAGGTTCACGAGCGCCCGGGCGAACTTGGGATGCAGAGAGATCGGTAAGGAGAACGGTCGGTTCGCCACTTTCGTGGCCTCGAGTCGAGAGCGATCCACCCGATGCAGGACCCGACCGAGGACGAATTCCTCATCAAGCAAGACCCGATAGTCGATCTGCGGCGCGTCCAGATCCACGCGGCCCGTCTTGCCGAAATCCGCGCCCAGCGGTCCTTCGACGCCTCGGGGGTCCAGGTCCACGCCGAGTCCGTGCGCGCGGACGCGGAAGGTACGACCGCCGAGCTGCTGTGCCGACGCGAACGCACGAATCGACTCGAGATCTCCGGACGCGAGTTCTTCGCAGACGACGTGAGCGAGGCCGAGCCGGCATGCCGCGCGCTCGACCGGGCCCGTGACCTCGAGTCGGAGGAGATTCCGACCGAACGTCGTGCGACGGACCTCGACCCGCTCCGATGCCATCGCGGCGAGCGCTTCCGCGCGAGGGAGGGTCGGATGTTCCCCGGAGAGCTCGACAATAACGCGCACGTCCGTCGAACGTCGCCCGCGAACATGAGCCTACCGCCAACCGTCATTTTCAAGTGGCCCGGGCCCTTCGCTCCGCCCGGGTGCGCGTCCGGCCCTTCGTCCCGAACGACATCCCCGCGGTCGCGTCGATCGTCCGGGAAGCGTTACGCGAGAATTATCCGACCTCGCTGTACCTCGACATCCACCGCTGGTGGCGGGACGGCTTCCTCGTCGCCGATCTTGACGGCCACCCGATCGGTTTCCTCGCCGCCGTGATCAGCGCCGACGGCCAGGCCCGCATCCTGATGTTCGCGGTCACATCGAGCTTCCGGAAGCGCGGGTTCGGCAGCCAACTCATGAACGCGTTCGTCCAGGTGTGCGCGATGCGGGGCATCCGCACGATTGAACTCGAGGTGCGCATCTCGAACGACGAGGCGATCCACTTCTACAAGAGGTACGGTTTCGCGATCGCCGGGGTCCTGGAGAAGTTCTATACGGACGGCGAAGACGGCTACAAAATGATCAAACACTTTTGATCGGGCGCTTACTGGTAGCCTTGGACGTCGTCGGCTTTGTGCTCGTTCCAGTAATGGTACGGCGAGGACTCGCGCTGCGCCGAGGAGAGATCGGTCCCGACGCCGGCGGTGTACGAGCCATACCGTTCCCGGATCTGGTCTTCGATCGAGCGGGAGACCTTGATCGCCCGCTGAACATGATCGGCATCGATGAGCTTCGATTGCTCTGTGACGGCAATGTCGCCCGCGGATCGGATGAGACCGCCGAGTTCCCTCAGGCGGAGGCTCAGGGCCTTGTCTTTGTTGTCCAGGGTCTTCGCCCGTCGCCGGGCTTCCTCCACCACGACGCCGACGGCATCGCGGGTCGCCGGCGGGATGCGCTTGTCCACCGCGATCTCCTGGGCCACGAACTGGGCCAGTTTCGCCCGGTTCGAGTCCGAGTCCGGCATCGTCGTCTCCACGAGGATCTCGTATCCGCCCCCGGTGATGCGGGAGCGCAGCGGCGACAAGATGTGAGGAAGGTCCTGAATGTTGCACGCGCCGACGAAGATGAAGTCGCACGGGACGCTCTCGACCTTGACGCTCGCGCCCGCGCTCTGGGGATTCCGGCCGGAGATCGGGAATCGCTTCTCCTGCATCGCGGTCAGGATGAACCGCTGGAGATGGCCGAGCAACGGCAACTCGTCGATGAACAGGACGCCTTGATGCGCTTCGTGGATGGCGCCCGCGACGACCCGATCGTACGGCTGCGTGCCGAGCTGTGGATGGCCGCCGTACGGATCGTGGCGGACGTCTCCGAGGAGTTCGGTCTCGCTCGCTCCGGTCGCGAGGACGAATGGCCGTCGCGTGATCGGGACGAGGACCTTTCGAGGGCTCTCCTTCTCGACCTCGCGACGCTTCTCGAGCGCCTTCTGGTCGAGAACGCGGATCATGTCGCCCGCCCGCTCGTAGACGACGACCTCTTCCTTCCCGAATTGCTGCCGGGTCGTCGTCACGCGATCCCGACCTTGGAGCTGCGCGAACGTGACCTCGAAAATGCCGCCGAGCAAATCGCCGAATGGATTGCCGACGTTCGCCTGGGACGCCGCCTTCGGCCGCCCGCACTTCGGGCACATGCGATCGGTCGGCGACGAATACGTCCCGCAGTGGACGCACTTGTAGCCGAGCCGCTCCGCGACGTTGATGGGCGCCTCCTTGGGATCGATGAGGTCCCCTTCCGCGCCCGCGAGCCGGTTCTGTTCCTGCAAGACCTCGTCGCGTTGCTTCACTTCGATGAGGGGCCGTTCCGGATTCTCGGGATTGTGGACGACTCGAATCTCTTCGGTCACCGAAGGGAGGTGGAGGGAGAGAGCCTGGGCGATCATCGACTTCCCCGTCCCTGGCGGGCCCACGAGCAAGAAGTGCCGCCGCTGATTCGCGGCGATCCGCGCCAGCGCGATCGCCTCATCCTGGCCAACGACCCGCTTCAACGGATCGTCGGGGATCGCGATCTCCGTGGTCGTCTCGAAGTCGTCGAGGGCGAACCCCTCGTCCGCGGCGAGCGTCTTCGTTCGCGCGATAGGCTCCACCCCGATTCACGGTGCGAGATCGCTGCGCGTCCAGACCTCGATGCCGGCCGGCTGCTTCGTGATCGTGCCCATTTTCGTGCCGACGACCGAGTGCATGTTCATCTCCGAGGCGATGTCCAAGATCCGCTGCGTGATGATCCCGTCGAAGACGACCGCGCGCGTCTGCTTCGCGGTCTTGAGAGCGTCGACGAGCTCTCGCACCGGGACCTCCGTCACGACGCCGTCCCCGTCGTCGAGGAGGCGGGCGGTGGACGATCCACCGAGCTGAAGGAGCATGTCGCGGTACTTCTCGAGCTTCGGATTGAGGACCTTCGTCGTGGGCGTGAGCGGTGCCGGTGGACGATCTTCGCGGGATTCCCGCGGTTCTCTCGGCTCCCGCGGTTCCGGACGGAACTCGGGTCGCGGCTCCGGGCGCGGTTGGGGCCCTCCCGCGGGCTTCGGCTCGGGAAATTCGGACTCGGCCTTGTAGACCTGGCCGGAGAGGCCGTACATCTCGACGTACTGGTCTGCGGGAATCTTGTTCCGCAGGCACTTCATGATCTGCTTCTGCGTGAGTTCCTCGACTTCCTTCCCTCTCGGGGCGCGGGCGATGAAGTCGACTTCGGCGACCTGGAGGAGTTCCTTCAGGATCAGATCCCCGCCGCGGTCTCCATCGACGAACGCGGTGAGCGCGCGCTCTTTCGAGAGCTCCTGGATCGTCTTCGGGACGTTCGTGCCTTCGACGGCGATCGCATTCTTGATCCCCGACCGCAGGAGATTCAGGACGTCCTGGCGCCCTTCGACGATGATGATCGCGTCGCTGTCGGCGACGTTCGGTCCGGCGGGGAGCCGCTCGGCCCCGAAGGACACGATCTCCGACACCTGGACGCTCTGGCGCACCTCGTCGAGCAGGTCGGACCCGGAGGTCTTCGACTCTTCGACCATGGACGACAGGAGCGAGCGGGCCCGCTCGATGATCTTGTTGCGTTTCGTGACGCGCGTGTCCTCGACCTTGTCGACCTTGATCGTCGCCTTGCACGGGCCGACGCGGTCGATCGTCTCGAGCGCCGCCGCCAGGATCGAGGTCTCGACCTGATCCAGCGAGGACGGGATCAGGATCGTCCCTTCGCTCCGTCCTTTCTTGCTCTGGACGTCCACCTCGATTCGGCCGATGCGGCCGCTCTTCTGCAGGTCACGCAAGTCCAATTCCTCGCCGAGGAGCCCTTCCGTCTGGCCAAACACGGCCCCTACGACGTCGGGTTTCTCGACAATCCCTTCCGCCTCCAGGCGGGCCTGGATGAGATATTTAGTCGTACTCGGATCGATGTTCATGTTCGCACTTGTCCGGGCTAGCCGTCAAATCCGCGGTTTACGTCCCTCTATCCGGACAACTCTCGGCCCCGCAGGGCATTTCGGCCTCGCAGTCCTGGAGGCAGGAAAGGATGATTCGGATGAGTGGGATCTGTGAATCGCGGCCTTTACCGCTATCCCGATTCCCAACTGGGGGCGGGCCTATTTAAGGGTTCGGGCAATCATTCTCACTTTTGGGACCGTCGACGTGTATCCCGCCGTTGCACCTGGTCCGAGTACCATCGCTTCGACGGTCGCTGGCGAAAGCGAGAGGACGCATGCTCGGCGACGCGTTCGACAAATCCGTGGAGAGATTCGACGTCGGTGATGTCCTTTCGGCACAGCCGCGTGAGTCGCGCGCGGAGGTCCTCGTCGAATCGCACCCCGTTCGCGGAGAGCGCGTCCCGCAGCTGACGGGCGAGACGGCCACCCCGGACGTCCCAGTCCGTGAGGATGATCGCCTCCCGATGGTGGGCCGCAATCAATTCGCACAAGCCGAAGACCGTCGAACCTTGATTGATCATCCGGATGTCCCCCGTCACCCCGAGGGCCCGCAACGAGCGCTTGTCGTACTCGCCCTCGACGATGATCGGCGCGCTTCGGTTCTTCTCCGCGAGATCTTCGAGGACGCGCTGCAAGTCGTCGTGGAGCTGCTCCCAGTCCATCGGCTCACGGACCAAACGGCGCGAGGACGATAAGGGTTGCGCGCCAGGAAGCCATCATATATCGGCCGCCGGATATGCGAATTGTGCCGGGCGAGGAGGAGGTGAATTTTGAACGCGTCACGAAGGTGTACCGCGAGGAGAGCGGGAAGAAGACGCTCGTGGCCCTCGAAGCGGATTTCTACGACAAACTCGCCTCGTACATCGCCCGACTCGATGAGTCCGCCAACAAGGAGGCCCAGAAAGATCCCAATTCGCCCAAGGCTCTGTTGTTGCAGGACGAGCTGAGGAAAGTGCGGAAGCGCCGGGACCAGATCTTCACCTACCGGGAACGGAAGCTCGCCCTCCTGGCGTCGAGTCGCGCGAGCGGCGCGGAAGTCGACGTGCCGAATCTGCCGGCCCAGGAGCGAGGCCTTTTCGAGAGCATGGTCGGTCTCCTGGCAAAGAGCCGCGCCGACGCCTTCGAGGGATCGCTCCCGGCCGCACAAATGGAGTCCCCCTCGCCGCCATCCGCGGTGCCTAGCACGGCGATCGCGAAGAAAGAACCTGAGCGGATGAAAGTCGTTCGAGCGGAGGACACGAAACGAGTCGCGGTTCCACCGAGCCTCAAGGATCACGTCCTCGTCCACGTGCTCGAGGACCTGCCGCCGTTCGCGGGGATCGACACGACGTACCGGTTGAAGAAGGAAGACGTGGTCACGTTGCCGAAGACGATTGCCCAGATCCTCGTCGACCGAGGGAAGGCCCGAATCGTCACCGTCGCGAATCCCCTCGGATGAAACCGCGAGTAGCCGCCGGCGTACCTTGAAAACGGACACGGAATCAGGCCCAGCCGTTCAGTCGGTCGCGGCACGTTTTCGGAAAGATCCCCGAGGCGTTGCGTCGAACGAGGTTACGTCTTCGCGGAATGCTTCGATCGATCGAGCAGATATCGCCGGAAGTCGAACAGTATCGAGACGGCTGGAACGGCGACGAACCAGACGAACGCGACCCATCCCGCGCTCGGCCGTGCGTCGCAGATGGAAGGAAACAGGACGAACAACACCCCGTTGAGGCAGAAGATCTCGAAGAAGCCCCAGACCGGAATCCCGGAGAATCCGAGGGCGAGAGCCAGGTACGTGGAATCGTGGTCCTCCCGCCAGAGGGGGCGTCCCGCGATCACGAAGAGGACCGCGATGAAGACCATGCCGACGTCGATGACCACAAGACTGAGCGCGTAGCCGTATACCTTCGCCGACGGATTCGCGAACGCCAGGCCGCCCGAGAGCGCGAGGACCAGGACGAGGGTCCCGATGATCAGGTACGGAACCATCTCGAGTTTCG
>Ga0209157_1004283_pt1 | contig 10687 bp, 9 predicted proteins | sample GraSoiAngelo_135_FD_185892 | JGI IMG/M metagenome (GOLD analysis project Ga0209157, IMG submission 185892) | Grasslands soil microbial communities from the Angelo Coastal Reserve, California, USA - 14_0929_05_40cm (SPAdes) (version 2) | ecosystem: Environmental > Terrestrial > Soil > Grasslands ... | reverse complement strand
AGATGGGACTACTCCGATTGAGGCTGGCGACGCATTTATTTTCAAACCGGGTGAGCCACACCAGATCACCAATGACACTACAGAAGACATGATCCTTTACGTGGTGGCGGACAATCCAATTGGCGATTCATGGTATCAGCCCGACAGTAATAAGTGGGGTGTGCCGATCCCCGAGCGCATGTATGTCCGCTCACAGCCGCTGGACTATTTTGATGGTGAAGAATGAACCGTCGCCTAACCCCTATGAAGGGTGTCAAGTGTGGCGTGCGAGTGTGGTAGATGGGTGGTTAGTTCATAAGGCTTGTTGAGCGAGATTGAAGGTTTTCTCTGGAGCGCTTCCTCTTCCGTTTTGCTCGTTGGTTTTGTTTCCAGCGGCTCGTACTCCTATCCGTCCCGCCACTTGAGCGGCAAGTGACCGGCGGCGGTCAAAGTGGCTGCCGCTTTTGTTTGCGCACCGGCGTTCAGTTCAGCCTCCCCTCGGCGAGAGCCATAGTATCAAGCGCACCACTGGCATCGGCATCAGTCGAGTCAGAAACATTGCAAGTTTCATTGCAAATCCAGGAATCACGAGCGGCCGGTCTGCTTCCAGTGCTGCCAGCGCCTGGCGCACGACTTGTGCGACCGGAACTTGGAGAAAGTCAGGGCCTGGGCCGGGCTTGACCTCCCGGCCGGGACGGCTGGCGACTTCTTGAAATTCGGTGCGCACGGGACCGGGGCACACAGCGCATACCCTTACGCCTGTACCTCGGAGTTCGGCCCGAAGCGCTTCAGAGAAGCTTGTGACGTAAGCTTTGGTAGCGGCGTAAACGGCGTCACCAGGGATCGGAAGAAAACCAGCCGACGAACTGACATTGAGAATTCCACCCCGGCGGTTCGCGATCATTTGCGGAAGCAGATGGCGAGTCAGCGACGTGAGCGCGACCATGTTTACGAATGCCATTTGCTCATTTCGCATGGGATCGCTCGTGGCAAACGGCCCGCTATCGCCGAGCCCGGCGTTATTGACTAAAAGATCGATATTGATCCGATCATGCGCGAGCGAATCAATCAGGAACTCGATCTGCGCCTTGTCGGCAAGATCGACAATGCGAACGTGGACGTCCAGGTTTGGATTTCGGTTCAACAATTCGTCGCGTAAATCGGCTAAACGTTCGCTTCGTCGTGCGACGAGAACAATTGAGCGCGCACGGTTGGCAAGTTGTCGCGCAAATTCGCGGCCTATGCCGGAAGAAGCACCCGTGATCAGCGCGCTACAATCATTGAGCTTCATCGTGGGCAAGTGGCGAGTTGTCTGTTTTCGCTAGTCCCGTCAGCTCGCGTCTTGTCAGCACGCGCCAATGCCCCTGGGGCAAATCGCCCAGCCGAAGATTTCCGATTCGGACGCGGACAAGATGTTTGACGCGGTAGCCAACGGCTTCAAACATGCGACGAATCTGCCGATTTATTCCCTGCTGCAACACAACGCGCAAACGCGTGGGCGAGACTGAATGAAGACGCGCGATTTTGGCTCGCTGGCCATCGAGAAAAATTCCCCGCAGCAATTTCGGCGCGAGCGCTGGGTCCCAAGCCCGATCCAGCATCACCTCATATTCCTTGTCGGTCTTATAACGCGGATGGGTAAGGCGCTGCGCGAGTTCGCCGTCATTTGTGAGAAGAAGCAGACCTTTAGTTTGCGCGTCCAGACGCCCGATGTTGAAGAGCCGGGAAAATTTTTGGGGAAGCAGATCAAACACCGTGTCGCGCGCCTGCTCATCTTTTCGGGTCGAAACAAATCCGGCGGGTTTATGCAGCACGATAGTAAACGCTGGAGCGACGCGAACTAGTTTGCCATCGACCTTGACGTGGTCATGCGCGCTGGGCTGTGCGCTGAAGTTTGTGCAGACTTTACCGTTGATGGTGACGCGACTCGCCGCGATCAACTCATCACAATGTCGGCGCGATCCGACGCCAGCGGCTGCGAGAAAACGGTTGAGGCGCAAGAATGAGTTACAAGAGTAACAAAAGTTGGATCGTTACAAAGGCTCGTTTTTTTTGAGGTTTGTCACTCTTTTAATGGTTCACCTTCGCGCGAAGGGCGTCACACATCTGGCTTCGTTTTCGGCAGGCCGATGACTTTACTGCCTTTCTTCCATTGACCCCGCTTCTTTAAAAGCTCGATGCGCTCGAAGCGTTTCAGCACATTGCGTCTGGCAGCTATGGTGCTCACTCCTTTTAAACTGCGATGTTGCGACATAATTCTTTTCTCTCGCGAAATGAGCCGGCACATTAAGCCGGCCTCCAGGTTTTTCAACTTTAGATCGCCCGTCCCTCGCGTCCCGATGCACCTTTAGAGCTGATTACCGAGCACCACGTACGTCCCCGACGTGATGACTTGGTGATAAATGTGAAAGCGACTGGTGAATAGCTGTTTCCAGTAATCCGCCCGGCTTTGCTCCACGATGAGATAAACCGCATCGGGTTGAGCCCATTTCTCCAAGACCGCGTTTTCATTCAGAAAAATATCGACCGGCGGCGTGCCCAGCGGCGCCGCTCTCTGGCGGTTTTGATTAACAAGAAAGAACTTCCGGTTCAGATAAAAAATTAGGCTACTGCTCTCATCCAGCGGCCCTTCAAAAATCGTATCGCCGCCTGCTTCGAGGCGCGTATTTAGAAATCGGGCTACATCGGCGAGTGAAAAATATGGCGCGGTTCGCGCGACCCCATCCATCATGCTGAGCCCAATTGGAACCATCGACGCAGCCAGGACGATGGCAGCGAGTTTCTCGCGCCGTTTGAAAATAAAGTAAAGCGCCAGCAGCGAGAAAAACACGAGAGAGCTACCCGTAATCACCAGCAATGGACGTAATGCCAGCCAAGCTGAAATGGGCATATCGTGTAATGCCTTCCAGGCGGTCCAGCGCGCATCCATCGCGCCCCAGTCTCCGTTCAAAGCGCGCGCGGCGCTGGCAAGGAAGAATGCCGCCGCGGCGCTCATCAAGCCGGTGAGACCCACGGCGAACGCGCCCGCGGCGCGCCACCTCTGTGGCATCCGGTCCCATACGAGTGCCGCCCAGAGCGCAAACGCGCTCCACATACTCATCGAATAATAATCCTGCCGTTGCCCCAGAAAGAGCAGCGGGACAAAAACGACGCCCATCCAGCAAAGCGGCAGTGCGTCGGCGAAATTGATCTCAGGTGGCCGCATCACGCGGCGCCAGGCGAACATCACTCCGGGGAGCAGCGCGATCGACCACGGAAACCACCAGGCCAAATGCATAAACACAAATTGATAGGCAGGCACGCCCAGGTAATCATGCGTTTCGTCGGAAAGCCCGCGTAGATGACCTAGCCATTCCGAGCTGAGTAAACGAGGAAAATAACCCGGAAAATGCAGTTCCGCCCAAATATGCCAAGGGGCAACGATTAAAAGAAAGATCGCCAGATATTCCCATCGTAAAAGCGCGCGATATCGCAGTCGCGCTTCGCGATAAAATATCGACAGCAAAAGAAAAACTGCCGCCGGATAAACAACGCCGAGTAAACCTTTGGTAAGGCAGGCGAAGGCCGAGCAAATCCAAAAGCCGGCGAACCAAGCCCGCCGGTGACGCCTGCGCTGATAACCACACAACCCGCAGAAAATCGCGCCCGCGATGAACGCGCTTACGAGCGGTTCGGGCATGACAATGCGCGCTAGCAAAAATGTGCCGCAGAAGCTGAGATAAATCAGACCGCCAATGAAGCCGCGCCAGTAATCCGTAAGCTTTTCTCCAATCAAAAAAATCAGGGCAACCGAGGCGACCACCGCCAGCGCACCCGGGAGCCGCGCAGCTGCGGCGTTTATGCCGAAGAGCTTAAACGAGACAATAATGAGCCAGTAGAGCAACGGCGGTTTTTGCAGGCGCGGGATACCGTCGTTCGTCGGCAGGAGCCATTGATGGGTCTCGACCATCTCGCGGGCCGCTCCTGCATATTGTCCCTCGGTTTGGCTGTACAGGTCGCCCGTGCCAATCGTCGCCACGTGCAACAGCGCGGCTGACGCAATTAGAATCGCAAACAGCGCGTGCCGCGTGGGCGGCGCCGGTAGTGCCGGCGGCTCGAGCAGAGTTTCTTCCAGGCTTAGGCTGCGGACGCCTGCGGTCATTGAGCAGATTCCTCTCCAGAAATTCTGATCCGGCATTCGTCTGTGGCGTAATCGGTCGAGTGCTCTTTCCGATGTTCTTGCCAATGTTCAGGCAAACGCAGCAGTTTTCCCGTCGGCATCTCGATCAGCGCAAGCATCTGACGGCATTGAGCAATCAACGTGTCGTCATCCGGTCGTGTAATCCGAAATCCGCACCAGAACCGCGCGCGTTCCATCTGATCGAGCCAGCCCTCAATCACCAGCCGGTCTCCGAGTTTGGCTGCGCGGCGATAATCAATCTCGGTGCGCACCACGACAGGGTATGTTTGCTTTTCTGCCATTTCCGTGAGGGCGAGACCGAGTTCCTCGACGAGACGTGTGCGCGCGATCTCGATGAAACGCAGATAAGCGATATTAGAGACGACGCCTCCGCAATCGGTGTCGAAAAACATCACCTGCACTTCTGTGCGGATTTGCAACGGGGCCATGGTAGGCTTTCAAATTTCAAATTTGAGATTGCAACTTCGTACGCTGTTGCTTCGTAAGACGCAAAAGGATGATTCGGTGACTTCGTAGGTCATGGTCGCGAGTGTGAGATTGGATTCTGAAATTTGAAATCTCAAACTTGCTTGGCCAGAATCGACAGCACTGCATCCACCACTTCCTGAGTGCTAACTTCTTTCATGCATCGAAAATCGATTGGGCATTTGCGGAGAAAACAGGGGCTGCATTCGACGTGATGTCGCAGGATGATGTGACTATTGCCGAGCGGCCCAGTCAGTCGCGGTTCAGTGGAGCCAAAGATGGCGATTACTGGCACGCCCAGCAATGCGGCAAGATGCATCGTGCCGGTATCGTTGGTAAGCAGCAAACGGCATCCCCGCAGCTCGTCGATAAGTTCATCCAGCGTAGTATGGCCGATCCGATTTACGCAATGATCGCCGATCGCAGCCGCGATCTGCTCGCCTATCGTCGCGTCGTTCTTCGTTCCGAACAAAATCCATTGCGCTGATGTTTGTCCGCTAATCTTTGCGGCCACCTCGACGAATCGCTCCGGGAGCCATCGTTTGGCCGGGCCGTATTCTGCACCTGGACAAAGGCCGATTTTGAGCGTTTGATCGGCGACCGTAATTTGGATGTTGGATGTTGGATGTTGGACAGTGGATGTTTCCGCTCCGCATTCGCGCGCGATCCGAACGAAGCGGAGTGAATGATGTTCCGGCGGACCTGATTTTCGCGGCTCGGGCACGGTTTGATTCAGCAGCCATCTCCTCCAATGTCCGTGATAACCAACGGTGCGCGGAATTCCGCTTAGCCAGGATTCAAGGGCAACACGCGACGAATTTGGGAAAAGAATCGCGACATCAAAAAGCGATCGTCGCCGGAGCAACCCAACAGCCGAAAGCAGCGAACCATTTGGCAAAGGAATAATCGCATCTACTCCAGGAACGAGCTTCCACATCGGCGCTATCTTGGATGGCGCAGCGATTGTGACCTGAGCGTCGGGACGCCCGTTCTTGATCGCCCGGACTGCGGGCACGCTCATCACTGCGTCACCCAGCCAGTTGCTTGAACGAACGAGAATTCGAAACGGCTTTAGATCGTGAGCTGAAACTCCCGGCGGCAGATAGACGCCGCGTTTATATCGCGCGAGAAGAAAATTGGGCTGCGGCGTTTTCCACCGATTATGCACCCAAAACCAATCTTCCGGTGCAACGCGAATCTGTTGCTCAATAACCTTATTTATTTTTGACGTGAGGTCTGCAATTGAAGCGTCTGGCTGGTCAAAGCGCTCGGTGAACACCATGCGCCAGCGCGCCGGACCTGTTGTGTACACAGCGGCGGCGATAACCGCCGCTCGAGTGCGCTTCGCGAGTAAACCAGGCAGAGGCGAAGTGGACGCCAGTCTCCCGAAAAACGGCGTCCAAAGCCCATGATCGCCAGCGTGTTGATCGGACAAAACACCCACGCCGCCTCCGGAACGAAGCAGGTCGATCACGGGTTGGAAACCGTCTTTGCGATCAAAGAGTTCCAATCCCGTCTGACTGCGGGTGCGCCGGACATGCGCGTCGATAAAGCGATTGCCGAGTCTTTGATAAACGCTGGCGTTCCGTACGTAGCCAACGAACTTCGGCATCAGCTGGGCAAATAATTCCCAAATTCCGAGATGACTTAACACCAGTACGACCGGAATACCGGCGCGAAACCGACTGTCCATCGACTCGATGTTTTCGATCGTGACCCGCTGTAGAATTTTCTCCGGCGACATTTGAGTGAGTTTGACGCTGGATAAGAGATTTGCGCCCAGGCGCCGAAAATGACGGCGCACAAGACGGCGCAATTCACCCGGCGGTTTTTCGTCGCCAAACGCAATCCCAACGTTGCGTTCTGCCAGGCGCCGATATTTCCCTGAAACGAGCCACGAACAAGAGCCGAGGATTTGTCCAGCAGCAAAGAGCAACCGCAATGGCAGTGCGGCGACAATGGCCGACCCCGCGCGATAAAGGATATAAACGACGAAATCGAGCATTGCGGAACCGCCAGTATCGCAGTGTGGCGCGGCAGGGTAGATTTGCCTGCGGCTTGCTTCAACCAATATAATGTGCGCTGCTAATTGGACTAAAAATGAGCAAGCACGAAAAAAATCTTTGGCATGGCATCGACCCCGGCGCGCAAGATGCACTCAAGGCCCGTGATTATCGGAGCGCATCTTTCGCACAGGAGCTTTCGCGACGAGGCCTGGACGCCGTTAAACTTGTGACCGCGGACCGGAACCAGCGTGACATCAAAGAAGCCTGGATCCCAGGCGTGGAAATTTTCCCACGAAAGGTTCACGCGCAGCGGCACCGGGGGTTCTTTGGCGAATTTGTGCGGCGCGACGAAGGGATTCTCGCGCAGATTGGCTTCTGGCCAAAGCAATGGTCGGCTGCGCGGATGTTCGCAAACACGGCAAAAGGTTTCCACGTGCATCCGCCCAGCGTTCCAGAAAACAAGCTCGCGGCAGAGTGGTTGCGCCGCTTGTTCGTCGACGAACCGGAGAATTATTCGCTGCGCCGTTACGCTGATGAGCAATGGGACGTAATGTTTTTCTTGCAGGGTCGCGTTGAGATAATTTTGTGCGACATCCGCGCGGGCTTTCCCAAGCGGGTGATGCGTTTCTTTGTCGATGGCGATAACCATCGGGGCGACAATAACGTCGGAATCGTCGTTCCTCCGGGCGTGGCGCACGCTATTCGCGCTGAGGGCGCAGAAGATGTGGTCATGGTTTACGGTACAAGCACCGTTTTCCATCCGGAATTTGAGGGCCGCATAGCGAGCGAGATCGAGAGCGCGCCGCTGCCGGAAGCCTGGCAGAAGTTCTTAGATCAATCAGGAAAATAGGAAACAGGAAATGTTTTTCGGATTTCCTGCTCTCCTGCTTTCCGGATTCAATTTTGGCCGATGAAGCGAAGCTTCGACCCGGCTGTCTTGGAAATGATGGATCGGCCGCAACCAGTTTCGGCCGAGTTAGAGCGCGACCTCGAACGTATTCGGCAACTCAATCGCTGGTTTGGCAGCTACCGTCTTATTTTGGGCTTTATACGCCGCTGGATCAGGCCGGATACACATGCCCGCATCGTCGATCTTGCCACTGGTTCCGGTGATATCCCGCGATTGATTGCCGATTGCGCTCGGGACGTTGGCGCGCAGGTCGAGATCGACGCCTTAGATCGACAGCCTGCAACACTGGAAATCGCCAACAATTTGAGCTCGGACTACCCGGAAATTTTCTACCGCGAAGCAAATATCCTCGAATGGAATTCAGGCGAAGCCTACGACATCGTGCTTTGCACGCTGGCGCTTCATCATTTCAGCGATGACGACGCCGTAACTGTGTTGCGGCGGTGTCGCGAGTTATCCCGAGGATTTGTTCTGGTGTCGGATTTGCGCCGCGGATTTCTGCTCCAAGCCGGCGTCTATCTTTTGACCGCGCTGATTTTTCGCGAACCGATGACGCGCCACGACGCCCGACTCTCTGCCGTTCGCGCATTTTCGTTTTCAGAAATGCGCGATCTCGCCCTGTGTGCCGGCTGGAAACACTTTGGTCACAAGAAATTTCGATTCGCGCGGCAGGCCATTTGGCTGGAAAAGCAAACGTGAAAAAGTAATTGGCGGAGTTTTACATGAAAATTTTGACTACGGTTGCTGAAGCGCAATCGCTGGCGCGCTCAAAGGCACGGGGGCTGGTGCCCACCATGGGAGCGTTGCACAAGGCGCATGCCGAGTTGATTCGCGTGGCACGTGAACATGCTGGCCGCGACGGCGAAGTAGCGGTGAGCATCTTTGTAAATCCGCTTCAGTTTGAACCAGGAAGCGATTACGAGTGCTACCCGCGCCCGAAAAAAGTTGATGAAGAATTTTGTCGAAATGCCGGTGTCGATTTTCTGTTCCGGCCTAGCGCAGCGGAAATGTATGCAGGCGACCGTTCGGTGTTCGTTGAAGAATCCTCTCTTTCGAAGTCGCTCGAGGGCAAGTCGCGCCCCGGACATTTTCGCGGGGTTTGCACGGTTGTGGCGAAGTTGTTCAATATTCTTGCGCCGAACGCGGCAGTGTTTGGCGAGAAAGATTTTCAGCAGCTGGCGATCGTTCGTCGCATGGTGCGCGATCTTAATTTCAAGATCGAGATCATTGCCGTGCCTACGATGCGGGAGGACGACGGGCTGGCATACAGTTCGCGCAATCAATATTTGAATTTGGAAGAACGAAAGCAGGCAGCAGTTTTATACAAAGCGCTATGTGCTGCTGCGAATGCCAGTAAAAAATCCGCCGGAGACGTCGTCGCTCGTGCGCGGCAGGTAATCGGTGAAGCGCCGCTGGCTCGGATCGATTATGTTGAGGTTGTCGATGCGATAACTTTGCAACCGGTTGAAATGGTTGGACCGGGCTCGGTGCTCGTGTTGGCGGTGTTTTTCGGGAGAACTCGTTTGATCGACAATCTCCGTTTGGAATGAAGGAATACGATTTTGTTGTTATCGGCAGCGGCATCGCCGGTCTCGCCTTCGCCCTGAAAGCGGCCAGGCACGGTTCGGTAGCCGTCATCACAAAACGCAAAGGCGCCGACACAAACACTGCGTGGGCGCAGGGCGGAATTGCATGCGTGACCAGCGACGAAGACTCATTCGAGCTGCACGTGCGCGATACGCTTGAGGCCGGCGCCGGTCTTTGCGACGAAGCGGTCGTGCGCGCGGTTGTAACTGAGGGTCCCGAGCGCATCAGCGAGCTGGCAGAAATCGGCCTGCAGTTCGATAAGCGCGAGGTCTCAGGACATCGTGAGCTTGATCTGGGCAAAGAAGGTGGTCACTCGAAGCGCCGGGTGTTGCATGTGCGAGACGCAACCGGGAAAGAGATTGAAGAGACTTTGCTACGCGAGCTGGGCCGGCAATCAAATGTGAAGCTATTGGAAAATCACATGGCGGTGGATTTGATCACCGCCGCCAAGCTCGGTTTCGCAACAGAAGACCGTTGCCTCGGGGTCTATGTTCTGGATGAAAAAACCGGGGAGGTAGAAACGATCCGGTCAGATCGGACCGCGCTTGCGACCGGCGGTTGCGGCAAAGTTTATTTGTATACGACGAATCCGGACATCGCGACTGGCGACGGTGTGGCGATGGCATGGCGCGCAGGCGTGGAGATCGCGAACATGGAGTTTATCCAGTTTCATCCGACATGCCTTTTTCATGCCGAAGCAAAATCATTTCTCATTTCCGAAGCCGTGCGTGGTGAAGGCGGCATTTTGCGCAACCATCGCGGCAAGAATTTTATAAAGCGCTACGATGCGCGTGGCTCGCTTGCGCCGCGTGACATCGTTGCGCGTGCCATCGATGCCGAAATCAAGCGGTCAGGGGCGAAATGTGTGTTTTTGGACATTACGCACAAGCCCCCGGAGTTTATTCGCAAGCGTTTTCCGCACATTTACCAAACCTGCCTGCGATTTGGGATCGACATGTTGAAGCAGGCCATCCCTGTCGTGCCAGCAGCGCATTATCAATGCGGGGGGATTAAGACCGACATGAATGGTGCGACCAGTTTGCTCGGGTTATATGCGGTTGGCGAAGTCGCCTGCATCGGGATGCACGGGGCCAATCGACTTGCGAGCAACTCGCTGCTGGAAGGTTTGGTGATGGCGCATCGCGCTGCCGCGGCCGCTGTGCATAGGCGACCGGGCGGGATACAAAAAGTCGCGCTGCCGGAATGGCAATCGGGAAATGTGCAGGACGTAGATGAGCTCGTCGTGATTTATCACAACTGGGACGAGATTAGACGTTTGATGTGGGATTACGTGGGAATCGTGCGCACCGATAAGCGCCTTCAGCGCGCCAGCGCACGGCTACGAAATCTTCAGCGCGAAATTCGTGAGTTCTACTGGAATTTCAAAGTGTCCGTCGACCTGCTCGAACTGCGTAATCTCGCAGCGGTCGCAGCCTTGATCGTAGATTCAGCCCTGTGTCGCAAAGAAAGCCGCGGCTTGCATTACACCCTCGACTATTCACAGACGGACGATCGACAATTCAAGCACGATACGGTACTCAGCCGGTGGTGAGCCGGTTT
>Ga0209157_1004274_pt1 | contig 10703 bp, 5 predicted proteins | sample GraSoiAngelo_135_FD_185892 | JGI IMG/M metagenome (GOLD analysis project Ga0209157, IMG submission 185892) | Grasslands soil microbial communities from the Angelo Coastal Reserve, California, USA - 14_0929_05_40cm (SPAdes) (version 2) | ecosystem: Environmental > Terrestrial > Soil > Grasslands ... | reverse complement strand
CCGCCTGGCCCCCGCCAGGAGCGCCAGGAACGTGATCCCGCTCCAGACGGCGGTCGTCCCGGTGAGAGCGGGGACCCAGCGGTAGAGCAGGAGGCTGCCGCGGCGCCATTCGGCCTCCGTGCGCTGGAGCGGCACGCCCGTGGCCACCTGCCACGCCTCGGGAAACGGGCGCGCCGCCGCCTCGCGCACGATGTCGCGCACGACACCCGGGCCGTACGTTTTGACCGTGAACAGGAGAAAGTCGAACGAGGCGGCGTACGCCGCCCGCGCGCGGTCGTCCGATGAGTCGAACGCCGCGTCCAGCTCCGCCAGGGGCGGCAGGCGCCCCGTCAGGACCGATGACGAATAGACCAGGACGTCGCGCAGCCCCCACGAGCGCTCGATGCCGGTGGCGACCCCCTCGCCGAACCAGCGCGGCAATCCGTTGCCTGCGGCGTCGAACAGCAGCATGTGCGTCGCCTCGTGCGCCAGGACCGACGAGAGGTCCGCGTACGGGTAGCGGTCGGCCTGCGCGATCCGGATGGCGCCCGCGCGAAGCTCGGGGATCATGAAGCCGGCGGCCCATGGCGGCGCCCGTGCGTCCAGATCCCGCAGGATCTCATCGGCGGGTGTCCCGGGAGGTATCAGCACGATCCGATAGGGCGCCGCGGCGCGCGCCCCCAGCTCGCTCTCGACCCTCGGCAGGAGGGTTTTCGCGCGCTCCGCCAGCGCCAGAAGCCGCCCGCGCTCCGCGGGCGGCGCCTCGAGGACGCAGTCGCCCACCTCCACGCGCAGGAGCGCCGGTGACGACTCGCCGGCCGCCCGGACTCCGGTCGCGCAGGACGCCGCCGTCAGCAGCGTCGCCAGCACGCGCCCCGCACGACGCTCCCCGCCCATGGTTCGCCTCATCTTTGACCTAGAGTATCCTTCCTGGCCCTGGCCCGCGGGGGAAGATTTGAGGCCGCGACTTTCCGTTCTCGTACTGTCAGGTCTGGCGCTGGCGACCGCCGTGTACGGCGCAGCCGCGCACGCTCCGTCCGCCCCGAAGACGCTGGTGGTCTGCGCCCCGGGCTACCCGGCCGACACCGCCGCGGCGCAGCCGACGATGAACGCCTTCGCGAAGCTGGCCGCCGAGGCCGCCGGTTGGCGCGCCGAATCGCTGCGCGCCCTGTATGACCAGACGGCCGAAGGGGGCCTGCAGCGTCTCGCGGCGCCCGACGCGGTCTTCGCCCTCGTGACGCTTCCCTTCTTTCTGCAGAACGAGGCCGGTCTGCGGCTGGCCGCGAGGCTCCAGGCGGTCCAGGAGTCGGGTGCCGCGGAGACCTGGAGCCTGGCGGTCCGCCGCGGCAGGGTCGCCTCGCCCGCGGCGCTGGACGGCTGGGAGATTACCGGTGGCGCCGGTTACGCGCCCGAGTTCGTGCGCGGCCCGGTGTTGGGAGGCTGGGGGGCGCTGCCGACATCGGCGCGCGTCACCTTCACGGCGAACGTCCTGTCGGCGTTGCGAAGGGCGGCGGCGGGGGAGCCGGTCGCGGTGGTCCTGGACGGCCCGCAGGCGAAGGCTCTGGAGACGCTGCCGTTCGGACCGGATCTCGAGATCATCGCGCGATCGGACCCGATGCCCGGGACCCTCCTGTGCGCGGTCGGCGGACGGCTGCCGCCGAAGCAGGCCGACGAATTCGTGCGCGGTCTCGAACGCCTGCACACGCGTCCGGGGTCCGCCGAAATCCTGAAGACGATGCGCCTCCTGCGTTTCGAGGCGGTGGATCGTCAGGCGCTCGATGCCGCGCGGCGCTCCTTCGCCGCGGCCCGCGCGCCCGCCGGCGCCGCCCCGTGAGGGGACGCGCGCGGGCAGCGTCGTCCCTCGCGGCCCTCTGCGTCGTCTCCCTGGGCTGCGCCACCGCCCTCAAGGAGCCTCGGCCGCTCGGTGATCTGGCCGGCCTTGGACCCGGAAACGCTCCACCCGCCGATCCGAAAGAGATCGCGACGCTCGTGTCCGGGGCAGAGGCGCTCTTCGCCGAGCGCGACGTCGACAAGGCGAAGACGGCGGTGCTCATGTTCCTGCGCGCCGCCTCGGCGGACAAAGCACCGATCGAGGCCCTCCTCGGTGCGGTGCGGGCGCAGGTCTGGCTCACCGACCACGAGACCGACCCCCGCGCGCGCGTGCAGGCGGCGATGGCCGCGGTCGAGGCGGCGCAGTGGTGCGGCCGCCTGGCGCCTCTCGATCCTGAATGTGACTACTGGCTGGGCGCGGCCCTTGGCGTGCAGGCACGCGAGAGGCCTTCGACGGGGCTGTCGGCCCTGCCGAAGATCGAGGAGCTGTTTCGGCGCTCCGCGCAGGCGCTCCCGACGCTCGACGAGGCTGGGCCTGAGCGGGCGCTGGCGCTGCTTTACGTCAGGGCCCCGGGCTGGCCGACCGGGCCCGGGGATCCGGACCTCGGCCTGCGGCACGCCCGCACGGCCGTGGAGCTGCGTCCGGATTATCCGCCGAACCACCTGGCGCTGGCCGAAGCGCTCTCGGCCACGGGAGATGCGGGCGCTGGCCGGCTGGAGTACAGGCGCGCGCTCGATCTCGCCCGGGCCATGGCGGCCAGGGGGGACAGGGACGCCTCGGAGTGGGCGGCGGATGCCGAGAAGGGACTGCGCGACGCCGGCGTCGAATGAGAGGCCGGGCGGATGTCTCTTGCGCGGGACGGCCCGTCTGGAGTAAACAGATGCGCATGCGCACAATCAAAGTTGGATTTCTGGCGTTCGCGGCTGCCGCGATGGCCGTGGCGGCGTCCGGGGCCGGCCGGCCGGCCCCGCCTCAACCCGCTCCGAGCCTCACGGTGAGGCTCGGCGATGTCGACCTTTCGGTTCCCGTCCCCGACGATCTGCGTCGGCCCGAAGGAAAGAGCCGCTGGGACCTGAGGGAAACACTCATTCGGAAAAGCTTCGTCCGCTCGCTCCTCGAGACGGATGACGGTATCGCGCTCCAGGACGCGGTGGAGGCGCCGCCTTACGGGGCACCCAGCGCCCTCGATTCCCGCGGCACCCCCTATGAAATCACCCTCTATAAAGATGATGCGCGGACCGGGGACGTCCTGGATTCCGACGGCGCGCGTCGCTGGCTCTTTCCGGGCCGCTTCTCCGGGATGCTGCGTCCCGGCGCCCGCGAGGCGCTCGACTTCATCGAGGAAAGCGACGGGAGCGCGGACCGGGTGCGCGCCGAGATCGAGACCGTCGGCATCGGCTGGGTCGACCTGCCCTCCGGGCCGCGTGAGGTGGCTCTGCAGCGGGTCGTTCTCCTCAGGGAGCGGCCGGGCGCGGGCGGGTTCGTTCCCGACAGGCTGATCCACCGCTGGGTCGATCCGCGGGCGGGTGTCGTGGCCGAGGTTGCGCGGCGGCCTGTGGCAGGGGATGCGCGGGCCGCGACCGGGGCTATCACCGAGGCCACCGTCCTCGAGCAGGTGCTCGCCGGCGCGGCCACCCTGAAGATTTACGTGCAGGAGATCGACACGCCGGCGTTCAGCGGCGTCTCCTACGGCTGGGACAGAGGGGCGGGCACGACGATCTCGTCCCTCACGCCGCAGGGATACGCGACCATGGGGGATCTCATCGCGGCCGGCACGTGGGATTTCTCCGGCAACACTTCGGGATCGGCGGAGGACGCCTCCACGGGCGTGCCGGTCACCGCCGCCGAGACCTGCAACGCCGGCCAGTGCGGCTACAATCCGGGTGGTGCCTTCCCGAACCGCATCCTGAGCCGCGAGGACGTCACCGCCACCGGCGGCGGTCTCACCAAGACGAACGCGGTGACCGAGCGCGAGGCGCGTCCCGCCGACGTGACCGTGTGGCTGCGCGGCGGGGCGCAGAACGAGGGCGTGAGCGGCAGCTTCGGATCGGGCGAGAGCCGCTTCTGCTACGCCAGCGACGACGGGGTGACCCGGACGCCGGTGCCCCTCTGGCGCCTTCCGAACCAGGATGCCCTCGGCTGGTACATGCAGACCGGCGACCCGGCCTGGGTCGGCGGCCCGTTCAACTGCGAGCAGAACATCTTCAACACGGTCTGCGGCGCCGGCGGCGTCATCCCGAGGATCTGGAGCAAGGGGTGCACCGGCACCAGCGGCGTGCATGCCGGCACGCAGTCGGGCCAGGTCCTGAAGGGGGGCGTCGTGACGCTGCCGTCGGGCCACACCTTCAACGCGCTCCTGGTGAAGACCGTGGCCGACTTCTGCGTCTACGCCGCCTCCGGCTGCTCGTCCCTGTTCAAGGTCGACGAGGTCCGGACGTTCGTCTATCTCTGGCAGGTGCCGGTCATCGGGACGGTGGTGCGCCTCACCTCGGCGCAGAACGTCGCGGACGGCACGTCGTTCAGCACCGTGGCGGGGACCGATTTCGCGTTCGGTCTCTTCCCGCCGCTCGGCATCACCGTCACGGGCTCGACCGACACGACCGTCTCCCTGTCCTGGGACCCCGGCCACGACACGCACCGGATCACCGGCTACAAGGTTTACTGGGGGACGTCCTCCGGCGCCGGGACTCCGTACCCGTTCGACTCCATGCGCAACCCGGGGCAGGCGTCGATCGCCGGGACGAGCGCTGTGATCTCGGGTCTTCAGCCGGGGACGGCCTATTACGTCACCGTGACCTCCCTCTCGGCGTTCAGGGATCCTTCGACCGGCGTGACGACCGTCTACGAGAGCCTCCTGTACCCGACGCAGGTCTCGGGCGATCCGGCCTTCGTCTATCCCGTGGAGATCCGGGCGACCACGACCGGCGGAACCTGCATCCCGACCGTCGAGGTCAGCGGTCTCACGGTCGAGCACGCCTCCCCGGGGCCGGGGATCCGGATCTGCTGGCAGCCGGCGTCCGATCCTTGCCTGGTCGGGTACGAGGTGCTCGGGGCCACGTCCCCCCAGGCGGCCGCGAACTTCTCCGCCATCGCCGAGACCGGTCTCGAGACCTGCTGGACCGGCGACCCCTCGACCGGATTCTTCCTGGTGGCGGCGCGGGGCACCGGCGGCACGGGGCCGTGGGGCGCCTACGGACGGTGAGACGCGTCCGGCGCTGGCTCGTCACGGCGATCGTCCTGCTCCAGTCCGTGCTCTCCGCGGCGATGGCGCAGAGCACCAGCGGCTCGATCACCGGTCTGGTGCGGACCCGCGACGGCGGACGCGCGCCGGGCGCCGTGGTGCTCGCGCGCTCCGCAGCGACCGGCGCCGAGCGCTCGGGGATCGCCAGCGCCACCGGGCTGTATCGCATCGACCTCCTGTCGCCGGGTGAGTGGACCGTCGTGGCGCGCCTGGGCGACGCGCTCGCCAGCGAGCCCCGGACCGTCACCCTCCATCTGCAGCAGACTCTCGTCCTCGACTTCGAGATCGGCTCCGCCCTCAGCGAGAGCGTGACGGTCAGCGCCGAGCCGCCGGTCGTCGACCCGGCGCGCACCCAGGGCGAGCTGCGCGTCGCCTCCGACTTCATCGACCGGTTGCCGCTCAACGGACGCGCGTTCACCGACCTGGCGCTGATCGACGGATCGGTCCTCCCCTCGCCGCGCGGAGATTTCTTCGGCGAGCGCGGTTCGGTGCTGGTGGTGAACGGACAGTCGGGGCGCGCCAACTCGTTTCTGGTCGACGGCCTCGACAACAACGACCTGACCAGCGGCACGACGCTCAACTCGTTCTTCTCCCAGCAGGTGATCAGGGAGTTCGTGGTGCTGACGCACCAGTTCGCGCCCGAGTTCGGACGGGCCGGTGGCGGCATCCTCAACGTCATCACCGAGCAGGGGACCAACGACCCCGCCGCCAGCGCCTTCGTCCAGGGCGTCAGCCGCCGCGTCAACACGCCCGGGACGTTCGTCGACTCGCTGCCGCGCACGGCCGATATCGACGACACCGACAGCCGCCTGGAGACGGGGTTCAAGATCGGCGGGCCGCTGCGGCGGGACAGGGCGTTCTACTTCATGGCCTTCGAGCACCAGGCGGACGACCCGGTCATCCCCTTCACCGGCGTGGGGCGGGACGGGGTTCCGGGCGGCTTCATCGTGGCCCCGAACCGCGACGACAACCTCTTCTTGAGGACCGATTTCAACCTGGGCGACTCGCAATTCCTGATGCTCAGGCTGTCGGGTGACCACCGCACGACCCAGGGGCTCAACGTCGGAGGCACGACCACGCCGGAGTCCGGCTTCCATCTGAACGAGAAGGACCTCCAGCTGGCGACCTCGCTCAATTCGATCCTGACCCCCGTCCTCCTGAACGAGGCCCGCCTGTTCGTCGGCACGTCGGGCTTCGACGAATTCGCCAACTCCAGCCGCCCCGGCGTCGACCGCCCGTCGGGAACCTTCGGCGGGAACAACCTCAACCTCCAGCTGCGCGACGAGGACCGCGTCCAGCTCGTCGACAACCTCACCTGGACGAGGGGCGTGCACACGCTGAAATTCGGCGTCGACGTCATCCGTTCACGCACGCGCATCCATACGCGCTTCAACCCGAACGGCAACTTCCTGTATGAGACCGACGCGCCGTTCGAGCCGGGCGACTGCGGCGACCTGAACGCCAGCGACGTCGCCACCTACGGCGACAACCCGATTCCCTGCGACGGGACCCCCAACTTCGACGACGACGGCGATGGGGTGATCGACGAGAAGGGGCTCATCCGCACCTACCCGGAGTTCTTCCAGCTCATCGAGGGGGAGCCGAAAGCCGACCTCTGGGACACGCGCCTGGCCTGGTTCGCGCAGGACACCTGGCACGCGGGCGAGCGGCTGGTTCTCGACTACGGGCTGCGGTACGACCTCGACACCTTTCGCCTGCCCGGGAGCACCGTCGTCCCCTCGGTCGTCCCGAACGGCGGGGCCGACCGCGACACCGACAACCTCGCGCCGCGTCTCGGCTTCGCCTTCACGCCGAAGCCGAACGGACGGTTCGTGATCCGTGGAGGAGGCGGCCTGTTCTACGACAAGCTGGTGCTCGGCTTCCCCGCGGTCGCCGCCATCACCTCGGGCACGCAGATCGGGCTCTTCTTTCCGCAGGGCGAGGCCCTGGAGATCACCGAGAACGTCGTCGAGCAGGTCGGCATCGACGCCATCAAGGAGGGGCTGCAATTCCCTGCCAACCTGATCCTGCGCTTCTCCACCGGCACGCGGCTCGACACGCCCTACGCGTCGCAGTACAACCTCGGCGCCGAGTGGGCCGTCGGGGCGCACGGGTCGATCGAAGCGAACGCCACGCGGGTCCTCGGCTACCACCTGCCGCTGCTGCGCGACTTGAACCCGCCGGCCGGCACGGACCCGCAGGGGGTCCCCGTGCACCCCCGCGACGGCACGGTCGGGTCGATCGCCGCCATCGTCACCGAGGGACGCTCCTGGTACAGCGGGCTCAACCTCGGCTATCGCTGGCGAGGCAGGGACTCCTGGTACTCCGCGTCCTACGTCCTGTCGCGCGCCGAGGACCTCGGCCCCGATCCCCTCAAGGGGGGGATCTCGCTGCCGCCCGATTCGAACAACATCCAGGGCGAGCGCGGCCTGAGCGACGCCGACCGGCGCCACCGCCTGGTCCTGGTCGGCGAATCACGCCTGCCGTGGCTCGGCCTCAGGGTCTCGGGCGTCGTGCAGCTTGCCTCCGCCGCGTCGTTCAACGTCACGACCGGGCGGGACGAGAACCTCGACGGCGTCACCACCGACCGGCCGCCCGGCGTGCGCCGCAACACCGGAGCCGCAACACCCCTCGGGCCGATCAACGAGGTGCGCCAGAAAGCCAACGTCCTGCGGCAGCAGGTCGGCCTTCCCCCGCTGCCCATCATCACGTCGATCCCCACTCCGCCGAGGTTCGCGCAGGTCGACTTGAGACTGTCGCGCCCGCTCCCCTGGGGCACCCAGAAGGGGGCCGGCGATCTCTTCGTCCAGGTGTTCAACCTCCTGAACCGCTGGAACGGCGGGCCGATCGAAGGCAGGGTCATTTCTCCCGACTTCGGCCGGCCGATTGGGCAGCTCGGCCCGCCTCGCACCCTCGAGGCGGGACTCAGGATCGGGTTCTGAAAGCGGGCATTCTCACTCGGCCGGCCGGGCCACGACCGGACGCGACAGCGCGAACTGGATGAGCGCCTGCTGTTCAAGGGCGTGCGCCCGCGCCGAGCCGGTCGCAGGACTGGCGCTCTCGGCGCGTGTGACCGTGGCCACGTCGCGCCCTCCCAGGACGCCCTGCAGGTGCGGTTTCACGTAGTCGAGCGCCCCCATGTTGCGCGGCTCCTCCTGCACCCAGGCGATCTCGGCATCGGACGCCTGGGCCTGGAGCGCCTCCTCGAGCTCGCGCTTCGGGAACGGGTAGAGCTGCTCCAGCCGGATCACCGCGGTGCGCGCGTCGCCCCGCTTGTCGCGCTCGGCGCGGAGCTCGTGGGCGATCTTCCCGGAACAGAGCAGGACTCGCGAAGCATCACGGATAGCACCGTCCGGCAGGACGGAGCGGAAGCGTCCGGCGGCGAGCTCGGCGACGGGCGACGCGGCGAGGGGAGAGCGCAGCATCCCCTTCGGCGTCAGCGTCACCAGCGGCTTGCGCCAGGCCCGCTTCGCCTGGCGGCGCAGCAGATGGAAGTACTGCGCGGCGGTCGACGGCTGGCAGACCTGGATGTTGTCCTCGGCGGCCAGATCGAGATAGCGCTCCAGACGGGCGCTGCTGTGCTCGGCGCCCTGTCCCTCGTATCCGTGCGGCAGCAGGAGGACGAGACCCGACAGCAGGTTCCACTTGTCCTCCCCCGCCACCAGGAACTGATCGATGATCACCTGCGCGTTGTTGGCGAAGTCCCCGAACTGGGCCTCCCACAGGACGAGCGCCTCGGGATAATCGCGGCTGAAGCCGTACTCGAATCCCAGGGGCGCCGCCTCGGAAAGGGGCGAGTCGTAGATCGCGAAGCGCGGCTGGCCTTCCCCGACGTGCGCCAGCGGGAAGTGCTCGCCGCCGGTCTCGGTGTCGATCAGGACCGCGTGCCTCTGGTTGAACGTGCCGCGACGGCTGTCCTGGCCGCTCAGCCGGACCGGCGTCCCTTCGAGAACGAGCGAGCCGAAGGCGAGCGCCTCGGCCATGCCGAAGTCGACCGGTCTCCGCCCGAGCGCCATCTCGAGACGCTGCTCGAGACCGCGTCCCACCTTGGGATGGAGGTGGAAACCCGGGGGCACCGTGGTGATGCCGCGCGCGATCCGCTCCAGAGTCTCCTGCGGGACGGACGTGTCCACCTCGAGCGCGGGGTCGTAGGGGCCGCCCCGGTAGCCGTCCCAGTACTTCGGCAGGGTCCGGAGCGGCGGGGGCTTCGTCATCGCCCTTCCCTTCTCGAGCTCCGCCTGCAGCCGGTCGTTGATCTCGCGCTCGAGGGCCTCTGTCTCCTTTTGCGCGGCGCCGATGCGCTGCGCGTACGCCTGCCACGACATCGGCAGCTTGTCGATCTTTCGGTAAAGGATCGGCTGGCTCGTGGTCGGATCGTCCACCTCGCTGTGGCCGTAACGGCGGAACCCGATCAGGTCGACCACGATGTCCGTGCCGAAAGCGGCGCGGTACTCGAGGGCCATCCGCCCGGCCCGCGCCGCCGCCTCCGGGTCGAAGCCGTTGACGTGCAGGATCGGCACGTCCAGGCGGCGGGCCACGTCGGCGGCGAAGCGCGTCGAGTGAAGCGAGCGCGGCTCCGTGGTGAAGCCGATCAGGTTGTTGATCACGACGTGCACCGTCCCCCCCACCGTGAACCCCGGAATTTCGGACATGTTCAGGGTCTCGGCGGCGATCCCCTGGCCCGCCAGGGCCGCGTCGCCGTGCAGCAGGACCGGCAGGACCCGGGCGCGTGCGTCGGGTGCACCGGTCACAGCACCCGTCGCCTCGGTGGCGACCCGCTCCTGCCGCGCCCGCGCCCGTCCGATCACGACCGGGTCGACCGCCTCCAGGTGGCTGGCGTTCGACACCAGGTGGACGCGAACGTCCCGCCCCGAGACGCAGCGGTGCGTTCCGGTCGCTCCCAGGTGGTAACGCACGTCGCCTCTCCCCATGACGCTCCGGGGCTCGAGGTCCTCGAACCCGGCGAACAGGTGCGACGGCGGCACGCCGACCACGTGCGCCATCACGTTGAGCCGCCCGCGGTGGCTCATGCCGACGAGGACGATCTCGGCGCCGCGTTCGGCCGCCGCGTCCAGCACCGCGTCGAGGAGCGGGATCAGGGACGCCGCGCCCTCCAGCGAGTATCGCTTGGTGCCGACGAAACGCGCGTGCAGGAAGCGTTCGAAGAGGTCCGCTTCGGCGAGGCGCCGCAGCAGGCGCCGGCCGTCGACGGAAGGCGGCGCCCCCTCCATCCTTTCGATGATGAAGCGGCAGCGCTCGGGGTACGGCAGACGCATGAAGTCGGCGCCGATCGATCCGCAATAGATCGACTGGAGCCGGGCGGACTCCTTCGACGCCCCGGCGCGCCGCAGCGCCTCGTCCAGATCCGGATGCCGGAGCGGCGCCAGGCGGCCGAGCGGGTCGAGATCGGCGGCGAGATACCCCCAGCGCCGGAAGACGTCCGGCAGAGCGGACGGAGCGAACTCATCCATATTCGCTATAATGCCACCTTCCGGGGGGGAGAGTCGATGCAGCCTGAAGTCGAAGTCTTCGGCGTTCTGATGACCGGCGAGACCGAGAGATTCAAGCAGCTCCTGCACGAGCGCCCCGATCTGGTGAACGCGCGCAACGAGAACGGCGACTCGCTCCTCATATCGGCGGCCTACATGGGCC
>Ga0209157_1004273_pt1 | contig 10703 bp, 8 predicted proteins | sample GraSoiAngelo_135_FD_185892 | JGI IMG/M metagenome (GOLD analysis project Ga0209157, IMG submission 185892) | Grasslands soil microbial communities from the Angelo Coastal Reserve, California, USA - 14_0929_05_40cm (SPAdes) (version 2) | ecosystem: Environmental > Terrestrial > Soil > Grasslands ... | reverse complement strand
CGAAATTGCAATTAGCGCACTTGGTATCGCTACCACGATCTCTGGCCTTATTTTATATCCTTTAGTCTCGTCCTCAAAGAATCTCAACAGACCTGCACTTGAAGCCGGTAGCGGTGCAGACTTTTTGCTACTACTCATGTATGTCCTGCTTTACGACTGTTTAAATAAATACTTTTGTGATCAGAGTTTCTTGAGTTTCTCCTTAATGGCGATTATCTCATTTATAGAACGTAGAATCTGTTGTTGTTTTTCATAATTTTTTTCACGTTGAAGCTCATCTGCGAGTTCTTTTAATTTCTCCTCGAGTTTGTCAGTAGTTGAATTTTCTTTTTTCTCTTTTGCTGGCTTTTCCTCGGATTCAGGTTTTTCTTCTCTTCCTTCTCTTCCACAATTTACACAGAAAGCATTGCCATTTTTTATGATTCTGACGCCCTTGCAGTATGGACATGGATCGCTGACCAGTGTACCGCCCTTCAGAAGCATCTCTACAGCTTTTTTTGTAAGCTCGCTAGACACATGTTGGTTTATGCAACCTGCGTAAAAAATGTAGGGATAAACAAGGCTTAATAGTAGGAATTCAGCTTTTTATTTTGAATGGCGGTAATCTGCAATACATGCGGACTTCCCAATGATTTGTGTGCTTGTGGTGAACTCGAGAAAGATCAAACCCAAATTGTAGTTCGACTAGAAGAAAGACGTTTCAAAAAGAAGGGTACAATGATTGAAGGGGTAAATCCAAAGATGAATGACCTCGGAAAGGTTGTACGAGAACTTAAAGCAAGATATGCTTGTGGTGGAACAGTCAAGGATGGATACATCTTCCTTCAAGGGGATCATAGAGATACGATAAAAATTACTCTTGTAAAACTTGGATTTCCCGAAGCCAGCATAGAAGTTCATTGAATTCACCTTGTTAGAATTAGACAAGATAACCAGAATTCTATCTATTCCATATTCTGGTTTTGTATGTGTGATATTTGGAATAATGATTCTTTCATTTCCTATTGGATGCTATGTCATGTTCAATTCTGATATAGGAAATGAGGTTAACTTCCAATTTCCGCTAGATGGGTTCAATATGTTTCTTGGAGACCTTAGCTACAAGTTACCGGTTTCTTTTGAGATAGGTGATGGTTTTATTATTTCATGGGCAATCTATGCTATTTTATTTACTATTTCATTTCTAGGTCCTCAAGGCACGTTTATGAGGACGCTATCAGAGGCCATGTCTGAAGGGTGGAAAAATCTCAAGGACAATGACCTTGTAAATATGATGATCTGGTTTACAATTCTAATTTTATTTTCTGTAACGGTGGACTTTGCTCAGCAAAGCGTTGGTGTAAATATTGAGCAACCACAGACTCAGAATAATCTCATACATTTCTTCCAGCTTACAGTTGCACCGTTAACAGAAGAGTCTGGTTTCAGGGTTTTACTCATAGGGATCCCACTTTTTATGATCTATTCCCATAGTGCGTCATGGAAGCTATTTCTCAAATCATTGTGGAGACCCTCACATTCTCTTGGCATTACAAACTACAAAAAAGCAATAGCTTTGATCATAACCGTTGGATTATTTTTCGGTGCAGCACACATAATTTCTGGTACGCCATGGAGTCCAGGCAAGTTCTCACAGGCAACAATTGCAGGAATCATAATAGGTTGGGTTTATGTCAGATACGGATTTGCTCCCGCAGTTCTAATTCATTGGGCAACAAATTATTTCATATTTTCGTACATGTTTTTCATAGCTGACCTAAGTCAGACTCCGATAAGTCATGAATTTTCAAATCAATTCTCTAACACTCTAGAAGGCATACTTGTTGTTACTGGCGTCATATCGTTAATGATTAAAATTCTAAATTACATAAAATCAAAGAAGGAGTCAGCTGCAATACGGCAAACCTAAACAAACTCAACAGATACATCATGACTCAAATATCGATTCTAGGTGTTTTGAGATCGGTAAATCATACTGGCTCATAATGAGCCGAAGGTCATCTTGGTCATCTATGTCTAACATGATTCTTCTGATTAATATGAGAGCAGAACTTGCATTCTTCGTTTCTGCGGTGTTAAGGTGAATTTTGTAACTGTCTTCATCATAATGAGTCTCCATGATGTCAATAGGCCTCCTAAGTAACGCGTTGGTTCCATCAAACTTTCTTGAGGGTACAACGAGAACACACCGCTTAGAATCTCTCATTTCAAATAGTGTCCGTATGTCTTCGGCTTGGACAAGAGGAATGTCCTGAGGAAAAACTATCGTGGTATCAAATTCCTCCCTTGCAAAGTAATTGTCACCTAACATCACGGCATTGTTTACACCAAGTTCTTCTTCATCATAGATTTGCACAGCTCCAAATTTTTTTCCCATACTAAGTGCAATTTCATCCTTGCTTACGATTACAGTTTTTTCTACTATATCTGATTGTGAAATCGTATGTAATACAGATTCCAGCATTATACTACAGATTCGCTCCGTTTTTTCTGTGGAAAGATTTAGACGTGTTTTGGCCCTTGAAAAAGTCTTTACAGGAACTATAGCTCCTACTTGTAACTTAGACATGCACTTGTTTTAGAACAAATGAAGCAAGAGCCTCTTCATCTTTTTTCTCCTTCATTCTTATTTTGGTTTCATACACCTTCATGTCCAAGTTCTCGATTTTTCTAGTATGGAGCCTGTCTGCAGTATCAATAACTATGTGTGAAGAAACCTCCGAATACATCTTGGCAAGACCATATACGGAAACCTCAAGTCCTGCTGCCTCCATGTACTTTGCAGCAGGACCGCTTACTGCGGCATTTCCTACTAGGGGACTTACAATAACTACTTTCCTTTTAGATTTGGCTAATTCTTTTCTGATCCCCTTTATCGAAAGGATAGGACCGATGCTAGTTAGAGGATTACCGGGTGCAATTACCACCAATTTGGAATCATGTATTGCATTTACTGCAGCTGGATTTGCTCGTGCTTTATCTGCTCCTACATATTTTATTCCCTCAACCTTGTCTTGTCCTTTGTACTTTACCCAATATTCCTGAAGGTGTAGATCACCTTTGTTTGTTACAATTCTAGTTTCAACACTATTATCGGTAACAGGAATTATTTTTGTGTCAATGGCAAATTTTCTGCACATCCATTCCGTGATATCTGAAAGGTTCTTTCCATTCTTTAGCATGTTTGTTCTCATCAAATGAATGGAGGCGTCTCTGTCACCTATTTTGAACCAAGTTTCTTCACCTAACATCTCCATTTGGCGCAGAAAGCCATAGGTATCCTTCTTTATTCCCCAGCCTTTGTCAGTATCAAGTATATCAGCCAATCCGTAAAGGATTGTATCTATGTCAGGACATATGTAAAGACCGTAAAGCCAGTAATTATCACCAACATTTGAAACAACAGAAATGTCACGAGTTTGTGTAGTCATTCCACGTACAAGTTTTACGGAACCGGTTCCGCCAGCAAGAATGGTAATCATTTTGGTGTCCCTATGAAGTTACTAAGAACTGTCATCTGCAATATTACTCTTGCCAATAAAATTCGGAAATTATCTGGGACAAAAATCAATGCTAAGATTTATTACTCTCCGACAAAGAAATCTGAGCGTGACTAGGAGATTTTTTATTGCCTCAGTGATAACAGGTTTGTTAATTTTTGGAACAGTTTCTCCGATTTGGGCTACGGTAGATTTTAGTGCTTATTTACCAATTGCTGGTACTCCTGTTACTCCTGAATACAAGTTTACAAAAACAGTATTCATAGAATACCCAAACGGTGGCAAGATAAGAGACCTACTACAGGACAAGAATTTGACAGTATCCTTTACCGATAACGCAAATAATAATACTAGCATCAAAGATTTCATGCAACAGATAAATTCTAAAATTGCCACAGAAAGAAAAAGCTTTGCCATCATGACGAACTTGGAAATAGAGTATAAAGTAGTCATCGGCGGAGACAGTAAACATGCTTCATTTGATTATTCAATTACTTTAACACCTACAATGGCGGATTATGTCTTAAACAAGGGAGGCGGCGATGTTCCCGCAGTTCTTGACGCGTCATGGATAGTATTCAACATGAGGGATCCGGTAACAATCACAACAGAACAATACGGAGATCTGGAAATTAATTATCCGATAGGTGTTATCAAAAGTCAGTTACCTGATGTCTACAATGTGTTAAAAGGAACTGATGCTGAGAACGCTCTAAGGCAAAACACGATTGACGCAAGCCCACTATATGCTCAACAGCCTCTTGATAAATGGGATAGCCTTTTCGATCCTGCGTATACACTGGCAGAAACAGCAGGATATGGTTACAAGGGACAAAAGGTAGCAGTCACAACTTTTGCGTCAGGAATTAGTACTATCGGAGGTTCGTTCAAGGTAAACAACGTAGACATGGATTTCAGCGCAGATACCAAGTACCACTTGACAACAGTAGAACGTCCAAGTTCAGGTAGCATCAATGTCGAGGGTCATGCCAATCCATACTTTGTACAAGGAGAGCCTGCATTTTCAACTACACCCCAGTCGGTCTCCAACATATCAAATACAACAGCACAGGGGTTGTCCACTATGACGATTTATGCAATGGCTGGCCTTGCTGCGGTAATTGCTGGTGGTATCTTCTTCTGGAGCAACAGAAAGATGAAACAATCATTACATAAAAGGGACGAAAGTCCAACTGGACCCATCCAATACGAGGAAAGAAAACATTGGGCAGACAGATTCAACGATGACAAGAAATCAACTCCTTAGAATAAATTTCCTCTTGTCTTAGCAATAAAAAATGAGTGCGTGCCAGCCGTAACCCTCCTTCTGTTTTACGAGATTTGGCTATGCGGCCTACCTAAACAAAGTGCAGCGCTTATTGTTTGATTTGGCCTTGCTCCGTGCGGGGCAGATTTTTCATTCCTTGCTGGAAACCTCAGGTTTTACCATCACAGTACTCCAGGTCGGATAATTTTCTGTGCTGTTGCCAGCCATCTCTGACTATCCGTCTCCGGATCGCACTTGCTGCATGGAGGGAGGAGTTTCCTCTGCCGTAGCAGCATTTCGTTCACCGGCTCACACTTGATACTAGATGCAAAGAGATCCTATTTTAGTATTGACTATATTTTTGGAGCAAAGTAATCTTCGTGGGGGGAAGGAGCTTTCTTTTTTAGTGTGACAAGTTTTGATATAACACGGTATATTTTGTAAATGGCCCTGTTCTCCATTAATCTGGGAGCAATCATGTGCCAAAAGTACCTAGCTTTGATACCAGAGAACCTAGAGTTGCGAATCACAAAGACACTATACAAAGACTTTTCTACGATCTCAATTGTCTTAGGACTAAATGCTTGCTCTGCCTGGTTGCCAGCTCCGACTATCACAATTTCTGGTTTCTGGTTTAGGTTTTGTAACAAGTCTTTTGTTATGTCAGCACTTGTTGGGTAAACTCGTTCAACGGGAACTTTTTTTAGATTTAGATCAAACATCTTTTCGTTAATTCTGCTTAGGATATCACGTTCTTCTTCTGGCGATTCTACAACTCCTCGGACAATTCGTATCTTACTTCCTAAAGTATTTGAAAATGCGTGAGCTATTTCAAGTCCTAAATCTGAATGCCTACCCTTGTCATATGACACCACAACATGTGAAAGTTCTTTTTCAAATTCCTTTTTGATGTGCACTCCCAAGATATCACATGTAGTAAGTGATAGCAATTTCCTGTTGTTACGCAGATCGTAGAAATCCATGACGAGCAGGTTAATTCCTTGTTCTTCAGCGGTGGCCAGTATAGCTTCGGTTGTGTCATGAGTTAGTCTTATAAGATATCTGTAATCTGAAGAATCAGCCAAGGATTTCTTTATTTCACCAACGGACCGTACTGTAGGGTCTGCAAATCCTTGTGCCATAGACAGTGGAATTTGAATTGGTATTGTCACTATACTAAGAAGAGAGATCTCACCAGCTTTGTCTTTTGCAATTGCCGATGCAATCTTTACTAGCTTTTCAACGGTTTTTTTATTGAAGACAACCATTATTCGGTAATCTTTTCGCTGAGGTGGTCCTTCATTTGCTATTAGTGGAGCATAGTGTTCAATCTCCTTTTTGGCAATATACAGTTTGTAAATTGAGAATCCGATCAATATCCAGACAATCGCAATTGCCCAGCTCAGTGGATTGTAAATTAAGAGAAAAACAGCAAGGCCTGCTTTAGCACATATTCCAATAACTGGCATTAGAGGAAAAAATGGAATTTTAAAACCATAATCTAGTTTGTGGCCATAAAGTCTCCTGATTTGGATTCCTGCCCAATTTACTTGTGTAAACAGAAATAGGAACATTACACCAGCTGCGATCGCAAGCTGCTCAATTGGAAGCCAAACAGCCATGACTAGCATGATGAAGCCAGACGCAATTATTGCGAAATGAGGTGTGTGATATTTGGCGTGCACAGAGCTGAAAATGTAGGGAAGATTGTACTGTCTGCCCATTGCAAATGAGACCCTACTGGAGGAAAAGGTGGTGGCACTCAGGCCAGCAACTGTGGACACCATGCCACCAATCAAAGCCACTATAGTTCCAAATGGCAGAAGAAACTGTGCGGCCAGCGGGATCCCAAGTTCCTGATGATCTCCTATGAATTTCCACGCCTCGCTTCCTAGTTTTGATGGGTCCAGTCCTACTAGGAATGAAAAAGTGAAGATTATGTAAATAGTCGTGACAACGCCAAGTGTTATGAAAATTGCTCTTGGAATGTTTTTCTTTGGGTTTTTTACTTCTTCTCCAGTCTGTACAATTATTTCATATCCTTCAAACGCTATGAAGGTTATTCCCAGTCCCAGCATCATACCTACAAAGCCCTTTGGGATAAAATTCTGAAAGTTTACTGCCCAGTTGTGATTTATAATGCCCCAGGCGAAAATGCCTGCAACGATAAAAGAAACTATTATCGCAAGTTGGGTAAATGTAAGCACATTTCCAACCTTTCCTGTAAGTGAAACTCCTCGGTAATTCACATATGTGAAAATTATTACCACAATCGCACCGATAATAGTCTCAAGCGGAATGCCTCCATAGTGTGATGATACCCCTACGCTTGTAAGCAAACTTCCAAAAAATGAACCAAAGGATATCGCATACAAACTTCCTGCAATCATATGAGCAAACCACGCTATCCAGCCGCTGATAAACGCGTTTGGTCGTGGTAACCCCTCTTTTACCCATCTGTATCCCCCCCCTGCTTCAGGAAATGCTGAGCCAAGCTCTGCATAGGTTAACGCAGTAAAGAAGCTGATTATACCACTAATTGCAAACGCAACTAACAGCGAAGATCCTGCCTCATGCATGGCAGGCCCGATTAGGTTAAAGATTGAGCCAGCTATCATTGCTGCAATTCCAACCATGGTTATATCTAAAAGAGAAAGACTACGAACTAATCCTGCTGGTTGTCCTGTTGGTTGTTCTGTTGTCATGTAGACCTACCCGTGAGGAAAGAATGGTCGAATAAATCTCTACCCGTATGTTTCATTGAATATGAATAGATTACACATTTGTAGAAACGCGTATTAACTACATCTTTTTTCTCGAATTCCCATATCTAGTAAAAATAGTTGGCCAGCGCGAGAGCGATGTGGTCTGGATATTTCGCGCCGGCCTCCCTTACCATCCCGTAGGATTCAGCGAATCTACGCCAATATGCATTATGAATACTGGTAAGAAACTAAAAGCTACATATTGCAAGGCGTACTTTCAATAAAATCTACCACAAAATCATGCTGCCAAGCCGTACTCTTTTGAAATTTCAAACACTTTGTCATCTGTCTTAGCATCCGAATATTCTGTTAAGAGATCTTGATTAAGCTCAAGAAATGTATGACCCCATTTGAATTTGTTTAATATAGAATCTGCAAGATTGGTAAAATTCATAATGTAAAGTACCCCTGCAATTGCCTCAGCTGTGGTAAGTTTGCCAATTTTAGAATAATTCACTGGGTTACCGGCCAAAAGTGGGGGCAATCTTCTTGACAATCCGCCGAATTTCTTTAGAAATGTTTTCTGGGCCAATTCCCAAGAACAATCAATTGCAGTAATGGAATCTATGTAATCTCTGTCTGTTCTTAGAACAATTTTTTCAGCGAAAGGATCTAAAACCATGGTTCTTGCTGAGGTTCGATTAATTTTCTTGGCGATTCCAAATTTTACCAGTTTAGCAGCTGTGCATTTAGTTGGATCGTCTTGATTAAACATGAAGACTTGAACTCGCATCTTTGTCTCTAAGTCAACCAAGAATAAATTGGTTCAGATTTGATGCCTATATTTGAGAGGGTAAAATCATTGGGCTATGTAGCTAACTTGATAATAGAATCTTGAGGTTTGGTCCTTTTTGATTATCTCAACATCCCATTGCCCATCCGGAATCACGTCATTTACATTTGCCGGTAGAATACTAAACTGTTCTATCCTTTCACCCGTACCTGAATATCCTATAAAGAAGTCTTGATTTCCTATCTTTATGAATTTATACAATACACTGCCTTGCACCGTTGATTTGGTCACCTTGCAGCTAGAATCTTGTCCTATTATGCAAGTACCATCTTCTAAACTCACCTTAATGTTTACGTTGTTTTCATCACCAGGATTTACTCTGAGAAGTCCATCAAGTTCCCGTGGTGAGTATGTTTTATTTCCAATTGATTTTTCACTCAGTGTAATTGGGATAAGGGGAGTAGATATCTTGCCAGTCTTTTCTACTATCATCGATGTACTGATTCGTTTCTGGCTAGGTCCTATACTATCTGGAACGATTGTTAATGGTGGTGGGTTCTGCGTTGCATTAGATGTAGGATTTGTTAGAGTAGCATTTTCTTGCGGTGGAACATTCTCGGCTGGTAGCTGGTTAACAACCTCAAAAAGAGTGTTGTAAACTCCAAATGGCACTTGAGCTACTACCGTATAGTTTCCAAGAGAAGCAGTGTTTGGGATTGTATAATCATAAGTAAATGATCCTGTTTGATCAAAAGGCACGTTTACGTGTGGGAGTACATTACCCTTCTTTGACATAATTTGCCCTTCGCTAACAATAACATCATTTGCTTTTCCGATAGCAATATCCACGTTATCTATTGATATTATGTAGCTTGTCCTTCCGGTTATAAGGACGGTCTGGCCTGGGAGATACTTGTCAGGATTTGTTACTTTAAAATCTGTTCTGGTATTTGCAGCAAGATACTGTGAATATATCTTGTAAGTTCCGGTTTTCCAGACACCTGGTTGTAATGGAACAGAAATATGGAATTGCCCACCGGCATTAACACTTGCATCTGCTCTATAGGCTTGCTGACCTGTGTCAGAAAAGATTATGATTTGCACCATAGTGTTTGCTTCCTTTGCTGCCGCGTTTATTTGCGGTATGACTTGGCCTGAGACTTTGACGACATCTGTTGACATGTACTCCGTCTTATCGCTTTGCACAGCAATAGGTGATATCTCAGTTGTCTGCTGCGGGTTCTGAGAAACTTGGAAGAATAATTCAGCTCTAGCATACTCTGAACTTATTGTTATTCTATAGATGCCATAGAGATTTGCTGATGGGTTTATTGTGACAACAGATTTTCTATCGGTACCTATTATTTGAGAGCTGCCAGCTGTGGCAGTACTTGGTATAGTCCAACTCCAAGAAAAGAATCCGTTGTTTATCTGAAGAGGAGTGCTGATTATACCACCGTCTGGTTTTGTAAGAGTTAGCGTATATGAAGAAGTACCAGTAAGTCCAGAGATCGTTCCATTAAGATTTACCGCTTCTCCCACGCCGTAGACTTTTTTATCTGTACTTGTTATTATGGTTCCTTGGGAGGCCGTACCAAGAGAGTCATAAACACTGAATTGTGTTCTTGCAGCAAGTTCACCGTATGTGGCCTTCAATGTATAACTTCCAGGATGATATATTCCACGCTGAAGGGTTTGACTTGTCTGAAATTGTCCGTTGCTATTTGGAAATGCGTAGTAGTACAGTGGCGCAGATTTTGGGACAAAAATATTATTGATAAAACTACCTCCAGAAATCAAATAGCCACCTGTCGAATTGAATACGTCGATCTTTACATTCAGTCCAGCGTTTTGAGTAGCAATTGAGGTTGGATTCAGTATTTGGCCAGAAATAATTATAGGATCACCTAGACTATACAACGTTTTATCAGTCTTGATACTAAATGGCAGATTTGAGGTGGTGGCATTATATTTCGAAGGATTTTCGACCACAACAAAATTAGTCTCTGCTTTACCAGTTGGTATTGATACGGTAACTCGATAATTACCTAAACTGCCAGAAGTGGCTGCCAATGACAATTTGTACGTAAATGTATTATCAGCGTCAAGATTTACGAAAGTTTTGATGTCCATCGTATTTACTGATATACCACCACATTTCAAACCACATTGGCTAATGACCGGCGTAAATGTTTGCACAATTTGCATACTTGGAGATAATCCCACATTTTGCAATCCATGAACGGTAGTACTGCCACTAATTACCACTGTATCGCCCGGAGCATATACTTGTTTATCTGTAGATAAGGAGATTGCAGAATTTTGTATGGCTTCCGGAAACACTGAAAAGGATGTAGTGGTTGTCGTGTCACCATACTTAGCAACTAGAGTGTAAATACCATAAGTTGGGTTTACGCTATTAATTGTTATTCCTGAAT
>Ga0209157_1004272_pt1 | contig 10710 bp, 10 predicted proteins | sample GraSoiAngelo_135_FD_185892 | JGI IMG/M metagenome (GOLD analysis project Ga0209157, IMG submission 185892) | Grasslands soil microbial communities from the Angelo Coastal Reserve, California, USA - 14_0929_05_40cm (SPAdes) (version 2) | ecosystem: Environmental > Terrestrial > Soil > Grasslands ... | reverse complement strand
GGGGGAGATCCTGGAGATCGTCGCCGAGCCCAAGGCCATGGCCAAGCAGGTATTGCGCGGCCATGCACTGGTGCATAGCCTCGAGGTGTTCGGGGATCGGCTGCATGTCCTGGTGGACTCCGCCGGCCAGGCGGAGGCGGAACTGCAACGCGCGCTGCGATCCGGCGGCGTGCAGGTGCAGAGTCTCCGGCGCGCGGTGCCGTCGCTGGAAGACGTCTTTGTCTCCCGGCTGGCTCGCAGCGCATGAGGTCTGGTGCGGCGATGGAATACTCGGTGCGCGCTAGGAAGCTGACGAAACGCTTCAAGGACTTCACGGCCGTTGATCATGTCTCGTTCGAGATCCGCCCCGGCGAGATCTGGGGATTCCTCGGGCCCAACGGCGCGGGCAAATCCACCACGATCCGCATGCTCTGTGGGATTCTCGACCCGTCCGAGGGCAGTGCGACCGTGCTGGGATACGACGTGCGAGCGGAGCCCGAGGCCATCAAAGCCCGGATCGGCTACATGTCGCAGCGCTTCAGCCTGTGGGGCGATCTCACCGTGCGTGAGAACCTGGAATTCTATGCCGGGGTCTACGGCCTCGACGCGTCCGGCGCCCGGCAGCAGGTGGACAAGTGGCTGGATCGCTCCGGGCTCACCGACCGCCAGCACGAGGTGGCCGCCGCGCTGTCTGTGGGGTTCCGCCAGCGCCTGGCGCTCGGCTGCGCCGTCTTGCACCGGCCGCAGATGGTATTTCTGGACGAACCCACCGCGGGTGTCGATCCGGTCTCCCGGCGGCAGTTCTGGGACCTCATCGACCGGTTCGCCGAAGAGGGGACCACGATCATGGTGACGACCCACTACATGGACGAGGCCGAACATTGCGACCGGCTCGCCTTCATCTACGGGGGCCGCATCATCACCGAGGGCACGCCGGCACAGATCAAGCGCGAGCAGATGCCAGGGGTCGTGCTGGAAATCCGCACGGACCGGCCCGTGGAGGCGCTGGCCGCGCTGTACAAGCATGCGGCCGTCCGCGAGGCCGCGCTGTACGGCGTGGCGATCCATGCCGTCGTCGACCAGCGTGAGTCGGCGCCCGACGTCGCCGCGTTCCTGCGGGAAGGCGGGATCGCGGTGATTGGGATCGAGCCCATCCCCCCCACGCTGGAAGATGTCTTCGTCGCCCTGGCCGAGTCCGATCGAGGAGTCGCAGGATGAACGTCCAGCGCCTGTTCAGCATCATCCGTAAAGAGACCGCCCAGTTGTTGCGCGATCGGCGGACGCTGGGCACGATCATCACCCTGCCCATCATTCAGATGGTGTTGTACGGATACCTCAGCAATGAAGTCCTGCATCAGCCCACGGCGGTGTGGGATCAGTCGCAGACCGCCGAGAGCCGCGCGCTGGTGGCCGCTTTTGAGAACACCCGGTACTTTTCGGTCCGCTACTGGGCCGGCAACCTGGAGGAGATCGAGCGTCGACTGGACGCCGGGCAGGTGAAGGTGGGGCTGGTCATTCCACCGGATTACGCCCAGCGCCTGCGGGCCGCTGAGCCGGTGCAGGTCATGGTCGTCGTGGACGCCTCGGATGCGACCAGCGCGCGGGTGATCCTCTCCGTGGCCGGTGGCGTCGGCGCCAGCATTTCGCGCGATGTCGGCATCTCGCAGCTGGCGCGCGCGGGGCTGCGGGCGCCGCCCCAACCCGTCGAGGTGCGCACCCGGGCCTGGTACAATCCAAATTTGCAGAGCCAGCTCTTCATCGTTCCCGGGGTGCTGGGGCTGGTGCTGCAGTTCACCACCACCTTCCTGACCATCGGGGCGATTGTCCGGGAGCGCGAGCTGGGCACGCTCGAGCAGCTGGTGGTGACGCCGATCCGGCCGTCAGAGTTGATGCTGGGGAAGATCCTCCCCCTCATCGGGCTGGGGTACATCAACCTGACATTTATCCTGCTGCTGGCGTGGGCCTGGTTCGGCGTGACGGTAAAGGGCAGCATCCTGCTCCTCTACCTGATGACGCTGGCGTTCTTCTTCTCCTCGCTGGGGATCGGGACGCTGCTCTCGACCGTCGCGCGCACCTTCCAGCAGGCCGCGCAGCTTGCGCAGCTCGTCCTGCTGCCCAGTATTCTCATCTCCGGCTTCCTGTTCCCGCGGGAGTCGCTGCCCAAGGTGCTGTACTGGCTGGGCTACGCCGTGCCGCTCACGTACTTCGTGACGATCATCCGGGGTGTGCTGGTCAAAGGCGTGGGGTTCCACTATCTGTATCCGCAGATCATTCCGCTCGTCTTTCTCGGGGCGGTCGTGTTTACGCTGGCGATCGTGCGCTTTCAGAAGAAGATTGACTGACGCCACCATGATGCCGACTCTGTCGCTGCGTCCCGCGCAGGCTGTGCTGTTTGACCTGGATGGCACGCTCCTGGACTCGCGGACGTCGCACTATCGTGTCTACCAGCACGTCTTTGCAGATCTCGGGATCCAATTCGATCACGCGGTGTTCACGCAGCACTACTCCCCGAACTGGTACCTGCTCTACGAGCGCATCGGCCTTCCCAGAGACCGGTGGCCCGAGGCCGACCAGTTGTGGTTGCACTACTACGAACGGGAAACACCCGGTCCGCGCACCGGCGCCGGGCAGGTGCTCGCGGCGGTGAAGGGATCCCGCCGCGCGCTGGGTCTGGTGACGTCCGGGGAACGCGCCAGAGTCGAGCGCGACCTGGACCGGCTGGGCTGGGTGGCGCTCTTCGATGCGGTGGTGTGCGGTGGAGACGCGCCCCGGATGAAACCCCACCCCGACCCGCTCCGGCTGGCGCTGAGTCAGCTCAACCTGCCCCCACGAGCAGCGGTCTACGTCGGGGACACGATCGAGGACGTGCAGATGGGGAAGGCCGCCGGCACCGCAACCGTGGCGCTTGCCGGCGGGTTCTCGTCACACGAGACGCTCAGTGGCGAGCGACCAGACATTCTCCTTGACAGCCTTGACGAGCTGACTCCACTACTTCAACTGATTGACAATTGAAAATTGACAATTGACGATTCTTACGGCATCGCCGTAACGGCTCGACCACGGGTCTGCCACAAGGCCGCCGTCGTCAGCGGGATGAGCGCCGTCGCTGCCCCCACCAGCCCCATCGCATTGTAGCCGATCGTGGCGAACACGATCCCGCTGCCGAGGCTGCCCACCGCGGAGGCCAAGCCGATGAGGAGATCGTTGAATCCCTGTGTCCTGGCGCGCTCGGCGGGGGAAAGCTGATCCGCCAGCAGCGACGATCCCCCAACGTAGCACAGGTTCCACCCCAGCCCCAGCAGAAACAGCGCGACCGTCAGCGGTAGTACCTGCGGCGAGAGGGTGGCCGCCAGGCACGCCAGAATGAGCACCCCGCCACCGGCCATGATGACCGGGCCTCGACCCCATCGGTCCGTCAACTGGCCCGATATGACCGAGAACGCGTACATCCCCACGACGTGACCGGAGATCACGAAGGAAATCGTGCTGATGGCATGATTGTGTCCCCGCATGTGGAGTGGAGTGATAACCATCAGCATCACCATCACCAGCTGCCCGCACACCATGGCTGCGGTCGCCACCTGCGCCGGACGCTGTGCGTAGATTTCGGGAATGGTTCGCGTGGGCTCTCGGGGCGCAGCCGGGCCTGCCCCCTGGCCGGCGATCGCGCGGCTTAGGTCGCGTGGCTCGGGCCGTAGGAAGAGAAAGATGACCGCCGCCGCGGCCACAAAGAGCCCGGTCGACGCGCCGTACGGACCCGACAACTCGTCCAGACCCAGCCCCGCAGCGATGCGGCTCATCGGCCCCGCGATCAGGGGCCCAAAAATCGCTCCGAGGGTGCCGCCCACCACGACGGTGGAGATCGCGCGTGCCCGCTGGCTTGCCTGGTGCACCTCAGCAGCCACGAACCGTGACAGTTGCACCGCGGAAATCGCCACGCCCACGAGCGTCGATCCCAACAGAAACGACCAAAACGATGCCGAGACGACCGCCGCTGTACTGATCAACGCTCCCGCGGCGCCGGCAAGCGCGCCCAGCATGAGCATGCCCCGTCGCCCCAGCGGGTCCATCGCATAGCCCCATCCGTACGCGGCAGACGCCTGTCCCAGCTGGTAGCACATCGCCGGCACGCCCGCCCAGTCTGGTCGCCCACCCAGTTTCGCTCCGACGATGGCCATAATGGGGAAGAGGGCGACGACGGCAGCCTGTCCCAGGCCCTGGACGGCAAGCAACGTCCGGGAGATCTTGCGGGCGGTCGCCGCGTGCGTTGTCTCCACGACTCAAACGCGTTTCTCCATGTGCGGAAGCCGTCCTGCCCGGCGGATCTCGAAGTTTCTAATCGCCTTCAGGTGCACGCGCTCGCCGCCGCCGCAAGCAGGGTCAGCCTGCCGGCGAGCCGACTCGGAGCGGAGCGGCCGTCCACCAGTCCCAGCCCCTGTCAGCTATCATAATGCGTGGGGTGCCCCACCCGTCTTGCTGCCGTGATTTGACTCTGTTGCCCTCACCTGTATAATGAAGATTACGACGCGGGGTGGAGCAGCCAGGTAGCTCGTCGGGCTCATAACCCGAAGGTCGCAGGTTCAAATCCTGCCCCCGCTACCACATTCGACGCCCAAGATGCAGATCTGGCACAGCATTTTGGGCGTCGAGCTATTTCCAGCCTCTGCTCGATGCCAATAACTAATCGGAAGTAGCTTAACAACGGGAAGCCTCCCATGCTACACTCACTCACGATATAGAAGTCAACTACCCATCGTAAGTAAAGAGGCGAAGAAGGAGACCAGCATGAACACAGAGGTTCAGACGAAGGAGCGAGACGCGATCCTGGTAGAGGACGCCGGGTGGATCCGTGTGATGGGCCAGCCCGTCCTGGAGGCCCTGCCGTCCGCCCGCGCACCGTATGCGCAAGTCGACCCCTTTATCCTTGTGCACGAAGCGCGGGGCCGCCTCTCGCCGGATTTCGCCAACACGGCGACCAAGCACTTGCACCGAGGGTTCGACAACGTGTTGTACATGCTTGAGGGTTCGCTCAGCACCGGCCACAGTTCCGGCCCGGGCGGAGCCATGGAAAGGGCACGGTTGCGCGAGGGCTCACTCCTAGTGCTCAGGACCGGGCGAGGTGTTTGGCACGCCGACGCTCTGGGAGCTGACGAGATTCGGCAGGGCCTCGCCGGCACCGAGTTCCGCATCGTGTTGTTCTGGGTCAACCTGGCCCGGAAGGACAAGCAGGTCGAACCCAGCGCGCTGGTAGTGGAACCGCAGCAGATCCCCGTGCGAAAGGAAGGCGACGCGGTGGTCCGTGCGCTGGTGGGCGAGGGCTCTCCTGCTCGCCTGGGGACGCCTGCGCTTGTCCTCGACATAGAACTGCCTCGGGGTGGGGAGGCCACAACATCGGTACCACCGCAGTTCCAGGGGTTCGCCTACGTGCTGGAGGGCGAGGCCGCTTTCGGTGCCAATCGGCGCAGGGCGAAGCCCGCACAGCTTGTCGTTCTGGGTCCCGGTGAGGCGGTCACAGTCAGAGATGCTACCCCGCGCACTCGCTACCTGCTCATGGCAGGGCAGCCCTACGGGGAGGCTCCCAGGTTCAACGGGCCGTTCGTGGATTAGGGAGGGGGTCGCGTACCATCAGGTTCGTTGCCAGAGCGCATTTGCGATCTTCCACCCCTCTCGTGTCCGAACGAGATGCAGGTACTCGCGGTACACCGCGGATCGGACGGTGACAGCCGCAATGGTGTCGTAGATATCTACGACTTGAACTTGAATGCGAAGATCGTCGACGATGCGGGCGCGTTCCTTGCCCACCCCCCTGGCCGTAGCGTTAATCATCTCTCGCGCCGTTGTCGTCTCCAGCGTTTCGGGACCTGTGCCTTCGCCTCCAGCCTCTCCCCACCAGCGCCGATCACCACCCAGGCAACGCTTCGCCAGCTCCGGATGCAGCGCTCGCTCCATCCTGATGGCATCACCCTGGAACCACCCCTCGAAGTAATCGAGCACGGTGCCCACGATCGCCGCCTCGTCGCCGGCCGAGGGTCGGCCGTCGCGATTGTCCTTTCGAGATAGGTCTGTCTCATCGTTCTGCGCGTTCCGCATCTCCATCTGGCTCCTCCTCAAGATAGGACTGCGGATAGATGCGATCGATGAACTCCCGGAGCAGCAGGTTGGTTTTGACCGGGTCGCGGCCGAAGTTGTGGTGGCCTCCCCCAGCAATCGTGATCAGCGGAGTGCCGGTGGCTTCCGCGATGGCGACGCCGCGGGTGTATGAGACCACCGCGTCCTGGTCTCCGTGAATGATCAGCAACGGGCAGCGAATCGACCGATACAAGGCCAGGGCTTCGTCCCGACGTTCCTTCAGGCGCTCCGAGAAGTCGTGAGGGTCGTGTGTCGCGATGAGTACCTCAGGCGTTGTTTCCAGTCCCCAGGACACCCCGTCTTCGATCTGCTTTGTGGAATGCGGCTCCGTGAAGACCTTGGAGTAGAAGAACTCCAGAAATCCGCGATAATCCTTGCGCCAGTAGTGGCGATTGGATTTGGCCCACCCCTCCTCGATCTCGAGAGGGTCATCAAAGCTATGCACCGTTCGTTCCGGCAGTAGTTCCCCCAGCGGCGAGCTGGAACCGGCCATTACCGCGCCGAGCACCCGGTCAGGATAGCGAGCGGCCAGCATGGCGGCAAGCCACGCGCCCCTGGAAAAGCCAACCATCACGGCGCGATCCGTCTGCGTCGCATCCATCACGGCGAGCGCATCCGCGACATATTCTGTATCGGCATATGCCGCCGGGTCCAGCGGGCGTCCAGATTTGCCGTTGCCTCGCGGATCGAAGGTGATGACGCGGTAGTGGCGGGCGAAATAGGAAATCTGGCCCTTCCAGAAGCGGGCAGGAATAGAACGGTCGGCGTGCCGGTCCCATAGATCTCGTAGGCTGTGCGGACGCCGCCGCGCTCAACGTATTCTTCCTGATCCGGATATCGGGCCCGCATCAGCGCGTCGTGACCCTTGCGTCCACCGGTCCCCGCAGCATGGCACCCGACTGAGTGCCCGGCGTGGTGCCCGACAACAGACCGGCAATCTGCAACGCGGCGCGCCGCGCGCTGTCGCGTGGCACTTCGCGGTAGTCCACCGGGGACCCGGTCAATTGCCGGAGCGTGTCCGCAACACGGCGAGGGGTCAACTCCCCATACTCCAACCGGTTTCGAGCACCGTAATGGCGCAGCCGGTACGTGACATAGTTCTGCTGTTCCCAGTGCTTACGCAGCGGGACGTAAGCAAACGGGCGGCGTGTGGCCACCAGCTCCATTGTCGTGCTCAGACCGCTTTGCACAATCGCGGCATCCGCGCACGCCAAATGTTCGAAGAGGTTGTGCACGTAGGCGCGCTTTTCCAAACCCGGCACATCAGGCAAATCCTGTGGCTCGATGCGCGGCCCGGTGACCATGACCAACCGGGCGTCAGGCATCGTCTCTCGCAGAAGCGCAAAGCCGTCGACCACACGCTGCAGCAGGTTGCGCCCCACGCCAGTTCCGCCGACTGCGGCGAACAGCAATGGATACCCCGTACCGTAGCCCAGGCGCGAACGCAGCATCTGCGGATCCCGGTACTCCAGCGGATCGAACGGCAGGACATATCCCACCGGCGTGAACCAGTCACGAGCCCAGTCGCGGATGTTGGATAGTCCTGGGCCAAACGGCACATCCGGCAGTTCATCGTACTCTCCGATGTACAGCGACAGATCGCGCAGCCGCGGATAGCGTGCGCGCTGCTCGATCATCTCCGCGTTGTAATCGGCGCAGAGCATCACCTCGCGCGGATCACCTTCGGGATCGACCGGCAGAAAACCGATCACATCGGTCAGGAAGACGTAAGGAGCGGACTTCAACTCGGGATTCTCATGCAGGAAGTAGTCCACTTCCCATGACTCGTCACCGATCCAGATATCGTACGGCGTCTCCTGGACGACCTCATTGAACAGCATGAAGTTGGCGACGAAGATCTCATCCATCCGACGGAACGCGTAGAAGGCGTGCAGCTCGTGCTGCGAGGATTCTTCTTCCCAATGTGCCGACTCCAGGGCCTGCAGGTGGTTCTTGGGGTGGATGGTCTCGCCTGCGGCCTCCAGCACTGTGGTCACGGGGTGCTGCGCCCACCAGTCGATCTGTAAATCCGGAACAAGTGTACGCAATTCCCTGGCGATCGCGAGATCGCGCTGGATATGCCCCAGCCCGATGGATGATGAGACAAATATTGCCCGCTTGGGACGAGTCAGCGCATGGTGCCAGAGAACGTGGCGTGGCTCCGGCGGCACGACCGAGTTGATGAAATCCTTCATCAGCAAGTTCACTGCTACAGGGTGCCGCGCCATGGGTCCATGCCCGGCCCCCTTGAGGGTGACGAGTTTCCCACCCGTGAGTTCGGCCAACCGCTCGGCGCGCGAATGCGGCTGACACATGTCGCGGTCGCCGTGGATGATCAACACCGGGCACCGAATCTGTCGGCACACCCTCTCCACTTCATCTTTGGTTCTGAGGAACGGAGCCTCCGCGGTCAGAAGCAGCGTCTGGGCGTTCGTCTCGAGGGCCCACTCGACAAGGTCGTCGTAGGGTTTTGTGGAATGCGGCTCAAGCACCATCCAGTTTGAGTGCCACTCCGCGTAGCCTTGATAATCGCGCAGCATATAGTGCCGGTTGTGCTTCGCCCACCCCTCATCGGTATCCAGAACATCGTTGAAGGAATACTGCTGTCGATGCGCATGCGGCGGGGTCAGGTCGGGCAGGCCCGGGGCAATCGCGACTAGCCCGACCACCCGTTCCGGATATCTCGCGGCAAGCTGGACGGACCACCTGACGCCAGGACAGAGACCAACTACGAACACGCGCTCAACGTCTGCGGCTTTCATGACTCCGAGGGCGTCCGCGACGTATTCATCATCCGCGTACGCAAGCGGATTTGGTGGACGGTCGGAGCGTCCGTTTCCCCGTGGGTCAAACGTGATCACGCGAGAGTACCGTGCGAAATAGGGAACTTGTCCCTTCCACATGCGGGAGTGGATGATCGGCCAGGTCGGCATCAGCAGCAGCGCCGGCTCGCCCTCCCCGAATACCTCGTAGAAGACTTTCACGCCGTCCCGTTCAATGTAGCCTTCGTGGTCGGGATACCGCGCTCTCATCGAGGCTCGTTCCTTTCCCCCATGCGGGCTGTTACCAGATTACTCGTCCCTGTTCGACTCTTCCTACAGCCGGAAGGTACCCCTGGAACGCGGATGGCCGCAGATCGTCCAGCGTGACGAACTCGCCTCCGGCATCCTGCAGCCGATGGATGATGACGGGCAGGGCCGCAGGCACCGCAGCCGGCCAGGTATGTAACAGGATGATCGCGCTCTCGCCGGCTGCCAGGGCCCCGCTCACCAGCGCGTCCGCAATCTCTCGCGGCGTGCGGGTGATCTCCCATTCGTCCGCCTGCACGTGCCAGCCGACGTGGCGATAGCCCAGATCCGTCAGGTGCTGCAGGACGCGGCTATCGTTGCCATAATCTCCCCACGGGCTACGGAACCAGGGTTTCGGATCCTTGCCGGTCACGGCTTTGATCACCTGTTCAGCGGCCTCGACGTCCCGGATCAAACCCTCGTCAGAGAGAAGCGGCAGGCGAGCATGGTAGTAGGAATGGTTGCCGAGGCGATGGGGGCCGCGTCCGATCTCCTCTGTGACGTGGGGATAGGCTTCGACCCAGCGTCCCTGAAGGAAGAACGTTGCCGGTACCTGTGCATTGCCCAACGCAGCGATGATCTGGTCGATCACCCCTGGCGGGCAGTGCGGTCGATCCGGATGCTCGGCGTCGAACGTCAGAGCAATCTGCATGGTCAGAGAATAATCTGATTCAACCTCCAAGGCATCGAAGGGAATGCCGATGGTCCGCACAGTGCCCCCAGCAGGGATATCGGAAGAATTACCGATGCCGGGGAGGGATCAGGATCCTGTGGGCACGTCCAACCCGTGCCGCACGGCCCAGGCGGCGATCTGGGCGCGGGAGTGCAGACCGAGTTTGTTCATGATGTGCTCCACGTGGCTGATCGCGGTCCGCTCCGCAATGCTGAGCTTTGTGGCAATTTCCCGGTTGGAGAGTCCTCTGGCTATGAGCGCTGCGACCTCGCGCTCTCGGGAGGTCAGTCGATCGCGAGGCTTCTGCGGGACCCGGAGCCGCGGGGGAGGGGGGTGGGCGGCATCCAGGGCCAGCTGAATCGCGTCGTCCGCCTCGAGGCTGCGGCCACTGCTCCATTCGCGCTCGAACTCGTCAGCTGCCATCGAGGCCTTCACACCCTCCAGCGTGCGGTCGTATTCCCGCCGATCGGACAGCGCGACCGGCGCGCCCAGTCCGGCGCGGAGCGCGTCGGCAGCCGACAGCACCCTGGCCGCCTCTCGTAGTCTCCCCGCCACGAAGATGACGGCCGCCAGGCCCTCCAGGGACTGCGCGATGCCTCGCCGGTCGTCGAGGCCGCGATACAGAGTCAGGCTCTCGGCGAAGCGGTCGCGCGCGCGCACGTCGTCGCCGCGCCGGTGCGCCAGGACGCCCAGGTTCCACAGCGCCCACGCCGTGCCCCAGCGATATCCCTGCTTGCGAAAGAGTGCCAGGCTCTGCTCGTGGAGCGCCAGGGCCTCGTCATCGTTGCCTCGATCACGAGCAGCCAGTCCGAGATCGAACAGCGCCCATGCGATGCCCCACTCATTGCCGAGCCCGCGGTA
>Ga0209157_1004271_pt1 | contig 10710 bp, 13 predicted proteins | sample GraSoiAngelo_135_FD_185892 | JGI IMG/M metagenome (GOLD analysis project Ga0209157, IMG submission 185892) | Grasslands soil microbial communities from the Angelo Coastal Reserve, California, USA - 14_0929_05_40cm (SPAdes) (version 2) | ecosystem: Environmental > Terrestrial > Soil > Grasslands ... | reverse complement strand
CCGTCTGTTTTGTCCGTGGAAGTACAGACGCTGCCATGATCCACGTCGTGCTTCCGCAGCATCTTCGGACGCTGGCGCGCGTCGGCAGAGAGGTGGCGCTCCAGGTTGAGGGCTCGGCGACGCAGCGGTCGGTCCTCGACGCGCTGGAGGCACAGTATCCAATGCTGCGCGGGACGATCCGTGATTCCGCCACGCAGCAGCGGCGCCCATTGGTGAGGTTCTTTGCCTGCGAGCAGGATCTCTCCAACGAGCCGCCGGACGCCCCCCTCCCGGACGCAGTCGCGACGGGGAGGGAACCCTTTCTGATCGTAGGGGCAATGGCCGGCGGCTGACGTTTGAATGCCCGTTCCCCGGTTGGTCCATTATCGAGATGCGCAACGATCTCGACGTGTCTGATGACCTTTCAGCAGTAAGCGCGCGCGGCCTCGGCCGACGGTTTTCCCTCCAGTGGGCGGTGCGCGACGTCACGTTCGTGCTGCCGCCGCGCTCGGTGCTGCTGGTGGTGGGCCCAAACGCCTCAGGCAAGACCACGCTACTGCGCCTGCTGGCCACCGCGCTGCGGCCGACTGACGGCGGCGGATCTGTGTTTGGACGTGACCTGGTTCGCGATGCGAATGCCGTCCGCGTGCTGACGGCGTTCGTGGGAACCTCCGCCGGAGCGTACGACCTTCTGACGGTGCGCGAGAATCTCGCCTTTGCCGCTGCCATGCGCGGCCGACCGGATGCGCCCGTGGCCACATGGCTGGACCGGGTCGGACTGACACCCGTTGCCGATGATCCCGTGCGGGGCCTAAGCAGTGGAATGAAACGCCGGCTGGCGCTGGCGCAGGCGTGGCTGGCCGCTCCCCGGTTGCTGCTGCTGGATGAACCCTATGGCGGACTGGACCGCGACGGCCTGGCCCTCGTCGCCGAGATGACCGAAGACACGACACGCCGGGGCGGGAGTGTGGTCATTGCCACGCACGAGTGGGAGCGCGTCATGAACGCTGCCGACGCGGTGCTGGCCCTGGCAGCGGGCCGGCCGGTCGAGGTTGGCCCGGCCGCGCAGCTCACGGCCGCGGACCTGGCCGCGGCTGCCGGAGGCCGGCGGTGAACGGATTCCTCCGCGCCGCCGCGGTCGCGCGCAAGGATCTCCACGTGGAATGGCGGGGCCGGCAGACGATCACCGCGACCGGCATGGTGGCGTTGCTGATGATCCTGCTGCTCGGGTTTGTCGTGGGGTCGGAGCCGGCTCGCGCCGCGGCGATCCTGTGGGTGGCAATGGGCTTCGCGGCGGTGCTAGGCATTCCCCGGGTGACACAGGGGGAAGTAGACCAGCAGGCACTGGAGACCCTGCTGCTGTATCCTGGCAGCCGCGAGCATCTCTACTGGGGCAAGTGCGCGGCCCTGACCGTCATGCTGTCGGCCCTGCTGATCGCGCTGCTGGTGCTGCTCGGCGTGCTCTTCGGGGTCGACGTGTGGGATCATGCCGGAGCACTCGTGGGCGTCGGCGTGCTGGGCGTTGTCGGGTTAAGCGCCATCGGCACGCTGCTCGCCGCCCTGGTCCTGCACGTCCGTGGTCGCGAGTTGCTGATGCCCCTGCTCTTGCTACCGCTGGCGCTCCCGGTGGTGTTGGGCTGTGTGCGGCTCACCGAGGCCATCCTGACGGGGACCGCCGCGGGGCTGTGGCCGGCGGTGCTGGTGTCGTTCGACGCGGTGAGTGTGCTGGTGTGTCCGATCCTGTTTGAAGTGGTGATGGAGGAAGTATGAGGACGCAGACCGCACTCGGCGCCGCCGCGGTGCTTTTGCTGGCAGCCGCTGTGTACATCGGCCTCTTCGCCTCGCCGCCCGACGCCTTCCAGGGCGAGTACGTGCGCATCATGTACGCGCACGTGCCCAACGCCTGGGTGGCGTATCTCGCGTTCGCCATCACCTTCGCGGCGAGCGCGCTCTATCTGTGGAAGCGGCGTCCGGCGTACGATCACGTGGCGCACAGCGCCACCGAACTCGGCGTGCTGTTCACCGGGCTGGCCCTACTGACCGGCTCGATCTGGGGGCGGCCGGTGTGGGGCACGTGGTGGACGTGGGACGCCCGGCTGGTGACCACCGCCATGTTGTTCCTGATCTACACCGCTGCGCTCCTGGTCCGCGGCCTGTCCGATGACCCGTTGCGCGGCGCGCGCCTGGCGGCGGTGATCGGCATCGTCGGCTTCCTCGACGTCCCCATCATCCATTACTCCGTAGCCTGGTTTCGCACCCTGCATCAACCGGCCTCGATCGCCCCGGGGAGCCTGAAGATCGCTCCTCCCATGCTGCTGGCACTCATGCTCAGCCTCCTGGCGTTTACGGTCTTCTTCATGTACCTGCTGCGGCTCCGCACGAATCTGGCCCGGCTCGAGGCAGGCGGCGAGATGAGATGACACCTGCCCTGTGGATTGCCGTGGGCTACGGCGTGGTGCTGGTGACGCTGGTCATCTACACGCTGGGGCTGCGCCGCCGGCTCCGGCGCGCCGAACAGGCGCGGGCGCTGCGGAAGGATTCCTCGAACCGATGAAGCGCATCCGCCTGGTCCTGGCCGCCGTTATCGTCGCGGGAGCACTAATCTACCTCATCGTCGGCGGCATCCGCGGCGCGATCGTGTACTACACCACGCCCAGCGAGCTGCTGGCCCAAGGCCCCAGTGCGGTCGGTCGCACCATGCGGCTGGGAGGTCAGGTCATGCCGGGCTCTCGGCGGTGGAACGGTGGGACACTTGACCTGCGCTTCACTCTGGGCGACGGGAACGCCACGGTGCCGGTCATCCACCACGGTGCGCCGCCGGACCTGTTCACCGAGGGTCAGGGGGCGGTGGTCGAAGGGACGCTCGGCGCCGACGGTATCTTCACCGCCCGCTCCATTATCGTGAAGCATTCAGAGGAATACCGGCCCCCACAATCCCCATGATGGCGATCCTGGGATTCCTCTCTCTCATCCTGGCGGTGGGGTGTGCCGCCGGGGGACTGGTGGCGCTCCTCGCCGGCCGCCGCCTTCGTCACGATCCCGCGCGCGCGGCCTGGGGCCGGGTCGCCGCCGCCGGTCTCTTCGCCGGCGTCACCCTGGCCGTAGTCATGATGGAGGCGGCGCTGATCGGGTTCGACTTCAGCATTCGCTACGTTGCGGCCAACGTGAACCGCGCCACACCGTTGCTGTTCCGCGTGGCCGGCCTGTGGGGAGCGCTGGAGGGCTCCATTCTGTTATGGGCGTGGATCCTGGCTGCTCTGACCCTCTTCGTGGCCGTCGGGTACCGGGGCCGGCACCCCGATCTGATCCCATCGGTGCTGACGGTCCTCTTCGCGATTGCGTTGTTCTTCGTGGGCGTCATGGTCGGGCCGGCAAATCCATTTACGCGATTGCCTGTCGTCCCCCCGGACGGTCGCGGCCTCAACCCGCTGCTGCAAAATCACCTCCTGATGGCCATTCACCCGCCTCTCCTGTATGCGGGCTACGTGGGGTTGTCCATTCCCTACGCGTTCGCGATGGGCACACTGCTGTCGGGGCAGCACCGGGACGAATGGATGACGCTCACGCGGCGATGGACGCTGGTGGCGTGGACGTCGCTGACGGGGGGGCTGCTCCTCGGCGCGCGGTGGTCGTACGATGTGCTGGGCTGGGGCGGCTACTGGGCCTGGGACCCGGTGGAGAACGCCGCGTTCATGCCCTGGCTCGTCGCCACGGCGTTCATCCATTCGTCGATGGTGCAGGAGCGCCGCCACCTGCTGCGGATGTGGAACGTGAGCCTGGTGATTCTGGCGTTCCTGTTGACGATCTTCGGGACATTCCTGACGCGCAGCGGCATCCTGGCCTCGGTCCATTCGTTTACGCAGTCGCTGATCGGCCCGGTGTTTGTCGCGTTCCTGGGCCTGGTGATGGTCGCGTCCCTTCTGGCGCTGCTGGCCCGCCTTCCCCAGATTCGCGACGAAGGAAGGTTGGACAGTCCTCTCTCGCGTGAGGCGATGATGCTGCTTAACAACGTGGTACTGCTGACGATGGCGTTCACCATCTTCGTCGGCACCATCTTCCCCCTGATCGTGGAAGCCGCTACCGGCGCGAAGGTCACCGTCGGACCGCCGTTCTTCAATCGGCTATTCGTGCCGCTGGGTGTCCTGCTGCTGATGGTCATGGGTCTTGGCACGGCCCTGCGGTGGGGACGCTCCGGAGCCGAAGAGACGCGGAAGCTGGGATGGCTGATCGGGATGACCTTCCTCACGGTGACCGCCCTCGGGTTCGCGGGCATCCGGGGCGCCGGGCTGGTCGCGTCGGGTGCGGTGTGCTTCATGACCGTGGCCCAGGTCGGCGAGTATGTACGGGGCGCGCTGGCCCGGCGTGCCGCCACCAGCGAATCGTTCCCGCGTGCGCTGCGGTCGCTGTTCGCACTCAACCGGCAGCGCTACTACGGGTATCTGACGCACCTGGGTCTGGCCATCGTCATCACCGGAATCGTGGGGTCGCAGTCCGGCCGGATTGAGGTGCAGCAGCAGTTGTTGGTGGGCCAGGCCATGCAGGTGGGCGGGTACACGCTGCGGCTGGACGGACTGGTGGCGCTGCCCGGAGCCGATAAGCTGGTGGTGGCCGCGCCGGTCGCTGTGTTTTCCGGGAACAGCACGGCCGTGGCAGGTAGCCCTGGATCCCCCGGGGCACTCGACATCCTCCGCCCGTCCGAGAACTTCTATCGCCAGGCACGCACCCCGGTGCCGACGCCGGCGGTCCGTTCCACGTGGCGGCAGGATCTGTATGTCGTGCTGATGGCGTTCGATCCGGCCGCCCAGAGCGCGGTGCTGCGGGTGGTGGTCACCCCCCTGGTGTCCTGGATCTGGGTCGGAGGCACAATCATGGTGATCGCGGGGGTGCTGGCCGGATGGCCGTCGCGCCAAACATGAAACTTTCCTGGCCGCGCGTGTGGGCCGGTATCGCCGTCGCGGCCGGCGCCGCCGTGCTCCTGCTGGTGCTGGTCTTTGGACTGCACCGCGACCCGAAAGCGATTCCCTCCCCACTCATCGGCCGGCAGGCACCGGAGTTCGTCCTGCCCTTGTTTGACGGCGGGACGCTGGCCACACCCGCGTTGCACGGCAGGGTCGTGGTGATCAACTTCTGGGCTTCCTGGTGCTTTCCGGCATGCTACGAGGAAGCCCCGCACCTGCAACGGATTTGGGACCGGTACCGCGACCGCGGAGTCGTCGTGGTCGGGGTGAACATTCAGGACCAGGATAGACCGGCGCGCGACTTCATCGCCCGGTTCGAGCAGACGTTTCCCAACGGAGTTGATCGCCTGGGGAAGATATCGATCGACTACGGCGTGTACGGCGTGCCGGAGACATTCCTCATCGACCGGAAGGGCCGCATCGTCCATAAATACGCTGGCGCGGTGACAGAAGAGACGCTCGCGTCGGAGATCGAGCCGCTCCTGGCGGACGCCGATGGCGCATCGCCATAACAACCGGGCGTGGCGGATCGGTGTCGCGCTCGTCATGGCCGTGACGCTTCTCGCGGTGGGAATCGCCGCGGCGAAAGATCCGGAGGCCCGAGCCCAGGCCATCGCCGCGCAGCTGCGGTGCCCGGTGTGTCAGAACGAGAGCGTGGCCGATTCACCATCAGCACTGGCGGCGCAGATGCGGACGTTGATCCGGGAGAAAGTGGCCACCGGAGAAACCGATCGACAGATTGTCGACTACTTCGTGAGCAAGTACGGAGAGTGGATCCTGCTGGAGCCGCCGCGACGCGGTCTGCTCTGGATCGTCTGGCTCGCGCCGGCCGTCGCCTTGCTCGGTGGAGCGTACCTCACCCTGTCCTACGTCTTCAGGACTGCGCGAGCATCCGGTCGATGATCTCATCAACCGCGGCGGGCGGGAAAAAGCAGTAGGGATAGCCGCGGTGCCCGGCGGCCGCGATGGCCCCGGCACCGGCTTCCAGACCGGCCAGCTGTCGCTCAATCTCCTCGCGCTGGACGGCGAGCGCGCGCGATAGCTCCTCGTTGATCTCCCGGATCCGCGCCGTAACCTCCCGGCGCTCACGCCGTGCCAGGGCGCCGCCGTCCAGCGCCGCGATCAGGCGCCACTTCTCGCTGATGAGGGTCTGCTGTTCCGGCGTCGGCCGGCTCAGGACGCGATCAGGATTGTGCTGGAGCTCCAGCAATCGCCGCCGTAGCGTCTCCCGCTCCCCGGCCGCATCGTACACCCCGAGCGGGAGGTGCAGCGTCGCTGTCGCCACTGCGTAGGCCGGCGGCTCGATCCCGAAGTATTCGCGGATCACCGCGTCGGTCACCCGGTCGTACCGGCCGCCGCCCACGCCGTGCACAAAGAGATCCGCGACGCACAATCTCGTGAACGCTGTGAGCGTCAGCGCCCGCGGGCGGATGGCCAAGCCGGCAAGCGCCTCCGGGCCGCCGGCCTGCGGGATCTCCCCCACCTGCTCACCGCCGGCCAGCACCCCGACACCTGATCGCGTGGGTTGGACGGACAGCGGCTCGCGCCGCCCGCGCCAGATGATCCAAAACGGGAGTTCCTGACGGCCCTCCTCGCGCTGCAGATCAGGGAAGGGTTGGGCGGATGTGCGAATGCTGTAGCGCTCCCGATAGGCGCCCAGGTGGTGATTGTACACGGCGGCAAACCGCTCGGCGTCACGCAGCACGTGCACGGCGAACCGCCTGAACTCCATCCCGGCGCTCATCTCCGACACCGGCAGTTCGGCATGCCGGCGCTTACCTTCGTAGCGCCGGCGGGCCCCCGTCAGAAACGTCCCGATATACTCCGCCCGGACGTCCTTCGCGGCCTCGGCAAAGCGTTCCAGCGCCGCCTGGGGTTCCGCGAGTGGAAGCGAGCGGACGTGCAACCGTAAGCGGGCCAGGAAGGCCTGCCACTCCGCCGGCGACGGCGCCGGCACGGCCTCGTACGGCACGTCCGGATCCGCCCGCACCAACGTCTCGTGCACCAGGCGCAGGCCCGTGCCGTCCATGCGCGGGACATCCGCACCAACGTCTTCCGCGGCATCGCTGTCCACCGGCATGCTCAGCGCGGCCATGCCATCGCGCGCCACGCGGTCGATCAGCAAATGCTTGAGCCAGATCCCGGGATGGAACAGAAACGGCTGATGCCCGGTCACCAGGAGGAGGTCGGAGGGTCCGAACGTGGATGGTGGAAGGTCCAGGCGCTGCGCATACCGCACGGCGGCCTGCGAGATTTCGCTGCGCGCCCGCCGGCGGACCTCAGCCAGCCGCACGCCGGCGATGGCCAGCGGCGCATCCTCTAGCAGCGCGGCGTTCTGCCGCGCCAGGGCCGCCAGCTGCCGGGCGGGCGGCAGACAGAGCGCCTCACCCGACTTCTGCGGAATTTCGAACTCAACGGCGGCGAGAGAATCCGTCATGTGACGTCAGACGAATTGGTCGAGTCCGATCAATCCGATTTTCTCCCGGCAGGCGAACGGCTCCCCGTACTCGCGTCCGATGAGGTCGCCGTAGTACCGGCCCCACGTCCGCAGGTCGTCAAAGAACCGCTCGTTCCCGCGTTCCGGGCCAAACTGCGACGCATACGCCCGCACGGCATCGATCTTGCGGTCGAGGTGGGCGCTAATGTCAAGGATGAACGCAATCTCGGGGACGAGCCGGTAATGTGTGGTAAAAAAGTGCAGCACCCGGGGCGGAAGATACGGCTCCCCTGGGATGGTGGTCTTGGTCAGTTTGGCATAAAAGCGCGCCGCTTCCGCGAGCGCCGCCCCGGCGACATGGTCGGGGTGCGCGTCCACCCAGTAGGGCGCGAAGACGACCTCCGGCCTCACCCGGCGGATCACCTCGGCCACCCGCATGCGGTTGTCCACTGTATCAACCAGATAGCGGTTGGGCATCTCCAGCGTGATGCGGGGGACGCCCAGGATGCGCGCGGCATCCGCCGCCTCGCGGGCGCGGCGTTCCGGCGTGCCGATGGGCGTCGGCTCCCCGTTGGTGAGATCGCAGACGGTCACGTCGTGGCCTTGGGCCCGCAGCGCGAGGATCGTCCCGCCCATGCCGATCTCGACGTCGTCGGGGTGCGGACCAATCGCAAGGATCTTCATCGCGTTCCACAAACCAGGCTCAGCCGGTCGGGCAGCCACCGCGCCACTTCACTTTCCAGCACCCTGAGATAATACGCACGGCGGGTCTGCGGGTCATCGAGACCGCCCCAGAACTGGCGGTGAGGATTCTTGTAGATGCGGGCCACCGCCAGCTCGGTCACACGCAAGCGGTGATAGGCGGCCTGCACCCACACCTGCAGCGGCATGCCATAACTGGGCTCGGTCAAGACGAACTTCTGCACAGCCTGCACACGGTAGGCTTTGAAGCCGCACCAGGCATCCGTGATCGGATACCCTGTGATGGCCCTCAACTTGTCCACGAATTCTCGGTTCAGGCGGGCTCGATCGGGTGGGGGCGGATCGCCCGGCATCGCCGCGTCGAGATACCGGCTGCCGGAGACGATGTCGACGCCGGCGCTCGCTTGCAGGAAGTCCGGGATGCGCTGGGGCTCATGCTGCTCATCGCAGTCGATGGTCACGGCGACGTCGTACGCGCCGGCGACGGCCTGCCCGAAACCCGTGATCAGCGACTGGCCATAGCCTCGATTGGCGTCGTGGCGGACAAGTTGGACGCCCGCGTGATGCTGCGCGAGTTCTGCGGATCGGTCGGTGGATCCATCATCCACCACCACGATGTCACTCCGCGGCGCAGCACGCCGCACTTCCGCCAGCACGCGCGGCAGCGTTCTCTCCTCGTTGTAGACCGGGATGATGATCAGCGAGCGCACGGCATCCCCAGGAGGCTTAGTTGGCTCATTCCCCGTGCGCCGCGATCATGCGCAGCAGCACACGGTCTAGGAACAGCTCGATTCGTCGGATGGATTGTACCTTGCGATGTGCAGGCAGCGGCAACTGCGACGACACGGTGCGGGTAATCGATTCCTTGAAGAAGAGAAACGCTCGGGTGGCGTCGGCCGACGACAGGCTCAGGGCAGCGACCTGCCGGCCGAGCTCGCGGCCCGCCTCCTCTCCGGCCTGCGCCGCCACACGCTGCCCCCGGCCGCCGGAGAGATACCCTGCCAGGGCATCCATCAGCGTCCGGCACGTCACACGCATGGTCTCCGCCGCCTCAGGCCCCACGCTCGCATACCACGCTTGCCGGCGAATGTCCCGCCGCGATGTGCCGGGCATCAGCCGGGCGCCGTGCGGACCGATGAGATCGGCGAGCTTGCGCGCGCGCTCTTGCTGGTGCCCGCGTAGGAACGCCGCGAGATCATCCTGCCGGTAGCGGCGATGCCCGCCGGGAGTCCGATACGCGCGCACCCGTCCTGCGTCCGTCCACCCGCGCAGGGTCGAGGCATCGACCCCAAGCACCTTGCTGGCTTGGCCCAGCGTGAGCCACGCGGACACACCGCCCCGGGGGGATCCACCCATCATGTCGCGGCCTCCCTCACCACCGCCACGGACACCGGCCGGCTCGTGGCCAGCAGGAATCCCGCGAACATCAGCCCGGCGGCCACCAGCTCCGCAACCGGGAGCAGCCCACCCGAGCCCAACCGCGTCAGGGTGCTGACCAGCGCCAGCGACAGGCCGCCCGCGGCGATCAGGAGGTTGCCAATAACGCGGCCGGGCACAATCTCCTTCCGCCAGAGCAACCAGGCGGAGTACAGCGCGCCTCCCACCAGGGTGAAGGTTCCATAGATGTTGAACACGGGTGTCAGCTTCCGCACGGCCGCCCCCGAAGGCAAGATGGCGCGGTACTGGACTCCGAGCGGCACGCGTGGATCGTACGCGCTTGCGTTCAGCGGCTCGGCAAACACCAGGTAGGCGGCAGCCAGACTCGCGGCGAGCAGCGTGAGCAGCGTCCAAAGTGCAAGCCGCTTCCGGCGGCTCAGCAGATAGACGGTCCCCTGCCCCAGCCACGCAGCGGTGTACATGGCGCCGCAGAGATACCACAACCGGAATGCGGTGGGGTGCCACCCGGACGTGGACACGAGCTCGGCCGCGCCTACGACGCCGAACATGGCCAAACCAATCCCCCACAGGAGCAGATGCGCCCCGCCCCGTTGTGCATACCGGCGGAAGACCGTGAGGGCAAACACGCCGATGACCGCCAGCGAAACCAGCGACAACCCCTCTGCGGGCAGCCCGGCTCGGCCCCGACCCATCGGGACCGGGACAGCGCCCAGGAGGATGCCGCCTGCCACCACCAGCACAAGGCCGGTCAGGAGTGCAAGCGTGACCAGCGCCCCCGGCACCAGGATCCGATAGCTACGGGCCTGGGTCACCTCCGCACGGGGCACGCGCCGCAACGCCGTCACGCCAGCGCCCCTTGCGGCAGGTGCGTGCGGATGACGTCGGCCACGGCGGAGACGAAGTCCTGGTCGTCATTCAGCGAGCGGGTGCGAATCAATCGCAGGCCCAGCGTGGCGGCCAGCTCTTTCGCCTCCACATCGATGTCGTAGAGCACCTCCAGGTGGTCGGCGACAAATCCGACCGGGCAGACGATGCACTCGGGCTGGCCCTCCCGGTGAATCGCCCGCACAACGTCCAGCAGATCGGGTCCCAGCCACGGCTCGCCGGTTGCACTCGCGCTCTGATAGGCAAACCGCCAGGCGCGGACCTTTGCCGCGGCGGCCACCTGCACGCAGGTCTGCTGCAACTGCTCGGGATATGGATCGTTCCACTCCAGGATCCGGACCGGCAGGCTAT
>Ga0209157_1004267_pt1 | contig 10715 bp, 10 predicted proteins | sample GraSoiAngelo_135_FD_185892 | JGI IMG/M metagenome (GOLD analysis project Ga0209157, IMG submission 185892) | Grasslands soil microbial communities from the Angelo Coastal Reserve, California, USA - 14_0929_05_40cm (SPAdes) (version 2) | ecosystem: Environmental > Terrestrial > Soil > Grasslands ... | reverse complement strand
GCTCCTTCACGAGCTGCTGGATGTCGGCCGGGGCCCGATCGAGCGTGGCCGCCTTGATCGAGGGGCCGATGAAGGCCTTCCAGGTCAGCACCTGCTGCTCCGGCCGCCGCATGAACTTCATCAGGTCGAGGATGACCTCCTGCTCGGCGGCGGACACGCCCTTCGGGATCGCCCAGTAGTGGCCGTCGATCACGAACGAGGTGTTGGGCAGGATGAAGATCTTCGACGCGGGCGGGACGGTGCCCTCGGCGCGCGGCTTCATGTCCCACTCCATGATGCCGGCGATGATCCAGCGCGTGCCTTCGGCGAACTCCTTCAGCGTGATGGCGGTGCCGGTCGGGTAGTACTCGACCGACTCGCCGATCTCCTTGAGATACGCCCACGTCCTGTCCCAGCCCCCGAGGGGATCCGTCGGCTTCTTGTCGCCGAGGATGAAGGGCAGCCCGCAGAGGATGGAGCGGCCGGGACCGGAGTTGGCGGGCCGCGCGTACATGAACTTGCCCGGGTTGGCCTTCACCCACGCCTTCAGCTCGTCGGCGGTCTTCGGTGGCTGCTTCACCTTTGACGGGTTGTAGATGAACACGGGCCCGCCGTTGGAGACGACGGAGGGCAGCAGGAACCCTTCGCCCTCGGCCTGAAGCACCTTGCCCGCCTCGCTCAGCTCGTCGCGTGGGAACAGCGCATCGTATTGCGGGAAGAGCTTCACGAGCTGACCGTTACTGGCCAGCACCGAGCCGGCGTCCTGCCCGACGAGCAGCAGGTTCACGTCGACGCGGCCGGCGTCTTGCTGGGCCTTGATCTTGGCGGGCAGCTCGGGGGCCGGCGCCCGCTGAACATTGACGGCCTTGATCTTCTGCGGGTTCGCCTTCTGATAGTTCTCGATGATCACGCGCGTCGACGAGAGGTCGCCCGAGACGTCGATGACCGAGAGCGTGAGGGGGCCCTGCGCCGACGGTGGAGTCGACGGCGCGAGCGCGATGACCGAGGCGACGAGGACGACGAGCGCAGCCGTGAAGACAACGCGTCTCATGGGCTCCTCCGGGATGAAGTCACGGCAAGTGTAGCTCGCCGACGAGGACCTCGACCACGCCTCCACCGACACGAATGTTCGTCGCACGGCCACCCGTTCCATCGAGGCGGATGTGGACGTGGCTCGGCCGCCCCATCTTCACGCCCTGCTCGCTCAGGATCTTCACGTCGGCGCCGGCCTTGATCAGGCCGTAACGCACGAGGTACGCGCCGAGCGGGCCGCTCGCCGAACCCGTGGCGGGATCCTCCGGGATCCCCGATGTGTGGGGCGCGAACATCCGCGAGTACACCTTGCCGGGGCCGTGCGGCCCGAACACGAAGACGCCGACGCCGCCACCTTTGCCGACGCACTCGCGCAGAGCGGGCACGTCGAGCACGGCGCGGTCGACGGTTGCCGTGTTCCGGAGCGGTACGAACAGGAAGGGGTTGCCCGTCGAGACCGTCTGGATGGGCGCCTTCGGTTGCAGATGTGCTTCGGTCAGCCCGAGGGCCTTGGCCATCCCCACCCGGTCGGTGATCTCGGCACCAAAAGTCGCCTCGCCGTGGTGCATCCACACGAAGCCGGGCCGCGCGGGGTCGCCCTCGAATTCGACGGGCACCGGCCCGATGCCCTCCTCCAGCGCGAAGCGCGTCGTGCCGGGCGGGAGCAGACCGCGGGACGCGAGGACCCACGCCGTGCCGATCGTCGGATGGCCGGCGAACGGCAGCTCCCGGCGCGGCGTGAAGATCCTGACGCGGAAGGCGCACTCGGGCCTCGTCGCCGGCAGGATGAAGGTCGTCTCGGAGAGGTTCATCTCCAGCGCGATCGCCTGCATCTCGTCGTCACGGAGATCGCGGCCGTCGAGGATCACGGCCAGGGGATTCCCGCCGAGCGGGCGATCGGTGAAGACGTCGACCTGGACGAGGGCGTAGCGACGCACCCGGCGAGGATACGCCTAGAAGCCGGTGGCGTCGAAGGCGCTCGGGATGTGGCGCGTCTCGCTCGTCCCGTCCTCCGCGAGCGTGACGCTCACGACGTCGAAGCGACAGCGCACGTCGCGCAGCCCTTTCGCCTTCATGTAGCGCTGGGCCAGGCGGATGATCCGTCGCTGCTTGGACCACGACACGGCGGCGGCCGGCGGATCGCCCCACGTCGGGCGCCGGCACTTGACCTCGACGAACACCCAGCAGTCGCGGTCGCGGCACACGAGGTCGATCTCGCCCCCGGGCAGGCGAACGTTGCGCTCGATCACGGTGAGCCCGGCCCGGCGGAGCATCTCGGCGGCCATCGTCTCGGCCCGCATGCCGATCGCGCGACGGGTGTCCATACAGACTGTGTAGCGCCACGCGAGCCGAAGCAAAATGTCTGGGATTGGTGACGCTTGTGGGTCCAAAGACCGCAGGCTATAGTCCGCGTTGTCAGGAGCGAAAAGGGGGCGGTAATCGTGGGGCTCCCGACGATCGCGCAGGGATCTCACTTCCACAGCGCGGGTTACCGACGCCCGCTCGTCTTCCGAGAAACCGGGACGACGGGTCCAGCCAAGCCGCGTCTGCTCGACCGTGTTCGCGCGGCCATTCGCGCCCTCCATCACAGCCGCCGCACCGAGAAGGCCTACGTCGCGTGGATCCGACGCTACATCTTCTTCCACGGGAAGCGCCACCCGCCGAGATGGGCGCCACCGAGATCACGCGCTTCTGGACGGCACTGGCCGTCGATGGAAAGGTCGCCGCATCGACGCAGAACCAGGCGCTCAGTGCGGTCCTCTTTCTCTACCGCGAGGTGCTTCAGCAGGAGGTCCCGTGGCTGGACGACCTCGTCTACGCGAAGCGGCCGCACCACCTCCCGGTCGTCCTGACCCGCGATGAGGTCCGCGCCGTCCTTGCCGAAATGTGTGGCGTCCCGCGGTTGATGGCCCTCCTACTCTATGGCGCGGGGCTTCGCCTGCTCGAGTGCGCGCGCTTGCGTGTGAAGGATCTCGATCTCGCGCGCAACCAGATCGTCGTGCGCGCCGGGAAAGGGGACAAGGACCGCCTGACGATGCTGCCGATTGCCGTCAAACTCGATCTCACGCGTCACCTCGAATCGGTCCGCCGCCAGCATGAAATCGACCTCCAGGCGGGCGCAGGGTGGGTCGAGTTGCCGTGGGCCCTCGCCAGGAAATATCCCAACGCGGGGCGCGAATGGCCCTGGCAATGGGTGTTCCCGGCGACACGCATCTATATGTCGACCGGTTGACCGGCCAGCACCGCCGCCACCACCTTCACGAGTCGATCCTTCAGCGCGGTGAGGACCGCCGCCCTTCGCTCGCGCATCGCCAGGCGGGTGTGCTGCCACACGTTTCGCCACTCCTTCGCCACCTGCCTGGAAGACAGCTACAACATCCGGACTGTCCAGGAGCTTCTCGGTCACCACGACGTGAGCACGACCCAGATCTACACTCACGTCCTGAACCGGGGCCCCGGTGCCGTTCGGAGCCCAGCGGACCGGATGTTTGGCGTATGACATGCGTGGCGGTCGATTGGGTGTATGGACCGCGCCACCCGACTCGGCCGTTCCGTAGAGCACTGGCAGCCTCGGCGCTGTGCCGGCGCGCAAGTCATTGCCGGTTCACGCCGCTCACGCTGATCACATTCACGCGCTACGGCCTTGCTACACTGCAGTGCGCGCTGCGTCACCGCCGCTACGTGGTTCCGCCGAATTGACGTTGGACGGCATGACCGACTTCGAAGGAGGTCGTACGACAGAATGGCTTCCGTTGCCTGGCTCGACCTCAATGAAGTGATCGACGCCTTCACGGAGCTTGGCGGAGAGGCTGAGTGGCCGGACGTTCGAGCGCGCGTCACGGCGCGGCGCGGAGATTCCTACGCACCGTATAAGGATTGGCGCAACTTCAATGAGACGATGTTCCAACACGTCCAGCAGCACTGCGCGAACTATGCGAAGTTCACCGGACAAGTCTTGTTTGAGAAGGTCGGACCTCGTCGCTTTCGCCTGGCCGCGTCCCCGGTAGTGCTTCCCTTCGCGGTTCCCGCTCCTCCCGCCAACTACGAAGCCCTCCTCTCAGAAGCCACGGCATTCGAACCACGTGGCGAAGGACATGACCATCGCGCCTTGAAGGAATTTGTCGCGAATAATCCGCAAGTGATTGGACTCCCTCTGGGGCTAAAGGGCATGACGGGATATCGGTTGCCGTCAGGAGACTGCGTAGACGTCCTCTTCGAGAACGGAGGTACGTGGACTGCCGTCGAGATAAAAGCGCGTAGTTCACCCGACGGCGACATCCTGCGCGGTATGTTTCAGTGCATCAAGTACCAGGCCGTCATCGAGGCCTATCAGACCTCGCGTGAGCTCCCACCCGACGCTCACGCCATACTCGTTCTCGAAACGCCGCTTCCTCAAGCTCTCGGTCGCCTCAAGGATCTGCTGAGCGTCTCGGTGATCGATCGAGTGAGCCCTCGCCGATGAGTGAGCCGCCTAACATCCGCATTGAGCTGACGGCGCTGCGTGCCGCAGCTCATACGGAACGTTGGACAGACAAAGGAGGAGTGACGCGTGGCGGTTCCTGACTTCCAGTCTCTGATGCTGCCCCTCCTGAAGCTGGCCGCCGACGGGCAGCCGCATTCGCTTGCTGAGGCGCGTGAAGCGCTCGCGACTCAATCCGGACTCACCCAGGCGGACCGTGACGAGCTTCTTCCGAGTGGTAGCCAATCGAAGTTTTCGAATCGTGTGGCATGGGCCAAATCCTATCTGCAGCAGGCCGGGTTGCTCACTTCGCCGAAGCGGGGCTACTTCCTGATATTGCCGCGTGGCGAGAAAGTTCTCATGTCGCCACCCCCGAAGATCGACATCAAGTTTCTTGAACAATACCCAGAGTTCATCGAATTCCGCACACCGAAGGCGGAACCGGTGGAGCACCCGACTCCGTCCGTGATAGATCCGACCGACTCCGACACGCCAGAGGAAGCACTGGAAGCCGCTCACCAGAAGATGACCGCGGCGCTCGCATCCGAAGTGTTGACCCGGGTCAAGACTGCGTCTTCCGAGTTCTTCGAACGCCTTGTCGTCGAGCTCCTTCTCCGAATGGGCTACGGGGGCTCTCGATCGGACGCCGGTCAGGCCGTCGGGAAATCAGGGGACGAAGGAATTGACGGAATCATCAGCGAGGACCGGCTTGGGCTTGATGTCGTCTACCTCCAAGCCAAGAAATGGGATGGCACAGTCGGTCGTCCTGAAATCCAGAAGTTCGTTGGAGCACTCCACGGCAAGCGGGCGAAGAAGGGCGTCTTCATCTCGACCGGCTCGTTTTCGGCCGAGGCGGTAGCCTATGTCGAGCACATCGACCCAAAGGTCGTCCTGATAGGTGGGAAGCGCCTTGCTCAGCTGATGATCGACTCCGAGGTTGGTGTCGCCACCGCGCGGACATATCAGGTGAAGAGAGTCGATTCCGACTACTTCGAGGAGGCGTGAGCTGTCCAACAACACGTTCGAGCGGCGCGCTGGCTCGCGTTCGCTCGCCGCGGCCGCTCAACGTGCCCGTTGGGCGGACGAGGTCGCCAGCGTGGAGTGAGGACCGAGGGATCCGAGATTGCAAGCCGTCAGCCGAACCGCCACGGTCGTCGCCCTCTGGAGGGCCACGGAATCCTCTCGCTCCGCAAGTACGCGGCTCTTTGAGGACCCTTTTGCTCCCGCTTTTCTCGGCTGGCGCTTCCGATGGGCGCTTCATCTGTCTCGGCTGCCGGTGGTCCGTGCCGCCTTGCCGTGGTCGCTCATTGATGGGCACTGGCCCGGGTCCAGAGGAACGGTGGTAGTTCGTACGAGATACATCGATGATGTCCTCGGTGAAGCTCTCCGGAGGGGCGTGGAGCAGGCCGTGATCCTCGGAGCTGGTTTCGACAGCCGAGCCTATCGAATCCCTGGAATCGAGGGCACCCGTGTCTTCGAAGTGGACCATCCCCTGACCCAAGCCAAGAAGAAGGACGTGGTCGCGCGACGACTCGGGACACTCCCGCCACATGTCACGCTTGTCTCGATCGATTTCAGTAGGCACACGCTGGACACGGTCATGCTCAGCTCTGGGTATCGAAGGGAGGCCAAGACTTTCTTCATCTGCGAGGGCGTCACGCACTACCTACCGGCTCGCGCCGTCGATGCCGTGTTTCGGTACGTAGCCCAGAGCGCCGCCGTCGGGAGTCGGATGGTCTTTGCGTACATTCACCGGGCCATCCTTGATGGGGCGGTGACGTTTGTGGGAGCGGACCAAACGCTGGCCACCGTTCGTCGGGCCGGCGAGTCGTACACGTTTGGCTTCGACCCGGCCGAACTCCCTGACTATCTTGCGGCGCGTGGGCTCATCCTGATCGAAGACGTCGGGGCGAGTGCTTATCGCGAACGCTATCTGATACCCATCGGTCGTGGGCGAGAGCAGTTGGCCGCATTTCAGCGGGCCGCGCTGGTGGAGACGTCGGGGCAGAGCGCGAAATGATCCTCACCGCCGGCCGCCCAACATCACGCTCCACCGGACCAGAGCTCGCGTTGCTCGCTCCGGCCGGTGACCGCGGGCGTTAGGGGGCGCAGGAATCCAACAAGCATGAAGGTCTTGGTTACAGGTAGTGCCGGGCATCTTGGCGAGGCCCTGGTTCGCACGCTGCAGAACACGAGCCACGAAGTCGTTGGCCTCGACATAACGCCTTCACCCTTTACCAGCAACGTCGGGTCGGTTGCCGACCGCAGTTGCGTCAGGCAATGCATGCGGGGCGTGGACGCTGTCCTCCACGCGGCGACCCTCCATAAACCCCATGTTGTCACCCACAGTCGGCAGGACTTCGTCGATACCAACATCACGGGTACGCTCAACCTCCTGGAGGAGGCCGCGTCCTCCGGCGTCGCGTCCTTCGTCTTCACAAGCACGACCAGCGCCTTCGGCGAGGCGGTGACGCCGCCGGCAGGTGCGCCCGCGGCGTGGGTGACCGAGGACGTCAGGCCCGTCCCCAGGAACATCTACGGCGTGACGAAGGCCGCGGCGGAGGATCTGTGCGAGCTGTTCCACCGCAGCCACAGACTCGCGTGCCTCATCCTGAGAACGTCGCGCTTCTTCCCGGAAGAGGACGACAATCCGGCGACGCGCGTGGCCTACGACGACGGCAACGTCAAGGTGAACGAGTTCCTCTACCGTCGGGTCGACCGCGAAGACGTCGTCGATGCCCATCTGCTCGCCGTCGAGAAGGCCCCGATGATCGGCTTCGGCCGATATATCATCAGCGCGACCACACCCTTTCACCCGGACGATCTGCTCGACTTGCGCATGAACGCACCCGAGGTGGTGAGGCGGCGGGTTCCGGACTACGAGGAGGAGTACACCCGTCGCGGTTGGAGGATGTTCCCCGCTATCGACCGGGTGTACGTCAACGAGCGAGCGCGGCGAGAGTTGGGCTGGCACCCCCGGTATGACTTCCGATGCGTCCTCAACCTCCTGGAGTCGGGAGCTGACATTCGGAGCCCGCTGGCGCGTGCGGTCGGCTCGAAAGGTTACCATGCTCACCGATTCGCGGATGGGCCGTACCCGGTGTCGTGATGTGGCGCGACTGCGTGACCGCGCCGCATACCTGGCCACGCGGTCACGCTGGTGTCGAGGATGAGTCGGGCCGAACCAGACGCACCTGACCGCGGCGACATCAGGTGGTCCCAGGGTTGAAGCGCCCGCTGTGACCTTCCTGCTCGGTGTAGTCGGATGGTTGTATCTCCGTGCACGGGCACTTCGTCCCGCCGTCTATCGCAATCTCGCCCTTGGCGATCTCGCAGCTGGGGGGTTTGGCTGGGCAATCGAGGCGAGATTCTCGTCCGTCACGAGAGAGCCGATGGTACCGTGCAGTTCCGCAAGCAGCTGTACAAGCGGCGACCGAACGCCATTGTGTTCCGCTATCGAAACGCCGATGATTCACGACGTAATTTTCCAGTCGTCCGTGCGGCGTTCGAAGAAGCGAAGATCGTCTACGAACTTGAACTCACGCGGCGCACTCGACGACCGCGCGCCATGGCCGTGGCGCTCGATGCCAGAGATATTCTGATGCCAGCTGCTGCCCTCAGGCTGATCGACACCGGTTTCGGAGCCCTTGGCGCACGGACGCCTGAGTTTCGTATCTGGTGCGAAGGGCGCCTTCAGGCCGCTCCTGACCGCGACAGTATCCCGTTGATCGCGCCTATTGCTGCGCGCCGAGCCGGCTTCCGCGTGGGGGCTTAGGCTGAAGTTCAAGTTACCGCCATGACTTCGTTGCGACCCGCAGGACTATCGGCGACTGCACCGAGAGTTCATTCCCCTGCGAGATCGAGTTCAGCTTTGGTGGTACCGCGGATTCTACCTTTGCATTAGGCTCAGAGACATCGAGGCGAAGTGTGAGCTTCTGTAGCTGTCATCTGAAGTGCGAAGGCCGGCGCATTCCCTTTCGACCATCTCACGACGGTAACGGGCCCGCGACTCGGGACTCGACGTTGTAAGGGCCAGAAGAGGATCACCTGAGATGTCAACGGCGCGCGATGTCCTGACCGCAGCATACAAGGCGTTCAATGAACGCGACATCGAACGGGCTCTGGCTACGATGCACCCGGATGTGAACTGGCCTAACGGAATGGAAGGTGGTTATGTGCATGGCCAGGAAGCGGTGCGGGATTACTGGACCCGACAGTGGGGCCTGATCGATCCTCACGTCGAGCCGCAGCGCTTCAGCACCGACAACACTGGGCGTATCGTGGTCGATGTCCATCAGGTCGTCCGCGACCGCGAGGGCCGCGTGCTGACAGATCAGATGCTTCAGCACATCTACGTGATCCAGGACGGCCTGATCAGACAGATGGAGATCAGGAAGCGATCGAGCAACGTGCACGTTGGACGGCACCAGGAAAGGTACAAGGAAGGGGAGCGATGAGCAGGGTTCGCAGGAGCTTTGTGGTCGCCACGTCAGAGTTTCTTCTCGTCGGAATGGCGGCGGTGGCGTCAGCAACGCCGGGCACCGGGGTGAGCGGCACCATCCTGGCGAAGGGCACGTCGCCGAACGGCATCGAGGTGGTCAGCAGCCGCGAGAAGGCCGACGTGGCCGTGCTCGAGATCGCCCCCGGCGGCTCGACCGGCTGGCACTACCATGACGGCCAAGTGATCCGTCGTAAAGTCCGGCACATTGACTCGCACACTGCACGACTGCTCGACCGAGGTGACGTCCTCAGGAGGATCGTTCGTCGAGCCCGCCGGACGGCAGCATACCCACATCGGCCGCAACGTCGGCACCGAGCCAGTGGTCTTGCTCGTCACCTACGTGCTGCCGGCTGGCCAGCCACTGTCTCAGGATGCACCGCAGCCGCAGTGCGCCCTGTGATCTCTGACCGCTCGATCGAATAAAGGACTTGAGTTCGTGAGCTACGCAGGAGGTCTCCCATGATTCGCACACGGGGCCTGACCCACATCCACCTTGTCGTTCGAGACCTTGACCGATCTTTGAGGTTCTACACGCGCGTCTTCGGGCTCGAGGAGCGTTTCCGCGAGGGCCGCCACATGGTGTTCCTCAACACACCGGCCACCCACGACCTCATCACGCTCAACGAGAACCGCGGCGAAGCTCAGCTGGCGGGTGTGAACGGAGGCGTGAATCACTTCGGCTTTCGCCTGACCGAGATCTCAGACCTCGATAGCGCCATCAAGGAGGTCGAGGCGGCCGGCGGGACGCTGATCCAGCGCGGCGAGCACGCGCCCGGCGTCCCGTTCGCGTACGTCAAAGATCCGGACGGCTACGTCATCGAGTTGTCGCCGTAGCTCCAAAGGAGGACCTCGATGCCCCCTCGCATCCGGTTCCTGTACGCGAGCCTTGCCGTCGTGTTCTTCTGCATCGCCGCCGTCCCGCTGTACCGCGAACTCTCGAGGCCCGCCGACATCTGGTGGACGCCACGCACCATGCTCGTCCCGCTCACCGGGAGCCAGGATCGAGTGGAGATCTACGCTCGAGGCAAACGCTTGTTGACTCTGATCGAGGCGGGACAGTTGCGGATCGCCGACGACACCGGGGCGAGTGTCCTGGCAGCGACCGAGGTCGGCCTGCGCTTCAACAATTGGGACCGTGTGCGAGCCGATCGGCTCCCACTGGTCCTCGGGTATGCGGCCGTTTGCGGCGCGGTGGTCATGGTCATTCTCCTCGTCTCCACAGGGCGCCTTGCCTACCGCGGTGAGAAGGAGCGAGTTGCCGGCTCAGATGCTACTACCCGATGATCTCGTAAAAATCCTGTTGGCCGCGCATCGCCGCAAACATCGTCAGCGGCGTCGGCTTCCTGGGCGCCGGGGTCATCCTGCGCGATCGTGGGAGGGTGATCGGCCTGACCACCGCCGCCACGATCTGGCTCGTCGCGGCGCTGGGCATGGGCCTGGCCGATGGCCAATATGCGCTGGCCCTCAGCGTGACCGGAATCACGCTGCTGGTCTTGTGGGGTTTTCCAGCTCTGGAGCGCTGGAGCGCTGGATCGGCGACATCCGCGATGAGCGCACGTACGAAATCGTGTACGGCCTCGAGCCAGACAAGCATCACGCCCTGGAGCAGTTGTTTCGAGGCAGCGGGCTGCGGATCGTTCGCCAGCGCCCAGAGCACGTCAGGGTCACGCCTGGTCTCCACCTGGCGGGTGACGGGCTCCCCCGCCAGCCACGAGCAGCCGATCCAGCACATGCTCGCGGACC
>Ga0209157_1004265_pt1 | contig 10718 bp, 10 predicted proteins | sample GraSoiAngelo_135_FD_185892 | JGI IMG/M metagenome (GOLD analysis project Ga0209157, IMG submission 185892) | Grasslands soil microbial communities from the Angelo Coastal Reserve, California, USA - 14_0929_05_40cm (SPAdes) (version 2) | ecosystem: Environmental > Terrestrial > Soil > Grasslands ... | reverse complement strand
TCGATCGATCAGCGTGCGTACTTTGAGCCCGATCGGCCCACTGAATCCCGGAACTGAACCCGCGGCGGCGAAGTCGCCTTCGTTCGCGAACTTGACTTCGGTGGTCCCGAGGACCTTTCGCAGCTTGGCCTCGTTGATGTCGCGATCGCCAGGCAGCACCACCGCGACAAGCGTGCCCTTGGCCTCGCGCAGGAGGAGAGTCTTCAGGAATGCAGTAGCCGGCTGCTTGAGCGAGGCCTCGAGCGCTTCGATCGTCGTGGTGCTAGGCGTTGCAATCTCGCTCGGCGGCGGCAGCTCCGACCCGGCGACGATGTATGTGTCGATCGAACGACTCGCCTTCTCGAGATTCGCCTTGTAGTCGCAGTTCGGGCAGATCGCGATGCGGTCCTCGCCTGCCTCCGTGAGCACCTGGAACTCGTGCGCGACGTCGCCGCCCATCGCCCCGGTGTCGGACTCCACGCTGATCGCGTCCAGGCCCATCCGCGCGAAGGTCCGCTCGTACGCGCCGTGTTCCGCCGCATAGCTCTTCTCGAGCCCGGCCTGGTCCGCGTCGAAGCTGTACGCGTCCTTCATCACGAACTCGCGCACGCGTAGGAGACCGGCGCGCGGACGCGCCTCATCGCGGCCCTTCGACTGGAAGTGATAGACGATCTGGGGCAGCTGCCGGTAGCTTTGGAGCTCCTGCTTCGCGTGCAGGTGCACGAACTCCTCGTGCGTATAGCTCACCATGAACTCGCGCCCGTTGTGATCGATCGTCCGAAACGTGATCGGCTCCAGCGCATCCCACCGCCCGGTCTGCTTCCAGACCTCCGCCGGCGTCAGCACGGGCATCTCCATCTCCTGCGCGCCGATCCGGTCCTGCTCCTCGCGAATGATCTGCTCCACCTTCTTCGCGACGCGGAAGCCGAGCGGCAGCCAGGTATAGAGGCCCGCGGCGAGAGGGCGGGCGATCGCGGCGCGAAGCATGAGGCGGTGTCCGGAGGTCTGCGCTTCCGCGGGTGCTTCCCGCAAGGTGCGGCCAAAGAGCGTCGACTGTCTCATCGGTGAACTCCGAGGGTCATATTGAGGTACAGAGTCGGAGACGCCGGCGCGGTGCGCGCCGGCTAACGCGGGACTCGGCGCGAAGACCCTCGGTGCTGCGTCATCGGTGCGAGTTTAGTCGGTCCGGCGGCAGTGTTTTCGCGCCAAGCGGAAGCTGGGGTCGTATCCTTCCCCGGCGTGAGGGGGCGGGAATTTCCCGCAGGGAGCGTCAAAATGAAGAAGCTCGCCGCGCTATCGCTGCTCGTGCTGTTCATGGTCGCCGCGTGTACGCCATCGACGACCGGATCTGCGAGTCCGACCGCCGCAAAAAAGACCACGCTGCGGCTGCCGGAGGCCGCAAAGATCGTGAACACGATGGACCCTGGCATCAGCTCAGGCGGCGCAGGCCTCGAGCAGATCCAGAACATGTTCGAGGCCCTGGCCTACGTCGATCAGGTCACCGGTGATATCAAGCCGGGCCAGGCCGAGAAGTGGACGATCTCGCCGGACGGCCTGACGTACACGTTCAATCTGCGATCTGGCCTCAAGTGGTCTGACGGCCAGCCGCTCAAGGCCTCGGACTTCGAATACGCCTGGAAGCGCGCGACCGATCCCGCGACGAAGTCGCGCTACGCGCAGACGCTCTGGCCGGTCAAGGGCGGCGAGGCGTTCGGCACCGGCAAGGGCACCGCCGAGGGGATGGCGGTGAAGGCGACCGACGACCGTACGCTCACGGTCACGCTCGAGCGGCCGGCCCCGTTCTTCATGCACCTCGCGGCCACGTGGACCGCCTACCCGGTCCGGAAGGACACGATCGACAAGAACGGCGACAGGTGGACGCTGACGAAGGACAGCTACATCTCGAACGGCCACTACCGGCTCGTGGAGTGGAAGCCCGAGCAGAGCATGACGGTGGAGAAGAATCCGAACTACTGGGGCGACAACAACGGACCGGACACGATCACCTGGACGCTCTATGACGACGTCGCCACGAAGTCGGTCATCGCGTACGAAGCTGGTGAGATCGATCGTGCGGTCCTCGTCGGAGCGGACATCACGCGCGCCAAGTCCGACGCCACCCTCAGCAAGGAGATCAAGAAGTTCGAGCGCCAGGGCTCGCAGTGGATCATCCTCGACACGACCAACGCGCCGCTCAACAACGTCAAGGTGCGGCAGGCGCTCTCCCTGGCGACGGACGCCAAGCGCATCAACGAGGTCGTGCTGAAGGACGCCTACTTCAACGCGGTCTCCATCGTGGCGCCGGGCATCCCGGGCCAGAAGAAGGAGAACGCGCTCGGATACGACGTCGCCAAGGCGAAACAGCTCCTGTCCGAAGCGGGCTACCCGGACGGCAAGGGCTGGCCGGCAAATGTGAAGTTCACATTCGCGAGCGGCGCGGCGGAGACGAAGTCCGTCGCCGAGGCGGTGCAGGGCATCTGGAAGTCGAATCTGGGGATCGACATCGTCCTCGAGCCGATGGAGGACAAGGCCTTCGACAACTGGCGGACGACGCGGAAGGACCAGCCCTTCCACATGTATGTGAGCGGCTGGGGCTCCGACTATGAGGACCCGAACAACTGGTACAACCTGCTCTTCCACTCGAAAGCCGACTTCTTCTACGCCCACTGGAAGAACAGCGAGTTCGACAACCTCATCGACCAGGGGCTCAAGGAGAACGACGCGGCAAAGCGCAAGTCGACCTACGAGAGCGCCGACAAGATCCTCAACACCGAGGCGCCGTACATCACGTACTACCACTGGGCGCGGTTCGACCTCATCAAGCCGTACATCGAGGGCCTCAACCACTACCGCGTGCTCGGACGCATCCAGGGTTATCTCGTTCGCGTGAAGAAGTAACGCGGTGGCGGAGGCCGGCAGCGGTCCGGCCTCCGCCTCCTCATCCGGACTCTGCAGATGACGACCTATGTCCTACGCCGGCTGCTCTGGATGATCCCGAGCCTCTTCGTCGTATTCACGCTCACCTTCGTGGTCGTGCACGCAACTCCGGGGAGTCCCTGGGACGAGAGCGACAAGCCGCTCCCAGAGGCAGTGAAGGTGAACCTCGCTCACCAGTACCACCTCGACGATCCGCTGCCGAAGCAGTACGTCGACTACCTGATCAACGCCCTCCACGGCGACCTCGGACCGTCGTACCGGAGCGTCGAGCGCTCGGTCTCCGAGATCATCGGCGCGACGCTTCCGGTCTCGGCGCAGATCGGCCTGGCCTCGATGCTCTTCGCGCTCGTCGTCGGCGTTCCGCTCGGCGCGCTCGCCGCCGTCAAGCACAACACCTGGATCGACTACGCCTCGTCGCTCGTGACCGTCACCGGCCTGGCGACGCCGCCGTTCGTGCGCGTCTCGCTGCTCATCGTCTTTTTCTCGCTCGCGCTGGGGTGGTTACCCACCGGCGGCTGGGAGGGGATCTTCGATGTGCGCTCGATCATCCCGATCCTTGCGATCGGCAGTGGCCCCGCCGCCATCCTGGCGCGCTACACGCGCTCGAGCCTTCTCGAGGTCCGAGGGCAGGACTTCATCCGGACCGCTCGGGCGAAGGGACTCACGGAGACGGCGATCGTCGTGGCTCACGCCATGAAGAACGCGCTCATCCCCGTCGTGACGGTCGCCGGGGTGACGCTCGCGAACGTGATTACCGGCGCGTTCTTCGTGGAGCGCATCTATAGCGTCCCGGGGATCGGACGCCAGTTCGTCGACAGCGTGACGGGCAGGGATTACCCGCTGCTGCTCGGGATCGTCCTTGTCTTCGCGCTGCTGATCTCGCTCGTGAATCTCATCGTCGACCTCTCGTACGGGTTCCTCGACCCGCGGATCCGGTACCGATGACCACGGTCAAGGGGGGCTTTGCGCCTCTCGCACCCCCCAGGTTCGCAACAGAGGTCCCCATGCGCAGGCCGGCCAATCTTTGGCGCGACGCCTGGCATCGGCTGACGCGCAATCGCGCCGCGGTGGTGAGCCTCGTCTACGTCGCCCTCCTGGTCCTCGTCGCGATCTTCGCGAGCGTCGTGGCTCCCTACCCGTTCCAGCGTCAGGACCTCGAGAGCACCGACCTCGGTCCGAGCGCCGCGCATCTCCTCGGCACCGATGGGCTCGGCCGCGACGAGCTGAGCCGCCTCGTCTACGGGAGCCGGATCTCGCTGGCGGTCGCGCTCGTGGACGTCTTGATCGTCCTGGTGGTGGGCGTGCCGCTCGGTCTGATGGCGGGCTTCTTCGGGCGCTGGCTCGACGTGCTCGTCATGCGGACCGTCGACGTGCTTCTGGCCTTCCCGAACCTGCTCCTGGTGATCGTGGTCATCACCTACCTGCGCGCGGTGCTGGATCAGCCGTCAGGACCGATCCTCGCCCTCGTAGGAGCTCTCGACGGGATCACCGGCGGGCTGCTCGGCGTTTTCATCGCGCTCGGACTGGTCTCCTGGCTCACGGTCGCGCGCCTGGTGCGCGGACAGGTGCTGTCCCTGAGGGAAAAGGAGTTCATCGAGGCGGCGCGGATGATCGGCAGCACTGACCGGCGGATCATCGTCCGTCACCTTCTTCCGAACACGCTCGCTCCGGTGATCGTTGCGGCGACGTTCGGCATTCCCGGCGCGATCGCGACGGAGGCCGGGCTCTCGTTCCTCGGGCTGGGCGTGCGTCCACCGTTCCCGAGCTGGGGCATCCTCATCGCCGAAGGCGTGCGCAACATGCGGGCGTTCCCCCACGAGCTGCTTTTCCCCGCGGTCATCCTCGCGATCACGCTCATCTGCTTCAACTTCCTCGGCGATGGTCTGCGCGACGCGCTCGACCCAAAGCTGAAGGTCGACTAGTCCAGAACGCGCTCGAGCAGATCCCAGACGCGGTTCTGAACGCGACGCGAGGCGCCGACGGCGGGACTGACGCGGAGCACGATGATCTCGCGCTGGTCCTGCCAGCGCTGCGCGAGCCCTTGCAGCATCGCGAGCGCTTCGGTCCGCGCTTCGCCGGCATCCCACGTCAGGATGTCGGCTCGGGCTCGCTCGAGACGCCGGAGGAACTTATCGAGCCGGACGTAGTCGTCGCCGACGGGCCAGCGCTGCAGACTCAGATCGATGCCCATGACGAAGACCGCGTCGATCAGCTCCGCGTCGCGGAAGTCGTTGCCGCGGAACTCGTTCTTCGTCCGCGGGGGATCGATCCGCATGGACCCCGGCCCTGCGGGTCTCCCGGTGAACGTGACGTGAGCCACTTTGCCCGCAAAACGGCATTCGACGAACTCGGCGCGCGCGGGGCTCCAGCCGTCGAGGCGGGCATCCTCGAACGAGCATTTCTCGAAGCGCGTCCCCTCCGGGCTGGTCTGGCGGAGGTCGGCGCCGTCGAACTTGCACGAGGTGAAGACGCTTCGCGGCCGCGTTGTGAACAACGGGGCGAAGCGCTCGCCGAGCTGGAGACCACGGAAGTCACAGGCCACGAAGTTCGCTACGGCGAGCTGGAACCTGTCGAATTTGGCCTTGCGAAAGTCGACGTTGGCCAGGCCGGCGCGTCCGACCGAGATGACGCCGTCGCCCGGTTGGTTAGGTCCGCTGTCCTGCTGGGACACTGCGCCCGGGTGTGAGCTGCCCGGCGTGCGAGAGCTTCGGGGCCTTCTGCGAGTAGGGCTCCTTGCCATTCTCGATGAGGATCTTGTCGATCTCAGCGAGCAGCGCGTCCATGAGCTTGTCCTCGGGGTAGGTGCCCACGATCTTTCCCTTGCGGAAGATCGCGCCCTTCCCTACTCCGCCGGCGATACCGACGTCGGCGTCTTTGGCCTCGCCCGGGCCGTTCACCTCGCAGCCCATGACCGCCACTTTCATCGGCGTCGGGAGCGCGCGCAGGCGCTCCTCGGCGACCTTCGCGAGCGGGATGAGGTCGATATCCGCACGTCCGCACGACGGGCACGCGACCAGCGTGAGTCCCTGGTCACGCAGACCGAGCGACTTCAGCAGGTCGAACGCGGCCTTCACCTCGACGACCGGGTCTTCGCTGAGTGATACGCGGATCGTGTCGCCAATGCCCTCGTAGAGGAGCACGCTCATCCCGGCGGCGGAGCGGATCGAGCCGGAGAGCGCCGTCCCGGCCTCGGTCACGCCAAGGTGCAGCGGGTACGGGACGGCCTTCGCGAGCCGGCGGTACGCGGCGATCATCACCGGGACCTCGAAGGCCTTGACGCTCACAACGATGTCGTCGAAATCGAGGTCCTCGAGGATCTTGATCTCGGAGAGGGCGAGGTCGACCATCCGCTGCGCCTCGTCGCGGACATCGCCGGGCTGCCGGTCGCCGATGGAGCCGTGGTTCACGCCGATGCGGATCGGCGTCCCCTGATCCTTGGCCCGGCGCACGACCTCGCGCACGCCGTCCTTGTTGTGGATGTTCCCCGGATTGAGACGAAGTTTGTGGACCTTCGCGTCGAGCGCCATGAGCGCGAGCTTGTAGTCGAAGTGGATGTCCGCGACGACCGGCAGGATCGAGCGCCGAACGACCTCTTTCAGGGCCTCGCCGGCCCGCTTGTCGGGCACGGCGACGCGAGCGATCTCGCAGCCGCCTTCCTGGAGCTGCTCGATCTGCCGGATCGTCGCGTCGACGTCGTGCGTCAGGGTCGTGCACATCGACTGCACGGCGACCGGAGCGCCGTCGCCGATCGCGGTCCCGCCGACCCAGACGCGCTTCGATTTCCGCCGCGGACGCGGCGACGCGCGGTCCTCTGGGAGGTTCAGATCGACGGTTATCCGGGCGTCCACCCTAACCAGTGTAGGTGCGCGTTCCGTGACTCGCGGCTACGTGACGATCTCAACCATCACGCCTGGCAGCTTCAAGAAATCGCGGTCGCGCGCATAGACCGGCACGCCCTGACTGAGCGCAGTGGCTGCGATGAGCGCATCGAACCGCAGCTGCACGTCGCTCAGCCGTGCCAGTCGTCGTGCGCGCTCCTCGACATCAGACGCCATGAGCACACCGACCCGAAGCTCGGCGAGCGTCACCACCGAGATCGCCGAATCATCCGGGATAGCGTGCGACGTTGGCTCTGGACCGAGCAGAACGGACGTATCTAGGAGCGCTTCCACGGATCCCGGATCGTGTTATCCACGGCGCCATCGACGTCGGTCATGAAGTTTTCATCGACCGGTGCCCGCCGCAGGATATCGAGAACTTGGTCTCGGGGTACCCATGTCTTGCGTCTGGGGATCGGCACGATCTCCGCGACCGGCCTCCCGCGGACGGTAATGCGGTACCGGACGCCTCGCTCCACGGCGGCGAGAACGCGACTGATGTCGTTCCGGAGCTCGCGCTGCGCGATCTCGCGGATGGGGCGGGCGCGCCTCGTGGTGCCGGTCTTCTGAACCTTAGCCATCTGCTACAAGCGTAGCAGTCGAAAAAGAAAGAAAGAGGCACGAATGCTCGCCAAAATTCAAGGCCTCAGCGCTCATCGAACGGCACCCACTCCGTCATCCAACGACCCTCGGCCTTGTGCGCGAGTGGAACAGGAAGACAAACCAGGTGCCGATCGCGACGAGCGAGACGAGCCCAAGCGACGCCAGCACCAAGTTCTGCAGCCTCAGGCCATCTCCGATGACGGCCACCGCGATGAGTGGGCTCAGGGGGGCCATCACTACGTATGTGAATGCATTCCGCACGCGCCCTCCGGTCGTCCCGGCCCGCGGAAGGACACATGCCCGGGACCAACGCGGAAAGCGGGCGATATATCCGAATTGGGCGACGATCGCGGTGGTGGCGAACACGAACCCGAACACGGAAGCGAGACTGAATGCGACAAACATGACCCAGACGTCCACGCCTAGGTGAAGTTCCTGGTGGTTTTTGAAACATCCTCGGAAGGAGCACGTATCTGGATGACAACGTCGGCAGCTCGAGAGCACACGGACTGTTCGTGCGGCATCGTGGGGGTCAGGTTCGACAATAACGACGGGCCTTCGGAGACCTTGGAGGCCGTCCACGGTCCCCGGGATGCGCACCCCGGCGGACGTGTCCAGGCAACGGATCGCTGGCCACCGGCGGCGCGCAGCCGTGTTTCAGAAGTGGCCGGGAACTTCACTTAGGCGCTCGCGCCCGTATACGAGCGCAAGCCCAGCCGCCAGAACCACGACGCGAGAAAGAAGGCGGCGATCGTCCCGACCACGAGAAGCCCCAGGCCGATGAGGTCGAGCCGCCCCGAGATCGCCTGCGCGGGCACAGTGACGGCCACTCCGATCGGGACGGCACTCGACAGCGTGACGCGCAGCCACCCCGGATAGATGTCGACGGGAAAGCGCCCGGCATCGAGGAACGACCAGTAGATCGCCATGAGGTTGTCGATGCGCACAAACCAGAATGCGAACGTGGAGAGCGCCAGAAGAAGCGCATAGATGAGCGTGAAGCCGCAGACGAGCGCGATCACGAAAGTGGCGGCCTCGGCCGGCCCGAGGGTCGAGACTCGCGGCAGTCCGGCGATCACGACCACGGCCCCCAACCCCATCTGCGCGAGCTGGACCACCTGAAAGTGCCGCAACGTGACGAGGAACTGCGCCGACGCCGGCTTGAGCAGAGCGAAGTCAAGCGTGCCGAGCCGGACGTGCTCCATGAATTTCTCGAAGCTCGGCTGGAGGACGAGCTCGCCGAAGCCCTGCACCAAATAGAAGCAACCCAGGAGGACGAGCATCGCCCCGAGATCCCAGCCGTTGAGTACGGTCGTGTAGTTGAAGAGCACGAGCACGGCAGCGACGCTGGTCGTGACGATGACCACCATTTGCAGGAGCTCAAGCGCGAGGTTTGTCCGGTATTCGAGCTCATAGGCGAGCTCGGTCCGGAAGAAGAGCGCGAGGAGCCGCAGGTACCGCACTAGGCGCCCACACCGGTGTACTGCCGGACCCCGACGCGCCACACCACCTGAAGGAGCGCGTAGAAGATCCCCACCCAGACCGCCTGCACGGCGATGAGGAGTATCGCCGTCGGAACGTCGACGGCGCCCTGAAGGATCTCGGCCGGCACGCCGAGCATGTATCCGAACGGGAGCACGAGGGCGATCGTCTGCAGCGGTCCGGGCAACAGGGCGAGCGGCGCGATCTGCCCGGCGAAGATGAACGCCGCACGATCCCAGAGGGTCGCGACGGCGTGGACGCGTGTGGTCCAGAACGCGGTCGTCGCCACAACCCAGCCGGCGAGGAACGCGAGAGCTGCGCCGAGGACCACGCTCGGGACGAACAGCGCGAGGTGTGCGGATGTCGAGCGGAAGCGAGCGTCGAAGGTCGCCGCGATGAAACTGAGCACGATGAGCATCGGGATGATCGTCGTCATCTTCCAGACGATGTTTTCGACGACCGCGTAGTGGATCGGATGGAGCGGCCGCAGGAGCTTCGGTGAGAGCCGCCCCATGCGGATCTCGAACTCGAACTCGTAGGAGTTCCAGCTCGTCGCGAGGTTGGCTACGAGCGAGAGTGCGACGTAGTACGCGGCGAAGTCGCGGACGTCGTACGACCCGACCCGCCCGCCTTGCGCACCGGCCACCGCCACCCATGCGGCGAGGAAGATCACCGGCCGGATCACCGCGAAGAGCATCCAGAGGATCGATTGCACGCGGTACTGCGAGGCGGCCTGGATCTGACCGACGAAGAGCGCGCGGTATACGTCGATCACGGCGCTGTTCCGACGCGCTCGCCGCTGAACACGCGGTCGATGACCTCTTCGATCGGCGGATCCTCGACCGAGATGTCGGTGAGGCGGTCGCCGAGGTCGTTCACCAGGCGCGCGGCGCGTTCGGGCGCGATTTGACGGTCCACTTTGAGGGTGATCCGGCCCTCATCGCGCGCGACGACGGTTCCGTACACGCTGAGATCGGCCGCGGCGCCGTCGTGCAGCGTCGCGACGATGACCTTGAAGGGCGCCATCCGTTCCGCGAGGTCCGCCAGTGGGCCGTCGTAGAGCAGCTGCCCGTGGTGGATCACGATGACGCGCTTGCACAGCGCCACGACATCGTCCATGTAGTGGCTCGTGAGCAGGATCGTCGCGCCGGTCCGGCGGTTGTACTCGGCGACGAAGCGACGGATGCGGACCTGCATCGAGATGTCGAGGCCGATCGTCGGCTCGTCCAGGAACGCGACGCGTGGCGACTGGATGAGTCCGGCGGCGAACTCGACCTTCATCCGCTCGCCGAGGCTCAAGTTCCGCACCGGCTTGTGCACGAGCTCTTGGAGCTCGAGCAGCTCGGTGAGTTCGCCGACCGTCTTTCGGAAGGAATCCTCCGGGACGCGGTAGATCTCCTGCAGCACGCGGAAGCTGTCGGCGGCAGGGATGTCCCAGACGAGCTGCGTGCGATTGCCCATGAGGAGCGTCATCTGCTGCAGGTACGCGTTCTCGCGTCGCCATGGGACGAATCCGAGGACGCGGGCCTCGCCGCCGGTCGGGTAGAGAAGACCAGAGAGCATCTTGAGGGTGGTCGTCTTCCCTGCCCCGTTCGGGCCGAGAAAGCCGACTACCTCACCCGCCTCGATCCCAAACGTGATCCCCGCAACGGCGTTTATGTCGCGGCGCTGCCGCCGAACGACGCGGTCGCGATGCTGGCCGAGGTGGGCGCGTGGGGCGTGAACCTGCACGACAACGACCTCGTGCCGATCGGTGCATCGCTGTTCGAGCGCGATCGAATCGTCAAGGAATTCATCGGCGCCTGCCTGCGGCACGGGATCGTCGTGCCGATGGCGACC
>Ga0209157_1004264_pt1 | contig 10720 bp, 10 predicted proteins | sample GraSoiAngelo_135_FD_185892 | JGI IMG/M metagenome (GOLD analysis project Ga0209157, IMG submission 185892) | Grasslands soil microbial communities from the Angelo Coastal Reserve, California, USA - 14_0929_05_40cm (SPAdes) (version 2) | ecosystem: Environmental > Terrestrial > Soil > Grasslands ... | reverse complement strand
GCGGCTCACGATCCAGGTTCAGTACGGCATCAAGGAAGAACTCCTCGAGTTGATCTCCCTGCGCGGCGTCGGCCGCGTCCGCGGACGGGCGCTATTCCAGCGTGGCTTCAAGACGCTGAAGGACTTGCAGAAGGCGAATCCGAGCGACCTCGCCCGCATTGCCACGATTGGTGCTACCCTCGCGATGAAGATCAAAGAACAGGTCGGCGTGCCTGTGGATGTCCGGGAGATCGAGGGCCAGGCGGCGCTGGGAGATTTTCCATGACGCTTGTCATCGCGGGCGCGAAGTCTTCCGCGGTGAATCCCGAAGACGCCGTCCGAACGGCGGCCGAGTGGGGCGCCTCGCACGGAGCCGAGATCGGTCTCGTCGACGCGCGATCGGTCTTCGGACGCGACCATCTCGAATCCGCGGCCCTGCACGCGATCCGAGCCCGGGACTCGAAGACGATGTCCTCGCGGTCCCTGGCGATGGAGACGCTCCTCTATGCTTCGAGCCAGCGTCAGCTCCAGGACGCGATCCGGGCGGCGGGTCTCCGTCGGGACACGACGACCGTGGGGATCGTCCTCTTCGGCTACGCGAATGTCGACGAATTCCTGCGGGACATGGGATGGAGCCGGGACGATGACGTCCTCAACGCGGCGGGCAAGGACCTCGAGGCGTTCGGGATCTCGCGCCGAGAGGCCGAGACGGTAGCGACGACACATCGGGCCGACCTCGCGCTCGAGAAAGTCGCTCTGCTCGACGTTCAGAAGTAAGGAGCGATGCCAGCGGAATCGATTGGCACTTGTTGAAACTGCGGCGGCCAGGATTCGAACCTGGGAACCCCTGCGGGACGAGACCCTAAATCTCGCGCCGTTTCCAAGCTTGGCTACCGCCGCGCGGCCCCGAAGTCCGCGTGACGTAGAAAAGGATTCCCGCTCGACCCGGCGTGAAGGTCACGCGAGAGCCGTCACCCGTTGACGACCGTTGCGACTCGCCCTTCTGAGACGGGAAAGTACATGGCGCGGGTGGCAATCATCGGGCCGATGCCCTTCGAGCGCCTGCCCTTCGACGCGGAAACCCACCTGGCGGACGTGCAGATGTTCCAGCAAGAGGGGTTCGGCGCGATCTACCTGATCGACGACGACCGCAAGGCCATCGTCGAGACGGGGACCTCGTGGGACGCGAGTCGCATCCTGGATGCCGTGCGCTCGTTTGGCCTGAAGCCCGCGGACGTCGACGCACTGATTGTGTCGCACATCCACTTGGACCACGCCGGCGGCGCCGGCTTTCTGCTCCCGGAAATGCCGCGGGCCAAGGTGTATGTGCACCCCCGGGGCCTCAAACACCTCGCCGATCCGACGAAGCTCGTGGCCAGCGCGCGCGAGGCCCTCGGCCCGGAGGAGGCGGACGTCTTCGGCACGATGAGGGGCATCCATGCGGATCGGCTGGTGCCGGTGAACGACGGAGACCGGCTGGACCTCGGGAAGCACACGTTGGTCTTCTTCGACTCGCCGGGCCACGCGCCTCACGAGCTCACAATCCTCGACGAGCGAAACCGATGCGTGTACACCGGGGATGCCGCGGGGCTGTACTTCCCCGGCGACGAAATCCTCATGCCGGTCACTCCCGCACCGGCCTTCGACCTCGAGAAGAACCTCGAGACGTTCCGACGCCTGCTCGCGCTAAAGCCTCGAGCCCTTCTCTTCAGCCACTATGGACCGCACACGAAGCCGAAGGCCGCCATCGAGGCGATGATGACCGCCTATCCGGCATGGGCTCGCGTGGTCCGGGACAAGCTCACTTCGATCGGCGAGGAAGGGGTCTTGCGCGAGTTGTACGACATGAGTTGCCGCGCGGCAAAGCGATACCCGCGGGATTTCCTCGAGCGGAGGATCCGCGTGAGCATCGCCGGTCTGGCGGGGTACCACGAGCGGATGGAGCATGCTGCCCGCACCGGTTGAGGAAGCAGTCCGCGGAATCGCGGAAGACCGGACGAGCGGTGCCTCGAAGCTCGCGCGCCTCGCGCTCGACACGATGGGCCTCGCCATCGTGGATGCGAAAGGCCGTCCGGACCCGAAGGAACTCGCGGAGGTCGCCCGACGGATCTCCGAGGCACAACCGGCGATGGCCATCGTCCACAACGTCGCACACCTGGTCGCCCGGCTCGTCTCCGAAGGACTCGATCCGAAGGCGGTCCTCTTGGAGACCCGAACCGAATTGGACCGGGCCCGAGAGCGAATCGCGCGGACGTTCCTCAAGGTCGTCCCGCCCCATGCGACGATCGTGACGCTCAGCTACAGCGACAACGTCCTCGAGGCGATCAAGATGGCCCACGGCCGCGGCCACGTCAACCGCGCTTACGTTCTGGAGTCCGGCCCCCTCTTCGAGGGACGCACCATGGCGAACGCCCTCTCGGACGCGGGGGTTCCGGCGTCGGCGGTCCCGGATTCGGAGGGCCCAGCCCTCCTGGCGCGGGTCTCGTGCGCCCTCGTCGGCGCGGATAGCGTCCTGCGGGACGGAGCCGTGGTCAACAAGGTCGGAACCCATGGCCTCGCACGTGCCGCGGGAGACCGCAAGAAGCCGTTCTACGTCGCCTGCGAGACACTGAAGTTCGACGCCCGGTACGACGCGGAAACATGGCCCGGCTCACGGAACTCGGACGCGATGAACTCCACGTTCGAGATCACGCCGGCGGACCTCGTGACCCTGATCGTCACGGAGCGGGGAACGTATGGGCCCGAGGTGGTCCGCACGATGCTGTCTCCTGGACGGGAGCCGCGCCGGCCTGCCGCGGCGGAAAGTTGATTCCCGTCCCTTTCTTACGTTGAAGGAATGGTGGAACCCGAACCGCCGGCGGGACTCGACCCGGTCCAAGAAGGCATCCGCCTGTTCAATGAGGAATACTTCTTCGAGGCCCATGAGGTCTTGGAGGATCTCTGGAAACGGGAACACGGAAAACCGAAGCTGTTCCTCCAAGGGCTCATCCAGATCTGTGCGGCATACCACCACTTCCAGAACGGGAATCTGATCGGGGCCGAGACGCTGCTCGAGCGGGGGGCGCAGAAGATGCGGTCCTATCCGCCGGATTATCTCGGCATCGACACCGCGAAGCTGCTCGCCCACGTGGACCGCGACCGGGAGCGGATCGGGAAGATGCAGCGCGGCGAAGTGGACGAAAAAAGATTGGAGTTCCCGCGAATCGAACGTAAGATTCAATAAGAACTGGCGCACGAACTAGATCCGTGATCTCCGAACGAGAGCGTCCGGACGATCCACACTCGTCCTTGTCGGCGAGAGGCTTGGGTTCTGAACGCGCTTCGTGATGAGGTGGGGTCGCGAGTGGAGTCAGAAGGTTTATCCGGTGGCCATCGCCGGTGCGAAGTACTGCCTCTGAGCGGAGTCCAAGAGGGCCTCAATCGGATCGAGGCCGTTAAGGATGGCGTCCGCATTCATCGACCACTTCGGCCAGAAGAGAGTGACACCGACAATCCATGATGGCGCTCGTACGGTAGGACGCTTCTCCGGCCGGCGCTTCTGAAAGATCATCCTCGCTCGCTTGGCACCGATCTGGTTGCGGAGTTGCTCCAAAAGGGCTCGCGCGGAAGGGTCGCCTTTCGTGGTCGAGATGGTTTGGACTGGGCGCAGCACGCCAAAGCCGCGCGTGTACTCCTGAATCTCCGCCATCGTCGGAGTGTAGCGTTGCCGACTAGCGTCGTAACAGAGATAAAACGACACAATCGGGCCCTGTCGCTGGCCTTGCATGATAAGTCCGTTGTCAAACGCGGCGAGGGTCCAGCCCGCGCCGGCGGAGCCTTCCTCTCTGGCCCTCGAGGCGAGTCGCACTTGGACATCGCCGAACTGAATCTCCCGACTTCGAATCTGAAGGATGACGAAGGAAGCGATGACCCCATCGACCACTATGAGGACGACAATCCAAGTGTAGTCGATGCGGCCGGACAATTCCATGTTGAGAGCCAATCGAATGACGCCAAGAATCGTTCCCACAATCAAGAACGCAAGGAGCAGCAAGACCCGACGCCGGGCGACCGGATCCATCTGACGGCTCCGAGACTTCGCCGTCCCTCCCACAGTTGGCAGAGCGGCAGGCATCGAGATAAGACTGGTGGTCTCGCGCCGGGAACGTCAGAGGAACTCGGAGAGCAATTCGTCGGGGTCTTCGACGCCCAGCGGCTGCCGCACCGGCGAGCCTTTCTTCAGCGCGGGCTCCAGGTCCTCGTAGGTCGGGACGTTCTCGTTCCGGTAGAACAGGCCGAGCGGAATCCGGTCGCGTTGCACGAAGGGCCACTCGATCGCTTTCGCGAACGCCGCCTTCATGTCGCTCGTGTCGTGGCTTTCCTTTTGCAGATCGTAGACGCGCTCGCGGAAGAAATCGTAGGTGTTGACCTTGTTGTACGTGACGCAAGGAGACATGCAATCGATGAGGGAGAAGCCATGGTGCTGGATGCCGTTCTTGACGAGCTCCGCCATGCCCTTCACGTCTCCGCTGAAGGCCCTCGCCACATACGTTGCCCCCGAAGCCAACGCGAGGGAAATCGGATCCACCGGGTTCTCGATGACGCCCTCGATCGGCGTGGACTTCGTCTTCATTCCCTTTTCCGAGGTCGGGCTCGCCTGGCCCGTCGTGAGTCCGTAGATCTGGTTGTTCATCACGAGGTACGTGATGTCGAAGTTCCGTCGCATCGCGTGGATGAAGTGTCCCACTCCGATTCCGTATCCGTCCCCGTCGCCGCCGGTGACGATGACTTGGAGATCCGGATTCGCGAGCTTCGCGCCCTCCGCGACCGGCAACGCCCGTCCATGAATCGCGTGGAATCCGTACGTCGAAAGGAAGTGCGGCAGGTTGCTCGAGCATCCGATTCCGGAGACGACTAGGATGTTCCACGGCTCGAGCTGGAGCGCATGGATCGACATCTGGAGCGCCCGCAGGACCGCGAAGTCGCCGCAGCCCGGACACCACGTCGGCTTGATCTCAGACTTGTACGTGTCCATCTCGAACTCGAGTTTCACGCGACCGCCTCCAGGACCTTGTCCGCGATGTCCCGCCAGGTGAAGGGCTCGCCGTCGTACTTCCCGAAGAAGTGGTCCGGTTTGTATCCGGTCTCCGCCCGGAGGAGACGCGTGAACTGGCCCGTGTAGTTCCCTTCGATCGCGAGGCTCTGCTTCACGTTCTTCAGGAGGCCAAGGGTCGCTTCGGTGTGGAACGGGAACAGGGTCGGGAACTCCAGGCTGTTCACCCGGATTCCGCGCCCCTCGACGTTCTGGATCGCCTCGTGGGCCGCGCCCCAGGTGGAACCCCAGTGGATCAGGGTGAGGTCCGCGTCCTCCGGCCCCCACAGCTCTGGCGGTGGCGTATCCTTCCGGAGTCCGTCGAGCTTCCGCATCCGCTTCTCATGCATCCGGTTGCGCTCCGCAACGTACTCCGGGATGCCGGCGAGGACGTCGGAGATCAGTTCGCTGTTCTCCATGTGCTCGTCCGTTGCGGCAACGAACTGATATCCTTTCATGCCGGGGATCGCCCGGGGACTCACGCCGCTCTCCGTGAGGAGGTATCGCTTGAACTCCTTCACTTCTCCGCCGTTGGCGGCCGACATCCCGCGTACGATCGGCACGTTGAAGTCCGGCTTTTCGACCGTGCGGTAGCCTTCGCCCAGGTAGAGGTCGGAAATCAGGATGATCGGCGTCTGGTAGATTTCCGCGAGGTTGAACGCCTGCGCGGTGAGACGGAAGCATTCTTCGGGATTGCGAGGCGCCAGGATCGCGCGAGGCCAATCGCCTTGGCCCGCCCCAAGCGCCAGGTTGAGGTCGCCCTGTTCGGTTTTCGTCGGCAACCCGGTGGAGGGGCCGCTCCGCTGCACGAGAATCGCGACGAGCGGCGTCTCCGTCATCCCGGCCTGGCCGATCGCCTCGACCATCAGGGAGAAGCCACCGCCGGAGGTCGCGGTCATCGAGCGGACGCCGGCGAAGCCCGCGCCGACGGCCATGTTCATCGCCGCCAGCTCGTCCTCGACCTGCTTGACGACGACGCCGTGCGGAGGCCCATGCGAGGCCATCCAATGAAGAATCGAAGAGGCCGGCGTCATCGGGTATTGCGCGAGGAACTTCACGCCGGCCGCGAGCGCGCCGAGGCAGATCGCCTCGTTCCCGGTCATCAGGTACTTCGGCTCATTCGGATACGACAGTCCGAGGTTCAGGGAACCGCCCATCTCCTCGACGGCGGCCGCACCGAGCTTCGCCGCCGCGATGTTCTGCTGGACGATCTCCGGCTTCTTGTCCCCCCAGATGTCTTTGAAGGCGCTCTCCACGTGCCGGAAGTCGAGGTCGAACAGGCGGACGGCCGCACCCAGGGCGACCGTGTTCCGCATCAATGCGTTCGGCGAGAGGCTCTGTGCCTTCTTGCGGAGGGGAATCCCCAGGAGGCGCACGTTGCCGCGGACCTTCTTCGGATCCGGCTTCGTGCCGTCGACGTCGTAGACGATCGCGCCGCCTTCGGTGACCTGCCCCTGGTGGACGTCCATTGTCAGCTGGTTCAGACACACGACGACGTCCGGGTCGACGCCATGGGACAGGACCGGATCGAGGCCTCCCCGGATCTGGGTCCAGACGTGGCCGCCGCGGATTACACTTTGATACGACGAATACGTCCACGTGTGCATCCCGCTCCGCGCGCTGATCTTCGCGAAGCTCTCCGCGGTCGACGAGACGCCGTCTCCAGCGGCGCCGCCAATGCGAAAGACAAGGTCTCTCTTAGCCATCCGGAATCCCACCGTGTGGGCCGAAGTGTGTCTCGGGTTCTCCCCATCAACGCCGTCCGAATTTAATATACTCTTGCATGCGTAGAGCCCGGAGGACGACGAGGTCCCCGGCACAATCCTTTTGGTGTTCGGGCCGTTCCCGAGGCGAACGACGTGCGAGCGGTCCCCGATCTGCCGAAGCACCCGAAGCCGCTCGGTCCGTACTCCCACTGCGTCGTCGCGAACGGCTTCGTCTTCATCTCCGCGCAAGCGCCAATTGCTCCCGGTGCAAAAACAGGCGAGTGGGCCGCGCCCGATATCGCGGGCCAGACGAGACAATCGTTGAAAAACATCGCGTCGATCCTCGAAGAACTCGGGCTGACGATGGCCTCCGTGGTCAAGACCACGGTGTTCCTCACCGACCCGGCGGACTTCCAGGCCATGAATGAGGCGTACAAGGAATTCTTTCCGGAAGAACCGCCGGCGCGGTCCCCCGCGAAACTCGGCATCGCGAATCCGGGCCTGAAGGTCGCCATCGAAGCCGTCGCGGTGTACGAGCCGAAGCAGGAGGAGTGAGTTCCCGGTCACCGGGTGCCGGATCGCGGCGCTACCCGGCAGAACTTGGGGCCGTTGCAGCTGGGGCCGACGCGTCCAATCGGAACAGCAAGCACTTCACTTCTCTCCCGTCCGGCGAGGGATACATCTCCGGTTCGATGGCCGCGTGGAGTCGGACGGAGGTTGCACCGTCCGCCACGTCAATTGCCTGGATGCTCTTCAAGCTCCGGACATCTTCCTTCTCGAGGTCGACAAGCTCTTGGATCTTCTGCACCTCCGTTGTCCCCTGGATGATGATGGTTCGGTCTCCCTCCACGGTCAGACGGACACCGTCACCGAAAGTGCCGTAGTACTTGCCGCCGACGAGAAACTCGAGGTCTTCCGCGACCTCTTCCGGACTCCAACCGCACACCTCGAAGGCCACCGGACACCGGGGATGGAATCGACACGCAAGCGGCGGAACGATCAGGTTGGGCGGGTCGCCTCTCAGGATCGACCGCGCCCGGGTCTCGCCGATCACCGGGACCGAGGACATCAGCGCTTTCGTGTACGGATGCTGCGGATCTCTCAGCACTTTGCCCTTGGCGCCCCATTCCATGATCTTGCCCGCATACATGACGTACACATACTCGGCGAGGTACGCGACGACGGCGATGTTGTGCGTGATGAGGAGCATGCTCATGCCGTACTTCTCGCGGAGCCCCCGGAGCAGGTTCAGAATTTGCGCTTGGACGGACACGTCCAGTGCAGAGGTCGGTTCGTCGAGGATCAGCAATTTCGGATTCGTCGAGATTGCACGGGCGATCGCGACCCGCTGACGTTGACCGCCTGAGAGCTCGTGCGGATATCGGTCCTCGAAGAACTCAGGGAGGCCCACCTCACCAAGGAGTTCCCGCGCACGGATGTCGGCCTCCGCGCGCGTGCAGAACCGCGTGGAAATCATCGGCTCCCCTATGATCGTCGAAAGCTTCATCCTCGGATTCAGGGAAGAGTACGGATCTTGGAACACGATGTTCACGAGCCGGCGTACCGCGCGGAGTTCGGACGTCGACCGGCGAAGGAGTGAAAACCGGTCGGCGATGGCGTCGAGGCGCTCCGTTGCCCCCGCGGCTCGGGCCTGCTCGTACTCGGCGAGCTCCGAGTCCGGGACGTCGAAGAGGACCTCCCCGTCCGTCGGGTTCAGCAGCCGGATGAGGCAGCGCCCGACCGTGCTCTTGCCGGATCCGCTCTCTCCAACGAGGCCGACGACCTGCTCGTTCTGGATCTTCAGACCGACATCGTCCACGGCCTTCAGCGAGGTCGTGGCTCGAAACGCTCCACGGACGGGGAAGAACTTGCTGAGTCCGTACGCCGCGATCATCATGCTACTTCCCCTCGTAGAGCCAGCAGGCGACCAGCTGATCATCCCCCTGCCGGAAGTCGATCGGCACGACACTGTTGCACTTTTCAAAAGCGAAGGGACATCGGGGGTGGAAGGCGCAACCCGCCGGCGGGGCGCGCATGTCCGGTACCTCCCCTTTGATTCCTTCGACCGATTTCCCCTCCAGGGTCGGAATCGCGGAGATGAGCATCTGCGTGTACGGATGCAGGGGGTGGTGGAGAATCTCGGCCGTCGGAGCGACCTCCACGATGCGGCCCGCGTACATGATCGCGATTCGGTCCGAGACCTCCGCAAGCACGGCCAGGTCATGGGAAATCACGATGAAGGATGCGCTCACCGAGGTCCGAATCTGCTTGACGAGCTCGAGGATCTGCGCTTGGACCGTCACGTCCACGGCGCTGGTCGGCTCGTCCATGATGACGATTTCGGGGTTGTTCGCCAAGGCGATCGCAATGACGACCCGTTGGCGCATCCCTCCCGACAGCTCATGAGGGAACATCTTCACGACCCGCTCCGCGTGGTGGATGCCCAGGGAGGTCAGGAGCTCCCGCGCCTTGCGGGATCCTTCTCTCACGAGGATGCGACGGACGAGCTTCGAAAGGACGGGGACGCGGGCGAATTGGGGGGGAATCGACCCGGTCTTCGCCACGGTCTCAATAATGTTCCGTTCCCACGGCTTCATCGATTGCCCGGCTAGCGAGCGAATCGCCTTCTCCTTCCGCGAAATGTGGACATCCTCACGCCTCCAGACGAACAGGACTTGCTCCTCGAGTCCAACGAGATCATGGTCCGCCGCGAATTTTCTCAAGGCCGCCTCGTCGCCTTGCGTCGCTCCCAGGAGAGTCAGGACCTCCCGCATGATCTGGGGGGTCGCTTTCGATCGCGCGAGTACGCGCCGCGCCAACAACGCCGGGTCGTGCACATAGACCGTTTCAGCGACCTGGAATCCTATGGATAGCACGGGGTTCAGGCTCGTCATGGGCTCCTGGAACACCATGGAAATTCGCCGCCCGCGAATTCGGGCCATTGCTTTCCCGACGCGGCGCAAGACCCGCTCGTGTTCTTTCGGTTTGAACCGATCGCCGACGCGTTCGGCATACTCCCGCGGGAGGTTCACGAGGTCCTTGTTGTCGAAGATGACTTGGCCTCGCGGGATCGACGCGTTCCGCGGGAGGAGCGACATGACCGCGAGCCCCATCGTGGTCTTCCCACAGCCGCTTTCACCGGCGATGCCAAGGACCTCGCCGCGCCGGAGCCCAAGGTCGACGCCATTCAGCGCCTTGTAGACTCCCCGGCGCGTGTGGAACTGGACGTGAAGGTCGCGAATGGCGAGGGCATCCGACACGCTAGCTCCGTCTCCGCGGGTCGATGACGTCGCGGAGGCCGTCCCCCATCAGGTTCACGGCCAGCGCAAACAGAGTGATGACGGCTCCCGGCACGATGACCGTCCACCAATAGCCCAAGGGAGCCAGGTCCAACCCGATGTTCGCGATTACGCCGAGTTCGGGGACGAGGGCATTGCTCGGGAGGAAGCCGATGAATGCCAGCGTCGAAAAGATCAGGATGACCGTCCCCACATCGAGGGAGATCTGGACGAGGACGGGCGGGAGGACGTTCGGCAAGATATGCCGGAACATGATCTTGAGGCGTCCGGAACCCGAGGCCCGTGCGCTCTCGATGAACGTCGCCTCCTTCGTGGTCAGGGTCAGGCTCCGACCATACCGGGCGTACAGTGGCCACCAGATGATAATCAGGGCGAGGGCCATGTTGAGAAGGGTCCGGCCGATCACGAATCCAACGGCGAGTGCGAGGATGAGAAAGGGAACGGAGAAGAAGACGTCCGTGATCCGCATCATGGCTTCGTCGAGCCACTTGCCGGCGTAACCCGAGACCACTCCGATCAGCGTTCCGATCGCCGCACCGACGAAGACGATGAAGAAGGAAATCGCGATGTCGATCCGGATCGCTTTCATCACCAGTTGCAACAAGTCGAGACAGCCGATCCCCGAGAGCCCATACTGGATCGTGCCAAATGGGTGGCCGGTCGAT
>Ga0209157_1004263_pt1 | contig 10721 bp, 10 predicted proteins | sample GraSoiAngelo_135_FD_185892 | JGI IMG/M metagenome (GOLD analysis project Ga0209157, IMG submission 185892) | Grasslands soil microbial communities from the Angelo Coastal Reserve, California, USA - 14_0929_05_40cm (SPAdes) (version 2) | ecosystem: Environmental > Terrestrial > Soil > Grasslands ... | reverse complement strand
CTTCCTGGAGGTGCATGACCCCCGTGTGATCGTGTACGACCTTCCCCGTCCCTTCGAGAGGCACTGGAACTTCCTCCGGCTCCTGAGGCAGACCGACGTCCTGCAGAAGAGGACTTGGATCCTCACCACCACCGACAGGAAGGCGCTGGACGCGGCGGTGGGAGCGTCGGGCGTGATCGAGATCTCCTTCGGAGAGCCGTACGGCCTCGGCGGGGTTGTGAAAGCGGTACACCATGCTCTGGCGGATGGGCCGGCGCCCAGGCCGGAGATGACCGCAGCCTCGGCCAGCCAGCGAAGCCCGCGAAACCCTTGATCCACGAGGACCCCTGATCTTGGGCCTTGATGGAGATCGACAACCGACGGAACTTGACAATCTGCGCGTGGGGAGTTCACCCTGTAATCTGTTAGAAAGTGGTGACGCGCTTTCTGGGCGGGATGCCTGAACGCGCGCCGGCTTGACCATTGCGACCCCAGGTCGCGAGGTGCAGTGAGGTGCACCCCCCGCTCTGCTGACGGTCCCCCGCAGGCCGCCTTCCTTGTTGGATCGCTCTGAATCGCCCCCGGCAGGTTTTGCTGCCACGGCTCAGCCTCCGAGTCGGCCAGACTCAACGAGGAGAGGGCACAGCTGCACTCCGCCATGACGCAGAGGACGCCCGTAGCGATCTTCAACTCCCATGCGGAGTTTATCGACGCCCTTCGCGAGGCTCTTGACTGCCAGGGCTTGCCGACGGTGACTGCGTTATTGGCAGAAATCCAGAGCGGCGCGCTGGATCTCGTGGCCTTCCTGGAAACTCATGACCCGCAGGTGATCGTGTACGACCTCCCCCGCCCTTTCGAGAAACACTGGAATTTCCTGCGGCTTCTGAAGCAGACCGACGTCCTGAAGAAGAGGACCTGGATTCTCACGACGATCGACAAGGCGGCGCTGGACGCGGCGGTGGGAGCATCGGGCGTGATCGAGGTCATTTTGGGGGAACCGTACGGTGTCGCTGACGTCGTGGACGCCGTCCACCATGCCCTGAGAGGAGCATCTGCGCAAAGCCTGGGAGGTGACGCCTATGCTCGGCGGCCCTTCGCATGACGGGTTGTTCCTGGGCGGTGTACGGGTCCTCGTAGTTGACGACAGTGGGTACGTCCGCTCCGCGATGATCTCGATGCTCGAACACTACGGAGCGGCCGCGACGGCTGTGGCCACGGCCGCCGAGGCGCTCGAGGCGGTGGAGCGCGAGCGCCCACATGTCCTCGTGAGTGACCTGCAGATGCCGGGCCGGGGCGGCTGCTGGCTCATCCGCCAGGTTCGCGCCCTGCCGCCCGAGCGCGGCGGCGCGACACCCGCGGCCGCCCTCACCGGGGTCATCGGCCCCGAGCGCCGGGCCAGCATCTTGCGCGCAGGGTTCCAGTACCACCTCGAGAAGCCGGTCGCGCCACGCCAACTCGCCGGCGTCGTCGCGATCCTCGCGCTGAAAGTCGAGTCCTCTACTTCTTAGTCCTCTCCTTCCTACGAGTGAACCAGGGGGGTCGCCGGCGGAAGTGGCCGCGCCCCTGCCCCGCGCCGAGCGCCCCTACGACGCGATTCTGAGCGATCTCCGCCTCCTGAGGGATCAGGAGGCTCTAGCCGCGCTGCCGTCCTCATTTCGCTGAGGCTGGGCTGCGACCTTCTCCACCCGATGAATCGTATTCGTAGGTGTGCTGCGGGTCGCGGAGTGTCAGCCTCGGGTAGACGCCACCGGCGGCCGGCGCGTTGAACTCGAAGCCGCGGACGCCCGGGTCGATCGAGAGGAAGGACGTGGTGCCATCCGGATTCACCCGGCTGGCCATGCGACTCTTCCAGCCGCCGAACTGGAACACGACCTCGTCCGTTCCCTCGCGGACGACGATGTCGCCCAGCGCCGCGTTGCGGTACGAGCGCGCGAGCCGCTTCACCGCGGAAGGCTCCGGCGGCACCTTCCAGTCTCGCTGCTCGCCGGTCAGGAACGCCTGGGTCTCATGCACCCCCGACCGCAGATTTTCCTCCGCTTCGGGCTTGCCGTCGTAGATCACCTCCAGCGTGCGCCGCATGACCGCCGTCGCCACCCGCCAACCAGCATCCGCGTTCGTCAGGATCACGCCGCCGACCCCGGCGGCCGGCACGAAAAAGAAGTTGCTCTTGTAGCCGAACATCGAGCCGCCGTGGCTGATGACACGAATACCTTTGACGTCCTCGATCCATAGCCCCATGCCATACCAGGCGTCCTCACCCACCCGCACCTGCGGGACGCGCCGCGTGAGCAAGTTCTTCTCGGTGACGAGCGTCGAGCCGTCCGGGAGCCGACCCCGTGCGAGCTCGAGGCGCACATAGCGAGCGTAGTCCCGCGCGCTCGACCACGCGCCGCCGGCAGGGCGGATGGGGATGACGGAGTGGTTGAGGGCCATGTCGATGGGCACGTTCCGCAGCGACATGTCCCAGGAGTGCGGTGACGCGTGGTCCGTGTGCAGTGCCTCGTCGAAAGAAAAGGTCGTTCGGCTCATCCCGAGCGGCCGGAACACCTTGTCGCGCATGACGTCGTCGTAGCCCTGTCCGAGCTCTCCGTCAGGCTTGATCGTGCGCGCGCCGATGTAGCCGGCGGCCGAGGCGAGCGGATTGCTGTACTGGAAGAGCGCGCCGAATTCCGTCGTGGGCTTCATGGTCGCCAGCACGTCGAGCTGCCCCTGCGGCGACGAGCGATCGAAGGTGAAGAGCCACTCGAAGTCCTGGCGGGGCAGGCCCGTGCACGCGCAGACCAGGTGCTTCACGAGGATGCGTCTGGTGACTTCGGCGTCCCCGATCTTGAAGCGCGGGTAGATCTGCGTCACCGGCGTGTCCCAGCCGAAGCGGCCCTCGTCGACGAGCCGGGCGAGCAGGAGCGTGGTGAGCGGCTTGGTATTCGACGCGATGATGTAGAGGCTGTCGGCGGTGACGGGCTCGGGCCGGCCGCGCTCGCGAACGCCGAAGCCCTCTTCGATGAGCGTCGCGTGCTGGTCGAAGAGCACGACCGAGACGCCGGGCACGTCGGCGGCTTCGCGCATCCGGTCGGTGAACGCCTTCAAGTAAGCCACGCGCGCCGCGTCCAGCGGCCGGGGCGTTCGGCCCCGGTACGTTTCGCGGACGTAGCCGGCGGGACGCAGGCTGTCGTGCACGAGCCCGACCTCGGAGCTGCGTCGCTGGACGGCCGCGAGGGGGCTGTCGACGAGGACGACCACCGCGAGCGTGTCCTTCCGCGCGACGAACGCCGACACCCTGCGCGCTTCTTCGGGCGAGGTCTTGTACCTGGACCAGCGGAACAGGTCCCAGCCCTCGCGGCCCGGCGAGTCGGAGGCGGCGAGCTCCTGTCGGTTGAAGCCGGGGTGCCGGCGCGACCAGGCCGTGGAGATGGCCGCACTCATTCCCGCGGTCGCCTCGACCTCCACGAGCTCGATCTTCAATTGCTTCTCGGGATCCTCGAGGATGAGGCCGTCGGTCGACGTCGTCACCGTCCAGTCGGCGGCGACCTTGAGCGTGGCTCCCGACGGGAGCGTCACCGTGCGGTCAACCCGCGCGCCCTCCGCCGATGCGGGAGCGGCGACCTCGGGCGCCGCCGTCTGCGGAGCCATGGTGCCGGGGGCAGGCGCAGCGCACCCTGACAGCGCGGCGAGGGCAAGGAGCATCGCGACGGTGTTGGCGATCATCGGAAAATCTCCGGCCAGTATACGGCGCAGCCCTGGCCACCTCGCGTGGCGAAAATTGTTCAAGTTCACTTCGCACGTCTGCCGGAAACCTGCGCAAGTGTCGGTCGCCCTATGCCCCCTGACGCCCTGGCATACACCATGCTGCATCAATCTGGGGGAGATTCCGGAGATGACAACGAGCAGAATCCAGGCGACGCTTACGAGCAAGCGCGTCGCGAGGGTCGCATTGGAAACCGTGCTCGTGCTCGCACTCCTGTTACCGTGGGTTGCCATCCTCGCGTGGCTGTTTTCGAGGAATGCCCTCCGTTAGCGTTTCTCGACGCCCCTGGCCGCCGTTGGCTAGAATGCTCGTCGCTGTCGAGGAGCCTTGAGGGTGGAAACGGCGGAGGCCCCCATGAAAGACCTCGTAGTCATCGACGCAGATGGCCATGTCGAGGAGCACGACCTCACCTTCAGTGACAAGTATCTGGATCCGGCCTTCCGGGCGCAGCGACCTCAGGTTGTCGCCACGGATGGGCTGGCCTACTGGATGATCGAGGAGCAGCTCTTTCCCAGGCGGCTCGGCCGCGGGTGCCACAATCTCGGGACGCCGACGAGTTACGGGGGAAAACGGACCCTCTTCACCCAGTCGAAGCCGGAGAGCCTGGAGAGTCTGGAACTGCGCGGCCCCGACGCGCGACTGCGAGACATGGATGCCGAGGATCTCGGTGTGGCGGTGCTGTATCCGACCCTCTTCCTGGCGTATCCCCTGACAGTAAGCCCCGCGCTCTCCACCGCCCTGTGCTCCGCCTACAATCGCTGGCTGGCGGACGCGATCGGCGAGAGCGAGCGGCTCCGGTGGGCTGCGGTGGTCAACCTGGACGAGATTCCCGCGGCGATCCGGCAAGTCCGCGAGGCGCGTAAGCTCGGCGCGGTGGCGGTGATGGTACTCGGGACCGCGGGTGACCGGCTGCTCGACGACCCGGCCTTGCTCCCGTTCTTCGAGGCGGTGGCCCAGGAGCAGCTGACGTTGTCCGTGCACGTGGGGTGGGCCTGTCCGTCTCTCAGTAACCTCTATACCGACCTCTATACCGCCACGGTGATCCCCTTTCTCACGCCGGTCTTGATGGGTTTCGCGTCAGTGCTGGGCAGCGGGATTCTCGACCGGTTCCCCTCCCTGCGCGTGGCATTCCTCGAGGCCGGCTGCGAGTGGCTGCACTTCATGGTGCATCGCCTGGAGCATCGGTTCCACTTCGCCAGGAGCATGGCCAAGATCATCCCGCAGACTGCTCCCCGTGCGGCCTGCCCGCCCCGCGAATACCTGCGCCGCGGGAACCTGTACATCAGCACGGAGGTGGAGGACACGCTGCTTCCCCAGGTGATCGACCTGGTGGGTGAGGACCACATCATCTTCGGGTCGGACATGCCGCACGGTGATCGGGAGCGCTTCGCGGCGAAAACACTCCTGACCCGTACGGACCTCAGTGAGGCCGCCAAGCGAAAGATCCTCGAGGAAAACCCTCGTCGACTGTACCGACTGTAGCGATTCCTCACCCCCTCCCCGGCTCGTACTTGATGTCCATGTTGCCTTGCAACGATCACGCATAAAGGGAGGAAACCCTTGAAATTTCTATGCCTCGGATACATGGACGAGAAAACGTGGAACGCGATGTCGAAGAGCGAGCAGGACGCCATGATGCAGGAGTGCTTCGCCTACGACGACGTGCTTCGGAAGAACGGTCACTTTGTTGGTGGAGTGGCGCTTCAAAGCGTTCGGGCTACCAAAACGCTGCGGTGGCACGGCGGCAAGGTCATGGTTACCGATGGCCCATTCGCCGAAACAAAGGAGCAGTTGGGCGGACTCCTGGTGCTCGAGGCCAAGGACATGAACCAGGCTGTCGAGTTGATGTCGAAGCACCCGGGGGTCCGGCTCGGCGGACCCTTCGAGATTCGCCCAGTCGAAGAGATCCCTGGAGTGCATCCCCGCATCACCGGAAACAAGTAACTGCTGCGATGTCGAAAAAGACCCTCTGGGCCGGGCGTATCCTGAGCGCCCTACCGGCGCTCTTCCTCCTTGTCGACGCGATCATGAAACTGGTGAAGCCGGCGCCTGTCGTGACGGCAACCGTGGCACTCGGATATCCTGAAAGCGTCATTCTTCCCCTCGGAATCGTGCTGCTGATCTGCACCGCCCTCTATGTGATTCCACCCACCGCCGTTCTCGGTGCGATCCTGCTGACGGGCTATCTGGGCGGCGCCGTCGCCACGCAGGTGCGTATCGGCAGCGGGGCGTTTCCGCTCGTCTTCCCCCTCGTCCTCGGCACGTTACTGTGGGGCGGCCTGTACTTGCGCGACGAGCGGCTGCGCTCACTCGTGTGGCAGAGTTAGACTGAAAACAACCTGCCTTCACCAAGCTCGGCTTCACGTTCAACCCCAGTTCACCGACGAAACGGCCGCGCGCATGATCGCAAGCGACGACATTTTCGTCATGCTCGCGCGAGAGCCGCCGTCAAGCACGGATCTGCATGGACCCTAAGGCCGTGCGGCAGGGGTCGCACGTAGCAGAAACACGAAGCCCCCGAAAGGGACACGCACGGCGTTGCCTTGCGCGCCGAATGTGCTTTGACGACACTGTCCTCATGGGAAAGGTCCCGCAGACCCTACTGGAAGTCGCCGGGCGAGAAGTCATGATCACCAACCCGGATAAGGTGTTCTTTCCCCAGGCCGGCCACACAAAACTGGACCTGGCGAAGTACTACGCCGCGGTGGCCGACGCGGCGCTGCGGGGGATCGCGGCGCGCCCGGTGGTGCTCAAGCGCTACGTGAGCGGCGCGGAGGGTGAGCCGTTCTTTCAGAAGCGGGCTCCCGAACAGCATCCCGAGTGGGTCGAGACGGTGGAGCTGCGCTTTCCGTCCGGCCGGACGGCGCGAGAGATCGTCATCCGCGACGCGGCACAGCTTCTCTGGATCGTCAACCTCGGGTGCATCGACCTGAACCCGCATCCGGTGCGCGCCGACGATCTCGAACACCCCGACGAGTTGCGCGTCGATCTCGACCCCGGCCCGGGCGCAAGCTGGGACGACGTGCGGCGCGTGGCCCTGATCGTCCGTGACGTGCTCGACGAGCATGACCTGCGCGGCTGGCCCAAGACGTCAGGATCGCGGGGCATTCACGTCTACGTGCGCATCGAGCGGCGCTGGAGTTTCGACCAGGTGCGGCGCGCGACGCTGGCCCTCGCCCGCGAGGTGGAGCGGCGCGCGCCCGGGCAAGCGACCAGCAAATGGTGGAAAGAAGAACGCCACGGCGTCTTCCTCGACTACAACCAGAACGCGAAGGATCGTACCGTGGCGTCGGCCTGGTCGGTGCGGCCGACGTTCGACGCGCGCGTGTCGATGCCCCTCGAATGGGACGAAGTCGCCGGCTGCGATCCGGCGGCTTTCACGCTGATCACTGCGCCCGCGCGTCTGGCGGAACGCGGCGACGCGGCGGCAGCGATCGACGCCGCCCCGGAATCGCTCGACAAGCTGCTCGCGCTGTCCGCTGCTCAGGAAGCCGCGGGCCTCGGCGACGCGCCCTGGCCGCCGCACTACAAGAAGCAACGCGACGAGCCCCCGCGGGTCGCTCCATCACGCAGGAGCGCGAAGGTCGAAAAGAAAGGGAGCGGCCACCGGCAGTCGACGCAACCGCTCATCACGGTCGCCAGGGCGAAGCACAAAGAGGACGCGCTCGCGGGCCTCGAACGCTGGAAGGCGCGCCATCCGGAGGCCGCCGCGCGGCTCCAGGTCGACGACGTCCTCGTCGACTCGATGCGCGGCCGCTCGTCCACGTGGACGCGGATCCGCATCAATTTGCGCCAGGTTCCCGAAAGCGAGCGCGCTGCCGAGGAACCGCCCGATCCCGACTACGATCCCTGGCGCGACGTGGAGCCGGGGCGGCGCGGGTCGCGGGCGCCAAAGACGCGCTCCAGCTCGTAGGGGGGCGTGACCTCCAACTGATCGTAGCGGCAGTCTTGCGGTCGCTTGTCCAGACGCCAGCGCACGAACTGCGCGGCATGCCGGAAGCGAGTCCCCTGCATGTGGTCGTACGCCACCTCGCAGACGCGTTCGCTCCGGAGCGGCTCCCAGCTCAGATCCTTGCCCCGGTTCCAACGGCTGCTCGCTCCGGGCAAGCGCCGCCCCGTCGCGTTCGGTTCCGACTCCGCCTCCGCCCAGTCGCGCCAGGGATGGCCTTCGAGCGCGTTCTGCCGTAGCGGCGCCAGCTCGGCGACGAGCTGCTTGCGCACAGTGTTGCTGAACGCCGCGGTGACGCCGACGTGGTGCAGCGTGCCTTCGTCGTCGTAGAGACCCAGCAAGAGCGAGCCAACCATCGTGCTCACGCCGCTCTTGTGCCAGCGGAAGCCGGCGACCACGCAGTCGGCCGTGCGCGTGTGTTTGACCTTGATCATCGTGCGCTCGCCAGCGCGGTACGGCGCATCCAGCCGCTTCGCCATGACGCCGTCGAGCCCGGCGCCCTCGAAGCGATGGAACCAGTCCTGGGCAAGGGCGCGATCGCGCGTCGCCGGTGACAGGTGCACTGGCGGCGCCGCGCGCGCCAACACCTGCTCGAGCCGCTCACGCCGCACGGCGAGCGGCGCCGCGCGCAGGTCTTCGTCGCCCAGCGCGAGCAGGTCCCAGGCCACGAACGACGCCGGCGACTGCGCGGCCAGGAGCTTCACTCGCGATGCGGCCGGATGGATGCGCAAGAGGAGCGCCTCGAAGTCAAGCCCGCCGGCGCCGACGATGACAATCTCGCCATCGACGACGCAGCGCCCAGGGAGCGCGTCGGCGAGAGGCGCCAGGAGCTCGGGGAAGTATCGGTTCATCGGCTTTTCGTCACGGCTCTGCAGCACGATCTCGTCGCCGTCGCGAAACGCCAGCGTGCGAAAGCCGTCCCACTTGGGCTCGAACAGCCAGCCCTCGCCGGCGGGCAGGGCTTCGGCGGGGCTGGACAACATGGGCTGGAGCGGCGGCGTGAAGGGCAGGCGCATGCCCAATCTTAGACTCTCGCCCGATGAAGTGGAGAGCCCTTCATCATCTGCTCAGTACGTCAAATCAGCGAGAACGGCTTCTACCCCGCGGATGTCGCGCCGGAAGCCACAGCACCGCCCTTCTTCCGGCGCAGAGCTTGCAACCCAGGCTCTGTCTAGACCATAGCCCCCAGAATTCGGATTGCTGCTCTCCGGCGCGGACCGGAATACCCTTTTTCTAGGCCAGCGCACAGAGAGGATGGGGAGTCGAATGCGTACACAGCTATTCGTGGCGCTGCGGAGCGTCGTGCCGGCGATGGTCCTGTGTGTCGGCTGTGCCTCCATCGACGCGTTCAGCGCGAATCCGCGGACGGCGTGCGCGGGGGACGCCGTGACGGTGACGTGGGCGGCGGTCGGAGACGTGACGATCGGCTCGGAGCCGGCGGTGGCCGATATCGGGCCCAAGGCGTCCGCCGGATCGCAGAAGTTCGTCGTCGAGCGGGACACGCGGTTCACCCTGAAAGCGAGCCGACTGTTCTCGTGCACGAGGACCGAAGCGGACGTCGTCGTGGCGCCCCCGGTGAGGGAGTACGGCGGCGTGGCGGCCTGCTCGACGGCCGAGCGGGCGATCGCGTTGACGGTGCCGCTGGGCGAGCGCCAGGTCTCGTCGGCGTTGAAGGTGTCCTCCGTCACCAACGGCAACCCCCGCCAGATCGTGCTCGCCAAAGGCAGCGTGCGCGCGACCATTCCCGCCGGCGGCCGCTCGGCCGCATTCGACCGAGAGCCGGTCGCCGGCACCTGGACGCTCCGCGCCGACCTCGCCGCCGGCGAGAGCTGCGACGACGCGCTCCGCGCAGTGGCGAGCCGCCTGACGTTTCGGGTCGGCGTCGGGTGCGGCGAGTAGGCCATGGCAGCGCTCGACCAGATCAAGACCATCGTCGTCGTGATCATGGAAAACCGATCATTCGACCACGTGCTCGGGTACCTGTCCTTGCCGCAATACGGCGGCCGCACCGACGTCGACGGCCTTATTAACCTCGACACCGACCCGCGCTTCGCCAGCGAGTACGACCAGCAAATCTACCGGCCGTTCCTTATGGCCGACGGGCGGCTTCTGCACGATCTGCCGCACGGCCGGCGAGAGGTCGCCGTCCAGCTCGCCGTGAGCGGCGGGACGCCGACGATGAGCGGGTTCGTGCGCGCCTACGTGGAAGCCAGCCATAGCATCGTCGAGCAGCCGCCCACGCTCGGGTACCTGACGCCCGATTCGGTCTTTATGTCGGATTTCCTGGCGCGGAACTACCTGGTCTGTGACCGCTGGTTCGCGCCGTTGCCGACCGACACGCACCCGAACCGGGTGATGGCGTTCACGGGGTCCGCGACGATCGACGATACGCAGACGCGTATCATCCCCCACCGCAACCTGGTCTTCGATTGGCTGGCGAGACGTGGAGTGCGCTGGCGGGCCTATCACTGCGGGTTTTCGTTCTTCCCGTTGTTCGGCGAGTTCGATCAGATCCTGGGAGGCAACTTCCACAGCATGCGGCAGCTCGCGAGCGACATCGCCAGCGACGACGACGACGAGGTACCGCAGGTGATCTTCATCGAGCCCGAGTACGGCGACTCGCCCGTCCACTTCGGCTTCTCGCCGAACGACAACCATCCGCCCGACCCGATCGGTCCCGGCGAGCACTTTCTGCGCGATGTCTACACCGCGCTCAGCAGCAGTCCCCGGTGGGCCCAGACGATGCTCGTCGTCATCCACGACGAGCACGGCGGGTTCTTCGATCACGTCGCGCCGCTGCCGGTGAAGATCCCGGTTCCGGCGGGCGCCCTGTACCAGGAGCCGTTCGTGACCACCGGGGTCCGCGTGCCGGCGCTGATCGCGTCGCCGTTCGTGCGCGGCGGGACGTGCTACCGAGGTAACCTCGACCACACCTCGCTGCTCCAGCTGTTCGCCGAGAAGTTCGCCGGCAATCGGCGGGCGTATTCGGACGACGTGAACCGGCGTCTCGACCAGGGGATCGAGAGCGTGTCGAGCGTGCTGTCGCCG
>Ga0209157_1004261_pt1 | contig 10725 bp, 9 predicted proteins | sample GraSoiAngelo_135_FD_185892 | JGI IMG/M metagenome (GOLD analysis project Ga0209157, IMG submission 185892) | Grasslands soil microbial communities from the Angelo Coastal Reserve, California, USA - 14_0929_05_40cm (SPAdes) (version 2) | ecosystem: Environmental > Terrestrial > Soil > Grasslands ... | reverse complement strand
CCTTGATCAAAGCAATGTCGGTCTTGGCATCTGTTCCAATGACGCGCGCCTTCATCTCGCGCTTGTCTGCCATGGAGACGGTCAGTTCCGTTGCGCCATCAACGACGTGGTTGTTTGTGACGATGTACCCATCCGCACTAACGATCACACCCGATCCTTCCCCCTGCTGTCGCATGGGGCGATCGGGCATTCGGAATCCTGGAAACAGATCGCCGAACGGATTGTCCTGCGGAAACTCGGACGTCCGGATCACCTTAGTGGATGAAATATTGACGACGGCCGGTAATACGGCCTTAACGACAGGAGCAAATGTTGCCGGCATCGAGACAGCCTCGCGAACGGGCGGTGCTGCCACCGCAAACGCCGATTCCGGCGCGTGGCTAGCCTGAACCATGGATGCTCCGACGAAGGCGCCGCCGGCCATCGACCCTACGATCAGCATGAGTCCCGCAACCAGCCACGTTTGATATCTGATCAATCGAATCATAATTCTGTAATCCCTCGACAGTTCAATATTGCACTTTGCTGAAGTGCACTGAGAAAATCAGACGGATCAAGGCTGGAAACGTTGCGTGATGCCTGGAAGATTAAGGCTGCGGATCGCTTGATCGAGGAATCCGGATGTTTTTACATCCTGGACAAATTCGCGCAGGTACTTTGCTGCGGATTCGCGCCCTCGCGGTACGCCAATGGATTGCTCGACGGTCATAAAATGCCCATCGAGCAAACGCGAACCGGGTAATTTTTCGGTAATCATCACGAGCCAGGGCTTGATACCGGCAAGTGCATCCAGTGTCTGCGCAACAAAGAGGTCGCAAGAGGCGTTCATCCCTGGGGCTCGAACAACTGTGGCATGCTTCAGCGCGCGGCTGAGGAACAAGTCATAGGCGCTTTTATCTCCCACCGCAATCCGAACTCCGTCGCGATCAACCTCGGCAATAGATTGAATTGCCGAGCCGCGAGGAACAACGTATCCGGCTTCGATCTCGAGATAAGCGGGCGTAAATAAAATTTCCTGCGCGCGTTCGGGCTCGTTTGCAAGAAAAGCGATGTCCCATGTGCCGCTGTTGACCGCGGCCGCCATGCGTCCGGCGGTTTCAAAGGGTACGAACTCTACGGGAAGATCAAGCCGCCTGCCGACCTCGCGCGCCACCTCTACGGCTATACCCTGCGGTTCTCCGTTTTCCGGATCCTTCCTCACGAGAACGAAATTGCTGTAGTTGATTCCGGCGCGCAGCTTGCCGCCTGGCGCCAAGTCGGACCGAATTGTGGAAGGAGTGCTCATGGAACAAGCGCCGGATGTCAACTGTCAGATGGCTTGTTGTACGATATGTAATGTACTTGAAGCGATTACTGAACCACCAAATCTCACGTCGGTCAGTGGGTCATTCGGTAGTTTGGTAGTCGAAACAAGTGCATTACACATCGTACAACAAGCCATCTGACAGCTAACATTTTGCGCTGTTAGTATAGAGGAGGTTGCCGTGGCTTTCACACCGGATGAAATTCGCGCCAATCGTGATTATTTTGCGGAGAAACTGCGAGCCGAAAGGTCGCGTGCCTCTGTACTCCATGCGGTCGAGGATAAAAAGTTCGATTTCGTTTTGCTCGATACGCGTGGCAGAGAACCATTCGCCAGCGGACATATTCCCGGAGCGCTGTGTGCTCCCCCTGATGAATTGGACCAAGTTGCCGGCGTTCTGTCTCGTGACAGGGAGATCGTCACCTACTGCTGGGGACACGATTGACCGCTTTCCGCGCAGGCGGCTCTGCAGTTGGCAGAGAAAGGCTTTTTCGTTAAGGAATTGAACGTTGGCTGGAAAGAGTGGACGCAGAATCGCCACCCCACTCACCAGGGCAAGGCAAATGGCTTCCGTTGCGAATGCAGCAAAGTATAAAGATGCATTAAAAGGAGTTCCCAAGGAAGGGAAGCATGTGCCCGCAGAAGAGCACGCCAACCCAGATAGCGATTGCAGACGCCGCAACCAGCTTGGTTTTTTTCGATGCATCGTCTCCTTCTCCGACTGTCCAGGGTTCATTGAGCAGTATGAAGTAGAGCACGTTGAAGGCGCCCGCCACGACCAGCATCATTTTCAAAAAGAACAGAAATCCCACGTACTGCTGCGGCGTCGAGACGAAAAACATGATGCCGGTGATCAGATTGATGCCGAAGCCGAGCATTCCCAAAGGCAACAACTGATGGAGCGCAGCAAAGGATAGACTCTTTTTCCCCATCCCGAGCATTCGGAGATCAACTGCCAAAACCACGGCGAAGAGCATGGAGAGTCCGATGAAATGGAGGGTTTCGCATGTCGGCCATACCCACGAGTGAGTTTGGACGTACAGGGCCCATGATCTCGCGAGCGTCGGTCCCGGATCGGCCCCCGAAGTTTCCTGCCCGCTTTGAATCTCCACATGGCGGATCTCGGTGCCTATACTTGCGGCTCTGGCCATCAATGCAGAGCTCACGATGGCTAAGACAAGGACGGCTGCCAGATTCCAATTGGGGAAACGTGAGATCCGCCGTAGCAGCCAGAGGGCAAGCCACGCGAAGAAACCTGTTGCCTGCATAAACGCGAACGCCACCAGAGCGGCGCTTTCGTGCGCGTTGATCAGGGCCGGTGACAAGCCCGGAATATCCTTGATCGCAGCGTGAGCATCATTGCCGCTGACGTAAGTTGCGATCGCCAGCGCAGCGGTTATGAAAAAGATCACCAGGCTTGCGCGTTTCAAGTCGTGACTGTTCCAGAGGAGGGCGATTAGCAATAGTCCAAGCCCGATGCCGAAGCCGATCGTCGGAAAATGATTCAGGAGAAGATGAATGTGAGCAGGGTTCATCGACGATTCTCAACTCCCCGCACTGCCCGGACCCACATACGCGAGCAGGCGCCCCGATGTGATCGCCCCGATCCAAAATATCAGCGACAGAACTGCGAGCATTTTTGCCTTCGGTGATGGGGGTATCTTGTCGATCAAAGGATCTCGGAACACACGGGTCTTTAGCATTTGCAATGCAATGATGGCGAGCGCAATGAATACCATCTTGATATAAAAATCGGGATTCACCAGTTTGCTCGTCGCATGGATAGCAACAAGGATAACGCCGGTGATCGTATTCACCCAGAAACCAGCCCACAACACCGGAGAGAATCGCTCGATTCCCGCCAGCTTTATTGCGGGTGCGAAGCCGAGGATTCGAAGGTCCATGCACGCACTGATGCCCACCACAAATCCCATTCCGATGGTGTGCATAAGCAAAATGCCGGAGTAGGCAAACAGCGAATCCGATTCGCGTACCCATTGGCAGAAGCCGCTTTGTTCAATGTGAAGCAGAAACTCCGTCATGTCGCCACGCAAAATATCACAAATGGCTGCTCTCTTGCCCGATCCTGAACGTTTCCGTATAGTCTTTCAAAAATGGGGGGCCTATGAGCGCTAGGTTTATGTTGGGCGTGGTGTTCGTTCTTATCAGCCGATGGGCGGGAGCCGGTCTTCCGCCGGAAGCTCAAGCAGCCGGACCGGAAACGACGTTTACCGCGACTTCCGCCAACGTCAACGACGCCGGCCGTGGAGTCAAGATCAACATCCTTCGTTGGTCTAACGATGATGACCGGAACACCCTGGTCGCCGCGATGAACCCTCCAGCTCAGAGAGGCAATGCTGAACCAGCCGGCGAACGCGGTCGCGGAGCCGCGGGCCGCGGCGCAGTCGGGGCACGCGGGCGTGGCCGGGGAGATGCTCCGGCTGCTCCGCCCAAGCCAATGGCCGCCGTCATCGCGGCACTCGAAAGAGCTCCGACCATCGGCTATGTTTGGCTCAACGACAGCAACATTGGATACGCGATCCGTTACGCATATCGCACTCCGATGCCCGATGGAGGCGAACGTATCTTCCTCGCCAGCAATCGCCGTTTTGGCGATACCGGCACGTCCTGGAAGCCGGTCGCACCCGCAACTGCAACCGATTACGACTTCACGATTATCGAATTGCGGCTCGACTCCAAAGGCTCTGGAGAGGGCAAGGCGTCGATCAACACCAAAGTCGCGGTCGACGCGGACGCAAAGACGATTGCACTGGAGAGTTACGCAGCGGCTCCTGTAGTGCTGAAGAACGTCAGGCGGTAGTGTTGCGGCCAGTCTGTGGATTTCAGTTTTCAAGCTCCCGCAGGTTTGCGATTGGCGTTGTATTGACGGCAACCGCCATCTATTTGGCCCTTCTTGCCTTCGCGCAGACTCCAAGGGCGCACATGAACATGATGCAGTTTATGGCCGTGCTCTTCTTTCTCATCGCGATGATGTGGCGCGGAACAGACAGTGGGATTGAACCACTAAAGTGGAACTCCGGTGATATCTCATTTTATGGCTTGTCACTCGCCATATTCATCGGTACTTGCGTATGGGCTACAATGCTGCCCTTCTATTTCGTAAGCGAGGATTTCGAGCATCTCGCCACCGCCCGTCTGCCGGTGCTTCCGACGCTGACGCAGTTGCTCTTTCGAGGTCAGCTTGGAGTACGGTTTCTTCGGCCCGTTGGGTTTGCGACCATCTTTATCGATTACCACCTTTGGCACGAATGGCCCGTGGGTTACCACCTCACGAATCTGACGATTCATCTTGCAACGATTGCGGGCCTCTACTGCTTTTGCATCTGCCTTGGCACGGGAACCGAGATCGCAGTCTGTGCGGCTCTGATTTACGCGGTCATGCCAATTCACGCAGAACCCATAGCCTGGATGGGAGCGCGGTTTGATTTGTTATGCGCTTGCCTGACGGTTTGGGCTGCAGCTTTCTACGTGAAATTTCGGACAGGCGGCAGTCGAGCCGCTCATCTCGCGTCGCTGGCGTGCTTTTTTCTTGCCGCATTATCGAAAGAGAATGGCTTCGTTCTGCCGCTTCTCCTGATTATGGCGGAGTGGCTGCTGCTGCCGAACCGGCGACTGCGCGCGGTGCTCGCCATGTCGGCGTCAGCCGTTGGCTTGTTTGTTTACCGCTGGCTCGTTCTGGGTGGAATAGGTGGATACATAGATCCAGGCGGGCGCCCTATCACTTTTGATATAGGGGCGAGAACGTTCGAAGGTCTGCTTGTTCGCGCGCCCGCGCAAATGCTGCTGGGTTACAACTGGTTTCAGGTACCTATCGGCGGAATCCGCATCGTCGCTGCAGCAACGGCAGCGGTCTTTCTGGTGTCGGCATTGAGTTCGCAATTGGGAAGAATGCAGCGGAAGCGGATTCTTTTTTCTTTCGCGTGGATCCTGCTGGCGGTCTTGCCTGGACATCCCTTCGTGTTGATCGACGCCAGTTTGATGAATTCTCGAATCCTGCATCTCGGCAGCCTTGGATTGGCGATGCTTGTCGCTCAGGTGCTTTGCGGCATTCCTGCCAGGCTTGTGCGCTGGGGAGCCACAGGACTTCTCGCCGGCCTGCTCGGGTTAGGCAGCCTCCATAATCTTGGAGCCTGGCGTTGGACTTCCGAGCTCTCCAGAAATTTTCTCCTGGAATTGCAAAGCCTGGATCCCGCGCCGCAAGAACGAACGCGCTACGTGTTTCACAGTCTTCCAAAAGCGGTCAGAGGAGTTTACGTTCTGCGTGCTGGCCTCACGGATGCGATTCGGTTTGCCTATGGCCGCGACGATCTCACCGGGGAACGCGCAGAAGATTCATCTCCCGGCGTTCCGAACACTTCCGAAGACCACGTCGTCCATGTGGTGTGGAGAGGCGAATCCGCACCGTTGCTGGAACGCATCAGGCCCTAGGCGCGCCTGTTACAATGGGATGATGTCTTCTGGTCTCCGCCGCTTTGTTTTATTAAGCGTTTTTCTGTCTTTCCTACCACACGTCCTGCTGGCCGAAGGCTCGGAGCAGCTCTATCGCAGGGGCATCGAAGCCCTATACAACCTGGATTTCGAAACCGCGGAAAAGGACTTCCGCGAGCTCATAAAGATCGAGCCCCAGAATCCAAATCGATGGAACCAATTGGCCTCGGCATTGTGGTCGAAGATCGCTGCAAAGCAGGAGAAGCTGAACCTGGAAAGCTTCTCCGGCGCCTCCATCGGTACAAATGATTCTTCGGATTTAGTCGATCCCCGCGAGGAAAAAGAGCTACGCGACACGTTGAATACGGCTGTTTCCAAGGCGGACGCCATTCTGGCTGCCAACCCAAAAGACGTTTCGGCGCTTTACGCAAAAGGAGCATCCAAGGCCCTCTTGGCCGCGTTTGAAGCGGTGGTCAAACGCTCGTTACTTGCTGCGCACAGCAATGCGCGTACGGCGCGCACTCTGCATTCGCAAGTCCTCGAATTAGACCCCGATTTCAAGGATGCAGCTCTCTCGATCGGTGTCTACGATTACGCTATTGCATCCATTCCAAGTTGGGTCCGATTAGTCATTGGGATGTTCGGAGTGCATGGCGACAAAGACGCAGGAATCTCAATGATTGCCGATGCTGCGAAAAACGGAGCAACTGTTTCGACGGACGCCAAAATACTTTTGGTTGTTATGTACAATCGTGAAAAGCAATACAACGAGTCTTTGGCGCTGCTCTCGGAGCTGCATGCCCGTTATCCCCGAAACTATCTGCTGGAGCTGTCAAAGGCGTCCGTCTACAGTCGTCTTCATGACTACAACAATGCGGTTAATACCTACTCGGCCGTGTTGAAAAAGATCGAAAGCGGCGAGAAAGGCTACGAACACGTGCAAGCGCCCAAGATCCTGCTTTTGCTGGCGAAAGCACACCTCGATAATTCGGCTGTCGCCGAAGCCATCATGACTTACGAGCGATTGACTCTCGACGGGCGGGCGACCGATCAGGACCGCGCGAACGCACGGTTGTGGCTCGGAAAAATCTACGACATTCTGAAAGAGCGGACAAAAGCGCTCGTCCAGTACGATGCGATCCCTTCGCTCAACTGCAGTCCCCGAATCAAGCAGGAAGCGCAAAAGTACAAGAAAAAACCGTTCCTGAGCTAAGCAACCGGCGTTTAGACTATCCCCATGTTTTCGCGTAAACCCTGCCTGATCGTCCGTTCTATCGAGTAGAGACCGAAGGCAATCACGGCGCACAAAAGTAGCCAGGGCAACCAGGCCGGAATCCATGAGTGGAATCTCAACAGCCGCGATGTCATCAAGGAGAAATCCGATAATTGGGGATGGTAAGTGGCCAGGTGCCCGTCGGGCTTGTGAGAAGCGATGCCGGCATAATATGGCAGGCTGATGAATGCTGCGCTGTATGCGAGAAGCGCAATGAGGAACAGCTTCATTGTGGCCGCCGCCCATTTCCAGTGCTGTCGAAAAAGCGATCGGACTCCGGCTACGAACAGCAGTGCCTCGACCGGTAGAAAAGTTGTGAGATACCATCCCTCCGCCACAGACGTTCCCGTCTGCTGGAAGACTTGCGTGGCGTAATAAACCAGCGCCCCTGCAAACACCAAATATGCAGTGACGAGCGTTATGACGCCTCGATTCGATCGCGTCGAACGCCCAAGGAGACCCACCAGACCCCATAAGAAGAACCAGAAGATTGCCCGGTACATCCAACTCCGCACGCCAAGAAATGACCAATTTCCAATCCAGATGTGAGAAGAAACCAACACGTTCAAAACGTTCTTCCAATCGAGGGCCCAGAGCGCGCGAGCCGACGACAGCATTGAAGTATTGGCTGCAACTGTTTCAGGAAGGCCTGTTAGAGACCCTGAATGCGCAAGATTATAGAGATACCACGGCAAACCGAGGGTTGAAGACAGCAGTACGGTAAGAGCGGCTCGAATTTCACTAAAACAAAGGAGAGCCAAGAAGACGGCCGCAAGAATCGGAATAAAGAAAGCCTTCGTCCATAGACCCACTATCATCAGTGCCGATAATCCATACAGGTGAACAGGTCGCCGCTTCTCCAAAAATGACACCAGAAAGACGAAACTCCAGCAAGCCACCGGAACCGTCAGAGCATCATTGGAGATCCGAAACAGATCGGGATAAAGGCCTGGGAAAAGGACGACGATCGCCGTGACACTTGCGGCGGCCGTATCGTATTTCAGAATCCCTCTTGCCAGGAAGAATGACCCGGGAACAACCAGCGACGCAATGGCCACCGAAACCAAACGCATCCATAAAAAAGTGCTTAAGAATGAAGACCGCCGCGAGACAACGGCGAAGGCGGGACTCGTCAGCAGGTAGTACAGCGGCGGCTGATGGGCCTCATATTGGCCCGAAACATCTGACGTGGCTTCGACGTAGGGCCCCGAAAATCGCAGCTCCGACGACAGGCCGTCCATTTTGTCGCGATTCGGCTGAGCCCAATAGTCTTCATGAGCCAGCAGGGCCGGAAAGTTTGTCCGCAGTCCCCAACTCACTGGCTGATTGTGAAGGAAGAAATCGATTTGTTCGGAAACGTGCATCGAATGGCCGAGCGGGACATTGCCCGTCTGTACGAGGTATTGGAGATAAGCCAAGTGAAAGGGCTCATCGAAGCCTTCGCCGAGAGGATTCATCAACGCGAAGAATGTACCTGCTGCGAGAAATGCGAGCCATGCGACTACCAGGCGCGGATTTAGAGGCATGCGCTGACGATGTTACATGAAAAATACCTCGCTGCGTGAATGCCAGCGGTTGCGAAAAGATTCAAACCGGATTGTGTCGACCGTAGGAGGCTCAACGGTTTACACTACGCGCCATGTTGTTGCGGGACTTCTCACCGGAACTACGAAAGCAGTCAGCGTGCGCTCTCGGATTGATCTGCGGCCTCGAAATTGTACTCCTGCTTTTTGCCAGGACGCCGCGGGCAAGGCTGAACGTAGCGCAGATGGCCGCTGTAGTGTTCCTGACAACCGTTCTTCTTCGCTTTTTGAGATCAGGCCGCCCGAGGAAAGATGCGCCGGAACAACCTTCGGGATCAGCTTTCCTCGCCTGGCTCGGTGTAGTTTTGGGCGCGCTTGTTTGGGGGACCATGCTGACGTGCTACTTCGTCAGCGATGATTTTGGAATCCTGTATTTGTCTCGTCCTCCTTTACTTCATCAAGTGAAATTTGTTTTTCTTGAAACCAATCGTGCTGGGGCCTTTTATCGGCCTCTGACTTATAGCAGCTATTTTTTAGATCACGCCCTTTGGGACCGCTGGCCTGCCGGCTATCACCTGACGAACCTCCTTTTACACGCGGCGGCGGTCGGCGGTCTCTTTGTATTGTTGAGACAATTGGGTGTGGGCCGCCAAACGGCGGCCATCACTTGCAGTCTTTTCGCCGCAATGCCGATACAAGCCGAAGCCGTTGGATGGATGAGCGGACGTTTCGACGTTCTCTCCGCAACTCTGACCATTTGGGCAGCGGCGTGTTATGTGCGTTCCAATACAAGGAACAATCCCATTGCTTATCCATCCGCGCTAATGCTCTATGCCCTCTCGATCATCTCGAAGGAGACAGGATTTGTATTGCCCCTCTTGTTGATCGCGATCGACGTGATCATGTTCCGGACCAGGCCCGACAAAAAAATTATCGGATTCGTCGCAGCCGGCGGTGTTTTGTTTCTTTATCGATCCTTTGCGCTGGGCGGGTTGGGCGGATACAAAAGCGCGGGCATCTCGTCGGCGGTCGACGTCACATGGAGAACCTTCGAGGGCTTGCTCATTCGCGCGCCGTCACAGTTACTGTTGGGGCTGAACTGGACTCAGCCCTCCGGAATATGGGTTGTCTCATTGGCCGCCGTCATGGCCACAACGTTCATGTGGCTCGCGGTCAGCACGCGACCGGATCCGCGACGATCCGCCCTCATCATGTTTGCATTTATCTGGATGGTCGTCACGGCCGTTCCGGCTCATTTCCTGACGTTGATCGGACCGGGACTAAGCAATTCCAGGATCCTATATTCGCCTAGCGTGGGAATGGCCATGGTGCTGGGACAGTTGATCGCAGGCATGAACACGGCCCGAATTCGAAATCTCGCTGCCGCTGGTCTGTTCGTCTTTCTCAATCTGGGTTTGTTACACAATCTTGCAGCATGGCGATGGACCTCTCAGCTTGCGAAAGATACTCTTGAAGATGTGACTAGACTAGCTCCATTGCCGGCATCTCAAACGCAATTTGTCTTCTCGAACCTGCCGGATTCGATCCGTGGTGTATTCTTCTTCCGGGTGGGGCTGACCGAAAGTATCCGGATGGCATACGGCCGCGATGACATCAGCGCCGTGCGTGACTCCGATATCGCGATTCCGCCGAATACATTGAACGCGCGACCGCAAATCCGGCTGTACTGGAAAGGCGAGGAGTCAGAGTTGCTGGTGCGGCGAGAATAAGAGCTGGACACTGGGCCGGTCACAAATGTTAGCTGTCAAATGGCTTGTTGTGCGATGTCGAATGTACTTGGTGCGATTACCTAACCGCCAAATGGCAACCTGGTCAATGGGTCATTCGGTAATCTGGTAGTTGAAACAAGTGCATTCGACATCGCACAACAGCCATTTGACAGTTGACATGTGGCCTGGTCTATAGACAAAGATCTATCGCCGGAACGTGGTCGACGGAGTGAAACCAATTCTGAGCCATCACTTCAATCTAACGGTTGAGCTCCCGCTGAAAGCGATTATCCGGGGATACCGCTACGCGATTCTTCCTAATTCGTGGATCAATCGAAAGAGCGGCCAATCGAAGTGGAAGATCCAGGAAATGGGCTCCCGCTATTTGTTCATCGTCTTGTATTGCTTCATTGAAAAATGGCTTTCGCGCGGCGATTACCATTCCAG
>Ga0209157_1004260_pt1 | contig 10727 bp, 10 predicted proteins | sample GraSoiAngelo_135_FD_185892 | JGI IMG/M metagenome (GOLD analysis project Ga0209157, IMG submission 185892) | Grasslands soil microbial communities from the Angelo Coastal Reserve, California, USA - 14_0929_05_40cm (SPAdes) (version 2) | ecosystem: Environmental > Terrestrial > Soil > Grasslands ... | reverse complement strand
CTTTGCCATGCGCATCATCACCGGCCGCCCGACAATGACGCCCACCACGAAGGCGAGGAGCGCAGACAGACCACCCACACCGAACGCGACGCCCATCGGTGTCTTCATGAAAGCGCCAGCCGCACCGCCCGATAGCCGCTGGAACAACCAGAAGCCCGTGACGAGCGTTATCAGCGCGATGACAGGCATGATCAGGGGAATGCGGCGCCGCATGAGAGCCCCTTGAACCTTCGCGCCCTCGGGACCCGCTTCGGCGAACGCCGGCATGAGAAAAAACGTCATGAAGGCGAACATCCCGACCCACAGCGCACCGGACACGACATGCAGGAACCGCAGCACGATCATTAGCATGAGCTCTCCTTGAGTACTGCGTCAAATTAGAGACGTCGAAAGAAAGGCGTCGAGTTGAAAGACGTCAAATCGCCTTTCAATTCGACGCAGTTGATTCGACGCCTCCTTTTGACGCAGTAAGTTTCAGCATGGACCGTCAGTCCTACCCACCTGCCCACTCGGTCGCGCACACCGTCGCCGAGCACTTCCGCGACCATGTCACGCGCGCTGGGATCAAGGCCGAGATCCCCGATGCCGCGACCATCGAGCGCATCATCAACGCAGCCTTCTGGGCCAGTTTGCGACGCGAAGAGGGCCGCACCCCGACGATCTCGCTCGCGTATCTCCCGCGCGAAGCCGGAGGCACTGCGCTCTACGTCGAGCGGCCGTTGCCGCTTGATCCCGCGATCCTGACCAAGCTCGCGCCCGCAGTCGAACGACCCGGCATTCATCTGGGAGTCTGGAACAACGGCGATGGGGGGGGGCTGGCCCTCTGGGGTGCGACGCGCACCATCCCGCCGTTCTGCTTCGTGGTCGAAGTGATCGAGCCGGGACTGCTGGTCATCAAGCACCGCCGCGCCGATCCGGAAGGCAAGTTCGCCAACGTCGCGGTGCTCGAGGGCGATCAGGTCAAGATCGTGGACGTCGAGGGCACCATGGCCTCCGAGTGCCCCGACTTCGTCAGTGTGCTGCTGGGTTTTGATTCTGCCACGCCCGACAACGTGCTCCTGCCGCTCGCGCTGTCGATGCGCGCGCACAAGCACGGCGGCTCACTGCTGGTCGTGCCGGACGGGACGGAAGCGTGGCGCCGCTCGATCGTCTCGGTGCCTTACACCGTCGCACCACCCTTCTCGAAGCTCGGCGACCTGGTGCGCAGAGGTGCGCGCGACGCCGCATTCACGCAGGCGATCGACGCCATTGGCGGGCTGACAGCGGTGGATGGGGCGGTGGTGCTGAGCGACCGGTGGGACGTGCTGGCCTTCGGCGCGAAGATCGGGCGCACCGCGTCCGGCCCATTCGTCGAAGAGGTGTTGGTGCGCGAGCCGATCGTCGGCCACACGCCGATCAAGGTGCCTGCCTCGGAGGTCGGCGGCACCCGCCATCTCTCCGCCGCGCAATTCGTGCACGAACAAAGAGATTCTCTAGCGCTTGTGGCTTCGCAAGACGGCCGGTTTACGGTGTTTGGCTGGTCACCGCGGGCGAACATGGTGCACGCGTATCGCGTGGAAGCGCTTTTGCTCTAACCTTCCGGAAGGCGGCATACACCGCGTCCGACCACCATGCGCGGCAGCGCTCGATCTCGTCCATCGCCGCCTCGCGCGACAGCGCAGGGCGGTAGGGGCGGTCGGTCGTAAGCGCGTCGAACACGTCCACGATTCCCACGATCTGCGCCGACAGCGGGATCTCGTCGCCCCGCAGGCGGTCGGGGTAACCGCTGCCGTCGTACTTCTCGTGGTGCCAGCGGATGATCGGCCTGAACTCCCAGGGGAATCCGACCCCCAGGAGCAGCTCCACTCCCCAGATCGGGTGCATCCGCATCGCCTCGCGCTCGGCATGCGTGAGCGGGCCGGGCTTGTTGAGCACCTCGTGCTGGACTCGCACCTTGCCCACGTCGTGCAGGTAGGCGCCGAGCCGGATCGTGGTTTGGGTGTGCTGGTCCAGACCAAGCTCCTGGGCGACGGCGAGGGCGAGGGTCGCGACGCGCTCGCAGTGTCCGAAGGTGTAGCTGTCGTTCGACTCGATCGACTGACCCCACTCGCTCACCACGGCGAGGTAGGTGGCCTCGAGCTCGGCCATCTTGCCGTCGACGTAGACTAGATCACCGCGGGCATCGAGCCGGCGGAACAGGGCGTGGGCCTCGTTCAGGAGCCTCAACGCGTCTTGATTGCGGCCCATCGCCTGGTACAGGATCGCGAGCTCCCGGCGCGTGGCAGCCTCGTTCAGGACTGAGCCCGTTGTCACCGCGAGTTCGAGCGCCGAGCGCAGGCGGGCCTCGGCTAGCGCAGGCCGTCCCGTGTCGCGGTACACCATGCCGATGATGCGATAGGCCTGTGCCCGGAGGACGCCGCCGTCGAACAGCCCCAGCGCCGCCTCCGCGTTGCGCCGCGCCTCCTCATATCGCTCCCGCGCGAAATAGACCTCGGCGTGGTTCAGGAGGCACAGTCCCTGCAGGTAGGTATCCTCCACACGGACGGCGATCTCGTAGCTCTGGGTGAAGTACCGATCGGCTTCGTCGAGGAGCTGTCGCTGGGCGCTCACCATCCCGAGGTTGTGGTACGCGATGGCGGACCCGTGCTCGTCGTTGCAGCTCTTGTACGCTTCCAGAGACCGCGCGTAGCACGCCAGCGCGTCCTCGCAGTCACCCTGAATGCTGGCGAGGATTCCCAGATTCTGCTCGGCACGCGCCCGCAGCTCGCGGCTCGCGCCGCCCAGCTGCACCGCGCGCAGGAAATGCCTCCGCGCGTCCGCCAACGGGCCGGCCTCGAGGTCGATTCCTCCGAGCGTGTTCAACGCCTCGGCAGCGAGGATGTCGTTGCTCGTCTCGCGCGCAACCGTGAAGCTCCGTTCGCACAGCCGGCGCGCCTCCACCGATTGGTTGCTCTTGTGTCGGACGACAGCGAGGCGCCGCAGCGCCTCGGCGAGCACCGCGCGTTCGCCCGCGCGCTCCGCAGCCTCGATCGCCGCCTCGTAGCCGGCGGCTGCCTCGGTGAGTCCGACCGCCCGCTCGCGGGCGCGGGCTTCGTGCAGCACGTCCGCCGCGGAGGGCGTCGTCATGCCCCGGGGGGCGGCGCTTCCAGCGCGGACGACTCGGAGCGGCGCGGCGACGACGACGACGACGGTTCGAGGCGAGGAGCGTTCAACAGCGCATCCAGCTTCTCGGCTTCCGCCTTCGCCCCGAGCCGCTCCAGCGTCGCGCGGGCGGTCTCGGCCACCTCCCGAGCCGCCGCGATGTTGCCCTCGCGAGCCAGTAGGTCGGCGAGGTCGCGCTGGGCGATAGCGACGAGCAGCGGGCGTTCGTGCTTCGCCGCGCGTGCGATGACTTCGCGGAACATGGCGTCGGCCTCCCGCTTGCGCCCCGCCGCGCCCAGCGCGACGGCGAGGATCCGCAGATCCTCGGTTTCGCGCACGGCGTCCTTCAAGTCCCGGTGGATCACCACGGCGCGCTGCGCTTCCCGGATGGCCAGCTCGGGGTCACCTCGTGCGACCTGGATCTCGGCCCGGCCCGCAAGGGCCTGGGCTTTGAGCCGGCGATCGCCCAGCCGCTCGGACTCCCGCATGGCCGTGTCGGTGGCGTGCATGGCGTCGTCCAGGCGCCCCTGCTCGCGGTAGGCAATCCCAAGGTTGTGTTGCGTCTCGGCGATGCCGCGCTCATTGCAGGCTTTCTGGTATGCCGCGATCGCGCGGGTGTACGCGCCGACCGCCCGGCCGTAGTCCCCCTGCATGTTCGCGATGATGCCGAGGTTGTTGGCGCACCGCCCCAGCGTCGCCATGTCGTTGTCCTGCATCGCCTCTTCCTGCGCGCGCGTGAAGAAGCTCGTGGCCTCGCTGATGCCGCCCCGCTCCAGCGCGATGGCGCCACAGACGTTCAGCCCTCGAACCTCCAGCGTCCGGTCCCCCAGCACTCGCGCCCGCGACAGCGCGACCATAGCCCACTGCTGGCCCACGTCGAGCCGGCCGAGCCGGCTGTGCCCGATGCCGCAGAGCAGCGCCAGCATCGGAGACTGCTCGAGCTCGTCCTGCGTACGCCCGCCGAGGTACGTGATCAGCTCGGCGTAGTCCCCGGCGTCGGCCAGCGCCTGCGCCGCGTGCAGCGGCGCCAACGAGCGGCCCAGCTCGGCCCCGAAGTCGTCGCCCCATTCCTGACTCGCCAGGTTGCGGATTTCCGCCTCGGCACCGAGCCGCGCGAAGATCGCCTGCGCCGACCGCGCGGCCGCCTGGGCTTCGGCGTTTCGGCCGCTGCGGCGCAGGACGATCGCGAGATCCCGTGTCGCCTCCGCCAGGAGCTGCGGCCGCCGGTGTCCTTCTGCCCGCACCATCACATCGCGAAGCGCGTGCTCGGCGGCGACGAGTTCGCCCTCCGCCGTCAACACCAGAGCCAACGCTCGTTGATCCTCGGCCTCATCGGCAGCATCGGGCACGCGGCTGCGGATCGCTCGGATCTCATCCAGGGCGCGCCGCGCCAAGCCAATCTCGCCCTGCGCCAGGCGAATTTCTGCGCGACCTCTGAGCGCCAAGGCCCACAGCGTCTGATCCCCGGACGCCTCCCCTTCCGTCACGGCCCAGTCCGCCTCGGTCAGCGCGCGGTCGAGGGCGCCCTGATCCCGATACGTGAGCCCCAGGTTGTGATGGCACTGCGCGACGCCAGGCCGCCACCCCGCCCGATCGTAGGCGGCAAGGGCGATTTCCCAGGACGCGATCGCCTCCGCGTGGCGGCCGCGCAGGTGGCTGATGATGCCCAGGTTGGTCGAGCAGCGGCCGGCGGTGCCGACGTCGCCGTCGCGGCTGGCGACCATGAGTGCTCGCGTGCAATAGTCCGCGGCCTCGTCGAGGCGCCCGCTGACTAGCGCGACGGCGCCGCGTGCGTTGAGGGCTCGGCCCTCCACAGCCTGCTCCTGGCGCCGGCGCGCCTGGTCCAGCGCCACATCCAGCCACCGGAGCCCCTCCGCGTGGCGCCCCACCCGTGCATGCGCGGTCCCGTACAGCAGCGCGAGGTTTGGCGACTCTTCGATCTCGCTCGCGTCTCGCGCGCCGAGGTACGCGATGACCTCGGTGTGGCGGCCTGCTGCGGCGAGTTCTTGGGCCTTGTCGACTACGATTGACGATGTGCGCATAGCATGGTTCCTCGCCTATCAGGATGCATTACCAACCGACTGCGTACTGGGAGAAATGGTACAGCGCGGCCGTGACCACCTCTTGCGAGGGGTCGTTCTTCGACCACACCTGCTTCCAGGCTTGCGTCCGCGACCCCCGGTACCAGATCGCGAGCTGGTCCTTCAGCGCCTGATCGGTGGCGTCCACGACGCCATCGCCGTTCAGATCGGGACCGGCGTTTTCATAGTAGATGGCCAGCTGCGCCGGGCTCGATAAGGAGAACAGTACGCCGGAAGGCTGGAAGTCCACGTTGAAGGACACCGTATCGATCGTGAGCGTGATCCGAACCGAGTCCCCCCGGTCGAGCGGCACGCCCCCGGCCCCCGCCACGAGCCCATTGATGGGAATCCTGAACCGCAGGAACGGATCGGGCAGCCACTGGCCGGGGCGGCGGCGATAGTTCACGAACACCGTCGTCTGCGTCCCGCGTCTGGCCCAGAACGAGACCTGATAGGTCTGGAGCCGGGGCGCGGCCGGCGACTGCTGGAGGATGTGCGTCACTGGCGGCAGTGACACCACCGCTGCGAGCGGCACTGGGACTGCGGTGGGAGACGGACCGGTCTGGTCGGTGCATCCCGCGGCGACCAGCACGACGGTCAGCGGCATCAGGTAACGGCGGAAGCGCATATGGTGCTCTCGGTGCATGTGAGTCCTACCAGGCCACGGCGTAGTTCGAGAAGTGATGTAGCGCCCCGAAGGCCCAGTACGGCGTCCAGCCTCCTGAATCCGTCCGGAACCTCGCGACGAGCATCGAGTCCACCTCGGCAGCGGGCGACTCCACATACTCCACGAGGGCCAAGGCATCGGTGACGTTGGCGATCCGGGGGATCGTGTTCTTGCGGAGCTTGCAGTTGTCGAGATTCGTCGCTACGACCGCACCCAGGCCGTGGCTCCCCGTCTTGAACTGCAGGCCGTCAGGGTGGAGGCGGACCCATCGGATGGTGTCCGACGGTGCCACGGCCGTGATCTTTACCGGCGCGCTGAGCGCCAGCGAATCGACCCAGAGGACGTTGGCACCGACGACGAACCATCCTCCGGCTGGTCCGATCACCTGACTGACAGAGTCGTACGGGACCGGAGAGCACTGGACGAAGCTGGGAGCGGTCGCCTTGACTCTGCCCGCCAGCAGGCCTGGGATTCCCGGACCAACGCCGACCGGGGATGGGTCGCTGCAGCTCGAGGCCACTACAACGAGCGCGATCAACCACGACCGGACAACGAGGCGATGCGAGGTCATGTCAGCTCCTACCACGCGACGGCGTATTGAGAGAAGTGGCGCAGCACCCCGGCGACATACTGAGCGCCCTGACTCCACGCGTTCTTCTTGACCTTGATCCACGTCGAGTCGGGTGGGGCCAGGTAGCGAATGACGTGCAGCGAGTCGGTGACTTGAGCGATCCGAAGCGTATCGGCCGTCGGCAGTCCGCAATCCTTGAAGCTCGTGAAGAGCAGTGCCGACCATCCGGCGCCGTTGGTCCGGAACTGGAGGCCGTCGGGGGAGAAGCGAACCCACCGCACCGTGTCCACCGGCGCGACCGCGGTAATGCTCACCGTGTCGCTCAGCGCCATCGTATCGACCCACAAGAAGTGGTTCCCGACCGCGATGAGCCCACCTGCGGGGCCGATCACTTGGGTCACGGAGTCGTAGGTCTGCGCACATGCGACCAGGCCAACGCTCTTGGTCGGCTGCTGTGACCATTTGCCGCCGCGCTGGAAGGCGGGGACGCCCATGGGCGAGGGATCCGCGCAGCTCGCGATGGCAGCGATCGCAGCCGCGAACAGTGCGAGTGGGATTACGGAACGGCGAACCGACATGTGAACCTCCGAGCGCACGTGAGCCTACCAGGCCACGGCGTAGTTCGAGAAATGCTGTAGCTCCCCGATGACGTGGCGCCCCTTGCGACCCTTCAAGAAGCGATTGTTGTGAACCGGGACCTCGACCGGAGTCAAGAACCCGATGACGTCGAGGGCGTCGGTGACGAGCGCAATCCGGGGCGTGACGGTCTTGGGGACTCGGCAGTTGTCGTACGTCAGCACGAGCATCGCCGTCGTCTGGAACCGGAGGCCCTCGGGCTGGAAGCGGACCATCGCCACTGTGTCCGATGGCGCGACCGCGGTGATCGTCACCGGCGCGCTGAGCGCCCCGCGCGGGACCACCAGCCAGTTGTGGCGTACTTCAATGAAGCCCCCCGCAGGCCCGATCGTCCGGGTCACGGAGTCGTAGCGGAGCCGCCGGCAGGAGACGAGGGAATCGCCGTTCTCGTTTTCGTCGCTGTCGTCACCGGCCGGGGGCTGCGCGTGCCTGCTGGCCAGCAGCACCGGCGTGCGCGCGTCGACGCCGACCGGCGTTGCGTCTCGGCAGCTCAAGACGAGCGCGGCCGCACCGGCGAGGAGCCCGAGGGGAATCAGGAAACGGCGGACGATCATGCGATGCTCCGAATCGGCTGAAGTTTCTGAAGGCGAGCCTTCATTTGATCGGCAGAGCAGGAAGCATTCCAGTTCGAGTGCTCCACCTAGGCCGCTGATGTAGCGAGAGTTGCGTGCGTGAACGTGATAGGTGACTCGGCGCCACAGGGTCGCTTTGACCCTGAGGGCGGGTCGATTGGGACCCGCAGCGTCGCGAGGTCCCGCGATGCGGCGGCCTGGAGCTGAGGCTGGCGGTGCACCTCCGCGCGCCGGATCACCTCGTGGAGCGCCCGTTCAGCAGCCGCAAGGTCGCCCTCGGCCGCTCGCACCATTGCCACGACGCGTAGATCCTCGGCATCGTGGATTGAATTGGGCACGAAGCCGCGCAGCGCTCCGAGCGCGTCGAGGTCGTGGTGCGCCAAGTCCAGCTCGCCACGGAGGGCGTGGACCTCCGCCCGCCCCCGCAACGCCAGCGCCTGGAGCGTACCATCGCCCGCTGCCTCGGCCCGCGCTACCGCCTTGTCGGCCTCCGCCAGCGCGCGGTCGAGGGCTACCATGCCACCGCGTACTGGGAGAAGTGGGTCAGCAGTGCCGCGACGCGCTTTCCCGCGGGGTCGTCCCTGGACGGTTCGTGCTCAAGGATTTTCAGGCCGTCGTCCGTGTACACGATCTCTTTTGGGCTTGATCCGTCCAGCGTGCAGTTTGCATAGCTCATCACCAGCACTGCGGGCTTGCTGAAGACGAGTCCCTCGGGCTGGAACCGGATGCGGTTCAGCGTGTCCGACGGGGCGACTGCCGTGATCGTCGTCCGCTGCTTGAGCGTCCCGCCCGAAATCGAGAGCACGTGGCGGCTCACCTTGATGTCGCCGCCGGACGGCCCGATCACCACCGTGACCGAGTCGTAAGCCATGGGTCGGCAACGCAGCAGGCCGGACGGGGAGCCTTGGCCGGCGCTGAACACGGGCTTCGGGACGGCTGGGGCGACGAGCGCGGGATCCCCACAGCTCGAGGCGACAATGGTCACAACCACCAGCAGGCCGGTGGCGGGACGACGCAGGTGCAAGCGAGCTCCGAATCGAGAGGTGACGACCGACGCCGAAAGCAGGAAGCGTTCCGGCGTCGCCTCTGGAGCTACGTCATTGATTCGTCGGGAGTTGTGCGTGCAGGCGCGATCGGCACGGCGGGGCCCCAGGGTCGTTTCGTCCCTCTCGGCGGGGCGATTTGAACCGATCGAACGCGAGGCCTAGCTTCCGACCCGGTCCCGATCGCTCAACTGCGACGCTGGAATGCGCCACATCCGCACCAGCGCCAACCATGAATCCGGCCTGATTGTGACTTCGCTGACACGCCGATTGACGGCGGCAACATTGTCCGGGGCATACAGCGTGGCGGCCGGCGCATCGCTGTTCCACAGCGCGATGGCGCTGCGCAACTGGCGCGTCGCTACCTCGCGACTGCGCGTCCGGGCCGCACCCTCCAGCAACCGATCGAGCTGCGGATTGTCGTAGCGGCCCGCGTTAGCCCCGCCGAATCCACGCCGGGTCCAATTCTGGAGCGTCCCGTCGATGGGCGACGGCCCTGAGGCCCACGCTCCTAGGAACGCATCGAACTGACCACTGCTCGTCCGTTGCTGCACCACGCCGAGATCCACCTCGTCGATGCGAACATCCCACCCGAATGGCTGCAACTGCGCCTGAATCAGACGCGCGTACTGCCGGCGCAGACCGCTCGTGGTGGGCACGAGCAGGTGGAACGCTCGACGGCCGCGCTGCGCCGCCAGCAGCCGCGCCGCGGCGACGGAGTCGTGTGCCAGATTACGGGCCAAGCTGGAGTCCCACAGCGACCAGAGACGTGGCATCGGACCCGGCGGCACCGCCGCGAGATCGCCCCCTCCCCAGACGTTGTGCAGCATGCCGTCGCGATCGAGTGCCATCACCACCGCCCGGCGGAGGTCGCGGCTGCCGAACAGCGGGTGTGGAGCGCTCGTGTCTCCATTCGCTCGCAAGTTGAACGCGAGAAAGCCGTACGTGGTGCCGCGATAGGGATAGGTTGCCAGGCCGGCCACGTCATGGACCCGCTTCACGTTGGCGGGCGGCCCCAGGACTTCGATCGCGTCGGCCTGTCCGGCGATGAGCTGCGACACCGCGACGTCGAGATTGGGCGTAAAGCGCCAGATCAGCCGGCGCAGGTGTGGCCGCCCGAGGAAGAAGGTCGAATCAGCGGCCAACTCGAGACTTTCTCCGGCCTTCCAGCTCACGAACTGGTACGGGCCGTCGCCGATCGGCTGCCGCCCGAACGGCGCGGCCTGCCACGCCGTGCGCGGCACCGCGCGCAGGAGATGCGCGGGCAGCACGCGCATGTGATAGACCGCATCGTAGAACATCTCGGCGTAGGAACGTCGGAAGCGAAATACGGCGGTCAGCGAGTCGGGGGCCGTCACCGCGATGATCTCGCGCAGGGCGGACCGGGACGGCGCGTTCACGGTCGAATCGGAGTAAATGTCAAACGTGAAGGCCACATCGGCCGCCGTGACGGGTACTCCGTCCTGCCACTTCGCTCGCGGGTCGAGGTGGAACGTCAGCGTGACGCTGTCGGTCCAGTCCCATCGCGCCGCGAGCTGCGGGACGAAGTCGTCGTCGCCCATGGTATTGGCCGACATCCCGACGTCGGCAAGCTTGAGGAACAGCTGATCCGACACATCGCGCGCGATGGCCAGCTGGATGATCGGGGGCAAGAGGATGTCCGGCTCACCTGCGGCCGCAACTACCAGCGTCCCACAATAGTCGCCGCTACATCCGCCGCGGGCCGTGCATCCGATGAGCGAGCCGAGCAGCAGGCCCGCCGCGATTAAGGGGAAGCTTCTGCGTGACGGGTTCATGGAGGGCCAACGATGCGTCCCGTCTCGCGATTTGTCTACAGCGAACGCGCGCTCGACTCTACCCACCAGCCGGAGTCCGCATCCCCATCCACGTCCAGCGCGCCGCTCAAGAGACGCCGCAGGCGCCGCGGTGAGATCGAGAGCCGCCGCGCCGCCTCGCTGCGATTCCCCCCGCTCATCCGTACCGTGGCGCGGACGGCGGCGGCCGTGATCTGGTGCAGCGGCGCGGGGAACGGAATCG
>Ga0209157_1004259_pt1 | contig 10728 bp, 8 predicted proteins | sample GraSoiAngelo_135_FD_185892 | JGI IMG/M metagenome (GOLD analysis project Ga0209157, IMG submission 185892) | Grasslands soil microbial communities from the Angelo Coastal Reserve, California, USA - 14_0929_05_40cm (SPAdes) (version 2) | ecosystem: Environmental > Terrestrial > Soil > Grasslands ... | reverse complement strand
AAAGATATGCTCGGACTCGCTCAGGACGGCCACAACGTCCGGACGTTGGACGATCATGGTCGGATGAGCCCGGGCGACCATTCTTGTGGGACCGGGCGGCAGGCACTGGGCGTTGGGATCCTTGGCATGGTCGATTTTTTTATACCGCTCGGCGCCATAAGGTGTGAGAACGAGCTGCTGGCCGGGCAAGACATCCCTTCCAATGTCATTCATTGGACCGCCAAACCACACTCCCGTCAGGTCCGGATGAGGACCGGGAGGCTGAGGGTCGCCTTTATACCACCAGGCTCCGACCGTAGGCTTTGGTTTCCGAGACTGTGCTCCGCGGCCCTGTGCCGCAGCAGGTGCCGTCATCACAACCAGTAAGGCAAAAACCGTCATCGCGGTCACGATCAAATGAAGCGAACACTTCTTCATAACTTCATCTCCTCATCCTCTTATGCACGACAAATACTTCAATGCGTCGCTGATTTTGGCAAGCAAATTCGGAGCGGAGCACAGGTAGGTCAACCGCGGCAACAGTGTTGCTTTTTCAAGTGCAGCGCTGCATCTGCGGCAGTAGTGCTCGTTTTTCGAATCCAAGACTGCTTTTGCCCCAGCAGCGTTGCTTTTGCAAATTCAGCCATGCGGCCGGCTCCACGGAAACTCACCGGATAGCGATTAATCGGTGACGGAGTCTCGAATCCTGCGAAGCGTAGCTTCGTCGGGGCACGCATCGCCGGGCTTGAGGCTTGCTTGATCGCCCAATCGGATCAACCGTCGCACCGTCTTGCGATCCAAGCCTGTCGATCGAGCCACGGGCTCGAATCTTTTCGCCGGATAACCACGGTCTCATCACTTGATCGATATCGGCTTCGGCTGTCCGATATGCTTGGACATAGCCTTTAAACCGCTAATCGACTCCACCTTTAGATAAGTCTTTGAACTCCCGCTGTGCCGGCGTCAGCGCCCGGCGCGGCCGTCCTACCAGAAGGAGGCTGGCTGTATCGCGGAGTTCGTCATCCTGCGTTTCAAGCTCTTGAAATAAGGATTTGTGTGTTTTGGCCGATTTGCCTGCTGGCATGGCCGCTGTGAGATGAATCTTCGATGACATCTCGGGCAACTTTGTCCGGGGCGTCAAGCTACTCTAGCGCTAGCGGCCCTGCGCGAGAAGGTAACGGTACCTGGGAGTTGCCGTTCGGTCCGAACCACCTGCTATTGAACAATGCGCCTAATTTTATCCAGCGGCTGGTGGAGCGCTGGCAATTGGGCGGAATCCTAACACGGATGTCGGGGACTCCGCTGAATATCACGTCGCTCATTGCGACGATGACGCAAGGCGCAAGCGTCAGCACACCCAATATAGTCGGCGATTTTCCCAAGAGGCGATTGAACTTCTGAAGACCAGCCGCAACGCCTAATTGCAACCTCGCGACGCTTGTTCGATCTGATCGAACAACCGACGCGCTCCCTCTCCGGAGAGGGTTTGAATTCCATGCCCCTCGCCGGGCTCGATTGTAAAGTGGACCCGCAATCCTTTCTGGTCGAGCAGTTCCGATTGCCGCTGAACGGGCGTGAGCCACTCCACGTCTCTTTCGCCGACATGCATGTAAATGCACAAAGGCCTCAGAGCATTCATCTTCGACTCGCTTTCGTCGGGTAAATACCCGGGGAAGCCTGTGACCGATACGAAGTAATGCGGATACATCGCAGCGATGTGGAATGCGCTCAGCCCGCCGTTTGATGCGCCTGCGATATGCAGCTTTCCGCCCTTCACCTTGTAGTCACGCAGAATCTGATCCAGGAATTCAGGAAAGATCGCATCTGCTCCCTGTTCGAAAAAGAAATGATTGGGTGGCGCGATCGGGCTCACAATGATGTACCCACGCGCTTCAGCTTCCGGAAGCCAGTTTCGCTCGAGCATATTGTTGACGGCATCCAGATTCTGACGGCCGCCGGCAAACGCCAGGATCGCCGGATACGCTCGAGCGGGATCGTAAGCATTGGGCAGAACGATCTTGTACCGGATAGTGATCCCGCCGAATCTGCCGGCCTTGGCGACGGTCTCGGCGTTAGCGGAGGGGGTTAAAGCCAATAGCAGGCAGAAAAGCCCGGTGAGGGTCGCAGTGTGATCAAATCCTGAGACCCTCACCCGCGCGCCTTCGGCGCGCGCCCTCTCCCTGAGCGAGAGGGCCGATTCATCCGCTTGACTTGAAAAACTACGCATGGTAGCAAACATTGGCATCATTCTTGATTAGCTTGCAATTAAAGCATAGGGAATTGGATACTTCCACCGGAGGCAGAGATGGTTTTATTTCTCCTACTGACACTGTTATTCGGGGTTCCTGGATTCGCTCAACAGGGAGCTGCTATCGAGCGTGGGCTGCAGGCCGGCACCGGAGCCGGCGTGGAACAGGTTTTGACACAATCGACCGATATTGCCGGAGAATGGGTTGTACGCAATTGGCAAAACCGGATGGAACGGAGCACCGGTCCCGCGCTTGGTGATTATTTGGGCATGCCGCTGAATGAGGCGGGCCGCTTGAGGGCCGAAACGTTCGACGCCGGTGAATGGAGCGTCCAGGATCTGCAGTGCAGGCCACATCCGGTTCCCTATCAGTGGCGCGCTCAGGGTGCAATGCGGATCACGAAAGAAGTCGATCCCGTATCCCGTGAACTCGTGGCGTATCACGTCCAGTATGTGCGGTCGTTAGACCGCGCGATTTACATGGATGGACGTCCGCATCCTCCGGACTACGCGCCTCACACCTGGGAGGGTTTCTCGACGGCGCACTTTGAAGGAAATGATCTGGTCATTACCACCACTCACCTGAAGGAGTCCTATATCCGGCGCAACGGCCCAATGATGAGCGATCAGGCCACGGCGACGGAATGGATCTCGCGCCACGGAGATTATCTGACGATCACCACCTACATCGAGGATCCCCAATATCTGGAAGAGCCGTTCATTCAGTCGGTAACCTATCAGTGGGAGCCGCACACGGAGTTAGAATATTTCCCTTGCACGATCGTGAACGAGAACATCTCGGACAAGATTCCGCACTTCCTCCCGGGAAAGAATCCGTGGCTCAAGGAGTTCTCGGAACAGGAAGGATTGCCCTACGAAGCAACCCGGGGCGGCGCGAAAACCATGTATCCGGAGTACCGGGAGAAAATGAAGAACATGAAAGTGGCGCCGCTGAAGCCGACGCCGAGGGCATTTTAGCGGGGTAACGATGCGGATAACAGCGTTTAAATTTTCGATTGCTTTGATGTTGGGCTCCCTTTGTTCCGCCTACGCCCAGCAGAATCCGAATCGCGGCGATGGGGATCTACACATCCTCCCGGTGCAAGGCAACATCTACATGCTCGTTGGCGCCGGCGCCAACATTACAGTTTCGGCAGGCTACGACGGCACGTTGTTGGTGGACACGGGATCGGAGCAGATGACGGATAGAGTTCTGGCCGCCGTCAAGCAGCTCGCGATCACGGTAACGGGTACTCCCTATCCCCCGAGTCCCTGCGTCGGGCTGCGTTGTCCCGGAGGAGCTGGATCGGGAGCTTTCAATCATTGGGGATGGTCGAGCCCGGCAATCAACACCATCATTGCTTCACCGGCTCCCGTTAAGCCCATCCGTTACATTATCAATACCAGCATCGACTCCGATCACACGGGCGGTAATGCCAAAATCGCCAAAGCCGGCGTTACCTTTACCGGTGGAAACGTTGCGCGCGGCCCCGGCGGTTCGGGCGAGACTGCGGAGGTCTGGGCTTTTGAAACAGTCCTCAATCGGATGACGGAAACTAAGGTCCCGGAGGTTGCCTGGCCCGCCGAGACCTACTACACGCCCTCATACAAGTGGAACGGGTTTTTTAACGGCGAGGGCATCCAATTGTTTCACACGCCCGCAGCTCACACCGATGGCGACACGATTGTGTATTTTCGCTATTCCGACGTCATCAGCGCGGGGGATGTGTTTTCGATCACAAGCTATCCGGTAATTGATGTCGCCAAGGGCGGCAGTATTCAGGGCAGCATCGACGCGCTGAATAAAATCCTGGAGATTGCGATTCCCCAATTCCGGTCACAGGGAGGCACATACATCATTCCGGGCCACGGACGGCTATGCGACGAAGGGGATGTTGCCAATTATCGAAATATGGTTGTCAAGATTCGCGATCGCATCCAAGATATGATTAAAAACGACAAGACGCTACAACAAATCAAGGCCGCCAGACCCACACTCGATTATGACGGCCGGTATGGTTCACCCGATGCATTTATCGAGGCGGTTTATCGCAGCCTCACACAAAAACGGTAGGTACGCTAGGCGTGGGGGGACCGGCCAATAGCCATAAAGGAGGCCTGCGAAGCAGGTGTACCAACTGTGGCTGGCCGGTGGGCCCGACGCTAAAGGGAAAGTATCGACATCTTTTAGGAGGAGCATCGTGAAAGTGAAAGCGGCAGTTTTGGTCCTGGCGGGCGCCTTGCTGTTCGGCATGACGGCGTACGCTCATCATTCCTTCGCAAGCACCTACGATTTAGGGAAGCAAGTGAAGATCGAAGGGAAAATGGTCCAGTTTTTGTTCCGTAATCCGCATTCCTTCGTTCACGTCGAAACGGCCGACGGAGAGCGGTGGTCCATTGAATGGGCAGGCGGCGGTCAACTGGCAGGAAATGGAATCGACAGGAACACGCTTAAGGTCGGCGATCCCGTCACCGTTTCGGGCAACCCCACGCGCACGGAGGGCGAGCACAGGTTGAGAATGGTGACGTTGAAGCGAACAACCGACGGCCTCACATGGGGCAACCGCGAAGGCGAAAAAGTCGACTAGTTTTTCTCGATAGCACCATGAAATACGAAATTGTTCGGAGGCAAAGCGCGCTTCTGGCAGTGGCTCTTTGCCTGATCTTCCCCGTCAGCACTCATGCGCAGCGCGGGCAGCGTGGCGCACAGGCTCCTCAAACGGCAAAAGCAACTGCCCCATTCGATATTACGGGAACGTGGGTTTCCGTCATCACCGAAGATTGGAAGTACCGCATGGTCACACCCCGAAAAGGTGACTATGACGGCGTTCCCGGCACGGTCGAAGCGTTTCGAACCGCGAATGCGTGGGATCCTGCAAAGGACGAGGCCGCCGGCGAACAATGCAAGGGCTACGGCGCCGTGGGCGTCATGCGGCTACCTGGATATCTGCGCATTTCCTGGCAGGACGACAACACACTGAAAATGGAGTTGACCGCCGGCACTCAAACCCGGGTTTTCCATTTTGGCCCACAGGAAGGGCGGGCATCTGAACCCACCTGGCAAGGTTACTCCACGGCTCAGTGGGAGTCTGCCATCACGGGTCGCGGGGAGCCGCGAAAAGGGGATTTGAAGGTCATCACCACTCAGTTGCGGGCGGGATATTCCCGCAAGAACGGCGTCCCCTATAGCGCGAACACAAACCTCGCCGAGTACTATCATCTGATGGCGGGGCCAAACGGCGATACATTGCTCACACTCATATCCGAGATCCGGGATCCGCAATATCTCAGCGAGACCTGGGTCGTTAGCTCCCATTTCAAGAAGGTTTCCGACACGTCGCGTTGGAATCCGGAACCCTGCTCCGCCAGATGAACCGCCGGCTTGCCGCTGCGAACGTGTGAATAACATTGTGGCTAAGCGATCGACGATGAAAACACCTACGAAATTATCGAACGAGGTTAAGGATTTTCTTTTCACAGTCGCGCTCGGCAACACCGAACCTGACGTTCTTGCTAAAAGCGCTACGCTTCTGGTCACTCCTACGCACTTTCAGTATTTACTGAGTATGCTCCGGACGCAAGGATAGGCAAGGCAGGGCTTTGGTTTCAGCTTCTCAGCCGCAACAGCAGCTTTCATCAACGCACCCATTGCCGGCCGGAATCGAAAACCGACATCGCCATCCATCTCTGACGGCGCGAGTCCACCGATGAAACTTTCGTATGTTGTGTTCGGGTGAAACTGGATCGACGTTCCGCGACCTTCGTAAACAGAGGCGATCAGTTTCACCGCCATGCGAGTCTTGCCGGTGCCCGGAGGTCCTTCCAGAACAACGAAGCGTCTGTCAGCCAACAACTCCGCAACCTCTTGTTCGCCGATCGCAGGCATCAAGCATTCGAAATACTCGCTGCGACTCTCTTCATAATCGGATTCCTCCTCGCCTCACAATCACGCTGCGGGACGAGCGGCAATAGCACCTTGGTGGGGGGCTGCCCGGGTTCGAAATAGCTAATTCATCCGAGCGGTTCACATGCTGGATAAATCAGTGAAATAATAAGCGGCATGATGAATCATTACATTGCACTTTTGATGAATTTAGTGGACACGTCCCTGATCCCACTCCAACTTCTTCTTGCAGTCGGGATTTTTTCAGCCGTTTTTTTTCTTGTAAAGTTGGTGAAGCTCCTCTGCTCGGTCGGCAAAACCACTGGGCTGGAAGGCCAGCAACAGAATTGAGCAGCAATTTGCAGCAGCTATGTATCAGAACACATACTTCAACGCCATTTGCATGATGCGTGGATCCGAGGCGTTCAAGAGTTTGCCGAACGTCGGGCTAAGAAAGTTATTATCGGGACAGTTGAGTGCCGGTACGATTCCCTGAAACGGCGGTGCACAGTAATTAGCGTGATTCGCCACGTTGAAGGCTTCGGCGCGAAGTTGCAGAGATTGTTTCTCCTTGATGGCAAATGAGCGTGTTAGACCCGTATCGATGCGGATGCTTCCTGGCCCCGCGATATTCCGAGAACCTAGACTTCCGTAAGAGCCGAGCGCCACGGGACCAACGGCAAATGGATTCAACCAACATGGGTATGGAGAGGGAGAGGGCTCTAGACAACCGCTGTTACTGCCTTTGTTCGGAACATAAGGACTGGGCAAAATCTGATTCGGCCTTTGGTCGACTCCCATGCTGGTCGTGTTTTGTCCCATTGGCGGTATTGTGCCGGCACGCGCGACATCCGTACCACTGGATACGCTCAAGTATGCCCCCGTCACAGCGCGAACGATTCCTGATATTTGCCACCCGCTGGCGAGAACGCGAAGCGCAGTGCTCCCAAAACGAGGCGTTTCATACACAGTCGACATATTGAAGTTATGCCGGCGGTCCAACTCGCAGTTGCCCCGATTCACGCCTCGGCGTGATTGAATCTGCCCCCCGGTGTTCTGAATGACGTCGTTGTAACCGTCATCGATGCAGTGTGAGTAGGTGTAATTGCCTTGAACGGTTATGCCCTTCGCGCGCCTGCGCTGCACCGAAAGCACAAGAGCGTTGTAAGTGCGAGTGTTGCCGTCGTCGCCCATGACGATATTGGCATAGTACTGACCGATGGCCGGATTCTGCAGATACAAAAGGCGTCGTTGGTTGGTATTTGCGATCGTTGAACACTCGGTGCCGCCCAATGGGTTTGTGAGCGTGACGCCGTTAGCCAGCCTGCAGGTGTTCGTGCCATTAGAGAAGTAGATGGCCGGATTGGCCTCGTAGCGGTAGAACATGTGGATAATGTTGCTGCCGATGTAGTTTCCGGCAACCAGCCAATTCGCACCAAACTGGTGCTGGACGCTCATATTCCACTGGTTGATGTAGGGCTTCTTCAAATTGTAAGGAAAGACTGTGTAGGTGCCGTTCAGTGGGAATGTGCTGTTCTTATCCAGAGCGATTGGGAAAGGGTTTCCGCCCGGCATGCCCGCCCACGGGTCATCGAGGGACGGGCTGTTCACCGTAATTTGTGCGCCTTTCGGGGCCGTGTCCCGCTTCCCGCCATACTGGTGCAGGTGAGCAAAATCGAAAAAGATTCCGTAAGACGCTCGAATGACGGTCAAGCCGTCACCTTTCGGATCAAAAGCAAGTCCCACGCGGGGCGCAAAGCGTTTCCAATTGTTGGATTGCCAGGCATCGGTATTTGGAACCCCGCCTTCACCCGGGAAGTAAATGCCCGCCGGCGCCTTGGGATAGATCGTACTCACAATGCCCTGGTCGAATCGGGTTTTGTCGAAGAAGGTGCCTACGCCACCCGTTTCGTATGGTGACCTATAGGGCTCCCATCGCACACCGCCGTTCACGGTGAAGTGGGAGGTTGCCTTCCAGGTGTCCTGCAAGTACATGCCAATGTAATTCTGCCGGAAGTACTCATTCGTGATTCGGCTCTGAGTGTAGCTGTTCGCTCTGCCGGTCATCAGATCCGAAAGTCCCGTCCCCGTGTTGGTGCCGGTAAAATTAAACAAACCGGGAGCGTTCGTGCTTGCGGTGTAATTCATCATCTGATGCGTTAAATTCACGCCGAATCCGATCTGGTGCGCGCCACGGGCGTTGGTGAGGTCCTCGGACAGCTGGTAGACAGTAGAATTCGTGATGGCCGGAGTGGCCTGTCCAGTAAAGAGATTGAGCGATCCCGTCACATTAAGGAGCAACATCTTTGGATAGTCTGCAGGATAGTAAACGTTCTTGACGCCAAGGTCACTCCACGTCAAAAAGTCGGGAAAGGTCTTGACGTTGGTCGTGCGAAGGATCTCGCCACGGAAAGAGCTGACCATGGTCGGGCTTACCGAATAAGTATCGCCGAGTACGAACGACTTTACGCGGCGATAAAAGTTTGGGTTGGATATCGAGATGATACTCTGCCCGTCATAATCGCTCGGCGTATCGAGCCGCGCCAATTGAAAACGACCAAACAAAGACTGTTTCTGACTGACTTGATAGTCCATTTTCGCAACGGGCAGCCACTCGTCCGCATTGGTTTTTCGCCCGAACAAGACTCGTCCACAACCGTCGACGGTCGTGGCATTCGTCCGCCGGACCAGCTCGACAGCCGGCTTTGAAAGCAAAGCCGGGTCGATGGTGTTAGGGGCAAACCCGCCCGTGCCGAACGGAGCCCTAAGCGTCATGGCCCCAGTGCTTTGACACGCCGCTGAAGCGTAAGTGGTCCAGTCACCTGCGAGCATCTGTGGTGTAGGAGCGAATGTCGTATTGCCCTTCGGGTCCGAGCGCTGCAAAGTGGTCTGGAGACCGCCGAAGAAGAACAACTTGTTCTGTACAATGGGCCCGCCAATCACTCCACCAAACTGGTTGCGCTTCAGCCCGTCTCGTTCCTTCGCAAAGGTATTACGCGCGTTGAAAATCCTGTTTCGAACAAATTCAAAAAGGCTGCCGTGAAACTCGTTTGAGCCCGACTTCGTCACAACATTCACTGCGCCCGCGGAGTGATATCCATATTGCGCGGGAACTGCACTGGTTTCGACTTTGAATTCCTGCAAGGCATCCGGGAACGGCAGTGGCAATGCCTGGTTACCGTACGGGTCGTTGTGGACCCCTCCGTCCAACATGAAAGTGAGTCCGTCATTGGAACCTCCACCGACCGAAATAATATCGGTGGGATAGTTCCGCGGAGTGTTTTGGGCTCCGCCGCCAACAGCGGCGCCTGAAAGGATGATCAGCTCCGTGACCTGCCGGCCATTGAGCGGCAGTTCCATGACGCGGACGTTGTCGATGACCTGGCCGATACCCGTGTTCCGCGTTTCGACGAGTGCGGCATCGGCTTGGACCTCGACGGTCTCGGCAACCTGGCCGACCTGCAGCAGGATGTTGATAACGGGATTGGCATCAACCTGCAGCACGATTCCTGTTTGCGCAAACGTCCGGAAACCGGTGAGGCTCGCCTCTAACTTGTAGGGGCCCACAGGCAGGTTCGGCAAGATATAGGACCCTGTTTCGTTGGTTAGAACGGAACGTTCAAGTCCGGTGGCCGTTTGTGTCGCCTTCACCTCGACTCCCGGCAACACCGCGCCGCTCTGATCCCTGACCGTACCGCTCAGCTGAGCTGTCGACTGGGCCCAAACCGCCGCCCAGGCCGCACAGGAAAATAAAAATCCGCAAAGTGCCTTTCTCCACATACATCCCTCCATGCCGGGTCGTCCCACGATCATCCTTAAAATCCGGATCTGTTTACAAATAAGTACACAGTCATGTCAAGAAGTGGTTTTTCCCACACCTCGTTATGGCCGGTCGACGCCGCACAATTTATTTACAAGGTGAGCGCAGGAGTCTTAAATTAAAGTGCAGCCAACTACCTCTTGGAGGGTCATCATATGGACCAACTGAGCCGAGCCAAGATTATCGTACCGGTGTTGCTGGCAGCCGTTGTGCTTTTCAGCGTCCCGGCTTTTTCGCAACAGGGAGCTGCCATCGAGCGAGGGTTGCAGGCCGGCACCGGAGCGGGAGTGGAACAGGTTTTGACACAAACGACGGACATCGCCGGCGAGTGGGTCGTACGTAACTGGCAAAGCGTCATGGAGCGTGGCCAGGGTTCTGCCCTCGGCGATTATCTAGGCATTCCACTCAATGAGGCCGGCCGGCTGAGAGCCGATACATTCGATGCAGGCGAGTGGAGCCTCCAGGATCTTCAATGCCGGCCGCATCCGGTGCCGTATCAATGGCGCGCGCAGGGCGGGATGCGCATCAGCAAGGAAATCGATCCCGTGTCCCGCGAGCTGGTGGCCTATCACGTCGCGTTTGTACGATCTCTGGATCGCGCCATTTACATGGACGGACGCCCGCATCCGCCGGAGTGGGCGCCGCACACCTGGTCGGGTTTTTCCACCGGACGCTTCGAAGGAAACGATCTCGTGATAACCACGACGCACCTGAAAGAATCCTATATCCGGCGCAATGGGCCAACCATGAGCGATCGGGCAAAAGTGACCGAGTGGCTCTCCCGGCATGGTGACTACT
>Ga0209157_1004258_pt1 | contig 10729 bp, 6 predicted proteins | sample GraSoiAngelo_135_FD_185892 | JGI IMG/M metagenome (GOLD analysis project Ga0209157, IMG submission 185892) | Grasslands soil microbial communities from the Angelo Coastal Reserve, California, USA - 14_0929_05_40cm (SPAdes) (version 2) | ecosystem: Environmental > Terrestrial > Soil > Grasslands ... | reverse complement strand
CCCCCGCCGCAAGGCGCGGTCCTGGTGGACCTGGGGATCGCGCGCGCCATCGCGAGCTCCGGCGATGATCGCGTGACCCGCAGCGGATTCGTGGTCGGCACCGAGGAGTACATGAGTCCGGAGCAGGCGCAGGGAGTCCCGGATGTGGACGGCCGCACGGATCTTTACTCTCTCGGCGTGGTGCTGTTCGAGTGTCTTGCGGGCCGCCCGCCGTTCTCTTCGCCCAGTGCGGCGGCCGTGCTCGACATGCATCAGCACAACCCTGCGCCCGACTTGCACAGCCTGCGGCGCGACGTACCCGCGAAGCTCGCTGCGGCGGTGGCGCGGGCGCTCGCGAAATCGCGCGCCGAGCGGTGGCAGCGCGCCGGGGAGATGCGGGCGGCGCTGCTGCCGTTCACCGCGGGGGAGGTGTGAGGACGCGCGCGTCGATCGTCGCGGTCGTCCTCGCCCTGGTCGTCGGTCTCCCCACTCTCGCATCCGGGCAGTGCCCCGACGGGTCCCCGCCCCCCTGTGGAAGGCGAGGGGCCCTCGACACGGCCCGCTACGCAATCCTTCCCTTCGCGCATCGCGAGGGCGGCCAGCAAAGCACGCTCGACGGCGCCGACTGCGCGGAGCTGTTGACCGAGGGTTTTGCGCGCTGGATTGAAGTCCGGCTCGCCGACAAGACGCGTGTCTACGACGCGCTGGCACGCCACGGTGCCCGCGCCCCGTTCCGCATTCCGTTTGACACCGCCGTCGCGATCGCCCGGCGACTGGGCGCGGGGAAGCTGGTGATGGGGCAGTTGTGGAGCTTCGGGGACACGCTCCGTCTGACGGCCGGATTGTACGACGTCGCGCGCGGTGGCACACCGGTGCGGGAGATCACGACGCGCGTAGCGGCGACCGGTGCGATCGGGGCGGCCTTCAACGCGCTGGCCGATTCGCTGCTGGGCGCCGGCCCCGGTGTGGCTCGGGGCGCCGGCGCGGAACAGACGCGCTCCCTGCGGGCCCTGCGCGCCTACGCGCTCGGCGAACGGGCCATTCGGGAATGGGATTTGGGCCGCGCCGCTCGCGAGTTCCGGGCGGCCGTCACGGCCGATTCCGGCTTCGCACGCGCGTATCTGGGACTGGGGCAGGCGCTGTTGTGGACGGGGGATTCCACCCCGGACGGGATGCGCGATCGTGCCGTCATCGCGCGTCGCACGGCGGAGCTGCTCGGCAGACTCGGGACCGCGGATGGCGCCCTGCTCCTCGCTCAGCAAGCCATGTTCGAGCGGCGCTGGCCGGATGCCTGCCGGCAGTATCGCGATATCCTGGCCGCCGACTCGACCTCCTTCGCCGCCTGGTTCGGACTCGCGGAGTGCAATGCCGGAGACCGAATCGTGATCCGGCACCCGGGCGACACCACACGCTTCACCTTCCGCGGCAGCTATGAGACCGCCGTCCGAGCATATCAGCGAGCGCTGCTTCTCGCGCCGGCGTTCAACCTGACCTTCGAGCGCCGGGCCGCCGACCGTCTCCCCAATTTGCTGTTCACCGAGCGCTGGTACTGGCGGGAAGGGATCCTGGACGGCTCGAGTTACTACGCGTTCCCCGAGCTGGAAGCCGACACGATGGCGTTCTACCCGGTGCCCGGGGGGGTAGCGGCGCAAGGTGACGTCGAGCCGCCGGGTCATCTTGCTGCCGTCGCGCGGAATCGCCGCATCCTCATGGAAGTCGCGAGCTCGTTCGCCGACGCGTTTCCCGACGAGCCACGGGCCCACCGGACCCGCGCGATATCACTCGAATCGGTCGGGAAGCTCGTGCCCGAGGTTGGCGAACCCCGCTCCGCGTTCGCCGAGTTCGCGGAGGCACAGCGCTTGGAGCGGCAGCCAAGCCAGCGCATACGGGACGCCGCGGACCGCGTGCGCGTGCTCCTCAAAGCGGGCGATTTCGCGCGCGCGCGCCAGCTCGGCGATTCGTTATTGCGGGTGGCGCCCATGCCCACCGCCGGGATTGCCGGAGTCGCGGTCCTGCTCGGCAGACCCACGCTCGCGCACCGGCTCCTCGCGACGGAAGACACGGCGTGGCTGTCGGGAAGCGCGGACAATCAGCCGGTCGCGATGCCGCGCAAAGCAGCGCTGGCCGGACTCGCTCTGCTCTCGTACGCGGCCGTGGGCGCGCCGGTGGACAGCATTAGAGCGTACGAGCGCCGGATCGAAGACCTCCTGGCCGGTCTGCCGCCGCCCCGTCGTGCCGCGACACGCAGCGCGTTGCTCGACCGGCCGGCTGAAATGGTGTTCGACGTGTTGGGACTGCGCCCGGCCCATCGCACTGATCCCCCCGGGCCGCACCGGGGCATGCTCCTTCAGTGGAAGCTCGCCCACGGCGATACGGCGCTGGTCCGCGCAACGCTCGACACGCTGTCACGCGTGGGTGGCGGCAGCTTGGCCACCGGGGAATCAACGCCCGACGGAGTCTATATCGACGCGCGCCTGCTCCTCGCCGTAGGCGACACGGCCACCGCGGAGCGAACGCTCGACGCGCCCCTCGACAGCCTTACGGCGCTGCACACGATGACCCTGCAGTATCTACCGCTGGCGGGGTGTGTCGTGCGCATGATGGCCCTACGAGCAGAGCTCGCGGCGGCGCGCGGCGCGCGGCCGGCGGCACAACGGTGGGCGGGCGCGGTGGTGACGCTCTGGTCGGGAGCGGAGCCGCCACTCCGCCCCGTGGTGACGGAGATGAGCAAGATCTCGCAGCCGGGCCGTTGAACCATATGCACTGCGAGACCGGTGTGACGGGTCCCTCAACCAGGAGATCGTATGCGTCCCCCATGGTTGCTTCTCGTACCGGCCCTTCTCTGGTCGGTCGCTCCGGCAGGCGCCCAGGTGACCCCGCGTCCGTCGGCAACGCGCCCCCTGGGGTTCCCCCTAAAGATTGCGGACGCCAGACTGGACACCGCATCGCTCCGCCAAGTTCAGGGCTACGTCGCGGATTCGCTGACGTTTGACGGAGTGATGGGTGCAGCGGATTCGCAGCGTCTGATGGTAATCGATCCCAGGACTCGGGAACGGCGCTACGGGCCACTCGCCAAGATCGAGCCAGAAGTCGGCTCCTACCTGCTCGAAGAGAGGCAACTCGCCAAGGGCCGGGTCATCGCCCGCATCTGGAGTGAGTCCACCTACACCAAGCTCGGCCTGGAGCCCGGATGGAACTGGTGGTGGGTGGACAGGCGGGGCGGGGGCTTCCGCGATACGCCGTGGCGGTCCGTCTACATCGCGCCCAGTGGTAAGACAACGGTTCAGCCGATGTATCTCTTGTCTCACGGCCCCGGCTTCAAGTGGAAGCAGGCCATCGCCCGCTTCCTGTGGAGCGACTCCGACGATGGTACCTGGGGTACGTGCGGCGCGCAGTGCTGCGCGGGCAAGAAATAGAGGTCACAGGCTCGCTTGCGGCCGGGTCGGACACCGTCGCATAGTGGTAGCACAAACACCACGTCATGCACGCCGATCCGCTGTTCGACCGCCTGGCCAGCGCCCTCGCGGGCCGCTACACGTTGGTGCGCGAGCTCGGGCGGGGCGGCATGGCGACGGTGTACCTCGGCACCGACGTAAAACTCGGGCGCGGGGTGGCGATCAAGCTGCTGGCGCCCGCCACTCGCGCCTACCTCGGGAGCGACCGGTTCCAGCGGGAAGTCCTGCTGGCCGCGCAGCTCTCTCATCCTCACATCGTGCCCCTGTTCGAGGCCGACGAGGCAGACGGGCTGCTGTTCTATGTAATGGAATACGTGGAAGGCGAGTCACTGCGGCACCGCCTCACTCGCCAGGGGTCGCTCCCCGTCGAGGACGCCATCCGCATCGCGGCCGAGGTCGGCGACGCGCTACAGTACGCGCATGAAAACGGCGTGATCCATCGCGATATCAAGCCGGAGAACATCCTCCTGTCCCGCGGTCACGCCTTGGTGACCGACTTCGGGATCGCGAAGCTGATGGAGGAGCGAGGAAGCACCGAAGGACCGGCGCTGACCGGCGCCGGTATCGCGGTGGGCACCGCGGCCTACATGAGCCCGGAGCAGGCGAGCGGCGACAAGCGGATCGACCCGCGCAGCGACGTATACGCGCTGGCGGCGGTGCTGTACGAAATGCTGGCCGGTGAGCCGCCGTTTACCGGACCCAGCGCGCAAGCGATCGCCGCACGCGTGATCAACGACCCGCCGCGTCCGATTCGCACCGTGCGCCCCGCGCTTCCGGTGCATCTCGAGCGCGCGATCGCAGCCGGGCTCGCGAAGTCGCCCGCGGACCGGCCTCGCACCGCGAGGGCGTTCGTCGGCGCCCTCGCCCGCCCGGCCCGCGAGCGCCGCGTGTCCGCGCGGCAGGTCGCGTGGATGGCAACGGCGTCCGGCGTGGCCATCATCGGGTGGATCGTGTGGCGTGGGTGGCGCATTCATCCGCCGCCCGGGATGGTGCTCGTCCCGGCAGGAGTCTACCCGGTGGGGGGCGGGGGTGGCGCCGGCGGCGAGGGCGTCCTTTCGCGCGATTCAACTGCCGTCCAGCTCGACGCGTATTTCATAGATTCCGCGGAGGTCGGCGTGGCCGCCTACCGGCGATACCTGGACGCCACACGAGCCCACCCGCCCTGGACCCAACCGCCACCCGATCAATGGCCGGCGACCGGCGTACTATGGTCGGAGTCCGTTGCCTATTGTGCGTGGCGGCAGCGCGGTGGCCGCCTGCCGACCGAAGATGAATGGGAGGCGGCCGCCCGCGGCCCGCACGGCTTTCGGTATCCCTGGGGCAACCGCTGGGAGCCTGGCAGGGCCAACGTCGACTCGCTGCGCGACGGTTTCGCGCCCGCCGGAGCGGGAAGCCCCGGCAGGTCCTGGGTCGGGGCGGTGGACTTGATAGGCAACGCGTGGGAATGGACGGCCGCCGCCGCCCCCGACGCGCGGGGCCAGCCCGGTCACGTGATCAAGGGGGGAGCCTTCGACACGCCGTCTGCGAATGCAACCGCCGCATATCGCGCCGTGCTCCCCGACCGGCGGGCGTGGCTCGCCCACACGGGCTTCCGCTGCGCGCGCGGCGTCGCCGTTGTGCCGGAGCCCGTGCCGCAACCCGCGAGCGTTGCCGTCCTGTACTTCGAGACCGCGGACACCGCAAGCGCCTACCTCGCGGACGGGATCACGGAGGCGATCATCACCAGTCTCGGCCGAATCGAGCGACTCAGCGTGAAGTCCCGCAACGCCGTTCGCCGCTTTCGCGGGGCGGCGGATGATCCGGCGACGCTGGGACGCGCCCTCGACGTGGCGTATCTCGTGAGCGGCAGTGTGGGGCGGCCGGGTCGGGGGCAGAGCCCGGCAGTCACGGTCGAGCTGCTGCGGGCGTCGGACGGGATGCACGTCTGGGGCGGGCAGTACGAGAGCCGCGATACGGCGCTCCAAACGATTCCGCAAGCCGTGGCGCGCGCCGTGGCGACGGCCATCACCGGCGCGCTCCGGCCCGTCGAGCGAACCGCCCTGGCGAGCCGACCGCCACGCGATCCCGGCGCCTACGATCGCTTCCTGCGCGCGAACTACGAGCTCGCACAGCGGACGCCGCGCGCCGTGCGTCGCGCGATCGACCAGTACGAGAGCGCCCTGCGGCTCGATCCGGGCTTCACGCCCGCCCTCGCCCGGGTCGCCGTCGGTTATGGGCTGTTCCTCGACTGGGGGTGGGAGTACCCCGGCCTGTCGTCGGAGGCCGTGTTGTCCCGCGGGTTCGACGCGGCGGACCGCGCGCTGCAACAGGACTCCGCATCCGCCGACGCGTGGATGGCGCGCGGCTTCCTGCTCAGCTTCCGGCATCCGCGCACGTTCGCGGGCGTGCACGAGGCGCTGCGGCGCGCCATCGCGCTCGATCCGCGGAACGCGGAGGCACACCACCAATACGGGATGGCTCTGCTCTGGTTGGGTCGCGACTCCGCCGCCGCCGACATGTACGGCCGAGCGCTCCAGCTCGAACCGGAGCGGCCGATCACCTTGTTCAATCTGGGGCGTGTCGCCGCGCGGCAGGTGCACTACGCGGAGGCTCGTCGCTGGGCGGACAGCGCCCTGGCCATCGACCCCGGAGCCGACTACGCCTACGTACTCCGGGCCCTCGCGGAGTTCCGGCTCGGCAAACCCGCCGAGGCGCGTGCCGACGCTGAGACGGCGGCGCGCCTGCGATCGGGATTCCGAGTGCCCGGCGAGGCGGTCCTCGCACTCGTCGAGCTGCAGGCCGCCGACACACCGGCCGCGCGAAAACGAATCGAGCGCTTGGAGCGCGAGATCCGCTCCGCGGATAATCACACGACCACCGACGCCGCGTGGGTCGGACGCGCGCTCGTGGCCGTGCACGAGCCGGATCGGGCGCTCGAGCTGCTCGAGCGCGTCCGCCCCCGCGGCGCGCGGCTCTGGTACTACCTACGGGCGCCGGAGTTCGACGCCATCAGATCCAATCCGCGGTTCGCCCAGCTCGTCGCGGAGTCGGCGCCGGAATGAGGCGGGGGGGCGGTCAGACGGTCTGGCGATCCGTGGGCCGGCTCGCGTCCGCGTTACGGTCCGCCGGTCCGCCCGTCCGCCTGACCGCCCTGCTGCTCCTCTCCGCCTGTCAGCCCGCGGCCCGCCGCTTGCTGCTCCTCGACCTCGCCCTGTCGGACCCCGTTCTGTTGAACGGCACCGCCCGGCCCTGGCGCGACCAGGGCTACACGGTCGAGTACCGCCGCTTCTATCCCCACCTCGCCCGCGCGGATCTCGAGCGCTACCGGGTGCTGCTGTTCCTCCTGGGCCGTGAGCCCGAAGCGCCATCGGACGCCCTCACCGTCGGCGATCTCGCGCTGCTCACCGAATGGGTGCTGCGGGGCGGCGTCGTGGTGCTCGGCTACGATGCGGACGGTGAAGGGTATCTGGACCGCTGGACGGCGAACCGCTGGCTCGAGTCCGTCGGGACGGGGATCTCGATCGGCGATCGACTGCTCGAGGACACCACCGCGCGCGTGCTCACGACCACCGGGCGCCCGCAGCCGTGGGCCGAGGGCCGGGCCATGGGTGACGAGCCGCTCGGCTCGGTGTTCGATCCCTTTCCGCTCGACCGGAATGACGTCGTCACAACCCGCGACTCCTCCCAGCTGATCGCCGTGACCTCGAGGCACGCGTTCGTGCGCATACCGCGTACCCCGGCGCCCCGGCCACGCGCCGGCGTGGTGGCGGCCACCAGGATCGGCGACGGGCTCGTGGTCGTCACCAGCCGCCACGCGCTCGGCGCGCTGGGGCCGCAGTTCCGGTCCACGACCGCCCCCCTGCAGCAACTCGACGCCCTGGAACGAACCCACGAGTTCCTCGGCGCGCTCGCCCGCTGGACTCGACGCCCGGCCGAGTGGGCGCACGTCCCACCCGCGGCGCGCGGCGGCCCGCTGGTGCTGGAGCAGGCGCCGGTTCCCGTCGAGGTCGTGCCCCCGGCCATGGCTCCGCCGGGCGGCGTCGACACGATCGAGCTGCCACTCCTTCCGGACCCGAAGCTCGCCCGTGCCACCAGCACCCCCGAGTGGCTGCAGCAGCAGGGCATGCGGGTGTTGTGGACTCCCCTATTCGCGACGCGTGACGGGCGGCGCGTGATGCGATCGGGCGCCTCGCTTGATTCGCTCGTCGTCTTGCTCGATGCCGGCGGGTTCAACCTGCTCGCCGGCGACGCCAGCCCGGAAAGCACGGACTCCCTGCACGTGCGCTGGGAGGAGCGCGACGCCGTGCGTCGTGCCTGGGCGGACGCGGTGAAGCGCCTGCAGCCGACGAGTGTGGCGTGGATCCCCCTGCTGGATTACGCCAACGCGCGGCACGCCGGTCCGGATTCGTCGCGCGGCGCGCGCGGCGAGGGGCTCGCGGCCCCGTGCGCCCTCGACTCGACCTTGTGGGGGGAGGGACTCCCATCGGCGTTCGACGCCCTCGCCCGGCTGGCCGCGGAGCAGCGCACGCTCGTCATTGCGCTCGGTCTCGACGTCGGGACGGCGCGCAGCTACTCGATGGGCCAGGAGTTCTGCGACGCGGCGTGGCGGCGCGGGCTGGCGGTTCTCATCCGAACGGGCGCGGCGGGGGGAGGCTGGGACTCGCTCCCGTACGCCGCCCGCTACCCGGCGCTGCGCGACGCCGGCCTGCTACCCCGGTACTACCGCGCCCTGGAGGACGAGGTTGCCGCCCGCGCCACGACGCTCCGGGATCGGGTGTTGCGGCAGCGCCGGGACCTCTACTTCGCGTTCCGGCTGGCGCAACCGCCGGCCGATTGGTTCACGTTCGGCCTGCTCCGCGGCTTCGGGCTTCCGGACCGGCCGCTGCTCCTGTTCACACCGGAGTTATGGACCCGCGACCTGCTCGCGTTCTACCGCGCGCGCGGCCTCAACATCGTACACGCGGTCGCCCTCGTTCCGCCGTCGCTCCGGGCACGCGACTGGACCGGCGTCAAGCGGCTGGTCTTCGGCGAAAGTGACGGGTTCTGGCTCGCACCCGAGGAGCCCGCCGGGCCGGGCGCCGGCAGGCGCCTGCCGCAGGATAGCCTGGGCCGCCTGCTGCGGCGGCTCGTGCGCTAGACTTGCCCTGACCCTTCCAGAACCGGTAGTTTCCCTGCCGGGTGGCGGTAGGGTGTGATGGTCGCGGCATGCCGGTTGGAGTGGCATGCTGAGGAAAGTCCGAGCTCCCGAGGGCAGACTGCCAGGTAACACCTGGGCGCCGTAAGGCGACGGAAAGGGCCACAGAAAACAGACCGCCCTTTATCCAAGGGTAAGGGTGAAACGGTGGGGTAAGAGCCCACCGCGCGCCTGGTAACAGGCGTGGCACGGTAACCCCCAGTCGGAGCAAGGCCAAATAAGCAGCGAGACCCGGCCCGGGTCGCCTGAGCTGCGGGTAGGCCGCGTGAGGTGGCTGGCGACAGCCATCCCAGAGAGATGACCATCTGCCCGCCTCGGCGGGCAAACAGAACTCGGCTTATGGCCCTACCGCCCACCTCTCGATGACCTCACCGTCGAAACCGTACCCCGCACAGTGGGAGCAAGTCGCGGACCTGCGGGTATTCCGCACGACCACCCAGGAATGGGAGAAGCTCATCGGGTGGCGCGCCGACATGCGAAAGCGGGGCTGGAAGCTGCTACGCGTCGCAAGTGAGGGGACCGAGATGGTGGCTGTCTTCGGCCGGACCAAGGGCGACCGCGCGCCCGCGCCGGATACCGCCTAAGGAGCGCCCCATGATTCGTCGGCTGCTGCTCGCGGGAACGGCGCTCACCGCCGCCTGCGCCCCAGGGAGTCGCGGGACGCCCACCGCGGCGGCCCCCGCATTAACCCCCGCGCCGGGCGTTCCGCCGACGACTCCGCCGACGGAGGGGGCGTCCGCGCACCGACCCGACGTGGTGCGCTACGGACCCAGCGCCCTACGCTACGTCGTGCACCGGCGACTCCACATCCAGCAGGCCCTCGGCGATCAGACGCAAGCCCAAGACGTGGGCGCGCGGATCTTCGTGGCGACGGCGATCACGGGGCCCGCCGACAGCATCGGCTACCCGGCCACGTTCCTCGTCGATTCGATCGTTGCCGACTCGGGAACACCGCCGCCGATCGTGGACAACGTCAACAAGGTGCGCAAGCTCGTGTTCGCGGGACGCGTGGCATCGCGTGGCGAGTTCGTGAACGCCCTGGCGTCAGACAGTGCCGTGGCGCAGTCCGTGGTCCAGCTCCTCGGGAACTTTCGAGACTTCCTGCCGCGGCTGCCGCTCGACGGCGTCAAGCCCGGAACCGCCTGGACCGACACCGTCGAGACCAGCCAGAAGGGGAGCGGCTCCGAGGTGTCGCGCCGCTCGATCACGCACTCGACGGCGGCGGGGTGGGAGGACCGCCTCGGCACCCGCAGCGTGCGGGTGGACGGGAGCCAGACCTATCGGGTCGCCGGGGGCGGCAAGAACGCGGGGCAGCCGTTCGAGCTCTCCGGTGCCGGAACGGGCAGCGGGGTTGCGTACCTCGCCGCCGACGGCCGCTACCTGGGCGGAGAGTGGCAGGACTCGACCACCCTGACCGTTCGGCTGCCGGTCCAAGGCGTCGCCGTCCCGGTGATCCAGGTGACTCGGACGACCGTCGCGGTGTTGCCGTAGTGGGCGGACGGTCGGACCGATGGACGGTCGGACTGTTCCTTCCGCTCCTGCTCCTGGCGTCGGGCGCGCTCGCCCAGGTTGCCCCGAACAACGCCACGCTCTATCTCCATCCCACCGATGTCAGCGACGCGCGCGCCCTGTGGGTGAACCCCGCGGGGCTGGGCCATTTCCCGGAAGCGTCGGTCCATCTCGATCTGACCGTCGGTGATCCCGGCGCCAAAGGTCAGCTGCGGCAACTCACGCTGGGCCTCAACTCCCGCGGCCTGTCGCTCGGCTACCAACGCGACCTGTTCAGCTCCGGGCGGCGCGGCCATACCTACAAGCTGGGGTACGCTGCGGGCCGTGGGGGACTCGCGGCGGGGTTTGCGACGGCCCTGTATCGGGGCGGGACCTCGGGCACCGGCTGGGACGTCGGCATCCTCTACGACTGGACGCCGGCCCTGTCGATTGGCGGGGTGATCCAGAACATTGGACAGCCGGTCGTGCGCGATTCGACCCTGCGTCTCACATACGTCCCGAGCGCCACGCTGCAGCTGGCCGGGCGGCGGGTCGTCCTCTCCGCGCTGAGTCGCCTCACATCCGATGGGGTGGCAGGCTATGCCTTCGGTGTGCGCGGCACGCTACGGGCGGG
>Ga0209157_1004257_pt1 | contig 10731 bp, 7 predicted proteins | sample GraSoiAngelo_135_FD_185892 | JGI IMG/M metagenome (GOLD analysis project Ga0209157, IMG submission 185892) | Grasslands soil microbial communities from the Angelo Coastal Reserve, California, USA - 14_0929_05_40cm (SPAdes) (version 2) | ecosystem: Environmental > Terrestrial > Soil > Grasslands ... | reverse complement strand
AACATCAGCGTTCCGGGACGTTGTTGTCCTTGTATGCGAGACGCCATTGTCTCGCGGATTTCAACCGAAATTTACCCGAGTCTATTGCCGAATCTGGTCCGCAAACACGTTCACCGCCTTGAAGAGCTTTTCGCAGGGTTCAGGCTGGCCGGCCAGCTGTGCCGGACCAGATAAAAAAAGCGCCCGCACTCATTGCTGGCGGACGCCCTTGTCCAAGTACGTTCTTGTACTCGGCCTATTAAAAATCAAAATGAAAATTTGGTCAAGCGCGCCGGCGCATTTTGCCCCGGGACCGCAACCTCTGGCTAGCGGGCGCCGACTGTGTGCCTCCGCGCAAGCCTTTGGCTTGGCATTGGAGCTCTATCGCGTCTCGAGACGTATTTGCATTCGAGACGTGAGAAATTGGCCGGGATTTCAGGCTGTTTGTGAATTTTCGCCAATCGGTCCGCAACCTCGGAATCCTGCTCCTTGAAAGCCACCGTCTGGTGAGATCAGGGAAAATGGCATCTTCTTGGTCAAAGTGATTTCTAAGGAGCGAGCTCAGCCGGCGTGTAGCTTGGAAAAAACTCATCCCTCGCTTGGATTTCAACGCCTCTTCGATCTCAGCGGTGATCATCAACTCCTGGACGTGCTCCGACAGTAAAACGTGCACTGGAATCTGTTCGGATACAGCGCATAGGAGCACGGGGAAGAAAACCTTCTCCTCCATATTTTGATGGTATTCTCCAAAAACCCGAAAGAACCGTAAGAGAGTCGTCACATCGGCAACTTCGATCCGTTCGCCATCCTCCAATTTCTTTCCCATCCCATCGAGGATATCCATTCCTCGCCGGAGGATCGTATGATCTTGCATGATCAGTTCAGTGCTCTTCATCGTCGTCTCCATCTTCGCGGGCAGAATCCGCAACTTCGCTCGTGTTAGCAATGCTCCTGCCAGTAGGTAAGTCCGCGAAAACATAAGACCACCGAACCTGCTTGGATTACATTTCTGTCGGGTTTGTCCCGCCTTCCGACATTTGCGTAGTATTCCCCTCCTCGCAGAGGAGGGGAATACTACGCAAGTCTTCGCGTTATCGGACGGAGCTCGTAAACGTTTCTCGGCAGCGATGAAAATCTGGGCCTAAGCTTGAAACAACGCGTGTGATTGCAACGCCGGGGGCCGGGTATCAATGCCGGCTTCTGGCAGGACTTGATGCAACGTAGTCGCAAAGCCGACGGCCTCCTCTCCAACATACAAGCCAGTACCGAGATAGCTGCAATCACGCATCGCACATGCTGAGCGTTCAAAGCCATTTGGCAAACGGAATCTCTCCATATAGACCGAACGGTTACTCAAGCGTAGATCGGTTTCCGACGTAAGCTCCTGGAACTGCCAACACTCCCCACGGCCGACTCGTCCGGCCATGAAGCCTTCCCAGAACACCAACCGGCCACCCGGTTCGACATCAATTCGCGTCGCCTGCCGCAGGCGGGAACCCGCGAATGGTATGACCGGCTCCAGGTAAAGCCGCAATTCCGCGCCGGACTCGACGAGCACATGGTTCCGCTGGATTGCGGGACGCCCGTCTGATGGGTGAATCTTCGTAGCCGATTGCTGAGTGATCTGCACTCGGGCTCCGCGTTCGACGCGAATCGAGCAGTCCACATCGTCGCCCCCAAAGAGACCCGCAGTGCAGTGCATCAGAATCAAATGCACCGGTTGGGACGAATTCAAAACCCGCGTGATCTTGAAAGGTATTTCGCAATAGGCATGGCGGAGGACGGTTTGATCGTTTTGCAATACAAATGTCAGATCCATGCGCCCGCGCCGTCCGACATCTGGCAGAGGAACGCGCATACTCAGGTTTCGAAGAGCACGTCCCGCCGGATCCATGTCACAACTTCATCGACGCCATGGCGAGTCTTCAGATTGGTAAAGACGAACGGTTTTGCACCTCGCATTATCCTCGAATCACGATCCATCACATTCAGGTCGGCGCCGACATACGGCGCCAGATCCGTTTTGTTGATCACCAGCAGGTCGGAACGCGTAGGGCCACGGCGTCTATGACCGCCGACGATCCAACATTTGCGAGATCGCCGGCGGTCCGCGAAGCGCAAGCGCGATAGCGCGCAGCCTCAAGTAATAGTCCGCCGCTACAGCAAAGCCCTAATGTATGCCCTTCTTGACTGGGGCTGCGGGCGTGATGACCCACAGGTCGAGTTTGTCCACACTCGCGGGACCCGGCCGGATCGCTTTCATTGCTTCATCGAAGTCTTTAGTATTGGATGTCACAATGTAGACACGGCCATCCTCGGTTTTGATATACGCGTAGCGCTGGGTAAGAACGACATTCGGGGCCTGCACATCTACTTTCCGTGCGCATGAATTGATCATCAGGAACATCACGAGAATAATGTTTTGTTTCATGCCTGACGTGTTAGCAATGCTCCTGCCAGTAGGCTAACCGCCTGGAAACGTGAGACTGGTAATTTGATCGAGTTACGTTTCTGTGGGATTTCGCGTGCTCTCCGACGTTTTGTGTAGTCCCGGCTCCATGCTTGATGACTACAAAGTTGAAACGATAATTCGACCCACCACCGTCGAGCAGAGTGCTTCACTCCGGACGCAATTGGCGGAATGGATTTAGGCTCGAGCCCGCCGAGTGAAAGCTACATCTTCGTTGTAACTCAGGAGTCTGAGCTACAAATCTGTTGTTCTTTACAGTCATCGCGCTGCAGTTCCCTCAAACCCCTAATGCCTTTTATGAACAATGTCTTAAGGCCAACCGGAATCGCTGTCTCAGGCCTTGGAATGGTGCGTGCTATGAGCCGTGTTATTGAGAGGGAAACCAAACATGATGATTTTGTCTTCCGCATTACGACTCGTATTCCGAACTTTTGTGATCACAACGCTGACGCTTAGCGTCGCCCATGGACAGTCCACGTTCGGCACTATTTTGGGTACCGTGCGCGACCAATCCGGCGCCGTGATCGCCGGCTGTGTCGTCACCGTTGAGAATACAGGAACCTCTTTGCGACGCGCGATGGTCGCTGATGAAGCCGGCTCTTACACCGCGCCGAACCTGGAGCCTGGGGCGTACAAGGTGAAGATGGAAATGCCGGGATTTCAGGTTGCCGAATACACAAACATTCAGCTACTGGCACGGCAAACTATTCGAATCGACGGCCAGATGACCGTAGCGACGCAGGCAGAGACGGTAAGTGTTACCGCTGAAGCTGCGCCGGTCATCAATACGGAAGTTTCGAATATTGCCGAAACGAAGACCGGCCGCGAACTGGTGGATCTTCCGATCGCAGTTACAGCGCGCTCCGCAGGATCGACCAGTCCGCTCTCCACGCTGACTTCGCAGCCGGGTGTACAAACCGACGCAAGCGGCAATATTTCGGTTGTTGGTACCAAACCCAGTATGCTCTCGACGAGCATTGACGGCATCAGCAGCATCGGTCCTCGAACTTCGGCGCCGCTGGCAGAACTGTTTCCTTCTTTCAATTCGATCGCAGAGATTCGAGTCAGCGAAATCAACAACACGGCGGAGTTCGGCGGCGTCAGTGACATTACAACGATATCGAAGAGCGGAACCAACAGCTTTCATGGTGGGCTTTTCGAAAACCTTCAGAACACCGTCCTGAACGCCCGCAATCCCTTCAGCGCCGTGCGCCCAAAGACGATCATGAACGATTTCGGTGGCTACTTTGGAGGCCCCTTAGCGCTTCCGGGTCTCTACAAAGGCAAAGACAAAACATTCTTCTTCATTGCCTATGAAGGATTGCGTTTGCCCAAGCAGACGGTTGTCGTTGAAAGCGTTCCCTCGCTCGCGCTGCGGAATGGTGACCTATCGGTCTACTCCACCGCGATAAGGGATCCCAATACCGGCCTTCCGTTCCCCGGGAACCAGATACCATCGGACCGCATTACAACGCTTTCAAAGAATGTGCTCACGTATCTATTCCCACTGCCCAACACCGGCGCGCCCAATGCAATTGCAAACAACTATGTGCAGAACTTTCCGACACCGATTTCAAGCAATCAGGGCGACGTCCGGATCGACCAGAACCTCAACTCCAAGCAGACCGCCTTTGCCCGATTCACATGGAAACAGCGCAGCGTTTTCGCAGCTCCTCAAAACGGAGCGACTGTGAATGGATCTGCACTGCTGGGCCCTTTCTCGCAGCCCGAAACCGACTACGGTTTGACCGTGGCCCACAATTTTGTAATCAGCCCGACACTATTGAATGAAGTTCGTGCCGGCTTTACAGAGCAGCATACCGCGACGCTGTTTGGAATTACACCCAGCCAGATTGCCGGGCAACTCGCGCTGACGGGCCTGCCGCCCTATCCATCCGGCAACGCGGTCCCGAATTTCAACATCACAGGTTTTCAGCAGACCGGCGGAAATGCTTCACGGATTGGGCGTGACGGCACGTTCCAAGTCTTGGATAACCTGACCTGGAGCAGTAGCGGACATGCTGTGAAAGCCGGAGGCGATTTCCGCTACATGACCGGTTTCCGCAACAACGTGTACGCGGCACAGCGCCTGGGTGTCTACACGTTCAACAACTCCGTTACGAGTTCGCTTATCGGGAATCCATTTGCCGCGTTCTTGCTGGGTATTCCAGACAAGACACAGTTGAACACAGTGCTTCAGCCGGATAGTGATGGCGTCGCGCACTCATTTGCCTTTTATGTTCAGGACGACTGGAAGGTGACACCGCGCCTCACGCTGAACTATGGTCTGCGTTGGGAATACCACCCGATGTTCTGGGATCGTCTCCTAAACGGCACGAACTTTCTCCTGGATTACAGTTCCATCGTCAATGGAAAACGCGTTAATGGGGCTGCTGTCATTTCCAACGACAAGGCGTTTTCGATTTTGAATCCCGATTTCGCCACATCAATCGGCAACACGCCGATTCTCACGGCAAAGCAGGCAGGAATTCCTGAAAGCCTGCGTTTCTCAGAAAAGGACGACTTTGCGCCGCGCTTCGGGTTTGCATGGAGGCCAACAGGCGATGGAAGGACTGTAATCCGCGGTGGTTTCGGAAGATTTATTCAAGGTCCATTGGGCGCGTTGTTGGGAGCGGCGTACGCGATTCATAGCGCGAATCAGGCGTTCTACAACCAGACAATCGTCAACGGGAAACCGACGCTTCAGTTTCCGTATCCGTTTCCGGCGCAACTTGCGCAGTTGGGAACCCAGTTCTTCCAGCAGGCCGGTGACATTCACTATAAAGATCCAAAGGTCGATGAATGGAATCTCACCATCGAACGTGACCTCGGGTTCGGTACAGCCTTGCGCCTCTCGTATAACGGCAGTCACGGAAGCGAACTCGGACGGCAAGGCAATGCAGATCAGCTTGCGCCGAACACAACCGGCTTTACCGCGGGCAGCCCGCTCCTGCTCTATCCGGACTTCGGACTGGTTCAGATCGAGACAAACGGCGGCCGCAGCAACTATCATGGATTGACCGCCGCCGTCACGAAAAGGCTGTCACATGGAATCCAGTTCCAGAGTAGTTACACATTCCTTAGAAATTTAACGAACGCTCAGGGCTATAACCCAACGGCGTTCGCAACCGAAGCCGGCGGGATCGTCACCGATCTTCGAGACACACATATCGACTACGGCAATGTTGCGTACTCCCGGCGGCATCGCTTCTTGTCCACATTCCTTTATCAGCTTCCTTTTGGCAAAACAAGTTCGGCGCTCAGTCAGATCATCGGCGGCTGGGAATTGGGCGGCGTTCTGTTATTTCAATCCGGCCCATTCATGACGGTGACGGTTTCCGGCGCAGATCCATCCGGCACAGGTTTTCCGCTCCTGATCGGGAACGGAAGGGCAGACCTCATCCCAGGGGTTTCGTTGTACGCGCAGAACCAGACGGCGCAGCACTGGCTGAATCCGGCAGCGTTTGCTGTCCCGAAGACTAACATCGGGAGATATCCGACCGCTCCAGTGGGAAACGCTGTCGGACCCGGTACGCAGACACTCTCGATATCACTAACAAAGTCCGTGCGGCTCAAGGAGGCCGTGCGGTTTCAGATCGGGGCTCAGGCGGCAAATATTCTGAATCACGTGAATTACGCGCCGCCAAACATGACCTTTGGTACCGCCCCATTTGGAACAATCTCGAATGTTCAAACGGCGGACGGAGCGGGCCCGCGTCAGATTCAAATCACATCGCGGCTGACTTTCTGAGGATCCCAAGGGATGAGCGCTCGAGCGAAAGCTACATTTTCGTTTCTTTTTCCAGTTCACACGACAAATCTGTCATCTGGTGCAGCGCTCATCTCTCCTCAGGCACGATGCTAACGCTTTTGCTAATGGCATTTTAGTCCAACCGCGGGGATCCCGTGTGTGGAACAACACGTGCCGATGCTCGGTCAGCTTCAATGACGTGCGCTTAGTCTTCTGAGGGAGGACGAAAGATGAAGAATTGGCTTCTCGCAAGTTTCCTTGTTGTGGTGGCAGCCGGCCTCAGTGAGGCGCAGGTTTCCCAAGCGACTGTCGGAATTCCGGTCAACCACCAGCTCACGATCGATAAGTGCGGTGGTTGTCACCCGCGAGACGCCGAGGGGATGATGCGCCGGCTCTCCTACATCCGGACGACGCCGGAGGTTTGGGAACAGGCCATTAAGCGAATGGTTCGCCTTAACGGTCTTGTGATCAAGCCCGAAGAAGCGCGCGATATTCTCCGATTTCTCTGCAACAACAATGGTCTCGCTCCTGAGGAAGCAAAGCCCGTTTTCTGGGAAGCGGAGCATCGTCTCTTTCGCGACCAGAGTGACAAGATTCCGGACGATGCCCTGCAACACACCTGCAATTATTGCCACACCATTGGCCGCGTTCTCGGACAACGGCGAACCAGAGACGACTATGAAAAGCTGATCAACATGCATCTCGGGCTTTTCCCGGGTGCTGAAAACCAACTTCGGCCGCGCCGCACGAGTGGATCTCAGGCGGAAGTTCCTGTCGTGTTGGCCGCACCGACGGGCGGATTTCCCGCAGTTTCCTCACCGCCGCCGGTGCCCAATAGCAATCTGCGCGCCGACGGCAAGGATCCCGCCGATGCGGCAATTGATTATTTGTCGACTGCTCAACCGCTCATGACTCCGGAATGGGCGTCATGGAAAGCTGTGATGCGAACTCCGAAGCTCGCGGGGAAGTGGATGATCACGGGCTATCAGCAAGGCAAGGGACGCTTATTCGGCACCATGACGATCGAACCGGGACCAACGGCTGAGGATTTCATCACAAAGATCGACATCGAATATGCCTCCACGGGAACGACGCTATCCAGGACCGGAAGAGGAATCGTGTACACAGGCTACAGTTGGCGCGGTCGAAGCACGGCGTCCCCTCCCGCCACGCCGGCAGCAGATCCCTCCGGCAACCCCGCCGAGTGGAGAGAGGCTCTATTCATTTCTCGTGACGGCAACACAATGGACGGACGCTGGTTTTGGGGCGGCTATGATGAGTTCGGCATCGATACACACCTGAATCGCATCGAATCAGCACCGATACTGGCCGGCGTAGATGTCTTCTCTCTGCAATCACCGTCTTCCGCTGAAATAAGAATTTATGGCGCCAGCTTCCCTGCAGACTTGAAGGCCGCCGACTTCGACTTAGGCGCAGGAATTACGGTCACACGAGTCACCCGCCGGTCATCTTCGCTCGCCACGATCGCAGTTCAGGTCAATCCCGGCCTGCCAGCGGGAATTCGCGACATCGCGCTGGGGCGCTCGACCATAGAGCGTGCCATCGCCGTGTATGACAAGATTGCATATATCAAGACCCTCCCAGACGCAAGCATGGCCCGGTTGGGTGGAACTATTGCGCCGAAGCAGTACGCGCAATTTGAAGCCATCGCTTATGCGGCTGGCCCAGACGGGAAGCCTGAGACTGCTGATGACGTTCCTTTGGGTCCGGTAGCTGCGCATTGGTCAGTGTCTGAATTTGTATCGACGCCGGACGACGATGATGTGAAGTTCGTCGGATCTATCAACGATGCGGGCATGTTCACGCCGAACGTGGAAGGTCCAAACCCGGAACGTAAGAAACAGGCGAACAACTTCCCGACAAACAATTGGGGCGACGTCTGGATAGAGGCCGCTTATGAAGCGCCCGGTGGAGAGACAATGCAGGCTCGTTCTTACCTGGTCGTCACAATTCCCGTATACGTGCGCTACGACCAACCCGAGGTTTCAAGATGAGCGCCACCGAAGTTCTTACTCCTACTGCGCAGTATCGGCTTCGGGAGTTCCACTCATTTGGAGCGTTGGATGCTAGGTTCGTTTACCTTGTGCCTAGCGGGGCGATCTTCGCTCTCAACAAGATTGGCGGGGACATCATCGATCAAATCGGACAAGCAGGCCCGACCAGTGAGGAGCTCGTCGAATTCTTGCTCCATCGCGGTTACCAGCCCGGCGAGATCGATGCGGCCCTCACCGAATTGGAACACTCCGAAGTCATAATTTGTGGCGATTTCACTCCGGCAAAGCCAGAGGTTCCCGTAAAGCGATTTCCGCTGCAACGGATCGTCCTGAATATCACCAATCAGTGCAACCTCGCATGCACCTACTGCTACGAGTACAGCCCGGACAAGATCAGCAAGACTGAAGGCAAACCGAAGTATATGCCGGCGTCTATTGCTGAAGCGTCGATTAACATGTTGATCAAAGAATCGGGCGATCGCCCTGCGATCCACGTAACGTTCTTTGGCGGCGAAACGCTGCTGAACTTTCCGATGCTTCGCTCGTCGGTAGAGTACGCCAAGCGAAAGTGTTCGGAAGCCGGCAAGCAAGTCGAATTCAGCCTGACGACAAATGCCACGCTGCTTACGGAGCACGTGGTCGACTTTCTTGCAGAGCACAAGGTCGGCATAACCGTCAGCATCGATGGAGATCGCCAGCTCAATGACAATATGCGCGTCTTCTCAGACGGCCGCGGCAGCTACGACGTCATTCTTCCGAGAATCAAGATGCTCCTCGAGCGGCACAAGACAAATTCCATTGGCGCGCGTGTCACCCTGAGTTCAGGCGTACATCATGTGCGCCGCATATACGAACACCTCACGCGCGAGGTTGGATTTGCGGCTGTGGGTTTTTCGCCGGCAACGGCCAATCCTAACCGGCTCTACTCGATCGGTGAGGTCAGGATGGGAAACATCCTGGACGGATTCGAAGACCTGGCTTGGGAGTACCGTGATTGGGCCGTCGCCGGCCGTCATCACGGCTTTACGAATGTAAATGACACGTTGAAGGAACTGCATTCGGGGATCAGCAAGGCATATCCCTGCGGAGCCGGTCTGGGCTTATTAGGTGTCGGCACCGCCGGCGACATCAATCTTTGTCATCGTTTCGTCGATTCCGACGTCGGTCAAATGGGACATGTCCAGAAAGGCGGCGTCAATCATCAAGCGCGTGACCAATTCCTTAATACGCATCACATTGGCGCGCGTTACGACTGCCACACTTGTTGGGCACGCCCCGTCTGCGCCGGCGGGTGTTATCACGAAGCGTTCGTGCATTACGGCAACACATCAGCGGCAACGCTCCACTACTGTGATTGGATCCGTGGCTGGAACGATCTTTGTCTTCGCATCTACGGAGAGATCAGTTTGCGGAATCCGTCGTTTCTCGATCGCTTTACCGACAATTAAGAAGGGGAGGTCCACTCTATGCATTCAATGAAGCCGATCAACCGCAAAGCCCGGAAGGTCGAAGCGGCTGTGACCGCAGTGGCGGGAGACGTTCAAGCTCTTCAACGTAGAGGTGGTGAAGGAAAAATCTACTATCCCATGGGTTGCACGCTGAACTTCACGCCTGGATGGGAAGTGGATATCTCGGGTGGCACGGCAGGTCTCTGTCAACCTGTCGAACGCGATTTGTTCGATTGTTATCTGGGTTGTGGCTGGCCCGCACAGGTGCCTGACCATTTGAACAACGCACCGGACTGGACCGATAAATGCGCGTCAGCTGCGAACGACTGGCGCAAAGTCGATCTCGTTTTTCCGTAAACGACTGGAGACTGGTTTATGAGGAAGCTTTTGCTCGTCGTGTACTGTCTCATCTACAGCATGGCACGCGGCCAGACGTCTTCGGAGCGGCTGATGTACGTCGGGACGCTCGACAAAAAGTTGCTCGTGATCGATGAAGTTAAAGAGGAAGTCGTAGGTGAAATTCCGCTCGGTGGTATTCCCCGTACGACGGCGCTGTCCGCAGATAAGAAGAAGCTCCATATTTTCACCACACAGATGCTGCTGGAGACGATTGATCTTGAATCGAGAAAAATCATCATCAGCTTCAACCTTGCGGATCCGCGCACCCGGCTGCGCATTCAGGCGAACGCTCCCGATATCGTCAACGCCGGAAACAACGGCGCGCGGTTTTCCGGCATTGCTGTCGATCCGAACGGCCGCTACCTCTATACGACGATGCGAAATGCCGTGAAGGACATCGATCAGTACCGGATCGATCCACCTCAATTTGTCGCAATCGACTTGCAGGAACGGAAGATTGTAAAGGCTTGGCCCTTCCCGAAAGAAATGAATCAGGGATTTGGATTCAATGCCCCATATAAGGTGTCGGCTGACGGGAAACGACTGTATGTTTTTCAAGAAGACATCCTCGTTTTCGATCTCGATAGTTTCAAGCAGATCGACAGAATCGAGCTTGCCCAGCCGCCCTACCCAGGCGCGTCTCCATATCGGTTGGCAGCTAGCGATGAT
>Ga0209157_1004252_pt1 | contig 10738 bp, 6 predicted proteins | sample GraSoiAngelo_135_FD_185892 | JGI IMG/M metagenome (GOLD analysis project Ga0209157, IMG submission 185892) | Grasslands soil microbial communities from the Angelo Coastal Reserve, California, USA - 14_0929_05_40cm (SPAdes) (version 2) | ecosystem: Environmental > Terrestrial > Soil > Grasslands ... | reverse complement strand
AGCTGATGGCCATGACCGGCACGCATAAGCAGAAGCTTGGGGAGGCTGCGGCTCAATCGATTTCCGGTCCAAAAGAAGATGAGCACCATGTGGTGCTGTTGCTTCCGACAGGAAAGACTGTAGACGCAGTCGGATCCTATAGCGGAGTCGGAACCAGGGCGGCCTCCCCGCTCCCCCCCGCTCTGATCGAACAAGCCAGGGTGACTGTGCCACAGGTGGCGACACTGACAATCCAGTCGACGGCCAGTGTAATTCCGGGAAGCCCAGGGGGACTATCCGCCTCCCAGCTCAAGAGCCGTGCTCTTCCCCCAAGACTTGCTAAGGCAATCTTCTACGATGGCCTCTTCCGGGACCGCGTGATCGTGAAATTCAAGGAGGGGGCCCCTGTTCGGCTCGGGCCGCCGGCCGTGGGAAATGTCAAACCCTCCTTGAGCTTGGCTACCCCCCTGATGGATGCCGATGCTCGAGCGCGTATGCAACGACTCAACTTGAATGAAGCCGCGGTCCAATCCGACCTGGGCAAGGTCAATGAGATCTTCAAACGCCCTGTGGTGAAGGGAGTGGCCTCGCTGTTCTCACGTCCAGAGAGCTTTCTCCGATCTGAACGCTTGGAGGCCGAAAGCCGGACCGGACAAGAGCATGCGGATCTCGGCAATTACTATGCTGTTTCACTCGAGCCGGGCACCAAGGGCGAGGAGTTGGTGGATGAGCTCAATGCGTCCCCTTCGGTGGAAATCGCCTACCTGGCGCCGATACCCGTCGATGCGCAGGCGGACACTCCTCCGACGACTCCGAATTTTCAGGGTAACCAGGGCTATCTGAATCCAGCGCCTCAAGGTATTGATGCCCAATTTGCCTGGACCTTCCCTGGAGGCCGAGGCAACGGCATCCGAGTGATTGACATCGAGCAAGGTTGGAACACGGCGCACGAAGACCTGCCCCAGCCCTTCTATTCAAACGGCACCTTGGGGTCGGACACCAACCATGGGACCGCAGTCCTTGGGGAGATGGTTTCTCACAATACAGGCTATGGGGTCACAGGGATCGCGAGCGGCGGAACCTATGGAGTCGTCTCGGTCATTCGTAACATCAACATCTTCGGGTTCAACGTCAGCTACTACAGCGTGGCCGAAGCCATCAACGTCGCTGCCAGCCGGTTGAGTCGAGGCGATGTCATCTTGATCGAACAGCATGGCAAGGGGCCGTCAAGCGGCCTGCAGTGTGCCTGCAACTGCGGCCAGTTCGAATTTGTCCCCATGGAATACTGGCAAGCCGAGTTTGATGCCATTCAAGCGGCGACGTCGCGCGGGATTCATGTGGTCGAGGCAGCCGGCAACGGGGGCATGGATTTGGACGCGGCCAGATACAACTTCCCCTTTACCAACTTGAACCGGTTCAATCGGTCAGTTCGGGACTCGGGAGCCATTATGGTCGGAGCATCAAATGGGAACTTGAGTCCGACCTGTTGGACCAATCGCGGAAGCCGGGTGGACGTCCACGGATGGGGACAGAGTGTCTGGAGCACAGGGTACGGAACGCCTAATCCGGCGAACCGGATTAACGGTGCCGACAGTAACCAATGGTACACAAATTCGTTCAGTGGCACCTCCAGCGCCTCGCCTATCGTGACCGGGGCTGTCATGTCGCTCATGGGCGTCCGGCGAGCTGCCGGGATCGAAGGGATGGACCCAGTCCAATTCCGCACCCTCCTGCGCAATAGCGGAACACCCCAACAAAATGTAGCCTCCGGTCAGATCGGCCCCTTGCCGAATTTGCGCAATGCGATTGGACAGCTTCCATTGGAGGATTGCATCGGGCTGAACCCAAACAACGTCCTGGTCATACCGATTCCAAGCGGGCTTCAAATCCACTGGAAAGTGGTAGACGGAGGCATCTGGCTCTTGGATTACGCCAGTGATCAATCGGCTGCGCAAAGGGCACGTGACACGATCCGTCACTACGGGATGAACAAGGAGTGCTTCATCGGGCGCCCCGGGCCTTCCATGACATACTGGTTGGTGGGGAACCAAGCGCCCAACGGCACTTTTGCCGGAGAGGATTGTATTGCCATCACTCCCTCCGCCCTGCAGGTTCAAAACATCGGGGGCCGATGGAAGATTGTGCAGGGGAGCCTGTGGGTTGAGGATTTTGAGAACAAAGAACACGAGGCGCGCGCCGCTCTCAATATCATCCAGCGGTACGGCTTCACCCGCCAATGCTTCGTTAAGCGTCCCAATGCAGCTATGCAATATTGGAGGCAATAGAGGAATCGTGACCCGAATGTCTCATCGTCGACTCCTATGAGCACAAGGGCGTCCTGGGGAATTGCTAGAGCTTTTTTCGCCTTTACCACGTTGATTTGCGTTCTCGGTGTTCGAGCCGACCCCGGATTGGCCAGCGGGTCGTCCATTCCGACCCTTGTCACCGTGAAATTTGTGGAGGGGCTCGAGATCCGCCTATCGGAAGGGCGGATCTTGGCCACCCCCCCCTCGGACCAGGAGATCGCCAGAGCCCTTCAGAACAGGGGTCTGGATCACAAAGCTATCGAGGATGCCCTGACGTCGCTGAATGCCCTCCTTAAGGATCCGGGTGTGCTGGGGATCCACCCGCTGTTCAGCAACGAGGCCCGAGGTCTTCGACCGGAGGGTCCAGGACCCCCGAAACGGGATTTAGGACTCTACTTCATGATCGCGCTAAAGGACCCGAACCAAAATGAGGTGACCGCCTTCGTCGCCAGGCTGCAGGACCTGCCTATCGTTGAAACCGCCTATGTGGCCCCGATCCCTGAGGACGCAAGGACCGAAGGATCCACGTATTGACTGGAAGTTGTCCGGCAACCAAGTTTCGAGTCGTGAAAGGGGCGTGGCCTAGCGCTATAGACCGAGTGTGTGCCAGGATGGGCAGCATGCCACCGCATCAAAAAGGCTCTTCTCGTGACAGACCTTTTGTCCAAGCGGGAATACTTCCGTTATGTCACGCTCCAACACGGAAAAAGAACGGCTCTGGTTTCTGAGATGGTTGCTTCCGGAGCATGAGGCTCATGCGCTTCAAAGAATCTCCCATTATGTGGTCACGCATCCTGTTATGGATTGTCCTCCTTACGGCTTGCGCCGGTAGCGCTCACACAATCTGGGTTCGGGCTGGAAGGGCTGAAGAGGGAAGCGCCCCAGTCCGGCGCGCGCTCCTGATCGGCATCAACCACTACAAGGCGCTCCCGAACTTGCAAGGTTCCATCAACGATATCGAGACCATGCGCCAGATCCTCGTCACACGTTGGGGCTTCAACGAACAGCAGATCGCAATCGTCAAAGACGAAGCCGCAACGCGTGCCGGCATCCTGGCGGCGTTGGAACAATTGGTCCGGGAGAGTGGTCCTGAGGATACCGTGTATCTCCACTACTCCGGCCACGGCTCGCAGGTGAAAGATCTCAACGGCGATGAGAAAGACGACGAGCTGGATGAAACGATCGTGCCCCAAGATGGTCGCACCGAGGGCGTCCCGGACATTACCGATGATGAGCTCAATCAGATCTTTGCCCGCCTGCGCGCCCGTTCGGCGCTGATTGTCTTGGATTCCTGTCATTCGGGAACAGCCACTCGAGGAGTGGAGATCCACACCAGGTCGATTCCGCCGGACACGCGTTTAGATCTGTATAGACCATCTGCCGTCACTCACCGTGGTGTGGTGCCTCAGATTTCTGAACGGTATGTGTTGATGACGGGAGCGGCTGCGCATCAGCCGGCCTTGGATGGGCCGGTTGATGGACGCTACCACGGACTCTTCACATACGCTCTAGGACGCAGTTTAAGCACGGCAAAGACAAACGCAACTCTGCGAGACGTGTTTGCAGGAGCTGAGCAAGAACTGAAACGAGTCCAGATTCAAATCGGGCGCTCCTCCATGCCTGAGCCTCAACTGGAGTCACCTCGTGATCGCCTTGACATGCCCTTCTTTGCAGCATCCGCCGCGCTGGTTTCACAATCCCCTGCGCCGACTCCGACGGCCCGATTGCCGTGGGTTGAGGTGAAGAGTGTAGGAAACGACCGGATTATCTTGGTTCAGGCCTCACAGCTCGGAGCGACACCTCAGTCAGTGTGGGCTATTTATCCGTCCGGTGAGAGGACCTTTGCGCCGGGTCAAGCCATTGCTCAGGCTGTCGTGACGGAGATGCAGGGGAATGACGCGCTGGCCGTCGTGGACCCTGGTCTCAAGATAAATCTTAAGGGCGTTCGTGCAGTGATGGTCGCGCAAGCCCCATCGAACAGTCGCGTCTCGGTCCGTTTGCGAGACGTGCCACCGGACCGACGCAAGCCGTTGATGCAAGCACTAACGAATCAGCTTGGGGATGTGGAGCTTGTCGGGCCAGGGGCTTTTGCTCGCTTCGTGGTCGATGTGTTGGGGGACACGGTGCGCATCTTCGGTGCCGATGGCCTCGCGGAAGTAGCCTCCTTGCGTCTGGCGGACGCTGGTTGGCCTGACCAGTTTGCCACAGTGGTGTCACGCTCTGTGACAGCGACCGAACTCATGACGCTAAACAACCCTGTGTCACAGATCTCTGTAGAAGCGCGAGTTGTCACCGGGACACAAGGTCCCCCAAGAATACCCGCATTGGTGGGGCAACGCGGCGTGCAAGTGGTTGCCGATCTAGAGTCGTCCAAATACCGAATTCGAAAAGCAGGTGAGCCACGGACTCCGGAGAACAGCTTGCAATTGGATATTCGGACGAACGTCGAGGGATTTCTCACCGTGGTGGATGTGGACTCGCAGGGCGCCATCAATCTTCTCTTTCCAAATAGCTATCAGAACCAGACCTTCTACCCTGACGGTCGCATTACGGCAGGGCAGGCAGTCCTGATTCCGGATAGTCTTGAGACCGGCAATCGAGCCGGCTTTCATTGGGACTATAGCCCACCACCCGGCCAGGATACGATCCGGGTGTTTGTCAGCACAGATCTTGGAACCGCTCGAGCCAACGAGCAGATGAAAGTCGCCCAAGGCCCTAGGCCTCAGATCGGAGCGTCTAAAAAGAAGCGGGCTGTCACCACCAAGAATAAGCTCGGGAAACTCCGACAGAATCTTTGTCGGGTCGCAACTCGCGGGCTTGCAGTGGTGGCTGATGAACCTGAAGGTGCTGTTTCTGATTCCGGCGTGTCAGCGCCACAGATGTCAGGTCAGGTATCCGATTTGTCCGATAGCTCAGCTTCTACCGAACCGACGGAACCTGGTGAAGCGGGCACGGTGGAAAACGTGGTCAGCCCAGGTCAGTCCGGTACCCCCCCCGCTCAGACCCAGGTTGTTGCGGACTGGGCAGCCACCTCTGTATCAATCGTGGTGAGGCCATAAGATTTCCCATATGTTCCCCATGGAAGATAGAATCCCTCTTTGACCGCCTTGGCAGGGGCTATCGGGGCTTTGACAGTCCGCAAGTGCAGCAGTGCCAAGCGGCGTGCGCGAATGATCCCCAGTGCAAAGCCTTTACCTTCGCGTAGCCACAGAGGCAGCGGCCAACTGGCCATTGTTGGCTGACGAACACCTTCTCACCGAAGATCTACAGATAAGGTTTAACGTCGGGCGCTAAACACCTCGTGCGTACGAAGTAAGGGGAAACGCGAAGACAGATCAAGTGGACTGCGAGATTTAGCAGGGCAAGAAGCACGTCCACCCTCCCTCCGTCTGATAACAATCGAAGCTCGCACATGAGTTGAGCCGGTAGAGCCCGGGTTTTCGCAAGAGAAACGTGGAAGATGGGAACCCGCCCCTGCTCAGATTCCCCTTCCACTGTCCTGCAACCTCGAAAACCAAATTTTGCCAGAAGCGCACATCGAACGGACTTCATAGATTTGTCAAGTCTACATTCTAGACTGTTTCGATTCACCTGATTTTATGTCAGAAAGCATCGTTTCTGATCATTTCTACCTCCCCTTAAAACGGGTACAGAACTTGCTGACCATACTCGTGCCGTATTACTGCGATGTGGCTAAAGGTAAGGTAAGGAAGGCGTGGGCCATCATTGATGAGTCACCGTACAAAGAAACGGAGAGGCTCCAGGCGACCAGCGGCGAGTTGCCTTCTGACCTGGCTGCTACTCTTGGCTCTCCAAGGGTGTTCAACCGGACCGGACCGTTATGTCGAAAAATATGAGGTGAAGGGTTTGACAATCGTCTTTCTTGACGAGACGTCATTGAAGGAGCGGTGGAAGCAAGTCACAGGGCTGGAAGCCGTAAACTTTAAAGTGCAAATGAACAGCACATTGCCGGTTGTGAGGACGGTCCAAGGTTTTTTCGACTACACCTCAAATACCCTTTACTGCCCCAAATGGAACTTCAAGGTCTGTGGACATGAACTCCACCACGCAGTGCTGGGGCACTTCCATGCAGCTGAATGAACACCCAGTGCGGTGAGTTTTCATCTCCTTCTGCAAGATAGATAGCTCGTCGCCCTCCTCCTCAGCAGTTCTATCGCTTATCCGCCACGACACTCACATAATTCGCAGCGATTCGTGATGAACAAGCTCCGTCGCCGCTCGTCGGGAGCGACCGTGTGAGGGTGCCTTCTCCTTACCCTCGCAATATGGACCTGCTTGGAGAAAGGCGTCGGTAGGGTTTGTAACACAGGCTCCCGACACCCTGAATGAACCGGCTTTAGGTGAGCGCTGTTGTCGCAGTCAAGACCTATTCCGCCAGATAGGCCTTGAGGGTCGGATAGGTGTCGCGCAAGATTTGGATATCGTGCTCCCAGGCTTCGTGGAAGGTGGCAAACCGAGTCTTTTCGTACAAGCCTGGCATCCACGCCTCAACAAAAAGATTCCCATCAGATGTCCAATAAAATCGAGCGATCCAGGCTTTCTTGTTAAGGTCCTGAATAATCGTAAGACGTGGTAGATCTTCTTTATGGTCCCCCTTCCCGGGGAAACCAGTTTGAAACAAAATCCCTCCTCGCATGGAATTGATCACAATGTGGACTTTCGTGGCATGGCGTGCCCTGAGTCCTTGATCGACCACGTCACACTGGTAACCAAGGAATTCAAGGTGCGTTTTAACGGGATCAGAATCTTTTTCAGCCCCTTGAGCTAAAAAAGGGACCCACGTGAAACCGACGAAGAGAGGTATAACCCAAAAAAGAGGCCACCGTCTTCGCTGGGAATAAAACATCTCCTCTCTTTCATTCATAGAATTTCCAAGTGAACTTCGAAACATTTCTCGCTACATCATGGTCTGATGGATGGCTTTGTAATCGTGATCGTGCCGCCATTCTCGATGGCGAGGAGTGCTGTCCTATTATTGGTCAACGTCAAGTTCACATTTTCTGGCACACCATTCACGATCTTTGTTCCCTGCGGAACGGCAAATGGCACAAACTCTGCGGGGTTCGTGAACCCAACAAACTTGATGCTGGCTTCCAGAGCTGCTTGACTGGCGATTTGGGGAGCAAAGACCGGAATGCCCCTGACAGTCGGGCAGGCTCCAGTACAGAGCTGGTTGTTGACCGCGAGCGTATTGAGGCCCGATCCGAAGAATCCCAACGAGTTCGAGGTGAGGTTAAACGTGGACCCGGCTCCCGCAACCCGAATCAGGGTCCCGTTGTTCAGGGTCAGTTTGCTGGTATTGCTGAGCTCGAACAAATTTCCCGTGACCGTGGCCATCGCCCCAGGACCGGCCAGGTTAAACAAATTCCCGTTCACGGTCAGCGTGCTCGCTTGGAGCACAACTGGAGGCAGGGCAAAGGTCGCCATCGCGCCGGCCCCAATGTTGACGAGATGTGCGCTGGTGGTCAGACTCCCACCGTTTAACAAGGCAAGGTTCCCCATGATGGTTGCCGCGGCACCGCCTCCTACAAGGTTAAGCAGGCTGCCGTTCAGCAAGGTTAGACTACTCGTCCCCTGCATATCAGCGAGGTTCCCACCCACCGTTACTTGATCTCCAGCACCCACCTGAACCAAGTGACCGTTTTTCAGGGTCAACGTGCTGGCGCCGCGTAGCAAGGCCACATTTCCGTTGATCGTGGCCACAGCCTTGGTGGTATCTGTCCCATCACCAGCGAGGTTGAGGACATGGCCTTCGTTAAGGGTCATTGTAGAGCTATCCCCCAGATCCGCCACATTCCCCGTCACATTGGCCGACGCACCGCCACCAACGTGAAGAACATCCCCCGCACTGAGCGTGGCTGCGCTATTGCCCCGCAGCAACGCAACGGCGACATTCGGCTCAGGAGGATTCGGTGCCGGAGGATCGGTCTTCTTTACGACCGTTGCTACCGCGCCCGCGCCAGTCACATTGAGCACATGGCCATTCGTCAGCGTCAGTGTGCTGGTCTCTCCGAGATCAGCGACATTGCCGCCTGTCACGGTCGCGCTTGCTCCGGCACCAACGCGTGCAACGTCTCCCACATCCAGCTTCAATTGGCTGCTGCCACGAAGCAATGCGACTCCGACTTGATCCGCACCGATGACATCCTTCTTTGTCACGGTCGCGGTCGCTCCAGTCCCCATCAAGTTCAGCACTTGCCCACTGACAAGCTCTAACGTCCCGTTTCCTCCTAAATCGACAACATTGCCGGTCACCGCAACAGTGCCACCACCATTGATTTGGACCACATGCCCAGCACTCAATGTGGCCGTGCTGGTCCCCCGCAGCAACGCCACACTGCCCGTCACCGTGGCCGTCGCGCCCGGCCCCGCCAGATTCAGCACCTGCCCATTCGTCAGCGTCAGGCTGCTGCTGTCCCCCAGATCCGCGATGTTTTGGTTGAACGTCCCTTGCGCCCCCGCGGCCAGCTGCACCAGCTGCCCCAACGTCACATCCGCCGTCGCATTGGTGATCGTGAGCTGGCTCCCCGTGCCCCGCAAGAACGCCACACTGCTCCCGATCGTCGCCGTCAGCCCACTGCCCACCAGGTTCAGCCCATTGCCCTTCGCGACCGTGAGCGTGCTCCCGCCTTGCACATCCGCCACGTTCTTGGCTACGGTCAATGACGCCGGGCCCGTCGCCACCCCCGTCGCTACCGTGGCGATATGCCCGTCCGTCAGCGTGAGGCTGCTCCGGTTGTTCAGCAGCGCCACACTCTCCCCCACCGTCGCCTGCGCCCCAGCGCCGGCCAGATTCAGCACATTTCCCTTGGTGAGGGTCAGGCTGCTCGTCACCCCACTGCTCGCGCCCGCGCTGCCCTGCAGGTCCGCCACGTTCTTCCCAAAGGTCCCTTGCGCGCCAGGCCCCAGATGCACTAAGTGGCCGGTCGTAGCACCACCCGAGCGGTTCGTTGAGGTCAGGCTACTCGTGCCTGCCAGTATCGCCACACTCCCAGTGATGTCCACATTCTTGCCGTTCCCGGTCAGATTCACTAGATTCCCATTGGCGAGTGTCAGCGTGCTTCCTCCCTGCAGGTCTGCCACGTTGCCTGTGACCGTCACGGGGGCTACCGCCGCGCCCACGTTCACGTTCAGCCCATGCGCCGTCGTCACCGTCCCGCTCGTCGCCCCCAACGTCAGGGTACTCCCGTTGTTGAGGAGGGCCACGCTGCCGGTCACCGATGCGCTGCCGTTGGTCACATTCACGAGATGTCCGTTGCTCACCGTCACGGTACTGGTTCCACTCGTACTCCCGTCCGTCGCCTGATGGAGATCCACCACATTGCCGTTGAGAGTCACGGTGCCGCCTGTGACGTTCACCGCATGCCCGTTGCTGAGCGTCAAGGCGCTGTTCCCTGACAGCACGGCTAGGCTCACAGTCTGATTGCTGGGCTTTGCCAACGTGAACGCCGTTTGCGCCCCCGTCACATCCAACAAATTACCTCGGCTCAGGGTTAACTGCGTCGCCGTCGTGCTCGTCCCCTTCAGCGTGACTGCGGTCCCCGTCACCGTCGCCGTCGCTCCATTCTCCAGATGAGCCAGATGTCCCGTGGTGGCACTTCCCGATCGGTTGGTTGAGGTCAGATTGCTGCCGTTCACCAACACCGCGACACTACCGGTCAAGTCCAGGTTCTTGCCATTCCCAGTCAGATTCACCAGGTTCCCATTCGCCAACGTCAGGCTGCTCTGTCCTTGCAGATCTGCCACGTTGCCTGTGATCGTCACTGGGGCAGCCGCCGCGCCCGCACTCACGTTCAACCCGTGCGCTGTCGTGACCGTCCCACTCAGCGCGCCGAGGGTCAGGCCGCTCGTACCTCTCAACAAAACCATATTTCCAGTGATCGTTGCCTTCGACGTGCTGCCAGCCAAGTTCAAGATATGGCCGCTCGTTACAGCCAGAGCACTATTGCCTTTCAAGTCGGCTCCGTTGCCCGTGAGCGTGAGGGCACCGCCACTTGTGGCAGCCATGAGGTGGCCTCCACTGAAGGTCGCGACGCTTGAGTCTTCCAATAGGGCGACACTTCCGTTTGTGACAGTTCCCTTCGTCCCCGTTCCATTCAAATTCAGCAGATTGACCGCGGACAGGTTGCTGGTTCCCTTCTGATTCACCAGGTTTCCAGTTACCGAGATTGATCCCTGGTTTGCTACGTTCACGACATCCTGCCCCACAGTCAAGTCACTGGACTCGACTTGGATAAGCGAGCCATTGGTCACATTTGCAGCAAGTAGATGGCGGCCAATTGGCGTGGCCCCGCTCAGATCTGCGAAATTCCCCGTCGCAGTCATCCGACTGTTTTTCATGGATACGAGCGGCGCAGCCGCGTGAGTCGCATCCCCCACTTCAAGCAACGCACCATCGGCCGGAATGTGGGTGCTATTGAGTAGGCCGGTCG
>Ga0209157_1004247_pt1 | contig 10747 bp, 10 predicted proteins | sample GraSoiAngelo_135_FD_185892 | JGI IMG/M metagenome (GOLD analysis project Ga0209157, IMG submission 185892) | Grasslands soil microbial communities from the Angelo Coastal Reserve, California, USA - 14_0929_05_40cm (SPAdes) (version 2) | ecosystem: Environmental > Terrestrial > Soil > Grasslands ... | reverse complement strand
CGCCGGCTGGCCCGTCATGTTGAAGATGAACGTGAACACGCTCGCCGCCTCGCGGCCGACGGGCACGCCGCCAATCTCTGCCGGGTAGAGCTCGCCGATGCGCAGCGGCGCGCAGGCGACGGTCGGGGTCAGCAGCAGATCGTAGCGTTCGAAGAACGCCCGCGCGTGATGCCACCACGCGAGCCGGTCGAACCACGCCTGCACGTACTTCGTCGGCGGGTACGTCGTCGCCTCTTCGACGATCGGGAGCAGACCGGGGTCGATATGGTCGCGCCGGACGAGGTAGGGCGCGAGCCGGGCGGCGATACCGCCGAGGAAGATCGTCCGCCAGTAGTCGTAGGGTGAGGGCCACGTGGGCTCGATACTCTCGACGCGGCAGCCGAGCTCGCGGAACGCGCGGGCGGCCTTCGCGGTCGCGTCGCGCACCTCCGGGTCCACCGCCTGCGCGATGCCCAGCGTCTCGCTCCACGCGACGCGCAGACCTTTGAGGCTCCCCTTGAGAGCCTTCACGTAGTCGACATCCGCCGGCGGCAGAGAATACTGGTCACGCTCGTCCGGCCCGGCGCAGACGTTCATCATCAGCGCCGCGTCCTTCACCGTCCGGGTCATCGGCCCGGCGTGCGAGAGGCTCCACGCGGCGCCGTGCGGGTAGACGGGAATCCGTCCCCAGGAGGCCTTGAGCCCGAAGATTCCGCACCACGCGGCGGGCTTGCGAATCGAGCCGCCGCCGTCGGTGCCGATGGCGAGGGGCGCCAGGCCCGCCGCGACTGCCGCGCCGGCGCCGCCGGACGAGCCGCCCGGCGTGTGGCCGAGGCTCCACGGATTCCGCGTGACGCCGAACAGGAGGTTGTCGGTCACGCCGACCCAGCCCAACGTCGGCGTGTTGGTCTTGCCGAGCATGATCGCGCCGGCCGCTTTCAAGCGCTCGACCGACGGCGCGTCCTCGGCGGGCACGTTGTCGCGATAGAGCGGCGTGCCGAACGTGGTCCGGACGCCCTTGGTGATGATGAGGTCTTTCACCGAGAACGGGACGCCGTGGAGCGGGCCGAGCCGGGCGCCGCGCCGCATGACGGCGCGCTCCGCCGCCTTCGCGGCCTGCCGCGCTCGCTCGGCGTCGAGAGTGACGTAGGCGTTCAGCTCCTTCAGCGTGTCGATGCGGGCGAGCACGGCGTCGACCACCTCGACGGGCGAGACCTTCTTCCTCGCGATGGCGGGGGCGAGCTCGGACGCGGACATCCAGCAGAGGGTGCTGTCATTCATGGTGGCGGCTATTGTATGCTCCTCCGGCGGGGCTGAGGAGAGGACGATGAAGCTCGCGCTGAACCAGGGGCTGTCAGGAGCGGCGAGCCTGTCGGGCGACATCGAGCGTGTGCTCGAAGCCGAGCGGCTCGGCTACGACTCGGTGTGGACGTCGGAGTCGTACGGCTCCGACGCCGTGACGAGTGCTACATGGATCGCGGCGCGCACGCAGCGCATCCACGTGGGCACGGCGATCATGCAGATCGCCGGGCGAACGCCCGCGGCGACCGCGATGACGGCGATGACGCTCGACTCGCTGTCGGGTGGCCGGTTCCGTCTCGGGCTCGGCGTGTCGGGGCCACAGGTGGTCGAGGGGTGGCACGGCCAGCCCTTCGGCAAGCCGTTGCGAAAGACGCGCGAGTACGTCGCCGTCGTGCGCGCGATCTTGCGACGAGAGAAGCCCCTCGAGTTCCGTGGCGAGTACTACCAGATCCCGTACGCCGGTGCCGATGCGACGGGATTGGGCAAGCCGCTCCGCTCCATCCTGCACGGTCGGGCGGACCTGCCGATCTACCTGGCGGCGATCGGCCCGAAGAACGTAGCGCTCGCGGCCGAGCTCGCCGACGGCTGGATCCCGACGATCTTCTCGCCCCGGCGGATGTCGCTCATGCCGTCGTGCCCAGTCATCGTCGGCGACGACGTGAACGCCTGTCGCGCGACGCACAAGCCGGCGATCGCCCTCTACGTCGGCGGGATGGGCGCGCGGAGCCGGAACTTCTACAACGAGGTGGTCCGCCGCTACGGCTACGACGAGGCGGTGACGAAGATCCAAGACCTCTATCTGGCCGGCCGGAAGGCCGAGGCGGAGGCTGCGGTGCCGGACGCCCTCGTGGACGAGGTGGCGCTCTGCGGGCCGCGCGAGCGCATCCGCGAACGCCTCGCCGAGTGGAAGGCGGCGGGCGTGACCACGCTCGGCGTGCGCGGCAAGATCGAGGCGATCCGGCTCTTGGCGGCGCTGGCGCTCTAGCCCGGATTGTTCATGAGCGCCGGCCACGTGAGGCGGGCGGGTCCTGTCGCAGGGCAGGGCTCCGCCGGACCGGCGGAACCCTGCCCTGCGCCACCCGCCCGGTACCCGCCGCCGTCGCTCATGAACAATCCGGGCTAGGGCGCTGGCGTGATCGAGGCGCCGCTCGACCGCTACCGGGATGTGGTTCGGCCCGAATGGATCGACCACAACCGGCACATGAACGTAGGCTACTACCTCGTGGTCTTCGACTTCGCGACCGACGAGTTCTTCCGCTGGGTCGGCCTCGACGAGGCGCACCGCCGGGAGCGGCAGGTGACCACCTTCTGCCTCGAGGCCCACGTCACCTATCACCGCGAGGTGCGGGCCGGCGATCCGCTCCGCTTCACCACGCTGCTCCTCGCGCACGATGTGAAGCGCATCCACTACTTCCATCAGATGTATCATGCTGACGATGGCTATCTCGCCGCGACGAACGAGCTGATGTCGCTGCACGTGAGCGAATCCACGCGCCGGAGCGCGCCGATGGCCCCGGAGGTTCTTGACCGCCTCGCGCGCATCCAGGCGGCGCACGACGCGCTGCCGAGGCCGCCGCAGGTGGGTCGCACGATCGGCCTCGCGCAGCCGGCTCGTCAGGGAGGGTAACGCATGACCACGATTGGGCTCCTGCATCCGGGTGACATGGGCAGCATGATCGGCGCCGCCGTGCGCTCCGGCGGGTCTCGCGTCCTGTGGGCCGGCGAAGGGCGGAGTGCCGCCACCCGCAAGCGCGCGAGCGACGCCGGTCTCGAGGACGTGGGCTCGGTGGCGGCGCTGGTCGGCGCCAGCGACGTGATCCTCTCGGTCTGCCCGCCCCACGCCGCCGGCGACGTCGCGGCGCAGGTGGCCGGTCTGCGGTTCGCCGGGACTTACGTCGACGGCAACGCGATCGCGCCGGTCACGGCGCGTGAGATCGGCGGGATCGTCGAGAAGGGCGGCGCCACGTTCGTGGACGGCGGCATCATCGGGCCCCCGCCCCAGAAGCAGGGCACGACGCGATTCTATGTCTCGGGCAAGGGCGCCGAGCGCATCGCCGCGCTCCTCACCAGCGGGCCGCTCCAGGCCATCGTCGTGCCGGGCGGGCCCGGCGCGGCCTCGACCGTGAAGATGGCGTACGCGTCCTGGACCAAGGGCAGCGCCGCTCTGCTCCTGGCCGTGTGCGCGCTGGCCAGTGCCGAGGGCGTCGAAGATTCGCTCGTGCGCGAGTGGAAGATTTCGCAGCCCGATCTCTCGGCCCGGGCCGAGGGCGCCGCGAAGTCCAACTCGAAGAAGGCCTGGCGCTTCGTCGGCGAGATGGAGGAGATCGCGGCCACGTTCGCGGCGGCCGGGCTGCCCGACACCTTCCACCAGGGCGCGGCTGAGATCTACCGCCGTCTAGAAGTCTACAAGGACGGGCCGGCGCCCTCGTTCGCCGACGTGTTGCGCGCGCTCGCGCCGCGGCGACCGGCCTGACGGCGCTCTTCCATCTCCTCGAGCGTCCGCGGCCAGTCTTGTCTGAGGAGGCGCGACAGCGCGCGGTCGGCGAGGAGCCGACCGCCGGTCTGGCAGCCCGCGCAGTAGTTGGTCTCGTTGTCGGCGAAGACGATCCGCTGCACGGGTGAGCCGCAAACCGGGCAGGGCTTGCCGTAGCGCCCGTGCACGGCCATGCCTTCGCGGAAGGCCGTGACGCCCTCCGGGAAGTCGCCGCCCGCCTCGGAGCGGAGGCGCTCGCACCAGTCCAGGAGCGTCGCCCGCGTCGCCGCGAAGAGCCGCTCGACTTCCTCGGCGGAGAGCTGGCGGCTCTGCTTCACCGGCGAGAGCCGGGCGCGATGAAGAATCTCGTCGGAGTACGCGTTGCCGATGCCGCTGAAGATGCCCGGGTCGGTCAGCGCGCGCTTGAGCGTGTGGTTCTCGCTGGCGAGCGCGGCGCGGAACGCCCCCAGATCAGCGTCGAGCACCTCCAGGCCTCCCGGGTCGTGCTCGCGCAACGCGGCCTCGCCGCCGACGAGGTAGAGCGCCGCCCGCCGCTTCGTTCCCGCCTCGGTCAGGACGAGCGTCCCCGACGAGAAGTCGAAGGCGGCGAGGCCGATCTTGCCCCCCAGCTTCGCGCCCGCCGGCTTCCAGTGGAGCCGGCCGGCGATCATGAGGTGCAGGACGAGAAAGAGATCGCCCTCCAGCCCGATGACGATGCGCTTGCCGAGGCGACGGAGCCCCGAGACGCGCCGGCCCGTGGACGCCGAGAGCGGCGGATCGACGGAGCGGAGCAGGAAGGGATTCGCGAGGCGCACGCGCTCCAGACGCGCGCCGGCGATGCGCGCTTCGAGCGCTTCGATGTAGACGACGACGTCGGGCAGCTCGGGCATCTCGGTATACTCGTCTGATCAGCAGCTTAACGCGCGCGATCCGAGCTCAACGCGCGACTACGAACCAAGGAGGCTCGCATGAACGTCAAAGACATCGTCCTGGACCTCGCGATCCATTACGGGTTCCAGGTGCTCGGAGCCCTGGTCATCCTGGTCGCGGGCGCGTTCGTGGCACGGTGGGTCGGCCAGCTCGTCGATCAACGTCTCCAGAAGCAGGCGATGGAGCCGCCGATGCGGATCCTGATCGTCCGCGTCCTCACCATCGTCGTCATGGCGTTCGCGGTCGTGGTGGCGCTCGACAAGTTCGGCTTCCAGATCGCGCCGCTCGTCGCCGGCATCGGTGTGGCCGGTCTGGGGGTCGGCTTCGCGCTGCAGGGGGTGCTCGGCAACCTCGTCGCCGGGCTCACGATCATCTTCACCAAGCCGTTCCGCGTCGGCGAATACGTCGAGCTTCTGAACGTTCGGGGCGACGTGTCCAAGATCGAGCTCTTCTCGACCACGCTCTTGCATCCCGACCGGTCGCGCGTCGTCGTCCCGAACCGGAGGATCGTCGGTGAAATCCTCCACAACTATGGCTCGATGCGCCAGCTGCATCTGGCGGTCGCGGTTCCGCATGACGCGGATCTGGCCAAGGTGCTGGCGGCGCTCGCCGACGTCGTGAGCCGCAATGCGCGCGTGCTGAAAGACCCCCCGCCTCTCATCGGGGTCGCCCAGGTCACGGAGTCGGGCATCCGGATCGGCATCGAACCCTGGGTCCGCGTCGTCGACGTGGGCTCCGCGGACGCCGAGATCTATGGAGCGCTCGTCCAGGAGTTCAGGGCTCGCCGGATCGACCTCGGGCTCGCCCGGCAGGAAGTCCGCCTCGTCAACGCCTGAGAGACCGGGCCGAGACGCCCTACACGAGCGGCCATGGATAGCGGTGGCCCTCGGTGTCGCGGGGGAAACAGTCGGCGCCGGCGAGGGCCGATGCGCGGGCGCGCAGCGCCTTCTGCTCGGAGGGGTCCAGCAGCGTGGCGAGCGCCTTCGGCAGCTTCGCGCGGGCGAAGCGCCGGAGGTCCTGGAGCATCGCGGCCGGGATCGGCTCTCCGCCAAAATCCCAGATGACCGTGCGCAGCTTCGGGTCGACGTGGAAGCAGAGGCCGTTGTCGACGCCGTAGATCTCGCCGTCCGGGCCGAGCAAGCAGTGGCCGCTCTTCCGGTCGGCGTTGTTCGCGACGAGATCGAAGAGGCAGATCCGCTGGAGGCGGCCGTGATGCGCGGGGTTCTCGCGCAGAGTGAAGTAGTGCTGCTCGAAGTCGGCCGGGATGAAGAACTGGAACGATCCTTCACCGTAGGGCCCGTCGCGCTGCACCGTGAGCGGCACCAGACCCCACCCGAGCGCTTCGGAGAGATGCCACGCGGCCAGCTCCCGCTTGAAGAGGCCGCGCGGGAAATCCCACAGCGGCCGCTCGCCGCGCTCCGGCTTGTACACGGCCAGCGTGGTCGCGCCCTCGAGCGCCAGCTCGACGAGAAACGTCGCGTTGGAGCTCCACGGCATCCGGCCCTTCAGCGTCACCTCGCCGCGGGTCAGCAGGTCGAGCGTCTCAGTGGAGGACGTGACCGTTGCTCCGCGGGCAGACGTGGCCGCCCGGGTCCTTGGGCTGGCTGCACCAGGGACAGATCTGCCGGCTGGCCTTCATCAGCACGTCGGCCTGCTTGACGAACGCCGCCGCCTGCGCGCGGGTGATCAGCAAGCGCACCGAGGCGGGATCGCCGCTCTCCTCGTCCTCCTGGAGCTCGTTGGCGACGACCAGGATGCGGTCGCGCGCTTCGTCGTAGCCGACAGCGATCGAGGCGACGATCCAGGCCTCGTCGATGGGCTCGAGCAGCGAGAGGTCCTTGGGCATCACGCCGCCGCCGGCGGCGGGCAGTTTGTCGAGCAGGCCGGAAAGATACTGAGCCAGCGCGCGAACCTGCTCCTTCTCGCTCTTCAGCGTGACGAGCGTGCCTTTCTCGCGCGACTGGAGATAGAAGACGCGCTGCCCCGGCGGTCCGATCGCGCCGGCGGTGAAATGATCGGGGGCGACGAATTCGAACGACGCGCTCATGAGCCTCCCAGCCAGCCGAGGTCCCCATCCACCGAATTCACGGTGAGCACGACCGGTCCCTGGCGATGGTACCTGATCGCGGTGACGGAGCACGGCGCGATCATGATCCGCTGGAAGAGGTCGAGGTGGATGCCGAGCGCGTGGGCCACCGCCGCCTTGATCGGGTCGGCGTGAGAAACGGCGACCACGACGGCGCCCGGGTGACGCTCCACGATCCGGGCGAGCGCCGAGACGACGCGGGCCTGCATCTCGGTGAACGACTCGCCGCCGGGAAAGCGGAACCCGCTGGGATGGCGCTGGACGATCTGCCACTCGGGCTTGCGGGCGAGCCGCCGAAGCTTCTGGCCCGTCCACTCGCCGACGTCACCGTCGGCCAAATCGCGGTCGATGCGCACGGCCAGGCCGTGCGTGCGGGCGATCGGCATCGCCGTCTCGCGCGCGCGCTCGAGCTGCGAGGCGTAGACGGCCGCGACCTTGGGCAGCCGGTCGATCCGCGCCGCCACGACGTTCGCCTGGCGCTGACCGGCCTCGGCCAGGTGCAGGCCCGGCGCCTGCCCAGGGAGAATCTTGCCGGTCGTCGGCGTCAGGCCGTGGCGAACCAGAAGGACGAGGGTCGAGCGCATCCGCAGATTATAGCCACCTCAATAGTCTCTGGGATCGAGCAGATCGCGCAAGCCGTCGCCGGCCAGGTTGAACGAGAGCGTGAGCGAGAAGATCGCAAGCCCCGGCCACCACGCCAGCCACGGCGCCGTCTCCAGGAATTGCTGGGCGGCGTTCAGCATGGTGCCCCAGCTGGGGGCGGGCGGTTGCACGCCCAGGCCCAGGAACGAGAGCACCGCCTCGGCGATGACCGCGATGGGGATCGAGATCGTGGCCTGGACGAGGAGCGAGCTCGCGATGTTCGGCAGGACGTGCCGGCTCATGAGACGCACATCGCCGGCGCCGAGCGCGCGCGCGCCCTGGACGTAGTCCTCAGCGGCGGTCGCGAGCACGAGACCGCGGGTCAGCCGGATGTAGGTCGGCGTCGCGCCGAGGCCGATCGCGACGGTCGCGTTCATGAGCGACGGCCCCATGATCGTCACGAGCCCGATGGCGAGGATCAGGAAGGGGAACGCGAGCCAGGCGTCAGTCAGCCGCATGATCACCTGATCGAGGGCGCCGCGATAGAAGCCGGCCACGAGGCCGATCGGCACGCCGACGGCGATGGCGAGCAGAATCGAGAAGACCCCGGCCTGCATCGAGATGCGGCTGCCCCAGACGACGCGCGAGAAGGTGTCGCGGCCGAGGTCGTCGGTGCCGAACGGGTGCGCCAGCGTGGGCGCCTTGCGGACCTGCTTCCAGTCGGTCTGCAGCGGGTCGACGCCGGCGATCCACGGAGCCCCGATCGCCATCGCGACGAAGAGCAGCACGACCATCGCGCCGACCGCCGACGCCGGCCGGCGCCGTGCCTGGCGCCACGCGCGGTGCCACCCGCCGGCGGGCTCCGTCGCCGGCGCCCGTGCGACCACGGCCGCCGTCGCGGTCGCGCTAGGAGTCACCGGGCGACCCCTTGATGCGGATGCGGGGATTGAGGAGCGAGTAGGACACGTCCACCAGGAGATTGATCAGCACGTAGGAGCTGGCCGTGATGAGCACGACTCCCTGCACGAGTGGATAGTCCCGCGTGAACACCGACTCGACGATCAGCCGGCCGAAGCCCGGCACGACGAAGATCTGCTCGGTGACGACCGCGCCGCTCATGAGCGCGCCCATCTGCAGCCCGAGGATGGTGACCACCGGGATCAGGCTGTTGCGGATCGCGTGGCGGAAGACGACGGCCCGGCCGGCGAGCCCCTTGCTGTACGCGGTCCGGATGTAGTCGGCGCTCATGACCTCGATCATGCTGTTGCGAGTCTGGCGCATCAGGACCGCGGCCAGCGCGATGCCGAGCACGAACGCGGGCATGAGCATGCGCTGGAGATTGTCCAGGGGACTTTCTCGGAGTGGCACGAATCCCGAGGCCGGGAGCCAGCCGAGCCGAACCGAGAAGAAGAGGATCAGCATGATCCCCAGCCAGAAGTTGGGGACGGACACGCCGCAGAGCGACGCGCTGCTGGCCAGCATGTCCCAGAACGTATTGCGCCGCACCGCCGCCAGGACACCGGCTGGAATGGCGATGCCGACGGCGAGGAGGAGCGACAGGAACGCGAGCTCGATGGTGATCGGCAGCTTCGTCGCGACCGTCTTGACGACCGGCTCGCGCGTGCGGATGGAGTGTCCGAGGTCGCCTCGGAGGGCGAGCCCCACCCAGCGCAGGTATTGGAAGGGGATCGGATCCTTCAGGCCGTACTTCTCACGAATCTCCTCGATGCCGGCGGCGTCCGCATCGGTCCCGGCCATGATCCGCGCCGGATCGCCGGGGATCATGCGCACGCCCGTGAAGACGATCATGCTGATGACGAACAGGGTCACGACCGAGATCGCGGCCCGCTGAACCAGAAAATCGAGCACGCGCGTCGACTAGCGGGTCAGTTCCAGGCCGTGCCCTTGACCCTGATCAGGCCGTCCGGAACCGCCTTGTAGCCTTTGAGGTTCTTGGGAAAGGCCACGATGTAGTTCAGGTGGTAGATGTAAATGAGGTTGCGACGCGCGGTGAAGAGGTCGATGGCCTCACGATAGAGCGCCCGCCGCTGGTTGAGATCCGTCACCTCGCGGGCTTTGTTCAGGATCGTGTCGATGCGCTCGTCGCAGGCGTGGGTCGTGTTCAGGCTCCCGGAGTCGCCCCGCCGACACGTCTGGATCTGGTGGATATTGCCGTCGGGATCCACGCGCCCGCTCCACCCGACCAGGAACGACTGGAACTTGCCGTCGTCGTTGTCGGTCAGCGCCGAGGCGAACTCCTGAGCGCGCAGCGTGATGTTGAAGCCGGCTTCGCGGGCCATCTGCTGGATCACTTCGCCGACCCGTCGCTGTTGCGGATCGTTAATGATCGTCATCTCGAAGCTGTAGCCACCGCCGAGGCCCGCGTCGGCCAGGAGCTTCTTGGCTCTTGCCACATCGCGGGCCGGGCACTTCCGGCCCTTGTCGTAAAAGGGGCTCACGGGAGAGATCGGCGTGCAGCCCGGCGTGTACTGGCCTTCCCATGCGACCTGGTTCAGGGCCTCGCGGTCGATGCTGAGGTCGAACGCTTCGCGAACCCGCGGGTCGTTGGCCAGCGGGGTTCCGAGGTCGCCGGGCGGGTTCTGCTTTCCGGTCTTGTTTCGGAGGTTGATCGTGATGCCCTGGTAGCCGAGCCCGGTCACATTCGTCATCGCGAACCGCCCTTCCCGCTTGATGGCGGTGGCGTCGGTCGGCGAGACCATGTGCATGACGTCGATGTCGCCCGATCTCAGGTTGGCCAGGCGCACGTTGTCGTCGGGGATGATCCGGAAGATGATCTTGTCGAACTTCGCCTGGCCGGGGTCGAAGTAGTGGGCGGACTTCTCGACGACGATTCGGTCCTGAGCCACTCGCTCGGTGAATTGCCACGGCCCGACGCAGACGGGCGCGGTGCCGAACTTGTCGCCGAGCTTGTTGACCGCGGTCGGCGACAGAGGCATGCCGGCCCGGTCGGTCAGCTGGGCGACGAGCGGCGAGTAGGGAGCCTTCAGACGCAGGCGCACGGTGAGCGGGTCGACCACCTCGACGGCCTCGACCGGCGCGAGCTCGCTCGCCCGGTTCGAGCCCTTGAGCGTGCGGTGCCGGTCGAGCGAGAACCGGACCGACTCGGCGTCCATCGGGGTGCCGTCGTTGAACTTCACGCCCGCGCGAAGCTTGATGGTGACGGTCCGGCCGCCGTCGCTGATCGCGGGCATGTCGGCGGCCAGCTGCGGATGGATCCGGAGGTTCTCGTCGATCTCGTAGAGCTTCTCGCACATCTGGGAGAAGATGATCCGCCCGACATAGGTGCGAGCCAGCGTGGGATCGAGCAGATCGGGGTCCTGGTTGAGCGCCACGATGAGCGTCTTTTTCTGCGCGAGCGCCGCGTCGGGCAGCGT
>Ga0209157_1004245_pt1 | contig 10747 bp, 5 predicted proteins | sample GraSoiAngelo_135_FD_185892 | JGI IMG/M metagenome (GOLD analysis project Ga0209157, IMG submission 185892) | Grasslands soil microbial communities from the Angelo Coastal Reserve, California, USA - 14_0929_05_40cm (SPAdes) (version 2) | ecosystem: Environmental > Terrestrial > Soil > Grasslands ... | reverse complement strand
TAGCATTGTCGTAGAAGACAGGCGCGTGCGCGGTGTTGGGCACGTTGGTGATTCGACTGACGTAGGCACAGTAATCGTACGCTTCGTGGCGCCGGATGGCCACGTGCCGAAGGGTGAAAAACCACTGGAAATAAATTCTAGTTACTGCCCTATCAAGCCATGCAATTTCTCTGTCGCTGATTATCATGCGTTACCCTATATTGACGAAGCCGGGCAATGGCGCCTTCAGGTATTGATCCTGCGAAATGTCCATGCTTTTACAACTCTGGAAGAAATAGCTAACTTTGAACCTGAAGCCAGTGATATTATCGCTATAAAAGAAGTCAGTTTCATTGTGCCATTTGCAGTTAGCCTAAAACAAGGCGTAAACAACATACAAGATGGAGGGACAGGTCAAATCGACGTGGCAATGACTGCAAATGCGACAACCAATAGTTCTACAGCAACTCAGGTCAACTTTACCCGCATAAACCCCGACTCGACATTTGAGACTCAAATCGTCCCGCTGACTTTGAACAGTGCTCAATATACTTTTACTCCGACCTTAGGCGGTCACTATACTATTCTAGCAGACTTTGGCAACGGCGTCGTAGTAGAACAGACGCTCAATATATCATTCAATGTAGTGCCAGAATCAATGATAGGTACCGTAGCGTTAGTAGCTTCATCTCTAGGAGGATTCGTCGCATTCAGGAGAATGAGAAACAATAAGAGCGATACTCGAAAGAGAAAAGGCATAGATCTCGGGATTTAGTTTTTGCTCTAGATAGCCTAGTACACGTTCATGTGAAACAATTTCGGGCAAGATTATCGACCACCTGTTAAATAAGTCCCCTTAAAATCGACTTAATTAACAAAGCCGACATGAAAATGAACTTTGAATACTGGTAGCTAGTCATGCTTCTATGTCGTTATGGTTGTGGGTCTCAATGGACAAGTAGCTTTTCTTCGATAGTATCTAGTGCAGTTCTTATGTAGTCGTCTGTAAAAAGTGACGGCAATTTCAATTTCAAAGCAGAAGGCAGATTTTTGTTTATCTGCAGTAGAATTTCCACTTGGATATCTAGATTAGGTTCATATCTGCAGTTTTGCAGCAGCGACTGGATTCCATGTGATCGCCAACTCGACATACAAATCACGAGTGGGCTTCTTGTTGGAATAATCCAACGAACTTCTTTGATGCGTTGTCAAATGACTTTGCAGCAGGATAGTACTCACCTGCATCAACCAGCTTCAAACATCCCTGTAATGATTGGGTTACCGCGTCAAGAGTTATCTCGATACTGGTTGCGTTAAAGTCTTGAGATGCGATTTGGCCCTGCGTCAAAGTGAAGTTAGAATGGCCATCACCATTCGCATATTGCGAACTGGTACGGTTACCAGTATCCTCAAGACCAGCTTGGAGTAATGGCAGGTACTCCGTCCTGAACTGTTCCACACTTCCCAAAAATGTATTTGTCTCGTTAACGATCAGCTTTCGGGCACTATCACAATAGATTGCCTTATAATCAGCCAAAGATTCTTGAGTTGCCGGCGTGCCAATCTTTCGGCTGGATGCATCGCAAGCATAGGCTACAAGACTGAGCGTTTTAGAATCTGCTGACATTATTTCGTGGATTAATACCGGTCTACTACAGAATTCCGCGATGAGCGTGTCTGATGCAAGCTTCCTTTTGTCCATAGAGCTATTACTAGCCAGAATTTGATGGACGCGATCGTTAAGCGAACTGCATGCTGCTAGGTCGTTGTTGCCGACATTCTCAACTACAGTGTCATCTTTCAGAAACGTAGCATCATTTACAGGATTGTCCGCACTATTATTCTTCCCTGGGATCTGTAATAGCGAAAAGGTTGGAGATAATACCAAAGCCAATGCGGCTAGCGACGCGATTATTCCAACAATTTTTATTTTGCCTGTTATCGCATTTATCAAATTAACAATTCAACTACCTTTGGAAAAAAAGCGTGGGTGATATACTCTGCTCACCCTGAACTCTAATCATCTTGGTGGTCGTGTTTTTGCGCTTCAATGTTATTTTCGTTGTGTTGACCTTGTGAGTTGTTTGGTACTATTTTTGCTGCTTTGGAGAGCACGTTATTGCCTTCAGATAGTTCTTTGATCTTTTCCTGGGCGTCGACCTTTATGAATAGGAAGTGGTTTCCTTCGTTTTCGGTCTTTGGAACTTTTATTGTGATTGGGACTAGGTTAAAGTCTCCAGCCGCCAAGTAAGACATACTGTGCTGACCTAGTAATCTATCACCGGAGTCTAGAGCATTGTCATTTGAGAGGTATACGTTTACATCGTGCTGCTTAGCGTTCCCCTCGCCCTCGTTTGTCTCTATGGTGAAGGTCCAATATTTCACGTTCTTCATGATTGTTGATGGCGCGACGAAGTACTTTGCTACCAGGTCTGGAAGCGGTGGTTCTGACGACTTGAGCTTGAAAGTGTCGGTTGCTACGAGTGGCTCTGCTCCACCACCTAGTACTACCTCTGCCTTGGCTTCATGCTCACCTATCCCTAGAGACAGCTTGTCCATGGCAATCACGAATTTGCCCTTTGCTTTGCCTATTGCGTAGTAGCCATCAGTCAACATCGTTATGTGTCCAAATACAAACTCGAATGGGGGACTTAGGGTACCAATCGGGTTTCCGGAAGCGTCGAACTCCAGCACCTGTGTCCCATCGATCGTTATTCTAACGAATTTGAAGACGGTGGCTTCATTCAGCTTGAACTTTAGCTGTAAAAGTTGGCTGCTCCCATCGTCTACGAACGATTGCTTAGGAAGTGCTTTGAGTGTTGTGGACGATTCCGACTCTGCGAATGCTGCATTTCTCGTTGAAGTTACCGTGCATGCCAGTAGAGTAAAGGCAGCGAATATTGCGGATACGATTCTCCAGTTCACATTGTTCATTCTTGTGCCAGACATCTTGTTCTTCCTCGATGATATGATTTAGAAAATTGATAATGGTACGTAAGTAGGCAATTCATTAAGACACACGTACCTCTAGACTGGCAATATTCGGAACTCCCCTAGAGTGCAGATAAGTAGCGACACTCTATAGGTGCGGCAGTCGTACAAGATCTTTCCAGACACATCCTTATCATTACACAATGCAAAACTGCAAAGGATGAACAAATTCTCTCAAATCTGGCATTCGAGCAAATTATTGAATTTCCAAGACGCTGACAGCGGGTTACTCGGGTCAAGGTGACCATCGATATGGTGATGGCTTCTACGCAGGTCCGAGAAGAAATTGCAATCTCTGCCAAGTCACCGCTACTATCAATAGTCGTGCCCGTCTATAATGGAAGCAAGAAGATTGAGACTGCCCTACAAAGGCTCAAGGACAATATAGAGAAACTAGAATCAGTAGTAGCCAAGCTTGAAGTTCAGGGAGGAAGGCAAGAAAAAAGCTTTGATCATCTTGTAAAGAATGATGGTCGAACCAGTGTTTTCAGCAAAACTGAGGAAGCACGGTATTATCAGGATCCTTCCTATTCCATGGACTCGCCATGGTACGAAATAATCGTTGTCAACGATGGAAGTACGGATGGCACAAGGAATATCGTAAGTCGGATTTCATCTTTCGATGAGACAATCAGACTGATCAGCTATAGCATCAACATGGGAAAAGGATACGCGATAAAGCAAGGTGTTTTACATTCTCGGGGGAAATATGTGATGTTCCTGGATGGAGATGGCGAAATTAGCACCGACGTGCTATCAAAATATCTGGAACATATGGCCACCGCTGACATTGTAATTGCGTCAAAGTACCATCCGCTTTCTGTCGTGAATGTGCCGACTTCTCGCAGATTCCTAAGCAAGTGCTTCCATTTATTCGTCAAGTTGATGCTTGGAATCAAGGTTTCAGATACTCAAGTAGGTCTCAAAGCGGGAAACGGGGACAGATTTAGAAAGATCTTTCAGAGGGTGATGGTCAATAGATATGCATTCGATGCAGAAATGCTTGCTGTCGCCGGCATTATGGGCTTAAAGGTGGACGAGCTCCCAGTCAAGATAGATCTAGACAAGTCGTTCAAGAAGAAGGAAATTGTCAAGATGGCACTTGACGTACTAGGAGTTGCATTTCGGCTAAGAGTAGTCAAGTGGTACCAGAATAACATGGAAAAGCAGCGGCCGCATTATCGGGCCCTTATGCTCGCGTGATTGGTCTGAATTCCAAATGAAATTCAGAACTGATGGATGTAGTAGCACATGAGAATCCTTTGGTATAACTGGAGGGACATAAAGAATCCCGACGCCGGAGGAGCAGAGGTATTCACACACGAAGTATGCAAGAGATTAGTGAAGCAAGATGGCATAGATTCTATAACGATATTTGCTGCGTCATTTGATGCAGCTTTCGGAGAGGAAAAGATAGATAACGTAAGAATAGTTAGAAGGGGCAATAAATATTCAGTCTACTCTGAGGCAAAGAAGTTCTACGAGCAAAATAGAGATTGCTTCGACATTGTAGTTGATGAAATAAATACAAAACCATTTAACACTCCGTCGTTTGTTCATGACAAACCAATAGTTGCACTTATTCACCAGCTCGCTAGAGAGTTTTGGTTCTATGAGACACGCTTTCCGGTAAATGTGATGGGTTATTTCTTCTTTGAAAATTATTGGCTGCGCAAGTATCGAGACATTCCCACAATTACTGTATCAAGGTCTACAGAAGAGGATCTATCGAGATTAGGCTTCAAGCATGTGACAATCGTGCCTGAAGGACTTGAATTTGAGCCGCTTCAGGGATTGCCAGAAAAAGAAGGAAAGCCGACAGTTCTTTTTGTTGGCAGACTAAAGAAAGCAAAGAAACCAGATGATGCTCTAAAGGCGTTCAAGATCGTAAAGGACGAGGTCCCGGAAGCCAAGCTCTGGATAGTTGGCGGAGGGTACATGATGGAAAAATTGAAGAACATGGCTAGTGAAATGTTTCCAAATTCAGCCGATATTACGTTCTTTGGTAAACAAAGCACATCAAAGAAACTCGAGCTAATGTCTAGGGCTCATGTTCTCCTAGTCCCGGGAGTAAGAGAAGGATGGGGGCTTGTTGTGACAGAGGCAAGTGCAATGGGCACTCCTTCAGTAGCGTATGATGTTCCGGGGTTGAGAGATTCTGTAATTGATGGCACTACAGGCACCTTGGTTCACGCAGGAGATCACGTAGCTATGGCAATTGAAACGATTGATCTCTTGCAAGACCACTTCAAGTGCAAGAGCTATTCAAAGAACGGATTGCTGAATGCGCGGCATTTCAACTGGGACATCACTAGCTCGAGCATAGCAAGAGTGTTGATGGATTCCCTTTCAAAACATCCGAAAGCTGCAGGTGAACCTATTGCTACATAGCTCGGGCAGTAATAGCAAAGACCACGGTCTCAAGGCAGGAAAAGATGCTATTGCCAATGGGAGGAATGTATCGGCTGCTTCCGTTACTGCAGATCGTACAAACGTGAACAAGGTCGTTGCACCCGGCCTTCTCCTGTTCATCGATCAGATATTGATTGCAGCAGCGGGTTGGATTTTCTGGCTGGTCGTTTCAAAGCTGACATTATCTTCAGAGATCGGAATCGCCACTGCATTCTACAGCCTTGCAATGCTTGTCACCACGGGTTCGCAACTAGGTCTTGAATATCCACTGCTAATGAGGTCGTCTTCTGATAGGTCTAGGATCCTCGGGACCGTCGTTGCGATTGAACTGGCGCTAATCGTTCTTTCGCTTCCCATTCTTCTCTATCTCGGCAATACCATGTACGGTGAAGAATCGAAGAGAGAATACGTGTGGCTCATCATGGGGATTGTTGTCCTAAGTTCAATTGGATTTGTGTCCCGTTTTGCTTTACTCGGAATGTCCGATGCACGGAACGTCTTGATTTTTGATATGGCTGGAACCGGTTTGAAATTCGCTACCGGATTCTTGTTAGTCTCGCTCGGCTACGGCGGAATAGGAATACTGGCGTCGTTTGTAGCATACAACATGATAATAGTGGCAGGCACGCTGGCAATTGCCAAAAAGCGGCTTGGTTTTGGCCTGGGTTCTGTGTCATATGCCAAGGATATTCTCAAGGAAGGGCTTGCGAACATGCCTTCAAAGCTATCAAAGATGTTCATACTGAACCTCAGCGTCGTCCTTCTGGCCTTCATACAAACAACAAACAGCTCAGACGTTGGCGTCTTTTACATTGAACTGATGATAAGTTTGGCGGCCGGTAGCGTGGCATCAAGCTTGGCCTACATGACTATTCCAGCCTCAGCTTCGTCAAAAAACGCAGCCAGATCTGAAATGTCTGACGGCATAAGGATAGGCCTGGGACTTACAGCAATTATTGTTGTGGCACTTTTGGCTGCACCGACGTTTGTATTATCCATGATCGGCCCCAACTACGCTTCAGAAGGAACATCATTTTTCATACTCTGCCTGAGCATTATCCCGGCAGCAATCCTCAACAGCAGCATCGCAAAGATGAATACTTCGAACAAATTCAAGGGGCTTGTCATAATAGGCTGCTTACAGATTGCGGTGTTTCTTATGACATTCTTTGTCCTGTCGCCAATGTACGGTTTGACCGGCGCGGCTATTTCTATCTTGGCTGCGTCCTCTATCGCCGCAGTACTGTCGCTGGCATGGTCGCACGAACGCTCGTACCTCCGTTCTGTCGCCGCCTCGTCGTCGGCAATTCTGGCAGGGTGGTTGGCGGGATACTCTCTACAGCTATTGCAATTGCCGGCGGTCGTGTTAATCTCAGTTTCAGTAGGAGTGACGATTGCCGCATTATTTGGGACAAGGAGCATTTCGTATTCAGATATCCGGATAATCCTCAGGGCTGGGACAAAGAGTGGAGGCAGTCAAGCAGAAGAAAAGAAGTGGCACGAAAAGGATCAAAAGCCAAAGACAATTCTGATGCTTGGCAATTACGGGAACTTTAACATCGGAGATGAAATGTTGCTAAGGGCGGTAATAAAGGACATTCGCAGGAGTGAGAGGAGGGTCGTATTCGAAATACCCACCAGAAATCCGAGCTTTGTGGACGTTTACCACAGCGCCGATTCGCATCTGATAGAACCCCTGCCCTTAAACGCACCCTTAAAGCTGATGCAATCATTTTTCAAAAGTGATGCAATTATTGTGGGTGGAGGTGGAATCTGGAGCGGATACACCGGACCGATGGCGCACTTTATACCCATAGTCACAATTGCAGGGAAGCTGCTCGGCAAACAAATCGAATTCCGCGCAATCGGGATTTATTCGACAGCATCTAACATGGACAAGCTCCTTGCGAACTTTGCGATATTGCTGGCCGACTCTTGTAGCGTCAGGGATGAAGAATCCTACCAGCTTTTATGGAAAATGAATAGGAAAAAGGCAAAGCAAGTCGACGATCTAGCAGTCCAATACCTTAGAGGGCTTTCTCTGGAGGACGTTGCCGGCGCCAAAGTCGCTCCCAACGCAAAACAATCACTGTCATTTCTAAAAGAAAATGAAAAGATCATAATCGGCATTTCGGTAAAGCCCGTCAAGAGGACAGAGATCAACAGCAAGGTGGCAAGCGAGTTCTCAGCCGCAATAGATTATTTGAACTCTAAATACCGAGGCAGGTTTCATTTCATTTTCTTTCCTTTCGCAAAGACCCATTCGAAGGTGGAAAGCGACGATGAATTGGCGAAGTTCATCTGTGCGCGCTTGTCAAAAGACGAAAATGTCACCATTTTCGAGCATTCGGACCCTCTGTCATGGTTCATGACGATAAAGGAATACGTAGACATTTTCATTGGCATGCGCTTCCACTCAATTATCTTTGCCTCTGAAGCAAGAAAGCCTCTCCTCTGCATTCCGTACGAAAGAAAGATAACAGAATTTTTGAAACAAAGGCAGGCTGATCCATCCATTTCTGCTATATCCCTTGAAGGTCTGAAAGCCTCGCAGATAGTGAATTTTGTGGAAGAGCAAATGAAGAAGACAATACGCGAACGGGAATCAGTAGCGTGAATATTCTCTTGCAATACAAATCACCTTCCAAGCTCGTCATTCCCTTCCTACTGATAGTGCCGAATGTCCTGCTGTGGGCAGGCATATTGACCGTGGATGGGGTAGTGATTCAAAGAGACTTTAACTTTCCCATCGTTAACGATAATTTTGAAGGATCCTATTTCCCATTATGGAATGATGTTACCAGTCAAACCAATATCGAAAGGCTTCCTCGGCTCGTAATGATGTCGCCTTTCATCCTCCTTTCAATGTTAGGCGTAGAGGTGGTTATCATATCAAAGATAATGATTGTAGCCACTTTCACTTTCATTACAATCACCTCATACTTGCTCATAAAATCACTCTTGACGTACGCTACGCCCACGCATCCGAAAAAGGACAAGTATGTGACTATTGTAGCAATTATCAGTGCTTTTGTATTTGCATACAATCCAGTAAATTTGCAATTCATTGGTGGCATATCTCTTCTCGCAAGCGTTGGAATGTTGCCATTGTCGATGTATCTTGTTTTGCAAGCCGGAACCAAGAGATATTTTCCGCTTCTAATTGCTCTTCCACTGGTATTCTCTCTCGGACATCCTTTTGTATTTGTAATGAACATGATGTTCACCATTATTTTCATGTTCGTAGTCTACTACAGAACGTTGAACCTAAAGCATATCCTATCGCAGCTAGTTTTAAGTTCTTTTGTGGGCATTTTGCTTCTTGCATGGCTGATTGTCCCGTATCTTACTGTACCAACAACCTCTATTGAACTGGGCAGAAATCAGCAGCTTGAAAGAGATACATTCGATTTAGTATCAAATAACAACTTTTTCAAGATCTTCCTTCTTGAAAGGGACAAGTTTCTATATACGGTGACAGAACCTTCTGATTTCTTCGGCAAGATATTTCACTATACTTCCTTGGCTATTGAAGTAGGGATAGCATTTTTCGCACTTCTCTTCATGGCTACCAATCATCGCCTTCAAAAAAGAACCCTCTTATTCTTGTCTGCAGGCTTTGTTGCATGTACCTTTCTTGCTCTCGGGAGCGTAGGTGCATTAGACACACCCTATTGGCTTTTCATATCTCAGTCTGGCATCGGATGGATCTTTAGATCACCATTGAAGTTCCAGCTTTATCAAGGATTCTTTGTATCGGTACTCCTTGCGATGTCGCTTGTGATAATAAAGGACAAAATATCTCTGAATACTGGTCGTTACAGAAAGGCAATAATCAGCCCCCTTCTATTGGTTATAGTGTTAGCAGGAAGCAGCGCATATGGAATCTATAACGCCAATCTGTTATCGTTTAATCCGATATCCTTGCCCCAAGAGTACACCGAGATAAATGATATCTTGGAGGCCAAACACGACGGTTCCCGTGCAATCTATTATCCTCGTTATAATGAAATCGCTACTTCATGGAGTCAGGGACATCTTATAGGTCCGTTTGATACAAAGTCTTCAAGAGTTCCAACATACGAGCTTAGCACGACTTACTCCTATGTCAAACAGATGCTGTTTGATTATCCGTACACAAACCAACTTTTGAGCTCTCCAGACTATTTCGAATTCCTTCCTTCAGTAGGAATAAAATATATCGTTTTCCACAATGACAGAGGATATCTCGTAGACCAAAAGAACCTAGAATATCTTCTAAGCTCAAATAGCCTATCAACCCTGTACAGCAAGAATAGTTGGTATCTATTCGAGGTAAAGGGAGAGCCTGTGCAGCAGATTCGTGCAGTTCAGGGCGTCGTAGAAACAGATAATTTGGCTTTGGTCACATCAATTAGTTCACCTTCCGTCGCAGTAATTGATACGTCCTTGTTAGGCGTTAGTCCAGCTCTTCCTGACAATGACTTGGTAAAGATAAGACTGTTCGATCATGATCTAGATGTGCGTCTTGAAAACTTGCTGCAAAATCCATACTTTGCATCGTCGAGCTACGGTTCATTGGAGGCTTGGAATCTCCTGAACCAAATGTTCGGTGCTGAGAGAGTTCCAGATAAGAGTAACAACGAATATGTCCTTGAACTTTCTACAGCCCAATCTGCGAAGAATGTATGGTCGGGCTTGGTCAGTAACGAAATAACAGTGGAAACTGAAAGCAAATATCTATTCACTCTGGAGGCTAAAACAAACAACGCACTCGGAACGCATGCAAAGATTCAAGGTTATGACGCTTCTGAAAAGACATGGAAAGATCTAGTGTTTCTTACGAGTGAATTAGAGGGACAATCAGCATCTACATTATCAATCAGACCCTATTCTGATTGGACAGTATACAGCAAGGTCGTAACAATTCCAAATAGTAATATCACAAAAATGAGATATGTGATCAACGCAGGAACTGTAGCAGATCAGTCATTAGGAAACGCTGTGAGTCTGGTTCGAAAGGTGGGTGTTTACAATCTGAATAATATTGGCGATAATGGGCGCGATACAACACTTGATTTTGTTAAGATAAATCCTACAAAGTATCAGGTTAACATCGTAAACAATGGCGGACCTTTCGTTCTGTCATTTGCGCAGTCATATGAAAAAGGTTGGGTAGCATCATATGAGAACAAAGAAATAAAGAGCATTCCCTTATTTGGGATGATCAACGGTTTCTACGTCGATAAAGCTGGCACATTTACATTAACTATTGAATATCGGCCTCAAGCCTTCTTCTGGATAGGCGCCTCGATAAGCATTGTAGCTATAGCGGGTATTGCCCTTTATCTATTCACTCTCCACCGTACTGAAATCAATAAGCAGG
>Ga0209157_1004242_pt1 | contig 10754 bp, 11 predicted proteins | sample GraSoiAngelo_135_FD_185892 | JGI IMG/M metagenome (GOLD analysis project Ga0209157, IMG submission 185892) | Grasslands soil microbial communities from the Angelo Coastal Reserve, California, USA - 14_0929_05_40cm (SPAdes) (version 2) | ecosystem: Environmental > Terrestrial > Soil > Grasslands ... | reverse complement strand
ACTTCTCCTGAGACACTGCCTTACGCACAACAAACGTTCCCGCCGCGCCAATATTGACGACATTGTACTCGCTGAGTTGTTTGGCGAGAATACTAGGCCGAAATGTGTTATGACCGCCGACGTTACCAGCTCTAAGAAAGACTACCAATGCCATGCAGAGACTCGCAGGAAAACTGCTGTAGGCTGGCATTGTCTCACAGCGATCGACATTCGTGACCAACTTGCTTTCCTTCCCGCCCTGGAGCCACCGCGTCTTCCCTTGAAGGCTTTCTTGAGCCGCCGCACCTTTTACGAGGAAAGCCGTGCCATTGTTGCAATTTAACAACGATGCTGAAACGGACTCATTGAAGCTGAAACCACAGGCAATTCCGATGTCGAAGATCGTTGGGTCTTGGACCGACGCATCCGCAGCACTGGCACTCTAGGTCTGCGACTTATTTCAAGGCCAAACGAACGAGGGCAAAGTGTACCTGCTTCGGTATGACGGGCAAGCGGATGAATGGACCTTACAGAGCGGATTCGACGGTGATGAGCTGCTGGCCAAATCCGCCCGAATCGCGCCTACAAGCGAACGTCGAGCGGACGCCCGCAAGAAAAAGCGCGGCCAAAAGACCGCGCCCTCAGGGGCAGAGAGAGCAGGATGAGCAGCGGCCAATCGTATGACCCGGCCCTACACCTGTAATCGACCGAAAGTGTTAAGGCACCTTCTGGTACTTGAGACTTCGGGTCTTTCTGCTGGTGCCTTTTTTTCTTTTCCCCTTGAACGGCCTGAACATGGTCCAGGCCACGGTGAGGCTGCCCAGGAGAATCACTGCGCCCAGCACAATCACGATCTCAATCGCTACTAGTTCGGCCGTGTTCATCGCGATCCTTGGAAGAACTGGATAACTTATTTGACCGGTTGTTTTCGGAAGAAGATCGCAAGGTGCTGCTCTTCTCGGAATGGACTACGATGCTCGACTTGATCGAGCCTCTCCTGAAGAAGCGTGATCTCCACTCTGTCCGCCTTGACGGTTCGGTGCCGCAAAAACTGAGGCCAGGATTGGTCCACGAATTTCAGAGCAATCCTCTCTGCCGTCTCTTCCTGACGACCAATGCGGGCTCAACGGGCCAAGACGATCATGGCCGTCCGCGGTTGACCTTTGCGCTACCCGACGCAACAGCTCTCGATGGGCTAACGAACGTCCTTGCGCGCCTGTTGGTCCGGACTCAGTCGGCGTAAGTGTGATTCAACTCCGCGTTAGTTCCAGTTCCATGAAAATCGCATCAGAAATCGGCGAATTTCGGTACGGTGCAACCTCTTTGAAGCCGATGGACCTATATAACGACAGTGCTCTCTCCAAACGCGGCAACGTGTCCAAACGCATACGGGAATATCCAAGACGACGGGCGTGCTGAATGACACAATCAATGAGTGTCTTGCCAATCTTCAAACCTCGAAATTGCGGTCTAACATACAACCTTTTCATCTCGCATATGCCGTCGCCGAATTTTCTCAGGGCAACGCATCCTGCCACTTGACCAGTGTAAAGAGCGATCAGGAGACATCCGTCAGGCGGTGCATAGTTTCCAGGAAGTGCAGCTAATTCCCCGTCGAAATCCTGGAAGTTCAGGCTGACGCCGAATGACGACCGGTATTCCTGAAAAACTTTCCGTACTTGGCGGAAGTCGGCGCTTGTGTTGGCTTCGACAATCTGAATCACAGGCGACAAGACCTTGTCATTGAGCTTTTCCGGTGAAGTCATCCTGTGCGTATCGTTCCTTCCCCAACAAGCACTGCCTTGCCGCCGACACGGACTTGGCGGATCTGACCATCGACCACAGCAATGGAGATATGGATTTCGCTCGGCCTTCCCATCTTCACACCTTGGCGGCTGAGGATGTGCGCTCGACCGGCGTCTGGATGGACTGCGCCGTACTCGATCAAGTAAGCACCCAGCGGGCCACTCGCAGACCCAGTCGCCGGATCTTCAGGAACGCCAAATCCTGGCGCGAACATTCGACTGAATATTGTCGCATCGTCCTCTTCTCCAGGTTGGAGTGTGAAGACGAAGACGCCGATCTCGTCTATGCCGGCCACCTGACAAATGCCGAGCAATGCCCTTCGGTCAAGCTCTGCTGCGTTTACCGCCTCGCGGGACACGAGTGGCACATACAAGAACGGAACGCCGGAAGAAACGACCTGGACCGGCAATTTGGTGCCGCGAATGTCTGCATCAAGCAGTCCGAGCGCCGACGCAATACCGCGCACATCGTCAAGGCTGGGGCCAAATTTCGGGACTGCTTGCGTCACCCAGGCAAAATCGAGTTGCTCGCCTCGCCATTCCAGGCCAACGGGAGTGGGACCGATACTCAAGCCAAGCATGATGGAAGCCGACGCTTTCGTAATCCGACCTGCATGTGCGAGCGCGAAAGTCGTGCCAACCGTGGGATGACCCGCCATTGGTAATTCAGCGCGGGGCGTAAAAATTCTCACCCGGTAATCCGTCGTAGGATGTTCTGCCGGAAAGACGAAGGTGGTTTCCGAGAATGCCATTTCCAGCGCGATGCGCTGCATGACGTCAGCGTCGAGGCCCTGCGCATCCAAGAACACCGCGAGTTGATTGCCGGCCAGCGGACGATCAGTGAATACATCAAGGTGGAGGTAGTGGTACTTGCCATTCCGCAACATTCGCACAGTTTAACTTTTTAAACGCGGAAGAGAAGGTACAGTTCCGGCCAAAAACGAGCATCTCAGCCAATCCCGGCAAACCAAGCGGGCATTCGCCCCTCGTACGAGGAGGGATTTCACGACAAAATTACTAGCGAGGATAGCCTGGACAATGTCTCCGGAAACAGTGCCACGACAGTGCCCACAATAACGAATGCAGCGCCGATAGTTTTCGGAATCCACTTGCTGGACGTCATGAGTTTTTCGATCAGAATGAGAGCGCCCACCGCGGCCATCCAACCCAGATGCATGAGGCCCATCACGAAGAGGATGACCATTAATCCCCAGCAACAGCCGAAGCAATAGATCCCGTGGGCCGCCCCCATCCGCATGGCGCCAATTCGTCCGTCATGCCAGTGCTCCATAATGAAGTGCAACGGATTCTGACAATGTCTTAAACACGCGCGTTTAAGCCAACTCCATTGATACAGGCCAGACAACATCAGAGCTACACCCGCTGCCCTCAAAATTGTTGCTTCCGAATCGGGGATGCGGCTACGCAAATTGCCGATGAAAACATAGGCGAAATAGAAGAACGTCCCACTCGCTGTCCATACCAGAAAATAACTGAGCGCAAAAAGAAAGGTGCCGCCGTGGGCGCGTGGAGTTCTCTTCCGGTAGACGGTCCGATGCAGCAACAAAGTTGGAGCAGTCGAAGGCAGCATCATGGCCACCATCATCACGAGCCACATGCTTGTGAATGCCAAGAAACTCAAGGCCCCGGCCGAGCCTTCCATGCCGAGCGACATGGGAACTCCGACTTGCATCAGGAGACCCATATTTTGAGAAGTAGAAAAAGTCAGCAGCCATGCTGCAGAAGTAAGAATAGCGATGACAATCAGAAAGGCGGCCTTCACAGATTACGCCTGGAGTTCCTTGTGCGTCTGGTCGACGTCAGCAAGACTGCTGTGCGTGTTCTTGTATTTCGATTTCACCTGACCCGTTCCCTTCAAAACAACGCTCTGCGCGAAGTGAAATTCGCCATCCCCTCGCAGCCCTTCCCCGGATATGGAAAGCCAGTCGTGTCGCATGGGCACGTAGCGATGCAGCTACAACTCTTCAGGTACTGACCTCTCATCCGCCACTTCGTCTCCGCCATGCGCCTCCTCGGTCGCGTTGGCGCAGCCATTAATAGCACGATGGGCCGGGTAAATGTATACCACACATGTTTGGCGGATGAGGCTAGGCGACCAGGCCGGGATTACTGGGAGGAAGATGATCGAGAATAGCAATGAATTCGTTCAGGAGCGTCTGGCACTCCATACACATGAGCAGGTGTCCGAAGTCGTTATCGTTGAGATGGCCGGTCCCGCTGCTGTAGCACCAAAGCTGCATCGCGGGCACGTGCAGGTTTTCTTCTCCCATAAAATGTTGGACTGTTCACACGCTAAATGCGCACGCCTCCCTTCTGGAAAAAATGTGGCCTGCCTGTGATCCGGATCGAACTGAGTCGTCTAAGAAATAGAGAGGAGCTTACCTATGCCGATCGAAATTCGCCGTAAAGACGTGAAAACACTTGTGGCTCAAGGGCGTGCGCAGCTTGTGGAGGTCCTTCCGGCATCGGAATTCAAAAGAGAACACCTGCCGCAGGCTGTCAACATTCCGTTGGAAACCATGACTGCCGCGACGACGAAGTCACTGCGAAAAGATCAGGCCGTGATTGTTTATTGCTTCGATTATCAATGCGACTTGAGTGCTCGTGCGGCATGGCGTTTGGAGACCATGGGATTTCAGGAAGTGTATCGCTATACACCAGGCAAGGCGGACTGGCTTGCGGCGGGCTGGGAGACCGAAGGAACCGACGCAAAGAAAGTGCGGATCCGGCAGATGATTCACAAAGACGTTCCGACCTGCTCTCTACGCGAGCGTCTCGAGGATGTCAAAAGCCGGCGCCGGCCGAATGAGGACATGTGTATTGTCGTGAATGATAGAAACATCGTCCTCGGCATCATTCAAGGTGAGATCTGGGACGCGAATCCTCAATCGCGAATTGCCGACGTGATGCAACCAGGTCCACGGACCATTCGGCCGGATTTGGAACCGAAAGACGCACAAAAAGTACTCAAGAACTACGATGCATCGAGCGCGATCGTCACGACGTCGGACGGCGAATTGCTCGGAATAGTAAAGGTAGCGCAGAAAAAAGCGCAGAAAGCACGTAAGGCTGCATAGTCCTTATCGCTTAGTGGAGGTAATTATGAAAGTACGGGAAATCATGACGAGCAATGTCGAGTGTGTTGCGCCGGGTACCGGCGTGCGCGAATTGGCGAGCAAGATGAAGACATTGGACGTCGGATTTATACCGGTCTGCGAGAACGATCGTCTTTCCGGGACAGTGACCGATCGCGACATCGTCATTCGAGCCATTGCTGAAGGGAAAGACATTGACAGCTGTCCGGCACGAGACATCATGACCCAAAACGTCTTCTGGTGCTTCGAAGATCAGGACGTCAAGGATGTCGCAAAACTGATGCGCGAGAAGGATGTCCGTCGCATGCTGATCCTCAATGCCGACAAACGCCTTGTCGGAGTCGTCTCCATTGGAGATATTTCAAAGGTCGAAGAAACGGAATCCGGCAAAACACTGAAGGATATCTCGGAAGCAGCGTAAGAACACATAGGAGATTTGAAATCAGACGAATCCTGCATCTCAAATCCGAAATCGCAAAATCTCAAATTGGACTCGACAGTCCAATCTAACATTTCAAAATTTCGGATCTGAGATGCTTCATTTCGTCACCTTCAGCAGCTCGACCTCAAAATCCAATGTCGAATTGGCGGGAATAACTCCCCCGACGGCCCGGGGGCCGTATGCCAGGTCCGGAGGAATGATCAGTTCGCGTTTACCGCCGACTTTCATTCCCTCGACGCCTTCGTCCCAGCCGGCGATGACTTGCCGCGCGCCGAGCGTGAACGGGAACGGCGTGTTCCGATCAAGGGAGCTATCGAACTTGCTGCCTCTTTTGCCGTTCACATATAGCCATCCGGTGTAGTTCACCTCAACTTTAGCGCCTTTGACGGCCGCTTCACCTGTGCCGACCTTTTGATCGATATATTTCAGTCCCGACTTGGTGGTCACCATATTGCCCTGCCCCTGGGCGAATAACGCGATTGCGAGTACCATTAAGAACCCGATTCTGAGCGTGTATTTCATCCCGCCAGTGTAAACCATCTAAACAACTTTCTCGGTAGGTAAATCTTCGAGAAACTCTTGTCCGAGTCGTGACGCGTCATACATTTTGCCCACCATGTGGTGATAGGGTACGCCGGAGAAGAAATGATGACTCTTTGTCGGATAGTCCTTTCCTGCAGCCCACTCTTCGCGCTGAAGCGCAATATAGCCCTGCTCTTCGTTCTGGGCCATTGCTTGAAGCAGTCGGCTGAGTCCGAAACCCGCAGCGTGCTGGCCGCCGAGCGTGATGAAAACAAATTTCACGCCCATCTGTGACAGCTCTGAAAAGCACAGCGGATTCGGATCGTTGTACCACTTGAATGACGAAGACCAGTTGAATGCGAACCGCGCCTTCGGAAAACGCTTCCTGATCTGGGTCGTGAATGCCTCGAGCGGTCCCCGGTCGGAGGTCGGAAATTCGCACCACAACAGATCCGGAATCCCCGTCTCGAGGTATCGCAGACCCCGTTCGACGGCCAGATCCATGTGGCGCAAGGATTCCGGCGCGTCGCAAGCGCTAAGCCCGTCGGTCCGCGCAATGAGGACGAAATCCGGATTACCACAATCATCGGCGACATTCCGTGCCATGCGAAGCTTCCCCGTCATCTCTTTGACCGGGATGAGAGCCTTGCCACCAATGTGGCCACACCGTTTCGGAAGAACTTGATCCTCGATGTGCGCGGCTGCGACACCGGCATTCACGTACAGTTCTGTCGTTCGCTGGACATTGAAAATGTTTCCATATCCGCCATCCATGTCGACGATCACCGGAGGGATGTGCAGGTGCTTCGGTGGAATTGCTTTTTCAGGGTCACCAACAGCCATCGTCAACTGGAACTTTCGAAGGGCGCTAACGGTCCGGCGCGCCGCATCGGCAATTTCGACATTGGCGTACATGTCCATGTCGGTGGTTCCGAGATGTCCGATGGCGAAGGAGTAGCCGCTGAAATAGACTGCCTTGAATCCGTAATACATCGCCAGTTGTGCGCCAAAGGGGTCATAGACACCGGGGCCGAAAAGGTAGGGCTCGGTTTCGATAATCTGGCGCATTCTAGCGCTGGGATGAAGGTAACGTGTGGTGGGAATTTTGTAGCCGGGGGGGAGGAGTGGGCTTTCACTAAGCTCTGTAACAATCATTCAAACCTCTCGAATATTTGAGGACTATAGTCAGCCACAGAAAATTCCCCTCCTCTGCGAGGAGGGGAATACGACTCGCGCCGAGAATCTTGCCAACCTGTGATCCGCGCGCCGTCCATCCGGAATGCGCCGGCGAGCAAATGGGTCCGCCGTGTTCCACGCTCCCATGTGCGCGAGGCATGCCACAGAGCGGGCTTCCACTTCTGCCACAGTGGAATCGGGTTGCTTCATTCCGCCCGCTTGAGGCGGTTCCCAAAGCCGTCTTAGCAATGCAGCAGCCAGACTCCATGCCGGCCGTTATTGACAGGGGCAGCGCCCGCCCGATATGCTGCCGCCGTGCAAATACAAAAAGGAGAATCGACATGAAGCGCGTGATCGCACTGCTGTTGGGCGCTGGACTCGGCTTAACCGTGCTCGTTCAAGGCCAGACGGTGAGCCCGTTCAAACTCGGCACCTTCCAAATCCAGAATCGAATTTTCGTGGGAATCGTTCTGCGGGATTCGGTGGTCGTGGACTTCGCCGCCGCAAGCCGTGCCATAACGCCGGCGTCCAAGGTGATGCTTCCGGCCGACATGAAGGATCTCATTGCCCGCTACGAGTCGGGCCTGCGCGATCGTATCGTTCAGGTAGTCCAAAACGTGAACGCCCGGACCGGCGGGCGTCCCGGTTATGTGTACGATCTCGCGGCACTCAAGACCCTGCCGCCGATCATGTATCCGACGACGATGCTCAACGTGGCCGTGAATTACACCGAACACGGCGCGGAAATGGCCGCGCGCGATGCCAGCCGCGCCACGCCCGCAGCGCCGCAGGGCAGCGCCTTGCCCGGCACGAAGAGCGCACCAGGCATCTGGGAGCGCAAGCCGGGCGATAATCGCTGGAATCCCTATATGTTTCTCAAATCGCCGACGGCTGTGATTGCCAACGGCGAATCGATTCAGCTGCCGGTTGGACGGAGCGAGATCGACTGGGAATGTGAACTGGGCGTCGTCATTGGCCGGAGAGCATCGCGCGTACCCGCCGCCGGCGCCAAAGATTACATCTTTGGTTACACCCTCGAGAACGATGTCTCGGATCGCGGCGGACGCGGCGACACGCGGTTCGCCGGCTCCGACTGGCTGATCGGAAAATCGCATGACACGTTTGCGCCCTTGGGGCCGTTCATCGTGCCCCGTGAATTCGTGCCGAATCCGCAGGCGCTGCCAATAAAGGTGCTGTTGAACGGGAAACCGTTCCAGGAAGGCTCCTCAGCAGACATGATTCACGACGTCTACGAGCAAGTCGAGTATGGGTCGAACATCATGACTCTGCGGCCGGGCGATGTCATCTCCACCGGTACGCCCCCCGGTGTCGGTTCGGCCAAGAAGCCGCCGGTATATTTCAAAGCCGGCGATTCATTGTCATGTACCTACGAAGGTATCGGTACGCTGGTGAATCCGGTGGTCGGACCGGTGTCGTCGGCTTCATCGCGCTGAAGGTAGGGAGGTTGTCACGCCGTCATGATTCGTGAAGACATCCTGCAGAAATTTCCGGAACTGTTCGGGACCAAGACCATTAACGGCCGGACGATCAGTGTCGAAGAAGCGATTTCCGTGCTCACACGAGAGTTGGGACCCGAGATCGCGGGCGCTCTCACGGCGCGCCGGAAGCTGCTCGAGGCTGCCGTGGCGGTCCGCGAGAAGTATGCCTGGCCGAAGTGGGACGACTCCTTCGAAGATCCCGTAACGGGCCGGCAACGAACGTTTCGCCAGATCGTTCAAGGCTTGATTGACAACTTTCTCGGCCGGGACAGCGAGCTCGGTTGGCGGCTCAATGACGAAGTGCCGATCCCCGACGACGCGCATCCCACGGCTAATCCCGGCCTCGAGTTGACCGGGCCGTGGCACCCGCTGGATATGGCTTTCAACGCGTTGAATAGCCAGGCGCCACAGAACATGCCGGACTTCGAAGATGCATCGCCGGCGCACTTCCAACCCGACGGTACACCGAAGTCCGAGCCGATCGGAATTTTCCATGCCCTACAGAATGCGAAGGATATTTTCGAAGGGCTTTGGACCGGCCGTCCCTATGAAATCGTGAAGAAGGGGCAGGCGCGGACTTATAAGATCAATCGCCCTCCATCCCAGTGGCCGACGCGCTTTGTGCGGCCCCCTTCGATTCACATACGATTCGACTACATTACAATCAATGGCGAATCCGTGCCCGGTGTAATCGCCATCGCGCTGCTCTGGACGCTCAACAATTACGAAGCTCTCCGGCGTCTGGGCACCGGGGTTTACTACTACATCCCAAAGATACAGACGCCGCAAGAGGCGCTCATTATCGAAAAGCTGCTGGCACGGATCGAAACCCTCATCGGAGTTCAGGCCGGCACCTTCAAGATCAAGGTTCTCTACGAGGAGGGAAATGCAGGCCGCTCTCTGCCTGCAATCGCCTGGGTTTTGCGGCGCCGCTTGCTGGGGACAAATGTAGGCCGCTGGGATTATCTGGGTAGCCTGATCGAAATGTGGAAAGACGATCCGAAGGGCCTGTACCCGGATCCGCAGTCGATCGGCATGGCCTATCCGAACATGATTGCCTATCAGCGGTATAACGCGCTGATGATGCTGATGGCCGGCATGAAGAGGGGCGAGCTCAGCCAGGCTGCCCCCATTGGCGGTATGGCAGCGGTCATGATCTATCCTCCGGCCGATCCCTATGGACGATCCAAATACAATCCATTGGCGCTGCGCGCAATGGTCATCGACAAGTTGCGGGAGCGCCTGCTCGGTCTGATCTTTGTGCCCGAGAGCACGCCGGCCGCCGGCGAACAGCCGACGCTGGACGATATTCTCGCCGGCCGTGTGAAAGGACGTCTCTACGACGCTTACCGGCAAAGCTGGGTCGCCAGCCCGGAGCCGGCTTATGTTGCGGCGGGTAACGGCCCCTTGCAAGCTCCGCTAAGCGAACTCCAGTCCATTATAGATGCCCGGCAACAGACCGTGTCTGTGAAGGGAAAACCTGTGCCGGCCGCGACCAGCGGTCTGATTGACGCGGAGCGGTCTCTGCTCCAGTCTCGCGGCCTGTTGAACTCGCAGGGTAAGATCACGCCGTGGGTTATCGCCAGGGATACCGTTAACACACCCGAGAAGCTTTTCACGCCGGAGCTTTGGAACAGCATCTATGGTGTGCCCCAGGGCGACATCACCATTGAGCATATCCAGCATGCGTTCTATATGGCAGCCAATTATGGGTTTCAAATACTCAACGGCAACTTCGCAGCTGCCATCGACGATTACGAGCTTTCGCTGCGCTTCATGAACGATCTGGCTACTTACCGGATCGATGTCTCCTGGTTGTGGACGCTCCTGCACCATCAGGCGGCCATCACCAAAGACGGCAATTTGAAGGCCCCCGCGCTCACCGAGGACGGCGTCGTGCCCGCAGAGGACCGTTTTGCGGTCAAGGCCGGAACACGCTTCACCAAAGATTTATTCGACAAGTTGTGGGATTACCACAATCAGTGGACCTCCGCGTTCTTCGCCGAATTGGACCGGCGCCGCGACCCCGGCCGATTCGATCGCTCGAAGGCGCCGGTCATCATGGAGATATTAAAACGCCAACTGCTTTCACCACGCTACATTCAACACAGCGCTCGCGTACTCTTCGTCCTGGCCGAAGCAACCAAAGAAGAGCGCGCCCAGATTCTCGATGCGATCTTCGATCTCTCCCGCGATGAAATCCTCAATCGCGTCA
>Ga0209157_1004241_pt1 | contig 10755 bp, 12 predicted proteins | sample GraSoiAngelo_135_FD_185892 | JGI IMG/M metagenome (GOLD analysis project Ga0209157, IMG submission 185892) | Grasslands soil microbial communities from the Angelo Coastal Reserve, California, USA - 14_0929_05_40cm (SPAdes) (version 2) | ecosystem: Environmental > Terrestrial > Soil > Grasslands ... | reverse complement strand
TCATGCTGGTGAAGCATCTGCTGTACACCGAGAAATACACGATCGAGGGGGCGCGCCAGAAGATCGAGCAGTATCGGCGCAGCGGGGACCTGAAGCCGGAGGCGCGCCGCGCGCTCGCGACCCAGACCGTCAAGGACCTGCGCGCCGAACTCAAATCCATTCTCGCCATTCTCGAGGGGAACGCTTCTCCCAATGCCGGGGCGCGCTGACCGCGCGGTCGCGGTCGTCATCCCCGCCTATCAGGCCGCCGCTACCATCTCCGAAGTCGTCTCCCGGACGTCTCGTGCCGTTCCGGGTGCAACCGTTTACGTTGTGGACGACGGATCGAGCGATGGCACGAGCGGAGCGGGAAGGGGGCAGGGGGCCACCGTGCTCGTCCATCCGCGCAACCGCGGTAAGGGGGCGGCTCTGGCGACGGGTATCGCGGCGGCCCTCGCGGGCGGGGCGGACGTAATCATCACGCTGGACGCCGACGGGCAGCACCCGCCCGAGGAAATCCCCGGCCTGGCAGCCCCGGTGCTGGCTGGCGAAGCGGACGTGACGTTGGGTGCGCGGGCGCGCACCGGCGCCATGCCGTGGGGGCGGCGCTGCACCAACTGGGTGTCGGCAGCGCTGGCGTCGCGCATCGCAGGGACTGGGGTTCCGGATGCCCAGAGCGGCTTTCGCGTGCTGTCCCGGCGCGCGGCGCAGGCGGTGCGGCCCGGAGAGCAGGGCTACGATTTCGAGACGGCGTTCCTGCTCGCCGCGCTGGCGCGGGGCCTTCGGGTTCGGTTTGTACCGGTGTCGACAGTCTATGACGGACGGCCCAGCCACTTCCGGCCCTGGGCGGACACGTGGCGGCAGGCCCGCATCTTCACGCGCTACGGTCGGGCGATCATTTTCGGGGCACGATGAACATCCTCATCTCGAACGACGACGGCATCCTCGCCCGCGGCCTGGCCGTGCTCGGTGAAGTGTGCGCCGCCCTGGGACAGGTGACGGTCATCGCTCCCGATCGGGAGCAGAGCGGCACGTCGCACTCGCTCACGCTGCACCGTCCGCTGCACGCCACGCGACGGCCGGACGGCGCCTTTCAGGTGGACGGCACCCCCACCGACTGCGTGCTCCTCGGCATCGGGATGCTCATGCCGCAGAAGCCGGACTTCGTCATCTCGGGCATCAACCACGGCCAGAACATGGGGGAGGACGTGTTCTACTCGGGCACGGTGGCCGCCGCGATGGAGGGCCTCGTGGCCGGCATCCCCAGCATCGCCGTGTCGTACGCGGGCGGTGACCTGGACGTGCTCGAGATGCACAAGGACGGCCTGCGGTCGCTGCTCAAGCGCATCGTCGAGGTCAAGGATTTCCCGAAGGAGACGCTGCTCAACATCAACCTTCCCGCCCTTCCCGGTGACCAGGTCAAAGGTGTGAAGGTGACGCATCTCGGGAGCCGGGTCTTCAGTGAGGAAATCGCGCTCATGAAGGACCCGTGGGGGAAGGAGATCTATTGGATTGGCGGCGGTCGCATCACCTGGAGCGGGGATGCCGACTCCGATTTCCGCGCCACCAGCGACGGCTACATCTCCGTGACGCCGCTCCACATGGACATGACCAATTACGGCTTGATCGAAGTGGTGCGGAAGTGGCTCCCCGGCGACTGACCGGGGCGACGGATACCTACGCGGGATACCGCGCGCGGCTGGTCGAGACGCTGCGCGCCAGGGGGATCCGCGACCTCGCCGTCCTCAAGGCATTCGCCGAGACACCGCGCCATCTGTTCGTGCCCCAGGCGGTGGGGCACCGCGCCTACGAAGACACAGCGCTGCCGATCGGCAACGGCCAGACCATCTCGCAGCCGTTCACGCAGGCCCGCTATCTCGAGGCCCTCCGCCTCAAGGGCAGGGAGCGCGTGCTCGAAATCGGGACCGGCTCCGGGTATCAGACGGCCCTGCTCGGGGCGCTCGCGGGCACCGTCTTCTCGGTGGAGCGGGTGGAGGCGCTCGCCCTCGCCGCCCGGCAGGCGCTGCGCGAGGCCGGGATCGCGAACGTCTCGGTGCTCTTGGGCGACGGGACTCTGGGGTGGAGTGCGTACGCGCCCTACGATGCGATTCTGGTTGCCGCGGGCGGCCCGGAGGTCCCACCGCCGCTCGTGGAGCAGCTCGCGCCGAACGGCCGCCTGCTGATTCCCCTGGGCGAGCAGGGCACGCAGACCCTCACGCTCGTCGAGCGGGTGGGACACGGTGGCCACGAAGTGCGCCTCACGCCCCTCGGTGCGGCGCGATTCGTCCCCTTGCTGGGAGAACACGGCTTCAATGTTTGACGCGTTCATCCAGTGGCTGCTGGACCTGTTCCGCGGCATGGGGTATCCCGGCATCGTGGTGCTCATGGCGGTCGAGTCGTCGATTCTGCCGCTCCCGAGCGAGCTGGTCATGCCGCCCGCGGGCTATCTCGCGGCCAAGGGAGAGATGAGCTTCGTCCTCGCGGTCGCCTGCGGCGTGCTGGGGAGTATCCTTGGCGCGCTCGCCAACTACGGGCTGGCCCACTGGCTCGGGCGCGCGTTCTTCCTGCGGCTCGGCAAGTACGTGCTCATCACGGAGCGGGCGCTCGATCGGTCAGAACGCTATTTCGCGGCCCACGGCGAGATCAGCACGTTCCTGGGTCGTATGCTGCCCGTCGTGCGCCACCTCATCTCGATTCCCGCCGGCATCGCGCGAATGCACCTGGGCCGATTCGTGATGTTCACCGGACTGGGCGCGCTGGTTTGGTGCACGATTCTGACCTGGATCGGCTGGTTTATCGGCAGCCGGGAGGACGTGATCCTCGAGGTACTCAATCAGGAGGCGAGACGCTACGCCGGACGCGCCGTGCTCGTTGTCTTGCCGGTGCTGGCGGGGATCGCGGCGATCTACATCTGGTGGTACCGCCGGCGGGCCGCGCAGGGGCGGCAAGGGTAGGGCCTGAGTGGCTGCCATGCGTTTCCTCGTGCACGGCCACGTCCAAGGCGTGGGGTTCCGCTGGTGGGTGTGGCGCCAGGCGACGCGTCTGGGGCTCCGGGGACTCGCCCGCAACCTGCGCGACGGGTCCGTGGAGGTGATCGCGGAAGGCGCGGAGTCGGCTCTCGCGGACTTGGAGCGTGCGCTGGCGCAGGGCCCGCCTGCGGCACAGGTGGAACGTGTGGAGCGATCTCAAGTTCCACATGAGGTCGCGATCCCAACTGAGTTTGATATCAAATAGTTACGAGGTCCGCGCGTGACCCAAGCCGTCACGGTCCAGGACATCTATCAGGCCATTCGCGACGTCCCCGACTTTCCCAAGCCGGGGATCACGTTCAAGGATATCACACCACTGCTGCTCGATCCGGCGCGGTTCCGCCAGGCGGTAGAGCTGATGGCGGCGCCGTTCGCCGGATCCAAGGTGCGGCGCGTTGTATCGATCGAATCGCGCGGATTCCTGCTTGGCGCGCCGATTGCGTTGCTGCTCGAGGCGGGGCTCGTGCCCATCCGGAAGCCCGGGAAGCTCCCCGCCGCTCGGGGTCGAGTAGAGTACGCCCTGGAGTACGGCACCGACGCCCTCGAGATGCACCGCGACGCGGTGGACCAGGGTGACCGGGTGTTGATCGTGGACGACGTGTTGGCGACGGGAGGCACGGCCGAGGCGGCCGCGAAACTGGTGCGGGCGCATGGCGCAGAGGTCGTCGGCTTTACGTTCTTAATCGAGCTCGATTTTCTCAAAGGACGGGAGCGGCTTCGCGCCGAGCGCGTCGAGGCCTTGCTACACTACGCGTAACCTCGCTACATTGAAAGGCTTAGCCCCTGTAGCTCAGGTGGATAGAGCAGCGGTTTCCTAAACCGTTGGCCGGGTGTTCGAGTCACCCCAGGGGCACCACTACAGCCGCAAGCCGCAAGCCGTAAGTCTTACGGCTTACGCCTTGCGGCTTAGAAGATGATACGGAAAGGTGTGAAGGTATGGGGACGACGGTAACGACGGCAGGACGCCCGGTGGTTGGAGAGTCCAACTGGCTGAAGGCGCTCGCCAACTGGATCAGGAATCACAAGCAGGCGGCGGCATATCTCGCCGTGGCGCTCGTCGTGGCGCTGGGACTCTTCGCGTGGAACCTCTTGTCCGCAAAGACGGCGGAGCGAAGCGCCGGTCGCCAAATCGCTCAAGGGCGCCTCGCGCTCGACTCGAAGAACTACCCGCTCGCCGCCAGCGTACTTTCCCAGGTGGTGGAAAACTTTTCCGGGACCCATGCGGCCCAGGAGGCCAGCCTCCTGCTCGCACAGGCCCGGCTCGCGCAGGGCCAGACCCAGCAGGCGATCGAGGTGCTCCAGCGATCTGCGCCCAAGGCCGACAAATACTTTCGAGCGCAGACGTACGGCCTGCTCGGCGCGGCGTACGAGAATGCGCTCCGGCCCAAGGACGCGGCGACGGCGTACGAGGCAGCCGCCGAGGCCGCTCTGTACCCGTTTCTCCACGCCCAGTTTCTATCGGACGCCGGGCGGGCCTGGCTCGCCGCGGGTGACACGGCTAAAGCGCTTGTTGGATACCGGACGATCACAGAAAGGCTGGACTCCACAAGCGCAGCTGGGGAAGCAAAGGTACGGCTCGGCGAGTTGACCAAGGGGAGTGGTCATCCGTGATTTCTTGAGCACGATTACTTCGTATAAGATATGTTATGTTAAGTTGAGCCGCGACCGAATGTGGAGAAGCGCCTCAGTTAATCACACCCCGCACCACGAGTCTCGCCTCCCCGCCTAGCCACACGTCGTCGTACAGCCCCTCCGGGGTCTTTCGCGCCCGGATCTCGAGCCGCTTGGCGCTCCTGGTCCAGAACGTGACCGGGAGCTTGGCCAGTCCCCAGTCGGCAAGCGCGCAGGCAGCGGCCACGGCACCCGTGCCGCACGCCAGAGTTTCGTCCTCGACGCCGCGCTCGTAGGTCCGCATGCGCCACTCGGACGCACGGCCTGCCGGCGAGATGAAGTTCACATTCGCACCGGCGGGCCCCAGCACCGGGTCGGACCGCAGCAGTCTGCCGCGACTCACGACGTCCACCAGCTCCACGTCTTCCACTAGGACCACGAGGTGCGGGACGCCCACCGTGCCCAGGGCGGCCTGTCGCTCTCCGGGCGCGATGGCCAGGCCCGGCACGGGCGCCGGCGAGCCCACCGGCGCGAGGTGCAATTCCGCGCGCTCGCCATCGGACGTGCAGCGGCTCTCGTAGGTGGCCGCGTCGGTCTCGAGCGTCATGCGCTGCGGGTTGGCCAACCCCAATCGGGCGGCAAGCCGTGTGCTGCACAGGGCGGCGTTCCCGCACATGGCGGCGCGCGAACCGTCCGAATTGAAGTAGATCATCCGGACGATGTCCGGGGCGTCCGGGCTCGATCCTGGCCCGACGAACACGAGGCCGTCGGCGCCGACGCCGGTGCCCCGCGCGCACACCGCCCGGATGTCCTCGACCGACCAGTCGGCGGGGCTCGTGTGGCGGCTGTCGACCATGACGAAGTCGTTCCCCGACCCCGTCATCTTGTAGATCGTGGTCCCGACTAGATGCGGCCGAACCAGGCCATCAGCCTGAGCCGGGGCACCATCCACACGGCTTCCCGGACGATCCCCCGGTTCATCTTGCTTTGCCCCTCGGTTCGGTCGACGAACACGATCGGGACTTCCTTCAGGGTGAACCCTTTGCGCCATGCCCTCACGCTCATTTCGATCTGAAACGCATACCCGTTGGACCGCACCCGCGACAGGTCGATCGCCTCGAGCACCCGCCTGCGAAAGCACTTGAACCCTCCCGTCAGGTCCCAGATCCGCAGGCCCGTGATCCAGCGGGCGTAGATGTTCGCACAGTATGATAGCAACAAGCGCCCCATGGGCCAGTTGACGACCGTCACCTTCCCGTTCAAGTACCGTGAGCCGAGCACCAGGTCAGCCTGGACGACGGCCTTGAGAAACTCCTTTAAGTGTGCCGGATCGTGGGAGAAGTCCGCGTCCATCTCGAACACGTAGTCGTAGCCCCGCTCCAGCGCCCACCGAAAGCCCGTGATATAGGCGGTGCCGAGGCCCAGCTTCCCTTCCCGGTGCAGCACGTGGACACGGGCCTCCTTCGCGGCCAGCGCATCGGCGATCTGTCCCGTGCCGTCCGGAGACTTGTCATCCACCACCAGGATCTCGAGCCGTGGGTCTTGCGCCAGGACTTGCGGGACGAGGGTCGCGAGGTTCCCGGCCTCGTTGTAGGTAGGGATGACAACCAGCGCTCGCTCACCCATGCCGGGCGCGCCGGGGGAGGACCACGGCCGCGAGTAGCGCTATGAGGAGCCCGGCGAGAGACGCGATGGTCAGGGTCCTGCCCAGCTCGTAGAGCTTCGAGCGGAATGTGAGCTCCACCACTCTGGCGCCGGCCGGGAGTGCAACCGTGATCAAGCTGTAGTCACCCCGCAGCACCGGTGCCGGCTGACCGTCGGCCGTAGCCTGCCAGTCAGGATACCAATTCTCGGCGATCAACAGGTAGCTCGGTTGAGGGGGCGCGGGATCGAGCGTGACGGTCATCCGTCCGGGCTGCCACCCCGTCAGCGTGGCGCGCGACGGGCTGGGCTCGGGCATCTTCTTCAGCGGCTCCGGGATCACCGGCTGGTCGGTGGTGAAGAGGACGATCCTGGAGAAGTCCATGCGAGTATCGATGAGGGCCGGGATCACGGTGGCGGAGTCGGTCTTGACGGCACCCGGCACGACGCGGGCGTACGGCGCCGGATCCACACGCTCGAACAACTTGACGCGCGCCCCGTCGAAGATCGTCACGGAGTCGAGCACGCGGCGGAAGCCCGGGATCGAGTCCAGGGTCTGGGCGCCTGCCGGCAGGATGGCGTAGCGCACCGCCCACAGGTCCCACAGCGGCAGGACGCCGAGGTTTCTCCACTCATTCTTGCCGCCCCACAACTCGTCGTAGTAGCGCAGCTCGTTGCCGTGGTATCCGAACAGGTCGGGGATGTCGAACGCCATCAGCGCGGATCCCGGATACGTGCCCGGGCCGGGCGGATTGAAGACCCGGTATGGAAGCGGCGTCGCGCTAATGCGGTCGATCACCGGGTCCCTGCCGTAGGGCTTCGTGTAGCTCCAGAACTGCCGGGCATTGAGCCACAGGTCCGCCCCCACGATCAGGATGAGCGTTAGCGCGCGCAGCCGCGACGTGAGCCGGACCTGGGCCGGACCGAGCACCGCCGCCGCGGCCGCGAGCGCGAGGCCGCTCGTCACCGCCCCCCACAGGATCGCGGACCGATCGGCCCCGGCCGCGGCCGCCTTCGCGGCGGCGAGCGTTTCGGCGATGTGGCCGAACACGCCCGTGATCCCGAGCAGGGTCACAATCGCCCCGATGATCAGCGCGGGCATCATCACCCGCTTAGCCTCTCCCTTGAGTGCGCGCTCCACACCGAGGCCTGCGAACACAGCCGTCACGAGTGCGACTACGTAGAAGGCCATTCCGGGCGCCCGGGTCTTCTTGACGAGCGGCATCAGCGCCCACCACAGCTTGTAGAACGGAGTGGCGGCGCCAAGGCTGATGAGCAGAAACAGTAGCCCGATTCCACCCAGCCACAGGATCTGCCGCCGGTGCTCGCGCACCGTCGCGCCCAGCGCCGCGAGCACCACCACGGGGAGCCCGAGATACTCCGAATGCAGCTTGATCGGGTTCGAGCCCCAGTAGGTCTCGCGCGAGCCTACGAAGTTCTTGAGGAAGAATTCAGGTACGTGGTCCCACGGGATTGCGTAGGAAGACGAACCTTCGAAACCCGAATAGCCTTGTGCACGAGGGGAGAAGGGGATGTACTCGAAAAACGGCATGATCTGGATGGCCGCGATCCCGAACCCGACGAGCACCGCGATGAGCGCCAAGCCGAGCCGCACCACGCGCTCCCCTGTTTTGGTGTCCCCGGCTTCTTCGAGCGTGAGGTAGAGCGCGAACAGTCCGGCGACGATGAGCGAGTAGTAGGCGAGCTGAAAGTGCCCGAGCAGGGTCAACCCAGTGGCCGCGGCCAGCAATGGGTAGCCTTGCCAGCGCCGGTCTCGCAACGCCAGCACCAGGGCCAGCAGGATGAGCGGCAACATCGTCGACGCGAAGAGCTTGCCGTCGTGGCCCGGCGAGGGGTACGACGCAATCAGGCCGGTGAGCTCGTACGCCAGTCCTCCGATCACCGATCCGGTCCATCCGACCCGCAGGCGCCGCAAGAGCAGGTAGGTGAACAGGCCGGCAAGGATGTAGTGCAGCGAGAAACTCAGGTTACCGGCCGTCGTGACCGGTACGACGAAGCGCAGCAGCCAGGTCGGATAGAAGATGTCCCCGCTGCCCGCCGCCACGAACGGCATGCCGCCGAAGATTTCCGGATTCCAGAGCGGGAGGTGGCCACTCCGCTTGAACCACTCGGCGCTCCAGGCGTGGAACGGCAAGCCGGCGGTGTACTGATCGCTCCACTGGCTCGCGAGCCACATCCCTGCGAACATGGGAAGCGACAGGAGCAACGGCCACAGGGTGAAGGCGGCAGTCGCGATCAGCGTGGGACGACGCGGTTCGTAGGACGGCGGTCCGACGGGGATCGCGGACTCAGGCTGACTCACTGGATGGACTCCTGTGGACGGTGCCGGAGCGGAAGCGTCAGCAAAGCGGCCGCAGCCTCCGTGAGTGTGAGGAGCACGCGCGACGCGACGCTCACGGCGACCGCGCCGCCGCTCCCAAGAAACGGCGCGAGCAGCCCGACGAGCACCAGCTCGCGCACCCCTACCCCGCCGGGGGCGAACAGGGCCAGCAGGCCGAGAATGTAGCCCAGCGTGAACGCCCCGATAGCCGTGGTGAGCGGGAGGGGCGCGTCGTGCATGAGCCCGCGGGCGAGCATCCACAGGGCCGCGCCGTACGTGGTCCAGCTGAGCACCGTGAGCAGGGTGCCGGCGAAGACGGCGGAGGGGGCGAGCGGCTGCAACGGGGCCATCGGGCTCACCAAGCGGCCCAGCCAGACGGCGGTGGGGCGCCAGACGAGCACCAGAATAGTGGCGAGGGCCGCGAGGCCGGCGAGGGCGAGACGGAGCGGCGGCGCGCTGTGCGGGCTCACGGCGGCAACCACCGCCACTCCGCTACCGAGCGACACCGCCTGGATCACGAACGCGGATGCCGCGGCTGGGCCGGGCGCGACGCCGGCCCGCTGGGCCAGCACCACCAGGCCGGCGACGCTCCAGACCTTCCCGGGGACGTAGCGGCCGAGGTTGGCCACGCTCCAGGTGCGGGCGGCCGGGCCGAACGCAATGCGCTGACCCCAGCCTGCCAGGATGCGGCGCCAGGACTCGATCTGCATCACGTAGGTCAGGAACACCAGAACGACAGAGCCCGCGATCCAGGCCGGCGCAATCGTGAGCGTGACGTGGAGTGAGCGAAATTCCGACCAGTTGCGTGCGATCGACCGGCCCACGAAGGCCACGACCGCCAGTGTGACGAGGCCCTGGACCGCCCAGAGCCAGCGTCGGGCGATCAAGTCTTCACGAACTTGTAGGCGACCGACCGCGCGAGCATCCACCAGGGCGCGGGAATCGGTGGATAGAAGTACGTGCCGCCCCAATCCACGAGGCGGAACCCGTTCATCTCGCCCAAGCGGCTGATCGTCTGGCGCGTCCAACTGTAGATGTGCCCCTGCCTGTCCGGGACGCGGAAGAGATTCCAGATGATCTCCTTCACGTGATAGGGATTGGGCACGGAGACCATCCACACGCCCCCGGGTCTGAGAACTCGATGGATCTCGCCCGCCGTACTGTACGCGGTAGGCGTGTGTTCGAGGACCTCGACCATGAAGACGTAGTCGAAGGACGCATCCGGAAACGGAAGTCCGCTCGTGATATCGTGAATCAAGATGTCGGGCGCGGCGAACTCGGGGGCAATGTCGAGTCCCTGATACTTCACGTCGCGCGGCAGGTACTTGCGAAGATCGCCGTTGCGTGAGCCGATGTCGAGCACCGCGCTGCCGGGGCGTACTTGCGCCAGCTGCATGTGCTTGCGAAACCGCATCCGCTCTTCGCCGGCGTTCCGCCAGTTATAGCGTTCGCGATAGAACTTGGTGAGCTCGGGTGACGAGGGGGCGATCCGTGGATTCATGGGTTCGAAAAATACCATGCCCGGAAACCCCGGGAAAGTCGTAGCTTTGTGAAGCTGCCATGCGCATCCTCCACGTGGTCACCGCTTTCCCACGCACGCCGGACGATGTGATCGTACCGTGGCTCGTGGAGCTGCTGAAGCGGCTGCAGGCGGCGGGACACGAGGTGGAAGTGTTCACCTCGTCCTACCGCGGCGCGCCCGATCAGGTATTCGCCGGGATTCCCGTGCATCGGTTCCGGTACTTCCCGCGCCGTTGGGAGAACCTGACCCACGAGGAAGCGGCGCCCGACCGGATGAAGCGCTCCCTGCTGTACCGCCTCATGCCTGCCTGCTTCGTACTCGCCGGCATGGCGGCGATCTGGCGTCTATGCCGCCGGACCCGCTACGACGTTATTCACGTCCACTGGCCGCTGCCGTTGGCGCTGTTCGGCTGGGCGGCGCAACGCGCCTGTCCCGCGCGTCTGGTGACGACATTCTACGGCGTGGAGCTGCGGTGGGTGAAGAGCGCCCTGCCGTTCCTGAAGGGCTTTCTGGCATGGGCCGCGCGACGCTCGGACCGCGTCGTCGCGATCTCCCACTATACCGCGGGCGAGCTGCGGGAGCTTGCCGACGTGCCCATCGAGGTCATTCCCTACACGACGTCGCTTCCAGAG
>Ga0209157_1004236_pt1 | contig 10757 bp, 10 predicted proteins | sample GraSoiAngelo_135_FD_185892 | JGI IMG/M metagenome (GOLD analysis project Ga0209157, IMG submission 185892) | Grasslands soil microbial communities from the Angelo Coastal Reserve, California, USA - 14_0929_05_40cm (SPAdes) (version 2) | ecosystem: Environmental > Terrestrial > Soil > Grasslands ... | reverse complement strand
CTACTGAAATCCTGTAACGTTCCAATCTTGTGAGCGGGACGGTCCGGGCGGCCGTGATGACAGCCCCGGGACACCTTGAAGTCAGGCGATTCCCGCTCCCCGAACCCGCGCCAGGCGCCGTCGTGATGAAGGTCACCTACTCCGGCATCTGCGGCACCGACAAGCACACCTACCGCGGTGAGTCGAAGCAGTACGCAGGCACCGATCACGAGCGCAACATCATCTATCCGCTGATCTGTGGCCATGAGAACGTAGGAGTGATCGAGGCCATCGGAGGTGGCGACTCCATCCCGGATAGCGAAGGACGCCCGCTGCGCGCCGGCGACCGGATCGTTCCCGCCGCGAACGTCCAATGCGGTCGCTGCGTCTTCTGCCTCAACGACTACCCGTACTACTTCTGTGAGAACTTGCAGGACTACGGCAACAGCCTGCATGCGACCAACCCGCCGCACCTTTTCGGCGGCTGGGCGGAATACATGTACCTGCTTCCAGGAACGCCGCTCTTTCGTGTGCCCGACAGTCTGCCGGACGAGGTCGCAGCCCTGACCGAGGTGATGGCCGTAACGCATGGGTTCGATCGCGCCCGCATGCTGACCGCGGGATGGGGAGGAAGCGCATTCGGCGAGTCGGTGGCCATCGTCGGAATCGGCCCGCTTGGCTTCTGCCACCTGGTCAAGGCGCGGCTTATGGGTTGCGGCAAGCTGATCGCGATCGACCGGCTCGACTCGCGTCTCGAGCTGGCAAGAAAATTCGGCGCCACGCTGACCATCAACGCCGCCAAAACTGACGAGAAGGAGCGCCTCGCGCTCGTGCGCGAGCACACCCACACCGGGCCCGACATCGTCGTCGACTGCACCGGTTTCGCCCAATCGTTCCCAGAGTGCCTGCATCTCGTGCGCTACGGCGGCACCGTCGTCGAGGCGGGGACGTTCGTGGACATGGGCCCCGTCGGTGTCAATCCCAACGCTGACATCTGCACCAAGAACGTCAGCGTGATCGGCGTCGGCGGCGAGACAGCGACCTCCTACGTCCCGTCGATGAACCTACTCGCCCGGAACCTCGACCGCCTTCCGCTGACAGAGATCGTCACGCACCGGATGCCTCTCGAGCGCGCGACCGAAGCCATGGAGCTATCGCAGCGGGACGGGACGATGAAGGTCCTGATGGACCCGGCCATGAAGCCGTGATCGAGTCCCCCTCTGCGACGCGAAGACACCCCACCATCCTCGATGTCGCCTCCCACGCTGGCGTTTCGAAATCGACCGTCTCCAACGTCGTGCGTGGGCTGCCCGGAGTGTCGGAGGCGACCCGAGGGCGAGTCCGCCTTGCGATCCAGGAGCTGGGCTACCGACCCAATGTGCTCGCCCGCCAGCTCGTGCAGCAGCGAACGAGCATCCTCGGCGTCGTCGTCGGCGACCTCGCCAACCCCTTCTTCGCCGAGATGGCGAAATCGGTCGAGCGGCACGCCGCTGCCCGCGGCTACACCGCGATGTTCTGCAACACAGAGGGCGACAGCCAGAGCGAGCTCGCCGGAGTCGAGACGCTTCTCGAACACAGGGTGGCGGGCATCGTCTTTCTCGCCTTCTCCGGCGACTCCCGGACGATGCGGGAGACGCTTCAGCACCAGATTCCGGCGGTCTTCGTCAGCTGCGGCGCGGAGTGGGGAGACGTGGTCTCGGTCGATGACGAGGTCGGAGGCCGCATGGGCACGGTGCATCTCGTCGACGCCGGGCACCGGCGCATCGCGTATCTCTTTATCCCGGAGCTCGAAGACCAGTCCGACCGCGCGCGCTGGGACGGCTACTGCGAGGCTTTGAAAGCGGCCGGCCTCGGGCCGCCGGTCAGGATCAGCTGGTCGCCGCCCGCCGACCACGCGCTCGTCGACGGCGTCGACCGCCCCCTGATCGAAGTCTTCACCGGTCCCGACCGCGCCACCGGCGTGTTCGCCTCCAATGATGTGGCCGCGATAGCGCTCCAGGAGTTCGCAGACCGCGTTGACCTGCACGTCCCAGGCGATATCTCGATCGTCGGCTTCGACGACGTGCCGATGGCGGGCCTCGCCCGGATCGCGCTGACCACGATCGCCCAGCCGCGGGACGAGCTCGCGCGGCTGGGCATTGCGACCATCGCCGACCGGATCGAGCGCAAGCTCAAGGGGCCACCGACACGCACTCTTGTCGACGTCACGCTGGTCGCCCGCCGGTCGACCGCGCCGCTTCGCCAGGCCTAGTTCCGCGGCCCCCGGCAGAGGGGGGACTTGACGGTCGGCCCGCCCGCCCTAGAGAATTACGGAACGTTCCAGTGGAACGCTCCAGAGGCGGGACGACGCGAAGTTTTCCGCCAGATCTGCGGAGGAGTTGAGCTTGGCTGTCGCGGCCGGTTTGGGCCCGCGGTTGGACCGCGAGCGATTCCAGTGGTCGAGCCTTGCGATGCTCGCCCCGGCGCTGGCGCTGCTCGGCGTGCTGTTCATCTTCCCGGTCCTGTACTCCGGCTACCTCGGCTTCACCGACCTGGCGCTGGTGGGCTCGCGCTCGCGCGACTATCAGTTCACGGGCCTCGACAACGTGACCCGGATGCTCAGCGACTACGTCTTCATCAAATCGTCGTGGCTGACGATCATCTTCGTCGTCGGCTCGGCGATCGTCGGCCAGACGGTGCTCGGCATGGCGCTGGCCATCCTCCTGCGCAACGCGCTCGTCTCCGTCCGGGCCGTGATCGGGTCGATCGTCATCGTCGCTTGGGTCCTGCCGGAGATCACGGTCGCCCTGGTCTGGTATGCGTTCTCCCAAGCCGGCGGCACGCTCTCGATCCTGCTGGGTCACACGGACACGAACTTCCTGGTCGCCGTGCCGATGCTGATCGTCTCGCTGGCCAACCTGTGGCGCAACGTCGCCTTTTCGATGCTCGTGTTCTCGGCCGGCCTCCGCAACCTGCCGACGGAGGTCCTCGAGGCGGCCGAGGTCGAGGGCGCGTCCGCCTGGCGCCGCTATCGAATGGTGATCCTGCCCCTGCTCAAGCCGACGATCGTGACGAACCTGCTGCTGGTGACGATCCTCAACCTGTCTGAGTTCACGCTCATATACGCGATGACCCAGGGCGGGCCGGGCATCGAGACCATGACGCTTCCGCTGTACGTCTACCAGGAGGCGTTCGTGTTCCACCAGCTCGGATACGGGACCGCCATCTCGCTCGTGCTGGTGCTGATCGGCGCGCTGTTCTCCCTCCTGTTCGTCCGCGCTTCGAGGAGCCAGGTATGAGCGCGGTGGAGGCACGCCGGGCGGGTGCGGAAAAGCTGATCGTCGTCCCGTACAGCCGGGTTTCGCCGGCGGCGGTGGCTACCAACATGATCCTGATCCTGCTCGGCTCCTTCTTCCTGCTTCCGATGCTCTGGATGGTGTTCGCGTCCGTCGATTCGAACCCCGACTGGGCGATCAAGCTGCCGACGCCGACGCTGGCGAACTTTACGGACGTGCTCGGCCGCGCCGACGCGATCAGCTCTTTCCGCAGCAGCCTGATCCTGGCCGGCACGACGACCGTCGTCACGACCGTGCTCGCCGTGCTTGCCGCGTATCCGCTCTCGCGCATGCACATCCCGTTCAAGCGCGCGTTCATGCTGGCGATCCTCTTCGCGTCGGGCCTTCCGGTTTCGATGCTGATCGTGCCCGTCTACCAGATGTACGTGTACTTCGGGTGGCTCGACTCGCTCTACACAACGGCCCTATTCCTCGCCGCGAGCTCGCTCCCGTTTGCGATCTGGCTGATGAAGAACTTCATCGACGCGGTGCCCGCGGAGCTCGAACAAGCCGCCGCGATCGACGGCGCGAGCACGGCTCGCATCCTGCGTGAGCTCGTGCTGCCGTTGACGCTGCCCGGCATCGCGGTGACCGCGATCTACACGTTCATCAACGCTTGGGGAGCTTTCATCATCCCGTTCGTGCTGACGTACAGCCCCGACAATCAACCCGGCCCGGTCGAGATCTACAACTTCATGGGTTCGCACGGACTGTTCAAGTTCGGCGACCTGGCCGTCTTCTCGCTGTTGTTCTCAGTGCCCGTGATCGTCCTGTATCTGTTCATGTCGCGCTATTTCAGCGGCGCGTTCAACTTCGGCGGCGCGGTCAAGTAGATGCTCAGCGAAGTGCGCTTCGAGGGCGTGCACAAGATCTTCGGCACCGAGACGGCCGTCGAGGATCTCAACCTGCGGGTGAACGCGGGCGAGTTCCTCGTCCTGGTCGGTCCGTCCGGGTGCGGCAAGACGACTACGCTGCGCATGCTGGCGGGCCTCGAGCGCCCCTCGTACGGGCGAATCCTGATCGGCGACAAGCTCGTGAACAACGTCTCACCGCGGTTTCGCGACGTGGCGATGGTCTTCCAGAGCTACGCCCTCTACCCGCACATGAACGTGTACGACAACCTGGCGTTCGGCATGCGCGCGAGGGGGGCGGCCGGCAGCGTCATCGCGCAGCGCGTCAAGGAGACCGCCGAGGTGCTCGGGCTTGCCCAGCTGATGAAACGCCGTCCCTCAGAGCTCTCCGGCGGTCAGCGGCAGCGCGTCGCGCTTGGCCGCGCGCTGATCCGCCAACCGCAGGTCTTCCTCATGGACGAGCCACTCTCCAACCTCGACGCAGGCCTTCGCGTGCAGATGCGAGCGGAGCTGAGCCGGCTGCATGAGCGCTTTCGGGTCACGACCCTGTACGTGACACACGACCAGGTCGAGGCGATGACCATGGGCGACCGGATCGCGGTCATGAACAGCGGCCGGCTGCAGCAGGTCGACGCCCCCGAGACCCTGTACGACAACCCCGCCAACATCTTCGTCGCCGGGTTCATCGGGTCGCCGCGTATGAACTTCGTCCGGGGCAGCTTGACGACGACGCGGGGCGTGGCGGCCGTCGAGTTTCTCGGCGTCACGACCCCGCTCAGCTCGCGCGCGAAGCTGACCGCGGAAGCCGCCGACGGTGCGGTGACTGTGGGGCTGAGACCAGAAGACCTCATGTGGCGGCGTGCCGCACCACCCGAGAGCACGCTGACTCTCAGCGCCGAGGTGGACGTCGTCGAGCCGATGGGCCACGAGGCCTACGTGACCGCAGTGTGCGCAGGCGAAACGGTCACGTCTCGGTTTCCACCGCGGTCCGGCGTGCGGACGCGAGAGCGCATCGAGCTCGCATTGAATCCTGCGCGGCTTCATCTCTTCGACGCCCGGTCGGGGAACACCATCCTCCAACGGCCAGTGGCCGGCGGAGCCGAGCTTCCGAGATCCGTGGGGGAGGCGCGGGTCGACGAATCGGAGGAAGGGCGATCGGAGCGTCAACACGAACCTCACACGCGGAGTGCGCAATCGAGAGCAGAAGAAATTTCATGAGGAGGTAACGCAGTTGAGGATTTCTGGCCATCGATTCGGAGTGTGGACGGCCCTGCTGACGTTCACAGCGGCGCTTGTCGCGGCGTGCGGCGGCGGCACAAACAACACCGCCACGACCGACGATATGAAGGGGACCATCACGGTCGCCTACTCGACCACCTACGTCTTCGATTCCGACGACCAGTCCGTGATCTGGTGGGACAAGGTGAAGAAGGAGTTCGAGCAGCAGTACCCGAACGCCAAGCTCAACCTGCAAGGGTTCAACGGCACGGACGTCGACCTGGTCAACAAGGTGGCGCTCGAGTACAAGAACCCGTCGACCACGCCTGATGTTTTCATGCTTCCCACCGGTTACGTAGGGCAGTGGGTCGGCTCGGACTATCTGCTGCCGCTCGACTCGTTCGTCAACGACTCGACCAAGGCACCGTTCTGGGCGTCGTTCCCGAAGGTCATCCAGGACGAGAGCAAGATCAACGGCAAGGTTTACGCCGTCAACACCGGCGAGAACAACTCGGCGCTCTACTACAACACCTCTATGCTGCAGAAAGCGGGCGTGACCGTCCCCTGGCAGCCCAAGAACTGGGATGACCTGCTCGCGGCGGCGCGAGCTGTCAAGGCGAGTGGGCAGAAAGTGGTGGCGTTCTGGGCTCCGGCCGGCACCAGCGCCGGCGCCGGAGGGGTCCTCCAGGGCAGCGCCAACATGGTCTACGCGTCGTCGACGCCGACGATCTACGACTACGACAAGAAGAAGTGGGTCGTCGACAGCCCCGGACTGCGTGAGGTCATGCAGTTCTACAAGACCGTCTACTCGGAGCACCTCGGAGGCTCGACCTCGGACCTGTTCTCCCCGAAAGCGGTGGGCCGGCCGGTCGTTCTCCTGAAGGACCACCAGATGGCGATCGCCATCGGTTCGAACTGGTTCGCCGACGCGTGGACCGAGCAGAACCGGCACTGGGCGACCGCCGCCCAGGAGGCGAGCGCCGTGCCGATTCCAACCTCCAAGGGGCAGGCCCCCGGCACCGCGAGCACGCTCGGCGGGTGGGCGGTCGCCGTCTCCAAGGCGACCAAGCACCCTCAGCTTTCATGGGGTCTGATCAAAATCATGGAGGCCGACGACAACCAGGTCTTCATCGCCAACCGCGCGGGTTTCGTCCCACCGAGCCAGACCGTCGCCAAGTCCGACGGGTTCCTGAACTACGCGCCGCCGTTCAACAAGGCGTTCGGCGACGCGTTGCCGAACTCGAAGCCAATGCCGTCGGAGCAGGAGGGGTATCCCGCCTACGTCCAGGGCATCGGGCAGGCGACGGGTCAGATCGCAACCGATCCCAACACCTCGGTCGACCAGGCCATCAAAATCCTGCATGACACGATGGCCAACCAGGTCGGCGCAGGTAACGTCGAAACTCTCACCTAACGACACGCCAGGGCAGGGCAGAGACACCTCCGCCCTGCCGCACCATCCTGAAAAGCGAGGACTTCAACCCATGTATTCCGGCCCCGTCATCGACTGCGACGTCCACCACGCCCGGAACACCGACGCCGAGCTGATCGAGTACCTGTCTCCGGGCTGGCGTCAGTACGTGACGGATCGCGGACCCGCCGGCAACGTGCCACTCGCGGTGCAGGACGGCCTCCCGAACCCGCACGGTTTCATGCGGGCCGACACGTATCCGAAGGGGGGCGGCGAACCTGGCTCCGACTACGCGACGATGCGCGACCAGCTGCTCGCCGCGTCAGACGTCCGGCGCGTCATCCTGACCTTCGGCGACGACAGTCACGTCGCAGGTCACCACAACCCTTATTTCGCGTCCGAGCTTGCCCGTGCGATGAACGACTGGAGCGTCGAGCGCTGGCTGAGCAAGGACCGGCGCCTCTTGTCTTCGATCATGGTCGGCAGCCAGCTGCCCGATGTGGCCGCGGCTGAGGTCCGGCGCCATGCGGAGAACCCGGGGATGGTACAGGTCATGCTGGTCGACAACCCATTCAATCGCGGCTTTGGCCACCCGGTGTTTCATCCCATCTACGCGGCCGCGGAGGAAACCGGGCGCCCGGTGGCCATACACGGCGGGGCTGGAGGCTGGGCCAACCCGCCGAGCACCGGAGGCGGCAGCGTAAGCACGTATTTCGAGACCCACGTGCTCTGGCCGCAAGCGATCCAGACCCACCTCGTCAGCTTCATCGCGCACGGCGTCTTCGAGAAATATCCACGGCTGCGAGTCGTGCTCGTCGAAGGTGGATCGGCGTGGATCCCGAGCCTCCTCTGGCGATTCGACACCGAGTACAAGGGCCTGCGTCGCGAGGTGCCGTGGCTGAAGCGCCTGCCGAGCGAGTACTTCGCAAGCCACGTCTGGGTGACGACCCAGCCGCTCGAGATCTCTCCGCAGAAAGAGAATGTTGTGGAGCTGCTGCGCTCGATGAGTCTCGAAGACCGGCTCGTCTATTCGTCCGACTACCCGCACTGGGACGCGGACGAGATCGACTACCTATCGACCCGGTTGCCGTCGGACTGGCATCGCCGGATCTTTTTCGGGAACGCGTGTCGGCTCTACGGCTGGAAGGAGGAGGACCTTGCGCCGCCCCGCGAAGCGGTTCGGGAGTCGGCATGAGGGTGGACGTCGGACCCCTCAGCGATTTCGAAGACCACCGGGTGCGCATCGTCAATGCCGGCGACCTCGAGGTCGGCGTGCTGCGATGGCGCGACCGCTTCTTTGCGATCCACAACCGCTGCCCGCATCAGAAAGGCCCGGTGTGTCTCGGCATCGTGAGCGGCCGCCTCGGCGGCGCGGCGCCGGGTTCGATGGAAGTCGACGAGGAGACTCCCGTGCTCGCATGCCCATGGCACGGCTGGGAGTTCGAGTTGGAGCGAGGCCGCGCGTTGTGGGACAAAAGCTACGCCGTGAAGGTTCTGCCGGTCAGCATCGAATCGGGTCGCGTCTTGCTGGAGGTAGGGCGCAGCCGGGATTAGTCCGCAGCGGTGACGGTGTGCGTGCTCACCGTGTAGCGCGCGATGCGCTCCTCATCCAGCACGAGGCCGAAGCCAGGCCGGTCGGGCACACGAACAACGCCGTCGCTGTCGATCGTCAGCGGCTCGAGGAGCATCTGGTCACGGGCCGCGGCGGTGAAGCCGCTGGGCGGATCGTGCGGGAACTCGAGGAACGGACAGTTGGGGATCGCGGCGGCCAGGTGCAGGTTGGCCATCAGCCCGATGCCGTTGCCCCACGTATGTGGCGCGAGCTCGAGTCCCGCCACCTCGGCCAGCGCCGCGATCTTCCTCATCTGGCCCACGCCCTCTGACAGCAGCGCGTCTGGCTGCAGGATGTCGTAGCACCCGCGGTCGATCAGCAGCTTGAACTCGTGCAGGCCATGGTTGTCCTCGCCGCCCGCGATCGGCAATGTGTCGAGTTTGTCGCGAAGGCGACGCAGACCGTCGTAGTCGTGGCGTGGCAAAGGCTCTTCGAGCCAGCGCACGCCCATGCGCTGCAGCTCGCTACGCCCGCCTGGTTGGCGTCGACCATGATGTCGATGCGGTCGCCGACGGCCGCACGAACGGCTTCGACGACCTTAAGGTCCGCGCGCGGATCGGGAAGATGAAAACGAAACTTGACCGCGCGGTAGCCCTCCCCGAGCATTCGCTGCACGTCTTCGACGCGACGCTCCGGGGAGCGGACCTCCGCGGTCGCGCAGTAAGCCGTCACGCCGTCTGAACAGCCTCCCCACAGCTTTGCGACGGGAAGGTTCGCCGCCTTGCCGACGATGTCCCAGAGAGGCATCTCCATGCAGTAGACCGGCGCGCCGAGGATCTCGGTGTCGCGCAGGATGGGCACCAGCCGCTCGACGTACATCGGATCCTCGCCGATGAAGTAAGGCGCCACGAATCGCTCGATCGTCACCGCGGCTTCGGGGCCCGCATGCGCGGCTCCAAGGCCGGTCAACCCTGCGTCGGTCCCCACCTCGATCAGGACCATCAGGAGGTCCGGCTGGTTGCGACCCCGCGCCCATGCCGGGTGGAACTCACGTTCGAGCGGGAAGTCGACCACTCGGCAGGTGATGCGCTCGATCTTCATCAGATCACCGACGACAGGAAGCGCGCCGACTCGAGGATCGACTCCTCGACCAGTACGAAGGGATCCTCGTACTCGATGCTGATGGTTCCGGAAAATCCCTTGTCGCGCAGCAGGCCGACGAATTTGGCCCACCATTCCTTGTCATGGCCGCGCCCTACCGTGGCGAAGTTCCACGGCATCTCGTCCGGCGGATTGGGCCATCGGCAGTCCAGCATGCCGTTGAGCGCGAGTCGCTCCGCATAGAGAGTCGTGTCCTTGCCGTGCGCGTGCCCGATGCGATCACCGATTGCCTCCACCAGCGTGAGCGGGTCCATCGACTGCCAGAAGAAGTGGCTGGGATCGAGATTGACGCCGAGGTTGGCGCCAAGATGGCGGGCGCGGGTGAAGGTCTCGAAGTTGAAGACGTACGTACCCGGGTGAAGCTCGAAGCAGATCAAGAGGTCCGGATGCTCGCGCCTCGCGAACTCCGAGATCTCGAGCCAGTACGGTGCTACGCGCTCTCGCCACTGCCAATCGGCGATCCGCTCGAGGTCCGGCAGCCACCCGCCGCCTGAGAAGTGGGGGGCGGAGCGGTCGGACGCGGCCGCCCCGGGACAGCCCGACATGGCAACGATCCGGTCGATGCCAAGCTCGGCCGCCAGCCGGATCGCCTGCCGCAGATCCGCGTCGTGCCGGCGCGCCTCGTCGGGGTTCGGGTGGAGCGGGTTGCCCGACACGTTGAGGGCCGAGATGCCCAGTCCCGCGTCGTCGATCGGTTTGCGCCAGGCGGCCGCGGCGCCGGCGTGCCCGACAAGCTCCGCCGGCCGGCAGTGCGGCGCCGGCGAGTAGCCCCCGACGCCGATCTCCAGGTCCCGGATGAGGCCGGTCCGGGCCGCCCACTCGACGACTTTGCCAAGGGCGCGGTCGGGCAGGGCGTCGGTCAGCAGCCCAATTCGGAGCTCGTGATTGGAGCGTTCCAATTCCGCCACAACGTATGGCCCGCCAGCGGCTTTGTCAACGGTTCCTTCTTCGCACTGGGGTGGAGGGCCACGGCGAGGGGCGTTCGTTGAGCTGCTATCCGTAGGTGGCGACGCTGTGATGCTCGATCAGCTCCTCGTCGAGCTCGAAGCCAAACCCGGGCCGTTCGGGCACGTTCAGGTATCCGTCGCCGTCGATCCATGGCTTGGAGACCAGCATCTGACTCAGCGCGGTTGATGGCCAGCCGGGCGGCTCGTGCGGAAATTCAAACCAGGAATGATTCGGGATCGACGCCGCGAGGTGGAGGTTGGCGAGCAGGCCGACGCCGTGGGTCCAGGTATGCGGAGCGATCAGCAGCCCGGCGGCCTCGGCGA
>Ga0209157_1004234_pt1 | contig 10758 bp, 6 predicted proteins | sample GraSoiAngelo_135_FD_185892 | JGI IMG/M metagenome (GOLD analysis project Ga0209157, IMG submission 185892) | Grasslands soil microbial communities from the Angelo Coastal Reserve, California, USA - 14_0929_05_40cm (SPAdes) (version 2) | ecosystem: Environmental > Terrestrial > Soil > Grasslands ... | reverse complement strand
TGCGTGTTGCCCAGGAAACAAATCCTCCCTTTGGGGACCTGCTTTGCATCGAGGCAGAAGAAATTTCGCGCATTCACGGCACGAGCGGAACGACGGGCCGTCCCGTCGTGTTCGGTATTGGACGCGATGACTGGGACCGCGTTGCCAATGCGCATGCGCGCATAATGTGGGCGGCGGGAATTCGGCCTTACGACCGTATCATCATTTGCTCGTTCTTCAGCCTGTACGTCGGTTCGTGGGGAGCCCTGATTGGGGGCGAGCGCATCCGTGCCGCCATGTTTCCATTTGGCGCCGGCATTGCCGGGCAAACGGCCCGCGCTGTCGAATGGGCGCTCACTGTTCGGCCCACAGCATTTTACGGCACGCCTTCATATGCGCTTCGCCTCGCCGAAGTTGCACGCGACGAAGGAGTGAATCCCCGCGATTTGGGTCTCCGCATCTTATTTTTTTCGGGAGAACCCGGCGCAGGAATTCCGTCAACGAAACGTTTAATTGAGGAAACGTTTGGCGGGGCTTGTATCGATATGGGTAGCATGGCCGAGATGACGCCATGGATGACAAACGGCGAATGCCGCCATCGTACCGGGATGCACCTCTGGCAGGATATCGTCTACGCCGAGGTCTGCGATCCCGACACATACAAGCCGGTGCCTTTCGGCAGGGAAGGGACTCCAGTCTACACACACCTGGAACGGACTTCGCAGCCCATGATCAGGCTTGCTTCGAATGATCGTACTCGATGGATAAACGCGCCGTGCCCATGTGGACGCACATACCCCCGATTACCGGACGGCATCTACGGGCGCTATGACGATGTGTTTATTATCCGTGGCAAGAATCTCTATCCTAGCGCGATAGAAGACGCCCTGCGCGGAGTTGAAGGGTTCGGCGGCGAGTTTCAAGTAGTCATTTCCAGGCAGGACAGCATGGATGAACTCCTGATCCGGGCCGAGTATATTCCTGCCGAAAACGTTGAGGATTCAATCGACGTACTACGGACCACCATGGGGGAAAAAATTCGTGCTCGACTCGGACTGCGGCCAATTTTGGAGTTGGTACCGCAAGGCACTTTACCTCGTACGGAGTTCAAGGCGCGTCGTGTCATCGACGACCGCGATGTTTATCGGACATCAGTGGTCAGAACAAAATGACTGTAGCGGCGGCCTGCGAAGGTGTGAAGGAAATCAACGGCGTCCAAAACTTGTCAAATGTCGAATGTCTGTTGTGCGATGTGTAGTGTAGTTGTCAAAGCGCCAGATGACCTACTGACGAACGACCAAATTCTTAGTGGAAAATGATTTAGTCATCAGGTCATTTCGTCACTGGGTCGTTTTTACAAGTTCATTGGACGTCGCACAACAGACGTTCGACATTTGACAAGTTGCCAATCGCCGACTTTTTCAGAGCTACAAGAAGGGACAACATGTTTGATGCACGAGACCACACTGCTTCGGGACTTCCGCTCAAGGGTGTATACACAGCCGAAGATGTCGCTGGAATTTCATTCGAAGAGATAGGGCTTCCAGGCGAATATCCATTTGTCCGCGGACCGTATGACACGATGTATCGCGGCCGAACCTGGACGATGCGTCAGATTGCCGGTTATGGCACACCTTCCGATACGAACGAACGATTCCGCTATCTGCTGGCGCAAGGACAGACCGGACTCTCGGTGGACTTCGACATGCCGACCCTTATGGGATACGACTCCGATGATCCGTTCTCGGAAGGCGAGGTTGGACGTGAGGGGGTAGCCATCGATACGCTGGATGACTTGGAAGCACTCTTCGAAGGCATCGACCTGGAGAGTATCTCGGTCTCCATGACAATCAATCCGACAGCCTGGATTCTGGTCGCCATGTATGCGGCATTGGCGGAGTCCCGCGGCAATGACTTGAAGAAAATATCGGGGACAGCGCAGACGGATATCTTGAAAGAATTTGTCGCGCAGAAAGAATGGATTTTCCCAATCCGAGCGTCGATGCGAATTGTGCGGGACGTCATCGTGTTCTGCTCCGAACACATGCCGCGATACAACCCGATCAACATCAGCGGCTATCACATCTCTGAGGCGGGCGCGACGGCGGTCCAGGAAGCTGCTTTCACCATCGCCAATGGTATTGCGTATGTCGAGGAAGTCGTCAAATCGGGTGTTCCGGTCGATTCATTCGCGCCTCGGCTCGCGTTTTATTTCATTTCTCAAGCGGATTTTTTTGAGGAAATCGCAAAATTCCGCAGCGTCCGCCGCATTTGGGCGAAGATCATGAGAGATCGTTTCAAGGCACAAAAGCCTGAGTCGATGCGATTGCGGTTTCACTGCCAGACCGCGGCATCCACGCTTACGAAGTCACAGCCCATGAACAATGTCGTTCGCACGACATTGCAAGCGTTGTCGGCAGTTTTGGGCGGCGCCCAATCACTTCACGCCAATGGACTGGACGAAGCTTATGCGATCCCCAGCGAACAGGCGATGAAACTTGCGCTGCGTACTCAGCAAATCTTAGCCGACGAAACCGGTATTCCTTACGTTGCAGATCCCCTTGGAGGCTCGTATTACATCGAAGCCCTGACGAAGCAGTTCGAAGAGGCGGTCTGGGAAATCCTTGCAAAAGTGGACCGCATGGGCGGCGCGATCAATGCGATCGAGCAAGGTTACTTCCAACGTGAGATTGCTGAATCCGCATATAGTGCAGCTCAACGCAAAGCGTCCGGCGAACAGGTCGTGGTCGGATTGAATAAGTTCGCCGACGATTCGGATAAGGCGGCGATTGAGATCCACCGCATCGATCCGGAAGTGGAGGCACGTCAGATTGCGCGGCTCAAAGCGACTCGAAACCGCCGGGATAATGAACGAGTAACACAGTTATTGGACCGCCTCGAGCACGACGCCCAAGATTCCTCAGTGAACCTGATGCCGGTAACCATCGAACTGGTGAAAGCGCGCGCCTCGATTGGTGAGATCGTCAGCCGCTTGCGCGCAGTCTTCGGCGCCTATATCGAGGAACCGGTCTTCTGATTCGGGGGGAAATAACGATCAAAAAGTCGCGGATTGCGCGAAATTCTCGCATGTGATCCAGTTAAAACAGGAAAGAAGGAGGTCGAGATGCAAAAGATCACATCACATCTGTGGTTTGACAAAGAAGCCATGGAGGCGGCCGGCTTCTACACATCCGTTTTTAAGGATTCGAGGGTGAAGAACACGACAACACTTCGCAATACGCCGTCGGGTTCCGTCGATATTGCCAGTATCGAACTTTCCGGTCAGGGGTTCACTCTCATCAGCGCAGGCCCGCTCTTCAAATTCAACCCGTCCGTGTCTTTCCTTATCGCTTGCACGACGAAGAATGAAGTCGACGCATTTTGGGAGAAACTCTCAAAAGATGGAATGGTACTCATGGAACTTGGCGAATACCCATTCAGTCAGAGATATGGATGGATACAGGACCGGTACGGCCTTTCCTGGCAGGTGATGTTCATGGGCGAACGCAATATGAAGCAGAAAATCATTCCCACCCTGATGTTTGTGGATAATGTCTGCGGCAGGGCAGAGGAGGCAATTCGGTTTTACGTATCGGTTTTCACGACATCAAACCTCGGCGATATCGTCCGATACAGCGAGGGAGAGAAACCCGATAAACCAGGAACAATAAAGCACGCGGCCTTCACACTCGCCGGCCAGGAATTTGCGGCCATGGACAGCGCGCGAGCGCACAACTTTCGTTTCAATGAAGCCATTTCGTTCGTTGTGCACTGCAACAACCAAGAGGAAATCGATTATTACTGGGGAAAGCTTTCCGCTGTTCCAGCGGCGGAACAGTGCGGTTGGCTCAAAGACAAATATGGTCTATCGTGGCAGATCGTTCCCACAATCATGGAAGAGATGCTCAAGGGTGATCAGAAGAAGATCGCGCAAGTAACGGAAGCGTTTCTGAAAATGAAAAAGTTCGATATCGAGACTTTAAAGCGCGCCTACCAGTAATAACACGCCGCTTGAATAAACGCTTCACCTGTTTCTGCAAAGGAAGAGAACGCATTGGCGCTGACCGCAGGCAGACGGCATTTATTTTTCGTTGAGTTGCTGATTTTCTTCTTGCTGCCGGGCTGTTCGCAAAAAGCTCTTTATCCTCAGGGTCCAATCCATATTGTGGTGCCTCACGATCCCGGAGGAGTCGTCGATACAAGTGCGCGGCTGATCCAACCGTATCTACAAAAATATCTTGGAGTGCCGGTTGTGATCGATAACATGCCTGGCGCGGGAGGGAACATTGGCCGCGCCTACGTTTTTCGGCAGCCTGCGGACGGATACACGCTGATGGTGAATCTGCAGCCGTCCATGTCGGCGGGCCAGATCGTTACTGGAGCCAATTTCGATAGTCTGAAATTTACTCACGTTTACAACATTACCGGGCATAACTATGACGCTTTGGCGGTCCCCATCGGATCTCCCTTAAAAACCATTGAGGACATCCGAAAAACATCCGAGACTCACCCGCTGACCACGGCCGGAGGTGGAGTTGGGACCACAAATTACATTTTGGCGATGTTGTTGAAGGAGAAAGCAGGGGTTCAAATCTCCTTTGTTCCTTTTAATAGCGGTGCCGAAACTGCTTTAGCTATATCGGGCGGACAAACGGAAATCGGTATAGCAGCGTTGGACAGTGTATGGCCTCTCTACCAATCCAAACACCTTCGCATCCTGGCAGTCGGAGGCCCGGAAAGGGATCCATCGCATCCGGAGTTCCCGTCTTTGGTCGAATTGGGCTACCCTGACATTCACTTCGATACGATGGCGGGTTTGTATGCCCCTCCCGGGCTTTCGGAGGAGAAGATCTCTGTTCTGGTTGATGCCATGCGGAAGGTTTTTGCCGACGACAAGTTCTTGGCAGCAGCAAATCAGGCAGGCATTTCTTTGCGGCCGTTAGAACCTGCTGAATTTCTGAAAGTATCTTCAGAGGTTTTCTCCATGGTTAAGGGCATGGAACACGTCTTGAAACCATAGCGACGGCTGTAGCAGCGGTCTATGACGTCTATGACCGCCGGCGATCCCGTAAATTGCTGCATTGTCGGCGGTCACAGACCGCCGCTACAGTTGGACAGGACATCAAGGAGCAACCACATGGCTTCCTATAAACGCATTTCTTTCTGGGAGATCTTGCTCTTGGTCATCCTGTGTGGATTTGCGCTCGCCTTCTTACTGGAAACCACGAAGTTGCAGCAGACGGCCGCCTTGTTTCCTAGGCTAGTTGCGGAAGCAAGCCTTTTCGTTTTCGTGATCGCTCTTGCATTCCGGCTGCTGAAGAGCAGTGAAACGACAGCAGTCCAGCAAGCAGCTTCCATTTCGGCAAAAAAACCGCCGAATGCGACGAGTTTTGGCGCTGCGCTCACACTTCAAGCCGCGTACCTCGCGGCGGTCTTTCTCTTGGGGTTTCCCATAGCGACGCTGATGTACCTCGTCGTGTGCCCGCGGCTCATGGGGTACCAGCGCTGGAGGATTCTGCTCCCATACAGTGTCTTGCTCACGAGTGCTGTATTCCTGGCATTCGCTTATGTGTTGCATGTTCGGTTTCCGGGAGGACTGCTATGGAGGTAAAGAGGCAACGATGTGGCTTGAAGGTTTGTTGACCGCGCTCCAACCGGTAAACATCCTTTTTCTAATCTTGGGAACGATCTTTGGTCTCATCATCGGGGCCCTGCCGGGCCTGGGGCCTCTTTTTGCGGTGGCGCTGATGCTTCCTCTGACTTACGGCATGAACCCCGCGACAGCAATCATCCTGCTGGCGGCCGTTCATGCAGCCACGGCTTACGGGGATTCCTTTGCCTCGATTCTGATCAATACGCCGGGAGGTGTTGGTTCTGTAGCCTCATGCTGGGACGGATATCCGATGACGCAGAAAGGTCAGGCCGGTGTAGCCATGGGTATCTCTACATTGGGTTCTTTCCTTGGCGGAATCCTTGGCTGGATTTCGCTGGTGTCCATCTCTCCTTTGTTGATGCGGCTCGCCTTGAGACTGGGTCCCCCCGAGTACTTTGCAATCGCGATAATGGCCCTCTCCCTCCTGACGCTGGCTTCGGGAGGCCAAATTCTAAAGGGAATTTTTTTGGGAGGAATTGGACTCTTGCTTTCCTTCATCGGTTCCGATCCCATCACCGCACAGGCACGTTTTACCTTTGGCTCTCTCTATCTGCAAGATGGCTTACCTTTGGCCCCGGTGGTTCTAGGTCTGTTTGCGCTATCGCAGGTTCTGGTGCTCTCGGAGCATGGCGGAACCATTGCCCAGATCCAATCCGTCGGTAAGGTCGCCGATGGATTCAAGAAGGTGTTACAACTTCCGAAAACAGTCCTTCGAGCGGGGCTGGTTGGAATTTTCATGGGCATCATGCCGGCACTAGGTCTGTCGTCCGCGGGCATCGTGGCTTACTTTGTGGAGAAGAGGGCATCCAGCTACCCCGAGGCTTTCGGCACCGGCGAGCCACGGGGCGTGCTTGCTCCGGAGATCGCCAAGAATGCATGCATCGTCGGAGATCTCATCCCGACTTTCACTTTTGGAATTCCCGGTTCCTCGGTGGCGGCTATCTTTCTGGCCTTCCTTATACAGTGTTCATTGGAATATTGCTGGCTCAGTTTTCCTTTTTTGGCCTTGGGATCGTTCTGGCCCGTCACATCATCAAAACGGTTCTGATTCCCAACGAGCTGTTGCTTCCGGTAATCGTCATGTTGAGCTTTGTCGCGTCCTTTGCCATGCGAGGATACGTCGAAGACGTGATCGTTACTCTGGTGTTTGGTTTCATCGGCTACTTGCTTAATCGTTTCAAATATCCAACCTCCTGCCTCGTTCTCGGGCTGGTTCTTGGAGGCCTGGTAGAAGCGAATTTTCACCGTTCGCTGCTCATTGGAAGGGGCTCTTACGCGATCTTCTTTACCCGTCCCATTGCTCTGACTATTCTTTCGCTCACTGCATTGGCCATGGCGTGGTCGTCTGTCAAAACCTGGGCGCGAAGCGCGAGCCCGCGCGAAGCATGAGCGCGACAGCGCAAACCTCAAGAATTGGAGGGAATGAAATGGCTGTTCGAGATCTTCGTGACTGGATCGCGCTGATGGAATCCGCGGGGGAACTGCGGAAGGTCCAGGGAGCCGATAGTGATATCGAGCTCGGGGTTATTGTGGACCAGTTTCAAAGAAGAATGGAGCTGCCGGCAGTCCTGTTCGACGAAATTAAAGGTTATCCAAAGGGATTTCGAGTCCTGGCGAATACCCTGACATCGACGCGCCGTATCGCTTTGACTCTTAGGCTGCCCGCAGAATCCAGCAAAATGGAACTGGTTCAAGCCTGGAGGAAGTACGCCAAAGAGTATCCCAAAATCGCACCGCGTTGGGTTTCCGACGGCCCCGTGAACGAAAACATCCGAAGAGGGAAAGACGTGGATTTGACTATCTTTCCTGCTCCGAAGTGGCACGAACATGATGGAAACCGTTACATCGGCACCGGATGCATCGTCGTACAGAAAGATCCGGACAGCAACTGGGTCAACGTCGGAGTCTATCGCGTGGCCGTCCACGACGAAAAGACCGCCGGACTCTACATCTCTCCGGGCAAACACGGCCGTCTCATCATGGAAAAATATTGGGCCCGCGGTCAGGATTGCCCGGTGGTGGTCTCGGTGGGACACGATCCGATGTTGTTTTTTGTAGCCGGCCTGGAGATCCCTTATGGCGTGAGCGAGCTCGAGGTCGCAGGAGGGCTGAAAGGCGAAGCGGTCCAGGTGATCGAGAGTGACACCGGTTTGCCTCTTCCAGCCGCCGCCGAAATTGTTATTGAAGGCAGGATCCCGCGAGACGAAACACGCGACGAGGGTCCTTTCGGGGAATGGCTCGGATATTACGCGAGCGGCCGCAACCCGGCGCCGGTCATTAAAATTGATGCGATTCGCTACCGGAATGATCCGATCATTATGGGGAATCTTCCGGCCATTCCGCCGAATGACGACACCTATTATCGCGGTTTTCTCCGTTCCGCCACGGTTTGGGAACAACTCGAGCAGTCGGGAATTCCAGGAATCAAAGCAGTCTGGGCCCACGAGGCCGGAGGGAGCCGGATGCTTCTGACAATCGCAATCCGGCAGATGTATCCGGGTCATTCCAAGCAGGTCGGACTCGCCGCAGGAAGTTGTCATGCGGGGGCATATGCGAACCGGATCACGATCGTCGTGGATGACGATATTGACGTGACCAACGATCATCAGGTGTGGTGGGCCTTGTGCAGTCGAATGGATCCCGCAGTAGACATCGAAGTGGTGAAGCGCTGTTGGAGCACGTCTCTCGATCCCATGAGCTATCCGCGGGAAAAACCCGTTTTCAACAACCGAATGGTTATCGATGCCTGCCGCCCCTGGGAACGGCTCTCCACGTTTCCAAAAGTGACGGAGGCCGGGCCCGACTTAAAACGAAAGGTCATTGAAAAATGGCGTGGCGTTCTTCCAGATATAACGGACTAGCGCGGTTTATGTTCTTTGACGGAGAAATAGGGAATTCACCCGTCTGAACCCGAATTTTGAAGCAGACCTGACTTGACTCCGTCCCTGGTAAAATCTGTGCATGCCGGCGACGTATCCCATTCTCATCCATTCTGGTTTCTACAAAATCTTGCGGCATAGCCAGACGGAGCTTCGGGTGCGCGTGCGAAAAACGCTGTTGCGGCTTCGGGAGGGGCAGTGGGGTGGCGGGACACAGGTGAAGAGACTCGCGGGGGTCGGACAAGCCGTCTTCGAGGCTCGAGTGGATGCCGGCGACAGGTTGTTGTTTACGGCGATCCGGGCCGCCGACAGCGACGACCCCGCGCGGCTGACGACGCACCTTCAGGTATGGGACATCGTTCGTCATGACGAGGTCCGCAGGCGCACGCGGCGCAATCTGGTCGCAGAGGCCGAGTTTCTCGATTTCAAGACGGTCGAGGAATTTGAAATCACTGAACCGCCGCCCGAGCCGGCTGCCGCGCTGGACGAGATTTCCACGGACGGGACCGAGCCTCTACTCCACTTTCTAATTCCACCCGATGGTTTCCAGTCGCGCTCGGGCGAAGGCATCACTGGGGGCGTCCGATGGTATCTGGCGCCGGAATCCATGCTCGCGGACGAATCGGAGTTTCAGCGCATGATAGATCAAGCCGAAGGCGAGCTCGAACTCAAGCTCATGCGCGACCAATACGAAATCCTGCGCGCCCCGGGACCTTTATTACTGGCGGGCAGTGCCGGAAGCGGGAAGACGACAATCGCGATTCACCGGCTTGTCGAGGCGCGATCTCAAATGGACGCCGGCCGGCTGTTGTATCTCTCTTACAGTCCATGGCTGGTCGATTATGCACGGCGTCTTTATCGCGATGTGATGATTGCACGAGGCGCTGACCCGCGGGCCGGCTCTCCGCAGTTCTTCACATTCGCGGAGCTGTATCGGAAACTGATCCCTCCGAAAGACGCTGAGGCCCGCGCGGATCTGGTGAGCTACGAGTCGTTTGCTTCGTGGCTGAAGCATGGAGCGCCGCGTGTCGACGCGCCGCTGGTCTGGGAGGAGGTGCGAAGCATCCTGAAAGGCGCGTGCCTGAATCTTGGCCGTCCGATGCTCGATGAGCGCGACTACTACGATTTGGGGCGCAAGCGCGCGCCCTTGTTTGTCAATGAGAGGCCCGAAATTTTTGGGATTGCTCAACGATACCAGCAGTGGCTGGCCGCGGCCGGTCGCGCCGATCAGATTGACCTCTGCCGTGCGGCTTTTCGTGAATCGCGGCATGGGCGCGGCGGCAAATACGACGTCATCGTATGCGACGAAGTCCAGGACTTGACAGAGCTCGAGATCGCATTCGTCCTCGCGCTGTCCGCAGACGCCGGTCTCGGCGGGGTGATGCTTGCCGGAGACACCCAGCAGATCGTCAATCCCACAGGTTTTCGATGGGCTGAGGTGCGCCAGGCGCTGCGCAAGGCTGCCGGAGCGTCTACTGTGCCGAAGCCGGCGCGCCTCCGCCGGAATTGCCGCAGCGTGCGGCCGCTGGTCGAGCTTGCGAATTCCATACTGACGCTGAAGCATGAGATTTTCGGGCGGTACGAAGAAGACAGCCTCGAAGACGCTATCGTTGAGGGCCCCGCGCCGATTCAGATTGTGGCTGACGAGAAACGGGTTCTGGACGCCATCCGGAATTTTGGTCCACGCTGCGCGGTCCTGGTGCTGGACGAGACCGAAGGCCGAAACCTGGCGAACCTTATCAACACCACACGCATTTTCCACGTCCGCGACGCCAAAGGATTGGAATTCGAAACCGTGATCCTGTGGAAACTTTTCGCGTCATCGAACGGTGTGGTCGACCGCTTCATTCGCGGCGGTTCCGCCATGGATCGCGACGCGCGGTTCAAACAGTTCCTCCATCATCTCTACGTCGCCGTGACGCGCGCCCGGCGGCATCTGGCCGTGTTTGACGGTCCGCAGCCGCATCCTTTTTGGACCGCGCAGAGATTCCGGGGCCGGATTGAGATGGAAGACGCGGAAACGCTCGGCCGGTTGTTCCGCGAATCGGCCACTGCCGGGGAATGGTCCGCGGAAGGCCGTTACTATTTCGAACGCCTTCGCTACCGTCAGGCTGCCGAATGTTACCGGCGCGCAGGCTTGCTGGAACAGGAAACCGCTGCATTGGCGATGTTCGCTGAAACCATGGACGACTGGCAGCGGGCGCTCTCGCTCTGGCAGGGGATCGGCCAGCTCGACCGGCAGGGATT
>Ga0209157_1004232_pt1 | contig 10760 bp, 9 predicted proteins | sample GraSoiAngelo_135_FD_185892 | JGI IMG/M metagenome (GOLD analysis project Ga0209157, IMG submission 185892) | Grasslands soil microbial communities from the Angelo Coastal Reserve, California, USA - 14_0929_05_40cm (SPAdes) (version 2) | ecosystem: Environmental > Terrestrial > Soil > Grasslands ... | reverse complement strand
ATCCAGTAGAGTATTTTTGTCGGGTCGATCTGTATGATCCTGTACTTGTACAGCTTCCTTTCATCGGGAAGCCCCTTTCCCTTCGCGTAGAAGCTGAGCATTCCCGGATACTTCTTTGAGAAGCCTGCTATATTGGGTCCGAGGGAGAGTATGGAGAGCAGGGTCCGTGTCATGCTGAAGGTTCTGGCTCTTCCCTGGATCATCGCGCCGCAAGCATTGGTCGTGAGCTGTTTGTTGTCGACTATCAGTGATACTGTAGGGTTTTCCTTGATCATCTTGTATTTTGCGGCACTGACTGGTGTGACGAAGTAGACTCTGAGGTCCGAGTAGTAGAAGGCTACTGGATAGCTGTAGAGTTCGCCCTTCTTAGAGATCGTTGTCAAATATCCAATGTTGGCCGTCTTCAGGACGTCTGATACTTCTGACGGGATTGGGGTGTTTTCCATTTCTGGTCTAAGCGTAGACCTCTTCTCTTGCTAGGACCTCTATACCATTGTCTCTGATTACAAAGGGACGGGGCGCAGTATCGATCTTGGTGCCTCGCATCTTTGAGATCTGAATCGTTCGGACTCCCTTCCGGACAATCCGTAGCATTATCACACCCTCAGCTAGATACTCCTCCGGTTGCAGTCTTCGAGTCTCTCCGGTCGAAAGGAGCTCGCTCGTCAGTAGACAGGTTGCGCCAGTTGACTGGAGCGCTTCCACAATGTCTAGGATAGCCGGCCGCCTCTCCTCGATCCTTGGGAAGCGGAAGACCAGGTCAGAGATCGAGTCTAGGACGATCCGCTTAGGCGACAGCTTCTCTATTCCATTCTGCATCAGTTCTATCAGGTTGGCTAGCCCTAGCTCTTTGCCGCCGACGGGAATGCGTCCCACTCTGGCCTGTTCTGGTATCCGGCGTACTTCTGTGGCGTCGACATAGCCGAATTGCCGCTTTTTCTCGAGGCTTGCGAGGTCCATCCCGAGATCTCGCATTTCAGTCATGAGACGGGATTTTGGCTCGTTCATTCCTATGAATACCCCGTTCTCGTTCCTCTCGGTCGCTCCCCAGTGCAAGTATTGGGAGCAGAGAATGGTCTTTCCCGTGCCAGGTTCTCCCAGAACCAGGACGACTCGGCCTTCCGGGATCCCACCGCCTAGCATGCTGTCTAGGCCGTCGATACCGGATGGAAGTTTAGGTCCTGAAACAGGAGCCTCTCGAGTCTCACTTGTTGAGGGCAAAGTCTGAACTTCTCCTCGCCTCATCTGTTAATAACATTCGTAGGGGCAGTCTTGCATCTAATGACAGCGCAACGGATCAACTTTCGGATCTAGTCTGAATGCTCGAGTCCCCTGTCGAACCAAGGTCAGGCAATCAGGGCAGAAAGGCAGCTTCCGGCAAAGGAGATGCCAGTTTCATCGGTAGCCACTCTGCGCTGATAGGGTCACTCCGATTCGCGGTTTCTCTAATAGAAGCTAATCTTCATGTGCCCATCTATCCGTTCAAGCTCAGCCACTGCCTCACATACTCGTGTCAGAGCAGATGTCTCACCTGCCGCATCTGGCAGTTACGTCCGAAGAATGAACTCACGTTGCCGGAAATATCCGAGTTTGCTTTCAAGAATCCTTATTTTGGATGGGTCAACCTGACCGGGGGAGAACCATTTCTCCGAAAGGACATAGTGGAGATTGCAAGAGCCTACGCTGGATCATCACATCCGTATCTGTTGAGCCTAATAACCAACGGACTCTGCCCTCCAGACGACGTCGCGGGGAAGGTCCCAGAGATGATTGGGCTTTGTCCGAGAATGGTCATGTCACTATCTCTCGACGGTACGGAGAATGTTCACGACTATGTTAGAGGAATACCAGGGAACTATCGTCGAGTGATAAATCTCGCAAAGCGGTTGATGCAGTTTCAATCCAAACAGTTTCATCTGATATTCAGCTACACCATGTCCAAGTATAACGAGGGGAGACTCCCCGAGACCATTATTGCTGTGGGCCAGGAACTCGGCGAAGATCCGCGATTTGAGGTGAATCTTGCCCAGAACAGCGAAGAATACTATCACAATCTAGGCGACGGAATCAGTCCAGTGCCGTCCAGTGTTATCCGTGACATAAGGTCCTTGAAAAGGAAGCGTGACCTCATGGGGCTTCTGGAACTGGGTTTCTTGCGAGGACTCGAACGCTATCTTGTCACCGGCCGAATGCCGGTCCCGAGCTCAGAGCTTTCCAACAGTACGTATCTGGACAGCTATGGCAACGTCTGGCCATCGATAATGTGGAACGAGTGCCTCGGGAATATACGCAACACAGGCTACACTCTGAAACCCATATGGAATGGAGACGGGGCAGAGAAACTGAGGGAGCAACTTGCGAGAGGCGAAGGGCCCCAGCACTGGACAAGATGCGAGGCCTATCCAAGTCTGCTCGCAAACCTAGCTAGATTGATTCGATGACCTTGCCTATCTCGGCTCATCTGGAGACTTGCCCATGACAAGCCGCAGCATTAGTCGCAAGGATCGTGTCTCTAGCATCCGAGATTCTGTCTAGGATTGGACAATTTCATACCCCCGGTCTAACGAAGCGGTCCAGTTCACACATAATTGTTAAGCCGTCACCCTCTCGGTATGCTGTTCTCTTCGCAGTATAGCCAAAGAGGGTTCATCCAGTGATCATACCCAGAAAGCGAAATTCTTGGTCTATCTTGAACCTCGCATCGAAATTCATTGGAATAGATCAGGACCCGTCCGTCCAGGCAGGGGCCGGCACGAGAGCCGGGCTGTTCATGTCCGGTCTCTTTCTACTCTCAGTCGGACTGGTGATAGTTCTCGCCCTTGATCAACTCCTAGCCCTGGCCGTTCCTCTCTTCATGTTTGCAGCGTTCAACTTGGTTCTTTCGACCCGAACACGGTTGTCACAGGGCCGGTCAAACGTTCTCGCACTGACAGGGCATCTTGTCGCCTCGGTGGTGAGCTACATGCTCTTAGCTAGGATCTTCTGGGTGACTTACAGGACCGACAGCATAGTAGCCACGGATCTGGGGGTCCTGAAAGTTCTGTCATTCCAAAACCCGTATGCCTACTCTATTAAGCCGCTTCTTGATCAGCTCGCATTTCCCACCTCGTATTACACTCCCCACCTTGATGGCTCGTTCGAGTTTCATCTCACTTACGGAGCTCTCAGCTTTTTGTCGCTCCTTCCAATCTACTCTGCAGGACTTCACGATCTCCGCGATGCTGTGTTCACATTCCACATTCTCTCAGTTCTCATTGTCTTCGGTCTTGTTCCCTCTCGCCAGAAGGCGCTGAGCCTCGCACCCTTTGTCTTCTTTCCTGTCTTTGTAGCGGCAAGCTGGACCGACGCTGTCTGGGCTTTCTTCCTTGTGCTCTGTCCTGCTCTATGGTATCGAAGTCGGAACCTGGGACTCTTGATGCTGGCTCTTGCAGGCGCGAGCAAACAGATCGCTCTCATAGCCGCCCCGCTACTCTTGATTCGAGTCTGGCGAGAATCTCCCAGCGGAAAGTTGAGAAAGACTCTTGTCGGCTCGGGCATACTTGCCACGGGATTTCTCGGTCCCAGCCTTCCTTTCATCCTTACTTCCCCCTCGCAATGGTGGGCAGCGACGGTCGTGCCCTACTTCCCAGGTTCCGCCGCGATGATCTCAGGGGGAATGGGGCTGTCCGAGATTCTAATGGACATCGGCGCGGCTCCTCCCGCGCCGTTCTACATGTTCCTTATGGGACTCGTCGGCGGTTGTCTGCTCTACCTTTACGCGACCCGCTTCTGGAGGTCAAGATGTCTCGTCTGGATTTTTCCTATCATAACCATTTTCTTCTATTACCGGTCGTTTCCGAACTACATCTTCTACTGGGGATTCCCCCTCGCTCTCGAATATTTCAGAAACAAACCGACTCTGTCAGTCTGGCCCTTTTCCCCGTTCCAAGCGACATCCCAACTTAACACAGCATGGGGAGGCATACGCTCGGTCACTGGCAGGTTCAGGATTGGCATTCTTGTTGGGCTGCTAGTCACAACGGTCGTTCTCGGTGCCTATGGAGCATACGTTTCTAGGGTCGGGCCATCAATGGTTGATGTTCGGGTCAATTCCGTCTCCGACCCCGACCAAGTTGGCGGAGTGACGTCTCTGAATATCACGCTGAACAATCTAACGCGAAAGCCAGTGCTACCATTATTCTTCGTCAAATGGGGGATATGGCTTCCATACCTTTGGGCCTCGAACTCAAATCATACTCTCGAGCAATCATCGAGTGCGTCCTATGTCGTAACTGCGACTGATGGCATAGCCATGGTGCCGAGGTCTTATGATTTCAGGATCTATGTCTTCGACGCTAACACCGGTGATTTCATCGGTGGCTCTCCCTCGATCAACGCGAACACTCCTCTGCCTGATCTCGCAAACCCACTCTTTAGATGGTGGACATTAGACCTTGGGGCAGGTACAAAAGTGCCAATCGGTTGGGAGCTGACCACAACTAACGTTGGCTCTGTTTCTTCGGTAATCCACGCTCTCGACAGCACTCGAGGAGCCGGGCTAGGGCTCCAGCTCAACTACACTAGCTCCGTTTCAGCTCCAGAGGAGGTCAGGATCTCTCAGACGACGTCTCTAAGCTCCACAAGACTGAACATGTCTCTGTTAGACCCTCTGCTGCCCAGCACGGATGGTGCAGCGAAACTCGGAGTTACCGTAACAGATGGGATCCACGAATTGTCATACGTCTTCGCTGATGTTGCAACAAGACAAACGCTCACTGTTTCAGGCCTTGAGAAGACGATCTTGGTCCCGGTTACACCATCATCATGGACCTCTGTATCGATCGATGCAAACCATGATTGGATTGCACAAGGCTGGTCTTTCCCTAAACAAGTAACTCTCACGGTCTTTCTACAAGCGAACAGAACCGGTTTCTACTCGGCTAGTATCAGAGAATTATAGCCTGCCCGATATCCCATCGTTAACCGTTCCAGATACTTTGCTGCACATTAGTTACTGGATCAGCAAAGCATCTCCGGGCATGAACATGTATCGACATGATAGCATGCATGCCGCAACTGCTTCTAGTTCTACCGCCTGATCGGTAAACGATTTTTCCAACCTTTACTTCTCCCAGGATCGTAGCACGGGATGCCGCTAGTTGCGCCCTCAACCGCTTGTGCCCAAAGTTCGTGCGACGGTATCTAGGAGAGATAGTATCGGAAGTTCTTCCAGACCCCGGTTGCTCCCTGCCCATGGATGGACACGCTTCCCTTCACGGGATCCACGGGATTAAGCGTGAAGAGACCCCACCCTATCATTACCTCCTTGGGCTCGACAGGAACTCCCTCGGCTTTGAAGAACGTCTTTCCATCCGCAAACCATTCTGCACGTCGTTTGGAGGCGTCTATCCGGATAGAGTATTGGTGCAGCTTGCCAGGTTCCGTCCGAATGCCCGAGAATGGTGCCTCGATGAGGTAGGTGAAGGCGGTCTTTTCGTCCGTCACTCCAGGAATCAGCAACCTCTCGTATATGGCTCCGATCTTCTGCCCAGTCGATATGAAGTCGAATATCATACCAGTCGAGAAGTCCATCAGGATGAAGCCTGCAAACGCGTCTCGCAGATCATCTGCGTTGCTTCGGTAGGTTTCGCAGCCCATTTCGACCTCGAATACTGTCACTCGATCAGGAGAGACGGAGAAGGTCCTAGTCGATCCATAGAGCTGTTTTGGATCGTCGAACATGTGCACTTGGTCATGCTTGCGAGTGAAGGGGTCCACGGTTAGGGCTAGACCGTTCACTCTGGACTCGATCCGGGCTTTCGGCTCCTCCCAAGTCCATGTTTGGCCGTCTCCCATAGGGAAGCTGAGGATCCTCCATTTGGAAGGGTCAACTCTCCCTTTCGACATATCGTCATACAATGTCTCCGTGGTCAGCAAGGCTAGACCAGTCGCATCGGAGATTCAGAGAATATAATGATTCCGAATTTGGGTTTTTTTGTATCGTTGTCCCAGTGGCCAACCTAGGGAACCTACGAGAGGTGTACGTGGCTAATGTCTGGTTCAATTCCTTTGAGTTAAGTAGAGACGCTCGCTGTAGCTAGAGTGATCTGGAATGTCGCTTCACGCGCCTCTTCGTTCGCTCGCGAGGGCGTTGATCTTGGTCGGCGGAGTAGTCCTCATACTCGGTTCTCTTCTCCAAATCGTAGGCTCGAGATCTATTCTCGACTTGACCCCCAACATACGGTCCTTAGGATATTTCACCGGTGCTCTAATTGGACTCATTATCGGAATCCTCGCGTTAATAGGTGCTAGCCAGGTCTCAAGCCCTGTCTGGACGATTATCCTAATGGTTCTAGGCTACCTTGTCAGTAGCTTGGGCGGAATTCTCATTTTCATCGGATCACTAATCGGACTTGTCACTGCTCTAGTGAAGAGCTAGCGCGCTATTTCATCTTGAACTATTTTTGTCCAAACACGAAGAGGTGTGAAGATGCGGAGGAAGTCGGGTCCTTTACGATTCCAGACCACAGTATAGTAAACTGACAGTCTCTCATGATTCTCAGGTTTGTTTCGCTGTCATAATGGCTCCAGAACATCTGCGTACCGTGATAGTTGCTGACGTCGCTGGGAAGATCACCAGCTCCCATGCATAGTAGAGCGAACCCATGTCGTTTCAGGATTCGGCGAAAGTCTAGAAGTAGTTCTTGATGCTTGGTCCGAGGAATGTGGATGATAGTGTAGTATGAGACAACAGCGTCAAAGGTGGAATCTCGGAAAGGTAGGCTTGTAACGTCTGCACAGACCAGTCCGGCCCCGGGAAGGCCTTTGGTCGCTAATCGGACCTGTTCAATGGCAAAGTCTACTCCGGTGACTTCGAAAGACTCGGCAAGGAGTTGAGTCACTGGATAGCCGGAGCCGCATCCCGCATCGAGCACCATTGCTCTCTGCGGCAGATTCTCTTTCAAGAGATGGATTAGCTGGACATCTTTTGAGCCATGGCTTCTTGTTGCTCTGTAGAGCGATGCGATCTGGTTGTATCCACGTCTCACAGTATCTTTGGGACGCAACTGGCGGTTCCCTTCAGAAGTTTCATCTAGCTGTCTCGTGGACGAGAGGAGTCTAGGCTAATTGAAGTCGTGATATTCAGTAACGGTCCCTAAAAAAACGGGGGAGTAGTCGATGGAGCTATTGTGCGTGGTTAAGCTTTGAAGACTGGTGCGTAAGCGAGTAGCGTCTCGCTCTTGAAGAGGCCCCCAACATTCGTAAGCTGGTTGATGGAGGTCTTCATGATCTCTTCGGTCGTCCTTGCTTGCCAGAGGGCTACAATGTCGAACTGTCCTGGTACTGCGAATGCTTCGACGAAGCCTGGGATGTTGCTGAGCTGCTTGATGCTCTGTCCTAATGGATTGTGCTCGACGCGCAATAGGCTGATTCCTAGTGCTTGCTGAGCTTCGAGCCTCTTAGTAGGCTGAATGCCGTCCATGGCTGTGTGGGTGGTAGTCGTGCGTACGTCGGCGATGCTGCGGATCTGGTTGACAGTATTGTAGACTTCATTTGGCGCACTGCTCTTCAATCGAAGAGCCAGGTCATAGCGGCCTGTTACTGGTGCGATCATGTCGATCTGGCTGTTGTTCTTTAGCTCCTCGACCACTTTCTGTACGCGGCCCGGATTGACGGTCGCGAACACGTAGGTCGGGAATTCGGTATTGGTTTGCATTTGTTACCACTATGTAACATGTATTACTTGCTTATAAGGTTTGGAATCCGATAGTCTAATATGTTACAACTGAGTAACATTGGTAGGAAGAGTGTAGATGACTGTCGGACTACCCGATGAGATCAGCGTACCGGAAGCGGTACGCCAGATTCTAACTCGGAGCTATCCCGTCTACCAGAGCCTCAAGATGAGGGTGGTCAACTTTCACGCGTTGGCAGAGCTGATCCAGCCGGAGGTTAAGGAGATGACCCATAGAGACGCCAGCATCAACACGCTAGTTGTAGCGATCAAGAGATTCTCTGATACGCTCGACTCGATGAAGAAGCTGGAGGTTGGAAACGTCCTGGATAATGCTAGGATCTCACTGACAAGCGGCATAGTGGATTTGACGATCAAGGCTCCAAGGGCAGAGTTTTCGAAGATTGTGCGGGACGTCAGTGAGATAGGCGCGGAGTTGTCAGAGTTTCCACACATATTCCCTTTAGCGACATCGATCAAGCTAATCGTGCCCGACGAGGATTATGAGAAGATCAAGGAGAAGCTGGGACATTTCACCAAGGGCCCGTTGATTCATGCGGCGAAGTTGACGTTACGCATGTCTCCCTCAGCAGAAATGACCTCTGGGATAGCATCTTACCTGACGGAGTTATTGTACCGTAATGGTGTCAACATTTACGATGCCTTCCTTGGGTACGGCGACATTATCATGGTGGTAGATGACCGAGATGGTCCGCAAGCCTACGAGATTCTGCAGAGAGAAGTCAACAGGCAAGCACTGAAGGCCTAGGGGCCCAGTCTGGCTGATGGGTGAGGTATTTCTGGACAAGCAGTTCTCTCAACAAACGAGACCTTGACGATACAGTCTTTCTCTGGACTCGAAGTGAGACCCTCTCTATACTTCATTCGATTGGGTTGCCGTGTTTGAGCCGCTTCTGAAATTGTGGTAGGATTCTGCCCGGCCGGCTCCTGTATGCTGGTACGCCGACTCCAACCGCTATCATGGTGCTCATACGCTCGGCGTGTGGAGAGAAGAACTCTGTCACAGCATCGTCGTAGAATGTTGAACCTGACGCTCCAACTCCGAGAGAGTAGGCTGACAGGTAGATCTTCCCCGCCCTAACGCCTGCTTCGAACTGCGCGGCCCGATAGCCTCGGTTTCCCATGTTGCGGAGAACAATCCCAAGGTTAGTCATGAGGAAGAAGACTACGCTGGCGTCGCTAAAGAGGAGCTGTTCAAGGCAGAGATACCCGGACGCATGCCTCGATTTTCCCTCCTTCAGCTGTTCCAGAGAGTTTCTGCCTTTGTCGTAATGGTATGAGCCTGCGGGGAGCCCAATAACGTCATTTGCTATGAGGTAGAATTCGATCAAACTCTGATCGTCGGGAAGAAAGTCCATAGGAATATGTGAGGTTGAGCAGTCGATGATTGTTGAGAGGGCTTCGAAGGAGATGGGCTTCTGGGCGAACCTACGGGTTGACCCTCTAAAGAGGATCACATCCTTCAAGGACGGAGAATTCTCAGTTGATTGTCGTAGTGGAAAAATATTTTCGCCTTCGTGCGCTTTGGGTCTGACAGGTGTGAGGCTGTCCCGCCATCGCTCGACCTCTGTCTGGCTTTGAAGATCCGATGCTCTGTTGGTCTCCCATATGATCGGATATTCTGCTACTTCTCTCGATGGCTCTTCAGTTTGAAGATCAAGCTCTGGAATCTTTCTTTGCGTCGGATCAGAGCCCTTTTTCGAGCCGCTGCCGATGGCGGCGAGGGCGACGGTTGCTTCCTTCTCTTCTTCGAGACCAAGGAGCTTGTCAACCTCCTGGTCGACAAAGCTCATCACGAGTCTTGTGGTGAGGCTTTCTGACTGGCATATTGCTAGGAGATTGGCTGCGATGACTCCGCCGTCCCAGAACCAGTGACGGTAGGACCTCGCCTCGTACTTCCAGGCGTTTCTCCAGGCCAAAGATGTGAGAGCTATTGTCAGGGGAGAAAGCGCAGTCGCCCCGTTTGTCGCCGCGGCCAGTTCGGGGCCGTAGTCGCCTTCACGTATTCGGACGAGAGCGAAGCTGAGAGGGTTGAAGTGGTAGATGCCTGCTTCCAATCCCGGAATGCCAGCGCTGACAATGTAGAGTTCGATGGGGTAGAGGGCGCCTGTTGCTGATGCTGCGCGCATGTAGTAGGTCTCCCCTCCGATCTTCATCTTCCTCGTAGGACCCGCTGAGTAGAAGAGAATCTCAGTTAGATTCTGGAGATCTACTGGCTTGTTACCGTTGTGAGTTTCGTGGCCTTTGAGTGCTTTGAGAGAGCTCTCTGATGGATACGGAAACTCGTGAGGAAGCGATTTCATCGGCAGATTCTTGTAGACTTTGAAGGGGGATGGCTTGTTGTCCCAGTCGAGATAGTGTGGCGACATTCTCAGGCTGAGTTCGGAGTGTTTTGTTGCTTCGTGGTATCTGAGGGCGGAACTTCTGGTTTCCGAGGCCATAGCTCGGACCCTCGATCATTACAGTAGTACTTACGCTACTTTCTTGCGGCTCGTTCCCCTGATACGATGTAGAGGACTGTCTCGCCGACGTATGTTGCATGGTCCGCGATCCTCTCCAGGTATCGTAGAATGAGCGTTCCGGATACGAAGCATTTCAGGTTCCCTTCGGGTACCTGGGCTGACTTCTTGACGAAGTCTAGATAGATGTTATCCACAACATCATCCATCTTCTTCAGCTGGGAGGCAAGCTGTACGTCGCGCGCCGTGAATGCTTTGATGCTCACGAGTATCATCTGCTTGGCCTGTGCACCGGCTTCCTGAATGGCTGCTCTATCACAGCTGGATAGGTCGCCGAAGATGCCGAGAACATCGGAGATGTCGTGAGCGTATCTTCCGAATCTCGAGAAACCGTAGGCTACCTCCATGCAAGATTTGATGAATCTGAGGTCTGAGGCAACCGGCTGGTAACGGGCGATGAGCTCGATGGCGAGTTCGCTCACTTCGTCCTGTAGCATTCGAAGCTCCTCGGACCAGCCGTAGATGCGATCTCGTAGGTCCCTTCCTTGGACGTAGGCGTCTATGGC
>Ga0209157_1004231_pt1 | contig 10760 bp, 9 predicted proteins | sample GraSoiAngelo_135_FD_185892 | JGI IMG/M metagenome (GOLD analysis project Ga0209157, IMG submission 185892) | Grasslands soil microbial communities from the Angelo Coastal Reserve, California, USA - 14_0929_05_40cm (SPAdes) (version 2) | ecosystem: Environmental > Terrestrial > Soil > Grasslands ... | reverse complement strand
CGCCGCTCGTCAATGATGAAAAGCAGAGCGCCCTGATGCGGGAAGTCGCCGCCGCCGTCATCGGGGCGGACAACGTGCGCGAGGGCGTACGCACGATGGGCGGGGAAGACATGTCGTACTTTCTGGAGAAGGTGCCCGGCTGCTTTGCCTTCGTGGGCTCGGCGCCACGAGGAAAGGGCCGCGCTTCGCCGCACCACAGCCCCACGTTCGACATCGACGAGGAGTCCCTGGTGATCGGCGCGGAATTGTTGACCCAAACCGTGATTCGCTACCTGAGCTAGTGCGTGTCGTCTAATCAGCTTTCTGCCGAAACCTCCGCCTATCTCCAATCCGCCGCGCACCAGCCCGTCCACTGGCTGCCTTGGAGCGACGCGGCGTTCGCGCGCGCCCGCGAAGACCACAAGCCGATCCTGCTGGATATCGGCGCCGTGTGGTGTCATTGGTGCCATGTGATGGACGGCGAGTCGTACGAAGACCCCGGAGTCGCCGAGATCCTTAATCGCGATTTCGTCTGCATCAAGGTAGACCGGGACGAACGTCCCGATGTGGACGCCCGCTACCAGCGCGCCGTCCAGGCGCTCAGCGGCCAGGGTGGCTGGCCGCTCACCGCGTTCCTGACACCCGACGGCGAGGTCTTCTTCGGCGGTACGTATTTCCCACCGGACAACAACGCCTACGGCCGCCCCGGCTTTCGGCGCGTGCTGATGGAGATCGCGCGCGCGTTCCGGGAAGAGCGCGAGCGCGTGACGACCAACGCGCATGCGATCCGCGAGCACGTCGTCCAGACGCTGGACGAAGCGAAGGCCGGCGACGTGAACGCGGACCTGATCAGCGGCGCGGCGGATCAAATGGCCCGCTTGTTCGATGTGCGCTACGGCGGTTTTGGCTCGGCGCCCAAATTCCCCCATCCCGCCGCGCTCGAGTTCCTGCTCGCGCGCTGGCACGACGGCAAGGGCGGACTCCTCTGGCAACGCGAGATCGTCGAGAAGACGCTCATCGGTATGGCGCGCGGTGGCATCCGCGATCACCTCGGCGGCGGCTTCCACCGCTACTCCGTCGATGAGCGGTGGATCGTGCCGCATTTCGAGAAGATGTCGTACGACAACTCCGAGCTGCTGCGCGCGTATCTCTCAGCCTATCAGGCGTTCGGCACCACACTGTTCCGGGAAGTCGCAACCGGCATCGTCGACTGGGTGCTGGAGGTGATGGCGGACAAAGCACGGGGCGCGTTCGCGACTTCACAGGATGCGGATCTGACCTTTGGAGACGACGGTGATTATTGGACGTGGACGGTGGATGAGACCAAAGCCGCGCTCACAGCGCGCGAATTCGCGGTCGCTGCGAGCGTGTTCGATGTCGAAGATGTGGGCGAAATGCATCACAACCCCAAGAAAAACGTCTTGTGGTGGAAGCAGGATCCGGCGAGCGATGACACCTGGCCCGTGCTACGCGACGCGATCAAGAAGCTCAAAGCCGCGCGCGACCACCGCAGGGCGCCGTTCGTTGACCGCACCGCCTACGTCAACTGGAATGCGATGATGGCCGGGGCATTTCTGCAGGCTGGTGCCGTCCTCGATCGGCCGGAATGCAATCAGCTGGCGCTGCGAGTGCTCGAACGGATTTGGGAAGAGGCGTGGGATATGAACGGTGGGATGTCCCACGTCCTCGGGCGCCGGGAACCTCGTGGCATGCTCGACGACAATGTGCAGGCCGCCGCGGCCTTCCTCGATGCCTACGAAGCGACCGGTGAGGCCGCCTGGCTCAATCGCGCGACCGATGTCATGACCTACTGCGGCACGGCGCACGCCGATGACGCCGCCGGCTATTTCGATATCGCGGCGACCAATGGGACGGCCTATCTCGCCACGCGAGCCAAGCCGGTGCAGGACGCCCCGACGCCCTCGCCCAATGGCGTCGCGGGACTGGTGCTGGGACGACTCGCCGCGCTCACCGATTCGCCCGCATGCCGGGCCCAGCGCGACACGCAGCTGCGTGCGTTTGCTGGCAGCGCGCGGGAGCTCTCGCTGCACGGGTCGACGCTGTTACGCGCGATCGACTGGGCGGTGCACCCGGTGACGCGGATCGAAGTGGCGGGCCCACGGGGCGACGGTCCCGCCTGCGCCATGCATCTGCTCGCGCTCCAGACCTATCGGCCCCGCAAGGTCGTCGTGCGCACGCTCGCCGAGCGTCCTGCCGCGACCGTCTGCGTGGGCACCAGCTGTTCCTTGCCTGTCTCGACTCCGGAGCAGCTAGCGACATTGCTGGAGGCGTGAGCACATTCCTAGAACCTCAACGCGGGGCATTGATGCCGAACAAGCAGGCAGTCATCGAAACCAAAAAGGGCACAATCGAGCTCGAGCTGTTCGCGGACGAAGTGCCCAACACCGTCGCGAATTTCGAGAAGCTCGCCAATTCGCAGTTCTACGATGGCACGAAGTTCCATCGGGTGATCCCGAACTTCATGATCCAGGGCGGCGATCCCTATTCCAAAACCGGCAAGGGAGCGGTGGGCACCGGGGGCCCGGGATACACGATCAAGTGTGAGACGCAGAAGAACACGCACAAGCACGTCGCGGGAACCTTGTCGATGGCGCACGCCGGTAAAGACACCGGCGGAAGCCAATTCTTCATCTGTCACTCGCCCCAGCGACATCTCGACGGAGTACACACCGTGTTTGGGCAGGTCACGAAGGGGATGGACGTGGTCAACGCCATCAAGGGAAACGACGAGGTCACTTCTATTCGCGTCTCGTAATCGGAGGTTGTGTGGTTGCTCTGCTTCTGGCAGCGACGATGGTCGTGCAGGACTCGGGCGCGTTCGTGGTGCGGCTCGGCAGCGACACGGTTTCGCTCGAGCAATACAAGCGCACCGCCACGCAGCTGCGCGGCGAATACGTGCTCCGCACGCCGCGGAGCCTGCATCGCATCTATGCGTTCGACCTGAATCCAGACGGCTCCATTCGCCACCTGGAGGTGGTGACCCACAACATTGGCGGCGGGCCTGGGCCGATGGAGACGAAGAACTCGGCCGACTTCTCCGGCGACACGGTGATCATGGTGTCTCCACGGGGCGACAGCAGCGTGACGACGAAGCTCGCGGTCCCGCGGGGCACGTTCCCCTTCCAGTTCTACGTGTACGGACTCATGGAACAGATCGGGCGGTGGGCCCGCGGTACGGGGAAGGACAGTGTCCGGTTCACCGCGCTCTACTCTGCCGATCGAACCAGCGGCGGCTACATCCGCAAACGGGGCGGGGATACACTCGTGTTCATGTTCGATGAAGGACAGCTCGCCGGAGTCGGGCCGTTTACGTTGCGGCTCGACCACGAGGGGCACCTCACGTGGCTCACAGGAAAAGGCAGCACGCTGCAAGTCGAAGTCCAGCGCGTTGCGTCGGTGCCGATGGCGCGGGCCGGTCCGATGTTCGCGAACCGACCACTCGGCCAACTCTCTCCCCGCGATACCGTTCGCGCGACCATTGGCGGCGCGGATGTTTGGATTGACTATAGCCGCCCCTCACGTCGCGGGCGCGACATCTTCGGCACGCTCGAGCCGTGGAACAGGGTGTGGCGCACCGGCGCCAACGCCGCCACGCAGCTCAGCACGCCCGTCGATCTCGTCATCGCGGGTGCGACGGTGCCGGCCGGCAAGTACACACTCTGGACGCTGCCCTCACCCAGCGGCTGGAAGCTGATCATCAACAAACAGACCGGTCAGTGGGGCACCGAGTACCACCAGGAGCAGGACCTCGTGCGGGTCGATGCCAAAGTGGAGACTCTCGCGTTGCCGATTGAGCAATTCACGATCGCTTTTGACTCGGGATCGCTGACATTCGCCTGGGATAAGACGCGCTACTCGGTGCCCGTGGCGAAGAAATAAGTGCATCTCGACTTCGCGGTCGTCGCCGACTACGCACTGGTCGACCAGTCGGGCAAGATGTCGGTGCTCGGCATCTTCCAGCACATCTGGGTGCCACAGTTCCCGGCGATGCACCCCCGTTTACATCTGGTGTTGCGTCTCAAAGGCAAGCGGACCGAGATCGGCGAGCATCGGGTGCAGATCAAGCTGCTGGATGAAGAAGACCTGGAGCTGTTGGGAGGATCGGGAACGGTCAATTTCGCCGAGCCGCCCGCCGGCGTGACGGAAATCGAGGCGGCTGCGGTCCTCGTGTTCGACGTGCCATTCCCGCACGCGGGCCAGTATCGCTTCGAGATCAGCGTGGATGGCGAGCGCAAGGCGAGCGTCCCGATCACCGTCTCTCAGATGCCGACGGCGCCAGCGCAGCCGCCGCCGCCCCCTCCACCGTCTTCGACGCCACAGGTTCCCGGTTCCTAACGCGCTTCCGCTCGGCGCCTATGTGCGGCTGCCGATGCTGCTCCTCGCCGCGGTGCTTGCGCTGGGATTCAACCTGGGCGGCTATCCGCTGTTCGATCCCGACGAGGGGCGCAACGCCGAAGTCGCGCGCGAGATGGCGGCGACGAACGACTACGTGCTGCCCCATCTCGACGGACTGCCCTATCTGGACAAGCCGATCGTCTATTTCGCCGCGGCCGCGGCGACCATGGAGGTGCTGGGCCCGACGGAGACGGCCGCCCGGCTGCCGGCCTATCTCTTTACCCTCGCGACGCTCGTCATCGTCTGGTGGTTTGGCACGCGGCGCTGGGGTCGAGACGCCGGATGGCTCGCCGCTGTGGCGCTGGCGACGATGCCGCTCGTGCTGGCGTACGCGCGCACCACGATCATGGACAGCGCGCTCGCGTTCTGCACGACGCTTGCGATTTTCGCTTTTTGGGACGAGCGGCCGCTGCTCGCCTGGGCGGCCATGGGGTTGGGCTCGATCACGAAGGGTCCGGTCGCGATCCTGGTGCCGCTGATCACGCTGATCCCCTACTCGCTGATGACCGGCAGATCCGTGCGGCGGCTGTTCCCGCTCGCAGGACTCGCCATGTTCGCCGTGATCGCGCTCCCTTGGTTTCTGGCGGTGTCACACCGCATTCCCGAGTTCCCGCACTACGTCTTCGTGCGCGAGACATTCGAGCGGGTGACCACGAGAAGCTTTCATCGCGCGGCGCCGTTCTGGTACTATCTGCCGATCCTCCCCGTCGCCGCGTTTCCCTGGATCGTGCCGGCGCTCGGACCCGCGCGGAACTGGCGGTGGGTCTGGCTCGCCAGGCGAGTCAATCCCCGGGCGCAGGAGTCGCTGCTCTTGGCGTGCTGGATTCTGGGGCCGCTCTTGTTCTTCACGCTGAACCAGTCGAAACTGCCGCAATACGTGCTGCCGCTCATGCCACCCTTCGCCCTCGGCGCCGCGCATGTGCTCGCGCGCGAAGCGAATGAGCTGGGTGGCGGTGTTGGCGTCGCGCGACGTACGTACGTGGCGATCGCCACGGTGTTGGGCCTAGCGCTCGCCTCCCTCACACTCTGGCTGCCGGCGCCGATCAGTTTGACGCCGGCCGAGCGCGCGGCGATCCCGCCCACGGCCCTCGCGCTGGGAATCGCATTGCTCATTTCGGCGGCACTGGTCTGGTACGCGAGCCGAGCCCGGCATCCACGCCCGGCGCTGGCGGTGATGGGGTACGCGTTGATCGTGATGGCCACTCCCATCCTGTCCGGCCGGCTGCTCGCCGCCGTTGGCGAGGATCGTTCCGCGGCGGCGCTCGCGCGCGTCATCCAGAACACGCAGGCGACCGACGTCATCGGCATCTCCGCGTTCCCACCGTCGCTGCCCTTCTATTTGCGGCACCCGGTACTGGTCGCGACTGCAACGGGCCGGGAGCTGACGAGTACGTTCATCGCCGATTATCAGGAACGTTTCCGCACGGACCCCACCTCGCCGCTCAAGCCGGCGGATTATTGGCGCGATCGCATCGCGCGCTGCGAGGCTCCCACGGTATTCGTGGCACGCGCCGGCGACGCGCGGGTGCGCGCGGAGCTAGACCCGTTACTTCCGCTGCTTGCCGTCGAAGGGCACTACGCGGCTTACGGACCATGTGCGGCATCTTCGGGGCGATAGCCCGCCGCGACGCGCCACTGCGTCATCCCGAAGCGATCCCCCGGATGGCGGCGGCGCTGCGCCATCGCGGTCCGGACGGCGAATGCATCGTCGGACACGAGCGCGCCCGGATCGGCGCGCGCCGGCTGGCCATCATGGATCTCACGACCGGCGATCAGCCCTTCCAGAGTCCGGACGCGAAGATCTGGATGGTCTGCAACGGCGAGATCTACAACGCTCCCGCGCTGCGCCGCGAAGCGGGCGCGTGGGGCTATCCATTCCGCTCGCGCGGCGACATCGAGACGATCGTTCCCTTCTATGATCGTTTTGGGCCGGACGCCGTGTCGCGACTCGAGGGAATGTTTGGACTAGCGGTCTGGGATGAGGCGCGCCGGCGCTTAGTGCTCGCGCGTGATCGCGCGGGGGAGAAGCCGCTGTTCTGGACCGAAGTCGATGGCGAGCTGCGCTTCGCCTCGGAAATCCAGGCGCTGCTCGAGTTCCCCGACCAACCCCGCCGGGTCAACCGCAAGGCGCTGTCGCTCTACCACGCCCTCGGCTACGTCCCCGCGCCGCATACGATGTTCGACGGCATCCACAAGCTGCCGCCGGCTTCATTGTTGATTGCGGAAGGCGACCGCATCGAGATCCGCCCGTATTGGAGCGCGGCCGAGGCGGCCAGCCGACCGTCGACGTTGTCGCGCGACCACATCGCCGAGCTGCGCGAGACGCTGCTCCGGGCCGTGCAGCGCGAGCTGATGTCGGACGTGCCCCTGGGCGTGTTCACGAGCGGGGGCCTCGATTCGTCGCTGCTGGTGGCCGCGGCCGCGCGCGCCATTCCCGGTGGGGGCGAGCGCATCCACACCTACGCGATCCGCTTCACCGAGCCCGGCTACGATGAAAGCGCGTTCGCCGAGGCCGTGACACACGAGATCGCCAGTGTCCATCACGTCGTGACCGCGGACGACGAGGCGCTCGGCCGCGCGCTGGAGGTGGTGTCGCGCTCGCTCGCCGAGCCGTTGGGCGACCCCGCCGTGCTGCCGACGTGGCTGCTGGCGGAAGCGGCGAGCGAGCGCGTCAAGGTGATTCTCTCCGGCGAAGGCGCCGACGAGCTGTTCGGCGGCTACCCCACCTACCTCGGCCACAAATTTGCGGCAAGCTGGCTCCGCCTGCCGCGCCCGCTGCGCAGCAGCGCACGCTGGATCATGGACCGCTGGCCGTCATCGACCGGCAAGATGACGCTGGAGTACATGCTCAAGCAGTTCCTGGCGGCGACCGAGCTGCCGTGGCTCGAGCGCCATCTCACGTGGTTGGGGGCGATGACGCTCGAGGACGGCGTGATCCGTGACCTGGCCTGCAAACTCGATCGCTTTCCCCATGACGATCCGTTGAATCGCGTCATGTGGTTCGATTTTCTGACCTACCTGCCCGACGATCTGCTCGTCAAGGTCGATCGCGCCACGATGCTCGCGTCGGTCGAAGCCCGCGCGCCGTATCTGGATCGTGAAGTGATGGAGCTGGTGCTGCCGGGACCAGCCCGTTCGAAGGTGCGTGGCCTCAGCACCAAAGCGATATTAAAGGAAGCAGCGCGCGGACTCGTGCCCAGAGAAGTCATCAACCGACGCAAGCGCGGCCTGTCCGTGCCCGTGGCCCGCTGGCTCAACACCGGCCTCGCTCCGCTGGCCGACCGGTTGCTCGATACGCCGCTCCTCGCCGAGCACCGGACGGGCCGTCGCAACCATGCGCGGCGCTTGTGGCCGCAGCTCATGCTCGCGCTCTGGAGCGAACGGTGGGGAGTCGACCTGTCATGAATCGTGACGAAGCCCTGGCCCTGATGCAGGAGCACACGCAATCGCCTTCGCTGCGCCAGCACATGCTGGCGGTCGAGGCCGCCATGCGCGCCTACGCCGCCAAGTTCGGCGAAGACCCCGAGCCCTGGGGTCTCGTGGGACTGCTGCACGACTTTGATTACGAAAAATTCCCCAACGCCGAGCACTCGCCCACGGAAGGCCATCCCGCCTGGGGCGTGAACCTTCTGCGCTCCAAAGGTGTTGCCGAGCCGTTGCTGCGCGCCGTCCTGGGGCATGCGACCTATTCCGGCGTCCCGCGCGATTCGCACATGGCCAAGACCCTCTTTGCTGTCGACGAGCTATGTGGTTTTCTCGTCGCGTGCGCGCTGGTGCGGCCGTCCAAGAGTTTCCGGGATCTCGAGGTGCAGTCGGTGAAGAAGAAGCTCAAGGACAAGGCGTTCGCGCGCGGGGTGAACCGCGACGAGGTCCGCCAGGGCGCCGAGGAGCTCGGCGTGCCGCTCGATGATCACGTCACGTTCTGCATTCAGGCCCTCCGGCCGGTGGAACCCTCGTTGGGTCTCGGAGGGTGAATCCGTTTTCGCGGGCGCTCGATCGCGCGACCGGCGCGCGGCCGATCCCGGGCAACATCGTGCGTCACATCGCGAGCAGCCACGACGCGCTCGACACCATGCTCGAGATGATCGCGAGCGCCCAGCGCACGGTGCATTTCGAGAATTACATCATTCGGAACGATGACACAGGCCGCCGCTTCGCCGCGGCGTGGGCGCAGCGCGCGCGCGCCGGGGTGCACGTGCGCGTGCTGTACGACGCCTTCGGTTGTCTCGGCACACGCGGCCGCTATTGGCGGGAGCTGCGCAGCAACGGAGTGGACGTCCGACCCTTCCGCCCGATCTGGACCAGCGGCCCGATCGAAGCGTTCTCCCGCGATCACCGCAAGCTCCTGGTCGTCGACGGCGCGGAGGCGATGACGGGCGGTCTCTGTGTCGGCGATGAATGGGCGGGCGATCCGGCGGACGGGAAACCCAGCTGGCGTGATACGATGGTGAAGGTGTGCGGCCCGGCGGTCGCGGCACTTGACGCAGCGTTCGGCCGCATGTGGGCGCGCGCCGGGCGGCCCCTGTCCGAGAACGAAACGAGTCCGGCGCCGGAGGAATGCGGGCCGACGGCGGTGCGCGTCGTGGAGGGACTTCCAGGACAATCGCGCATCTATCGCGCGGTCCAGCTCCTCGCCGCGGCGGTGACGGAGCGGCTCTGGATCACGGATGCATACATGGTCGCGCCACCCCCGCTCTATGCCGCGTTCGTCGATGCGGCACGCAGCGGCGTGGATGTGCGGCTCCTGCTACCGGGGACGTCCGACATTCCCATCATCCGCAGTTTCACGCGCACGGGATATCGCGAGCTGCTTCACGCCGGCGCCCGCATCTTCGAGTATCGCGGCCCGATGCTGCACGCGAAAACGTTCGTGGGCGACCACGAGTGGGCGCGCGTGGGCTCAAGCAACCTCAACGTCTCCAGCTTGCTCGGCAATTACGAGCTCGACCTGGTCGCCGAACATGACGGATTGACGGCAACACTGGCTACGCAATTCCTGCACGACATGGCGCAAAGTCGCGAGATCGTGTTGATGGCGCGCCGCCGGCTGCGGCTCCCGCCGCGGCTGGTGGATACCGTCGCCGTACAGCCGTCCCCCTCGCGTCCCTCGCCCCCCGCGCTCCCCCAGCCGCCCACGCCCGTGGAAGCGCCCCTCCCCGTTCCGCAACACAAACGATCGCTGCGCGAGCGCCGGGTTGTGATCACGGTCGCGCTCATGCGGGTTGCCGGTGGTGCGCGCCGGATGCTCGCCGGCATCGCTGCGGTGTTCTTCCTGGTCGCTGCCGTCATGCTCATCCTGTTCCCGGTCGTCGCCAGCACCGCCCTGGCGGTGGGTGCGCTGGCCTCGTCTCTCTGGCTCGCCGGCGTCGCGGTCGCCCGGCGGCGCCGCCGGCGTGAGAGCGATGTCCGCTGAGGCCCCGGGGCCCCTTCAACCTCCTGCCAGCCCTGCGCGTATGGGCAGTGAAGACGACGCGGCGCTGGTCGCACGGACTGTCGGAGGCGACCGCGCCGCGTTTGGGGTTCTCGTGGACCGCTATGCCGGACAGGCGCGTCGCGTCGCCCGGGCGGTGTTGGGTGATCCCGACGATGCGGACGATGCGGCGCAGGACGGGTTTCTCTCGGCCCTGGTGAAGCTCGGGCAGTACGATGCTCGCCGGCCGTTCGGGCCCTGGTTGATGCGGATCGTCGCGAACGCCGCCACCGATCGACGCCGGCGGCGCAATGTTCGGCGATCCGAGCCGCTCGATCCATCGTTGGTCGGCGGTGGACCACGACCCGATGCGGTCGCGGTCCAGAGCGAGCTTGGCGACCGGTTGCGCGCCGCTCTCCAGGAGTTGCCGGAGCGGCGCCGCACCGCGGTGGTCCTGTTCGATGTCGAGGGTTACTCCCATGCGGAGATCGCCCGCATCCTCGGAATCCCCGAAGGCACGGTGCGATCGGAAGTGTTTCACGGGCGTCGCCGTCTGCGCACGCTGCTGGCTGACTGGAAGGAGCAGGTACGATGAAAGACATGCCGTCGGATTTCCGACCCGATCCCGAGTTCGCCGCCGCGTTGCGGAGCGCACTGGAACCGAAGGGTGATCACGCGGCGTTTGTCGCCCGGGTCATGGCGCGGTACGACCAGGCGCTCGATCGCGCGACGGTCCCGACGCTGGATGTGCTCGCGTCGTGGTTCCGGCCCGGCATCGCCGCCGCAGCCGCCGCGCTCATCGCCGGTTTCCTGCTGGGCCGCGCGATCCTGACACCGGCGCCGGCATCGTTCGATACCGCGCTCGCACCGATCGAAGGGCAAGGTCTCGCGGCGCTCGTCACGGCGGCCGATCCACCTGATGCCAGCGTCCTGTTTACGTCACTTGTCGAGCAAC